>ENA-OWXD01000068-OWXD01000068.1-human-gut-metagenome-genome-assembly--contig:-NODE-68-length-36643-cov-7.20261_pt1 | contig 36643 bp, 34 predicted proteins | sample MGYA00249244_ERZ652055 | MGnify/ENA primary metagenome ERZ652055 (study PRJEB26925, sample SAMN05827059) | human gut metagenome | biome: ENVO:2100002; feature: ENVO:00000062; material: ENVO:00002003...
GGCATGGGCATCGCCATGGCCAACGGCAGCGCCAACGCCAAAGCCGCCGCCGACCGCACCGGCCCCGACGCCGAACCCCACGGCGTGGCTGACCTCTGCCGGGAACTTTGGCCGGAGGCATTCTGACATGGCCGAGACCAAAGCCGCCTACACCCATGTGGGCCCCGGCCTGCCGCCGCTGTATGGGGCGCGGGCCAAAGCGCTGATTTTGGGAAGCTTTCCCAGCCCCAAAAGCCGGGAGCAGGGCTTTTTCTACGGCCACCCGCAAAACCGCTTTTGGCCGCTGATGGCCAGCCTGACCGGCGAGCCGGTGCCCGCCTGGCAGGACATCGAGGCGAAAAAGGCCATCATCCTGAAGCACGGCCTGGCGGTGTGGGATACCATCGGTGCCTGCGACATCCGCGGCGCGTCCGATGCCTCCATCCGCAATGTGGAACCGAACGACGTCGCCGCCCTCATCCGCAAACTGGGGGTGCAGGCGGTGTTCTGCAACGGCGCGGCTTCAGGGCGTGTCTATGCAAAATATGCCCAGGCAAGCACGGGTATGCCCGCCGTGGTGCTGCCCAGCACCAGCCCCGCCAACGCAGCGTGGTCGATGGACCGTCTGCGCACCGCCTGGGGCCGGGAACTGCTGCCTTTTTTGCAGGGAAACGGTTGCGAACGTGCCGATTTTGTTCTATAATAGGAACATATCGCTACAATTTTAACGTAAGCAACGCAAAGGAGAACTTTGCAGATGAATAAATGGGAAGAAAAACGCACCCGCCCGGTGCTGCCGATCTATCTGGCGGCGCTGGTGTGGCCGGTGGGCGCACTGCTGCTGCCGGCTTACCGTCTGTCCAACCTGCTCATCATCGCAGGGCTTAGTCTGGCGGCCTACGGGCTGGGCACCAAATTCTGCCCCACCCGCGTCATCCGTAAGCAGGTGCCCTACGCCACGGGCAGTGAGGATGTGGATGCCATGCTGACAGAAATTACGGCAAAGCTGGATGAGCTGCATGAACTGAACGATGAAATCCCGGATGCCCAACTTTCCTATGAAATGGATAGAATGGAGAAGGCCGGGCGCAGTATTGTGAGAGTGGTCGAACGGCAGCCGGAAAAGGCAAAGCAGGTAGACCGTTTTGCCCGCTATTATCTGCCGGAAGCTGTAAAGATTTTGGCTGCATATGCGCGTATTGAAAAAGATTTCGCCGATGTCGGAATGGATATGGGAGAGCGGACGACCTATGAAACGGTAGTCCAGGCAGGCTTTAAAGGCGAGAACTCCCAGCAAATTTTGAATGAAGTGAGAAGAAATACGACTACGATTGCCAAAGCCTTTGAAAACCAGCTGGACGCGCTGTACAGTGCCGAGGCGATGGACATCTCCACCGATATTGAGGTGCTGGACGGCATCCTGAAGAGCCAGAACCTGACCTGAGCCGCAACCTGATTGGATCATATTCATATATTGAAATGGAAAGGAAGATCTCCCATGGCTGAACTGAACAATGAACTGGACCTGACCGCCCCCGCTGCCCCCACCCTGACACTGGACCCTATCGCGGACGAAGCCGCCGAGGCTGCCAAGCTGGAAACCCCCAAGGCCGAGCCTGTCAAGGTCGAGGACACCCCGCTTAGCCCCGAAGAGCAGAAGATGGTCAATGACTTTGCCGAGAAGATCGACATCACCAACTCCCAGATGGTGCTGCAGTACGGCGCCGCCAGCCAGAAGAAGCTGAGCGACTTCTCCGAGACCGCCCTCTCCCGCGTCAAGACCAAGGATATGGGCGAGACCGGCGAACTCATCACCAGCCTGATCTCTGAGCTGCAGGGCTTTGACGCCACCGCTGAGCAGCCCAAGGGCTTTCTGGGTCTGTTCAAAAAGGCAGGCAATAACCTGGAACAGCTCAAGACCCGCTACGAAAGTGCTGACAAGAACGTGGAGCGCATCAAGGCCCAGCTGGAGGACCACCAGGTCACCCTGATGAAGGACATCACCATGCTGGACAAGATGTATGAGCTGAACCTTGTCTACTTTAAAGAATTGACGATGTACATCCTGGCCGGCAAAAAGAAGCTGGAGCAGGTGCGCAATACCGACCTGAAGGCTGCGCAGGAGAAAGCCCAGCGCACCCAGCTGCCCGAGGATGCTCAGGCTGCCCGCGACCTGGCCGACCTGTGTGACCGCTTTGAGAAGAAGCTGTACGACCTGGAGCTGACCCGCAACGTCTCCATCCAGATGGGCCCGCAGATCCGCCTGATCCAGAGCAATGACACGATGATGGCCGAGAAGATCCAGACCACCATCGTCAACACCATCCCCTTGTGGAAAAACCAGATGGTCCTGGCCCTGGGCATCGCCCACAGCCAGCAGGCCATGCAGGCCGAGCGCGCCGTCACCGACGCCACCAACGAGCTGCTGCGCAAGAACGCCGCTACCCTCAAGCAGGGCACCATCGATATTGCCAAGGAGTCCGAGCGCGGCATCGTGGACATCGAGACCCTGCAGCAGACCAACAAGCAGCTCATCGAGACGCTGGACGAGCTGAACAAGATCCGCGCCGAGGGCAAGGTCAAGCGCGCCAACGCCGAGCAGGAGCTGGGCCGCATCGAAGGCGAGCTCCGCAGCAAACTGCTGGAGATCAACGCGTAAAAGGCTCCCACTCGAAAGGCCCCCTCTCAGGGGGAGCCCCTAACGAACGGCATTTTATAACAAGGATAAAACTATGCAACTGGAACAACAGGAGAGCTTCGAAATCAAAGGCCCCCAGCTGGAGGTCTTTGGCGAGGCGGAGACCAGGCTGCCCGCTGCGGCCAAAAAGCGCCCCGCCGCCCTGGCCGTGCTGGCCGTGGCGATCGTGGCGTCGGTGCTGGGCATCGGCGGCGCACAGTTAAAAGGCCAGTGGCGCGAGACCAGCGAGATCTACACCAGTCAGATCGATGACTACGGCAACGGCATCCAGCAGGATTTTTCGAATCAGGCCGATGCCGCCGCCAGCCTCATCCGCATTGCATCTGCCGTAGTGGGTACCGACGATGCGGACCTGCAGGCCGCCCAGACTGCGCTGGATAACTGGAACGAAGCCGCCGACCGCAAAGATGCCAACGAGCAGTACACGCTGAACCGGCAGCTGTACACCGCCGTCGACACCCTGTACACGGCCGCCGCCGACGAAGCGGACAGCAAGGCCAAAGGGCAGTTGACCGATTTGTATGACAGCTTTGTTTCCAGCCAGATGATCCTGGACCGCGAGACTGCTGCCTATAATCAAGAAGCCGACAGCTACCTGAAGCTGGCCTCCGGCTTCCCAGGCGGGGTGCAGGCTGCGCTGTGGGGCGTAAAGGACATTCCGACCTTTGAACCGTGACACGATAAGGAAACTGAAAATGAACGTATCTGCAAATAAACTGGCGCGCTGCCTGGCGGCAGTGCTGGTCAGCTTGTTTGCGGTGGTGGTCCTGGCGCTGCCGGCTGCGGCAGCACCCCAGGTAGATAAAACCACCCCCGTAAACGACTATGCCGGCATCCTTTCCCAGGATACCATTGCCTATGTTACGGAGATCTCGTCCGCCCTGCAAAGCACCTGCGGCGCAGAGATCGGCGTCTATACGACCGAGTACATCGGCAACTCCACCATGGAAGGCTACGCCTACAGCGTGCTGAACGAATGGGGCCTAGGCTCCAGTGATAGGGACAACGGTGTGCTGCTCCTGCTGGCCCCTGGCGAGGATGACTATTACATCACCCGCGGCACCGGCCTGGAATCGGCCCTGTCCATCAGCACCCTGGGCACGATCCTGGACGACAAGATGGAACCCAACTGGGTCAGCGGCGATTACGATGCCGGCGTGTGCGCTACCGTGGCCGCGATTGCGGATAAGCTGTGCGGCATCTATGGTGTGACCCTGGATACTTCGTCCGTAGCCAACAACACATTTGGCAGAAACGGAGAAAGCAACATCATGGGCTTTATCATGGTTATCATTGCGGTCATCCTGATCATCTGGGTCATCTCCACGCTGACCCGACCGCCCCGTCCGCCCCGCGGCGGAGGGCCCCGTGGTGGGGGCGTTGGCCGTGATATGTTCTGGTACAGCATGGGCCGTGCTTCCCGTCGGCCGCGGCGTCCGCCGCCACCGCCGCCCCCGCCGCCTGGCGGCCCTGGTTTTGGCGGTGGTCCCCGCCCCGGCGGTTATCGCCCCGGCGGCTATCGCACCGGCGGTGGCATGGGCGGCTTTGGCGGCGCAGGCCGTTCGGGCGGCTCTCGTCCATCGCGCCCCTCTGGCGGTTCCCGTCCATCCGGCGGCTACCACACCGGCGGCGGTTCCAGCCGTGGCGGCGGTGTAGGCCGTCACCATTAAGCAGTTTTACAGTGCCTCGGCTTCGCGCCGGGGCATTTTTAGAAAAGGAGGCAACATCCCTATGCCTAAATTTGCTGTTGTCACTGGTGCCAGCTCCGGCATCGGGGCCGAGTTCGCGCGTCAGCTTTCTGCCCGCGGTTATAACCTGATGCTGGTGGCCCGCCGGGCCGACCGTTTGCAGGCGCTTTCCAACAGCTTGACCACCGAGTGTGAAATTTTCACCGCCGACCTGGCCCGCAAAAGCGAGTGCCTGCGTCTGGCGGATGCTTTGGCCGACCGCCGCATCGATCTGTTCATCAACAACGCCGGTTTTGGTGATTGCGGGCCGTTTCTGCAGACCGATCTGGAAAAAGAACTGCAGATGATCGAGACCAACGTCCGGGCGCTGCACATCCTGACCAAGCGCATCGTCCAGCAGATGGAAGAGCAGGGGGGCGGCGCGCTGCTCAACGTCGGCTCCTGCGCGGGGCTGATGCCTGCCGGGCCGTACATGGCTGCCTACTACGCCACCAAGGCTTATGTTGTCAGCCTGACCAGCGCCGTGGCCGAGGAACTTCGGGAGATGCACAGCCCGGTCTATGTAGGCTGCCTCTGCCCCGGGCCGGTGAACACGGAGTTCAACGCCGTGGCCAACGTGCAGTTTGCCTTAAAGGGCATCACGCCGGAATTCTGCGTGCGATGCGCACTGCACGGCATCCACCGCCGCAAGACCATCATCGTGCCCGGCCCGCTGGTGGCCGCTGGCATGACCCTGGGCCGCTATCTGCCGCGTTCCGCCTATATCAAGATCGCAGCCCATCAGCAGCAGAAAAAGTTGTATCGGTAACAAAAAGGCTCCCCTGAAGGGGAGCTTTTTGTTGCATCCCAAGGCCACACAAAAAACTTTCCTCTTCCTACTGTTTTTCTTACAGGGGTTGTGCTATAATCAATACTGCATAGCTATCTGTAAACAAAGGAGGGCACGCCTATGCCAGCGCCGCAGGAACCGCGCAGCCCGCGCCCCGAAACTGAATATACCTGGCAGGGGGATTGGGCACGCCCCACTCCGCCGCCTGAGCAGCCTCCCAGCCCGGCCCCGACCGACCGCCAGCGGAGGCAAGCTGCTCGCCGCCGCCGGGAAATGCGCCGTCGCCGCCGCCGTGCCGCCTTTTTGGGCACGGCAGCGGGTATCCTGGCGCTGTCCGGCATCATCACGCTGATCCTGCCCAAAAGTGTGAAAGGCGAGACCGAACCCGAAGCCCCGGCAGTAACGGGCACCACCCAGCTGGTGGCCCCGCTGCCCTACGCGGGCACCAACAGCAGCGATACCAGCGGCACCGTACAGACTCTCAACTGGGGCACAGTCGGCCCGCAGCAGCAAAGCGCCGATACCGGCTACACCTACACCGCCACACCGCAAAAATCTATGCAGTTGGGTGAGTTTGGCCGCGTGAGCACCAGCTGGTTTGCCGATGCCGCTTTCCTGGGTGACTCCCTCACCGCAGGCTTCTGCGCCAACGAGTACAACATCGATGTGGGCGGCGCGCTCATCTGCGGCTACCGCAGCATCAGCCCCAACACCATCGTCAACCGCACCACTGTCACCAGCCCTGACCGCGGCGAGGAAGTGGCCCTCGACGTGCTGGCCGCCAACCAGCCCGCCAAGCTCTACCTCCTGCTGGGCACCAACGCCCTGGTGCAGACCGGCAACGAGGACAGCTTCATCAATTACTACGGCCGCATGCTGGACGAGCTGCGCGCCGCGCTGCCCAACACCACCTTTTACGTGCAATCCATTCTGTGCGCCACGCAGGAGACCGTCGAGGACGACGCCCCCGGCCTTTCGCCGGACCACATCGGCCCCATCAACCAGCAGATCAAGGCCCTGTGCGAGGAGCGCGGCCTGTACTACCTGGACCTGAACGCAGAGTTCAGCGACGAAAACGGCTACCTGCTCACCGATTACGCACAGCCGGACGGCATCCATCTGACGGTTTCGGGCTACAACAAGTGGGTCAGCTACCTGTGTACCCACACGCCTTACAGCAAAAACAATCCCTATCAGCCCGGCAGCACCTACTACCTCAGCGAGGAGATGCAGAGCCAGCTGGCCGACCTGCCGTAAAAGGTAATGCCGCACAATTCTGGCCTGACGGCCTAAGCACCGCTCCGGCGGCTGCGGCATGCCATATCGGCACTTAGAATTGTGCGGTATTGCCTAAAAGGAAAGTATTGCAGAAGGAGCATCGTATGCAGAATCAGGATGAGGGGCCGCGCTACACAGACCCCGGCCACCCCTACAGCGGCAGTGACGGCCGCTACCAAAACCAATATTCCACCCGGTCCCGCCGCCCGGCAGACAAGCCGTTCCAGTTCCCCTGGTGGGCCATCGTCATCCCGTTTTGCATCGGGATGTGGCCTGTCGGCATCGCCTTTATCATCATGAACAAGCTGATGAAAGAGGGCAAGATGGCCGACTTGGAGGAGCGTGCCCGACAGCGGACATCCCAGTTTACCCATACCTCCCGCACCACGACCGGATCGGACGGCCGGACCGTTTACGAGGCCCAGTTCCGCCGCGTGGACGAGAGCGGAACGTCCACCAGCCGGAACGCGGACGCAAACACCCCCATTTATGGCCGCAGCGTCCCGCCGCAATCGACTGTGGAGGCCGCCGAAAAGCAGGGCAAAAAGTCCGGTGCCGCCACGGCCCTGACCGTTGCGGGCGTTGCGCTGCTGATCTGCGCGCTGATCGCCCTGCCGGATGGCATCTTCTGGCTGCCTGATGCGCTGGCCGAGGGCGGCTACTACTGGCGCTGGCTCATCGAGGACAGCATGCCCATGCTGATTGCGGCGGCGGGCGGCCTGGGCTGCCTGTTCGGCGCCCACAAGCTGCGCACCGGCAACCGACTGCGCAAAAAAATCGCCAATATCGTCGGTGATTCGCAGTATATGTACATCGAGGACATTGCCGCTGCCATCCCCTGCGGCTATGACAAGTGCCGCAAGCACCTGGAAAACTGCATCGATGCCGGTGTCTTTGGCCCGGACGCCTACCTGGATATGAAGCGCCGCTGCCTGGTGGTCAAGGGCAAAGCCCCCGAAACGACTGCCCCCAAGGCCCCCGCCAAAACGCAGGAGACCCAGGCCCAAGCGGCCAAAGAGGCCGCGCAGACCAAGGACCGGTACCAGAAGATCCTGGACGAACTGCGCCGCGTCAACGATGCCATCCCCGACGAGGAGATGAGCGATAAGATCAGCCGTCTGGAGGCTGTCTCGGCCAAAATTTTTGAGCAGGCCAAAACCGACCCCGACAAGCTGCCCCGCATGCGCAAGTTCATGGACTACTACCTGCCCACCTCGCTGAAGCTGCTGCAAACCTACGCTGAGCTGGATTCCCAGGGCGTCGAGGGCGAGAACATCACCGAGTCCAAACACCGCATTGAGCAGACGATGGACACGCTGGTGCATGCCTTTGAGACCCAGCTGGACCAGCTGTTTGCCGCCGATGCCATGGACATCAGCGCCGACATCGACGTGATGCAGAACATGCTGCGCGCAGACGGCCTGACCGGGGATACCCCCTTTAAACAGTAACGGCAGCCCTGCGCCTGCCGCCCTATGGGCGCAAAGCGGCGCGGCCCGCCCCCAAAAAATCAAAACTTTACTAGGAGCCATTTTCCAATGCAAGGTAAAACCACCGCCCAGCTGCGCGGCAGCTGGCACAACTTTTCCAAGTACCGGCCGCTGATCCGCGAGCTGGTCACCCGCGACCTCAAGGTAAAATACCGCCGCAGCTTCCTCGGCTATGTGTGGAGCATCCTGAACCCCCTGCTGATGATGCTGCTGCAAACGCTGGTATTTTCCTATATGTTCCGCTTCCAGATCGAGAACTTCCCGCTCTACCTCATCTGCGGCAACACGCTGTTCAACTTCTTTAACGAGAGCACCAATATGGGCATGGGCAGCGTGCTGGGCAACTCGTCCCTTATCAAGAAGGTGTACGTGCCCAAGTTTATTTTCCCCATCAGCCGTGTGGTGTCCAGCTTTGTTAACCTGCTGTTCAGTCTGGCGGCCATCATTCTGGTCATGCTCATCACCCGCTCGCCCTTCCACCTGACCATTCTGCTGGTATGGGCGCCGCTGGTGCTGCTGTTTCTGTTCACCTGCGGCATAGCGCTGTTGCTGTCGGCGCTGGCGGTCTACTTCCGCGACCTGCAATACCTGTACGGCATCGTTACCATGGCCTGGATGTACGCCACGCCGTTGTTTTACCCCATCTCGGCCTTGCCGCCTTTTATGGTGGCGATCGTTAAGCTGAATCCGCTGTACCACTATATCAACTGTATGCGGTGCCTGGTCATGTACGGCACGGTGCCCGGCCCCAACACCTGGTTTGCCTGCATCGTCTGTGCTGTGGGCGTGATGGTGGTAGGCCTGGCGGCTTTCCGCAAACTGCAGCGCAACTTTATTCTGTATCTGTAAGGAGTTCCCCCTATGCCCATCATTCAGGTGGATAACGTCTCGATGCGGTTCAACCTGGCACAGGAAAAGACCGAGACGCTGAAAGAATACACCGTAAAACTGCTGAAACATCAGCTTTTCTTTAACGAGTTCTACGCTTTGCAGGACGTGTCCTTCTCCATCGAGCCCGGCGAATCTGTCGCGCTCATCGGCCGCAACGGCAGCGGCAAAAGCACGATGCTCAAACTTATCGCCGGTGTGATGTATCCGTCCAAAGGTTCGGTGCGGGTCAATGGTGAGATCGCCCCGCTGATCGAGCTGGGCGCCGGGTTCGATATGGAGCTGACCGCCCGCGAGAACGTTTACCTCAACGGTGCCGTCCTGGGGCACGACCGTGCCTATATGGACGAGCACTTCAAGAACATCATCGACTTTGCCGAACTGTGGGATTTTGTCGATGTGCCGGTGAAAAACTACTCTTCCGGCATGATCGCCCGCTTGGGCTTCTCCATCGCCACCGAGGTGCGGGCCGACATCCTGGCCTGCGACGAAATTTTGTCGGTGGGCGACTTTATGTTCCAGCAGAAATGCCACGACCGCATGGAACAGATGCTTTCCGGCGGTACGACGCTGCTTTTCGTCAGCCACGACATCAACCAGGTCAAGCAGCTCTGCAAGCGCGCTATCTGGATCGACCATGGCCACCTGCGGGGGGACGGCCCCTCGGCTGAAGTGTGCGATGCTTACGTGGCAGCCATGCAGCGCGGGGAATGAAAGGAACGCTATGCTGAATAAAAAACAGGATATTCTGCGCGAAGCTTTGACAGTGGTGCTGCTGCTGGCAAGCGTTGCGCTGGCGGAATACTGGTTTTTCCAGCTCTGGCGGCTGGATTGGAAGGTGCCCATGCTCTACGGCGGCGACGGCATCTACTGGGTGGGCCAGATCCGGCGCAGCTTTGGCGAGCTGACCGGCTCCCTGGGGTGGCCGTTCTACCAGGCCCCCAGCCCCTACGAGCCGAATTATGACCTTGTCTACGACATTTTTGTGGCCTTTGTGGGCCTGTTTACCAAGGATACCGGCACGGTGTTCAACCTGTACATCCTGGTTATCCCCTTTGCCAATGCGCTGGCCGGGTACACGGTATTCCGCATGGTGGGCATGCGCCGGTGGCTGTCCTACGGCTTCGGCATGACCTTCGGCCTGTGTGCCTATGTGCAGCAGCGCCTGGGCGGCCACATGATGCTGGCCGCCGTGGAGTTTGTGCCGTTCTCGGTCCTGCTCTGCCTCTGGTGCGCAGAGGACCCCAATTTTAACAAGCCCGGCAAAGGCTTCTTCAAAAATAAGCGCAACTGGCTGGCTCTGGCTATGGCCTGGGGCATCGCCAACAACGGTGCGGCCTACTACCCGTACTTTACCTGCTTTTTCCTCTGCGTTACGGCCCTCTGTCTGATGCTGCGTGACCACGCCTGGAAGCCCGCCGTGCCCTGCCTGGTCACCATCGGCGAGATCGTCGCCTGGATGGTGCCGGATTTCTTCCCCATGGTGCTGGGCAAGCTGGTGGGGGTTGGCAGCACCATCACCAACGGCGTCTACCGCAGCCCGGTGGGTGCGGACATCTACAGCCTGCGCATCAGCAGTTTGCTGCTTTCGCCCAACGGCTTTGGCATCGGCAAGCTGACGCGGTGGATCCAGCGCTACTTCCAGATCCTCTCCACCGACGAAGGCCCCATGTACAACGAGAACAGCTACGGCTATCTCGGCATCATGGGCATCATCGGATTTTTGTTTTTGATCCTGATGCTGCTGCATAACTGGGATTGGAAGGCCGGCCGCACCGGGCGCCCCGAACTGGGCGACCGTGTCTGGCTGCTCAGCCGGCTGAACGTTATGGCGCTGCTGCTGGCCACCCTGGCCGGCTTTGGCAGCATCATCGGCATTTTTATCCGCTTTATCCGCGGGTACAACCGCATCAGCCCGTACATTATCTTCTTTGCGCTGCTCACCATGGGCCTTACAGCAGAAAAGCGGCTGACCCAGCGCACTGGCAAATCCAGGGCGGCCTTTGCCGCGGTGCTGGCGGTGCTGCTGGTCTTCGGCTTCTGGGAGCAGCAGGGGCTTTACAATCCTAAGTACGAATCCGTACAGGAGACCTGGCAGCAGGACGAGGACTTTATGGCCGAGGTCGAGTCGGCGGCAGGGGAGGACGCTATGATCTTCCAGCTGCCCTACATGAAGAACTTCGAGAACGGCCCCCAGAATAAAATGTGGGACTACACGCTGCTGCGCGGCCCGCTGCACAGCAAAACGCTGAAATTCAGCTACGGCGCAGGCTACGGTACCAAGAACGACAACTGGTACAAGGCGACCAGCGAGCTGGAGCCGGAGGCCATGGTGGCCGAACTGCGCGCCCAGGGCATGGCGGGCATCTACCTGGACCTGGACGGCTACACCGAGGAAGAACAGCAGCCCACCCTGCAGGCGCTGATCGACGCTACAGGCTGTGACGAAAGCGATGTCATCATCAGCGAGGGCGGCACCCTGTGCTACATCCCGCTGGGGAAAGGATGACCGATGGAGCGTAACAACCTCAAAAAAATTACCGGGAGCCGCTGGTTTTTGCCCGTGGTCTGCGCGGTGTCCTTCGTGTTCGGGTGGTGGTATCTCAGCATCACCACCTGCGCGCCCTTGGGCGGCGATGACGAGATCATCAATCTGCAAAACTACTACTACATCACCCACACTCCCTGGTGGCAGGTGGTGCTGACTCACGCCAAGGAAATTTTGAACCAGCTGGCCCTGCAAAGCCCCCGCTTCCGGCCGTTTTCCTCGCCGCCGGTCCGCTCTCTCAACAGCTGGTTCCTGGGCGATCTGGTGGTGTACCGGCTGTACATCCTGGCCTGGACCTATGCGGACATCACCCTGACGGCCTGGCTGACCGCCAAGGCCACCCACAGTAAAAAGCTGGGCGCGCTGGCGTTCTGCCTGCTGCCCATGATGTTCTCCCTCTGGCAGGACGCCACGGGCAACAGCATGTACTCCTACGGCGCGCTGGCCCAAAGTACGCTGCTGCCGGTGCTGTTGGCGGGCCTGTGCATGCTGCGCTGGCAGGATACCCACCATGTGCGGTGGGCGGTGCTGTCGGCTTTCTTCATGTTCATGGCCTGCGGCACCTTTGAAATCGGCTTTACCTACATTGCGGCGCTGTTCGGCTTCGCATGGCTCTACACCGGCTCCGGCAAGATGCGCCCTGCCCTGCGCCTTTGTCTGGCACCGCTGGCGGGCGAAATCATCAGCTTCGGCTTCAATATGGGGTCCCGCCTGGTCAACGAGCTTCGCCGTGCCGGCATCCTGCCGGGAAATGGCGTTAATATTGGCGGCGTATCGCCTAACTTTGATCTGCCTGCGGTGCTGCGCACCTGGGTGATGCAGATGTCGGCGGGGTTCCCCCTCAACGCCATGGTCTTTGGCAAGATCAAGCCCACCAATGTGCAGATTTCGGACGTGATCTGCGGCATTGCGCTGGCGGCCTGCGTAATGGCTGTCCTGGCCGTGCTGGACCGCCTGCCCACCCGCAAGGAAAACCTGCTGCTGTTTTTGACCGGTCTGGCGCTGCTGTCGGCCCCGGCGCTGCTCATTGGCATTTCGCCCAAATATCAGGACGGCATCAATGTAGATTGGCGCCACGGTTACATCCCCCAGACCGTCGAGTCCTTCGGCGTGGGCCTTATGGCTGTCGCTGTGTTCGTGGTGCTGCTGCGCTTTGTGCGCGGAAGAAACTGGTGGCCGAAGCTGCGCCCCGTGTGCAGTGTGCTGCTGGCGGCGGGTATGGCCTTCTCGGTGGTGTGGCAGCGCTCGGCGGCCCGTTCCTATGAGAAAGGCGGCCGCGCTTACACGGTATTTGCCGAGGGCGTAGAGGCCGGTCTGGCCGATGCTGCCGGCACCGAAACGCCTGTCGTGACCGATTACCCCGTCTGGGGTGGCGACCTGGAGGCGGAAAACGCCTTCTTCCTGCGCTATGCCGATACCGACACCAACGCCCACAGCCTGCCTGTCTGGCGCACCGAAAGCCATGATGAGGCCACCGTCTGCCGTTTAGGCTTTGCCCTGGGCAGTGATAAGCGCACCGATATTTCCTGGCTGGGCACGGCAGCGGATGATAACCTCGACACCGTCACCGGCATGACCGTCTACCTGCCCAAACAGACAGACCTGGCGGGCACCCTTGCCTACACCACCCGCGCCGCCGACGGTACCGAGACCGAGCACACCCAGCCCCTGGCAGAACTGGCGCAAACCAAGGCCGAAAACGGCGGCACGCTGGTCACCCTGCCGGAGACCGCCCCCATCGTGGGCGATACGCTGCGGCTGCAAAGCTGAATCAAGGAGTACAAACTTACATGACGCAAACCCGTAAAAAGAGGCTGCTGTGGGCCCTTTGCCTTGCGGCGCTGGCCCTGTTTGCTGCGGCCATGGTGTGGCTGCATTACCAGCAGCTTTGTGCCACCGGCCGGGGCGAGGACCCCTATACCTCCGACCTGGGGCAGCATCTGCACTTTGCCCAAAGCGGGCTGATCTACTCGGCCACCTCGCTGCTTATCGGCCCGGCCTATGCCGCGGGCGGCAAGATGGGCATTGCGCTGCTGCTGGCCGTGTTTCATCTGGCCGCTGTGGTTGTGTTTGCCTGGGGGGTAAAGGCCGCCCTGCCCGAATGGAGCCTGCCCGCCCGGCTGCTGGCCAGCTTTGTGGTCAACCTGGCCCAGGCGGTCTACATCCCCCGCGGCGGCTACTGGTATCAGGGTACCATCACCGGCACAATTTACCACAACACAACGTACATTATGCTGGCACCCTTTGCGCTGCTGGCCGTACTGTGGTTCTACCGCGCCTGGCAGGGGATCGACGGCAGGATCGATCTGCGCACCTGGCTGATTTACATGGCATTTTTAACGGCAGCCACCGCCTTTAAGGCAAACCTGATCTTCGCTTTCGCCCCGGCGCTGCTGGTGCTGCTGATTGCTGATTTCATACGCACCCGCGCAAAAAATATTGGCAATGAGGTGCTGATGGGCTGCAGCGTTTTCCCCGGCGTGGGACTTTGCATCCTCGAGGCCAACGTCCTGTTTAACGAGGAAGGCAGCGGTCTGCGGCTGATCTTCACCACCGAGTTCGACCGCCACGCTTTGCTGTGGGGCGTCTTTAACGAGGCCGCGCTGCTGGGCCTGCTCCGCTCCCTGCCCTTTGTGGCGGCGGTGGCGCTGCTGCTGCGCTGGCCGGCTTTTGGCAGCTTCCGTTATAAATTCAGCCTGTTTCTGTTTGCTGTCGCCATGGCCGAAGCCCTGCTGCTGGTGGAGGGCGGCGACCGGCTGTACCACGCCAACCTCTGGTGGGGTCCGTTCATCTGCTTCTGGGTGCTCTGGCTGGAATCGGTGGGCATCTTCCTCAAGCAGGCACTCGCCAAGCCCAAAAGCGCCAGCACCGTGCTGTGCGGCATGGCGCTGGGCTGGCACATCATCAGCGGCGTGTGCTATCTGGTGCGGCTGATGCAGGGAGTCTCTTACAACGTGCCGATTATGACTTACCATATCGGCTTTTAAAATCAAACATTTTACAGGCGGTTTGTGGGAGGCAAGCCGCCTGTTTTTCGTTTGCTACTTGTCGTACACAGCCAAATGCGGTATAATAAAATAGAATGTTTTTGTAACTATGCCACGCGGCAGGCTCCACCGCCCCGCGTGTTTGGGAGGCAGTATCATGTCTGAATTTATTCCGCTTTCTGTCCCGAATTTCGGCCCCCGCGAAGCAGAGCTTGCCAGCGAGGCTATCACCTCCGGCTGGGTCTCCACCAGCGGCGGCAAAGTCACCGAGTTTGAGGAAGCGCTGGCCAACTACGTGGGCATGCCCCGCGCCGTGGCCTGCAACGCCGGTTCCAGCGCCCTGCACCTGGCCGCTATGGCTGCCGGCATTACCCGCGGGGATGAAGTCATCGTCCCGACCCTGACCTTCATCGCCGCTGTCAACCCGCTGACCCGCTACGTCGGCGCTGAACCCATCTTCATCGGCTGCGACGACAGCCTTTGCATCGACCCCGACGCTGTTGAGGACTTCTGCGCCAACCACTGCGAACTGCGCGACGGCAAACTGTACAACAAGACCACCGGTGCCCATGTCAAGGCGCTGGAAGCTGTGCATGTCTTCGGCAACATGGCCGATATGCCCCGCCTGATGGCCATCGCCCGCCGCTACGGCCTGATTATGATCGAGGACGCTACCGAGGCCCTGGGTACCCAGTGCATCGACGGCCCCTTCAAGGGCAAGTTTGCCGGTACCATCGGAGATATCGGCTGCTACAGCTTCAACGGCAACAAGATCATCACCACCGGCGCAGGCGGCGCGGTCGTCTCCAATCATCCCGATTGGGCCGAGCACGCCAAGCACCTTTCCACCCAGGCCAAGGCCGATATGCTGCAATTTTTGCATGACGAGGTGGGTTACAACTACCGCATGACCAACGTACAGGCCTGCCTGGGCCTGGCCCAGCTGGAACGGCTGGAGGGCTTTATCGCCCACAAAAAGGAACTGTACGACCACTATGTCGCCGCCCTGGACGGCGTCAAGGGTCTGCGCATCCTGCCCTTCCGCGAAGAAGAGTGCCGCTCCAACCACTGGTTCTTCAGCCTGTACCTGAAGGATTCCGGCCTGGATCGTGACACCGTCATTGAAAAGCTGCAGGCCCAGCATATACAGACCCGCCCGGTCTGGGCGCTCATCCATGAGCAGGCCGACTACCCCCGCAACGAGGCCTACGCCCTGGACAAGGCCGAGGATTACCGCAAGTACATAGTCAACCTGCCCTGCTCCACCAACCTGAGCATGGAGGACTGCGAGCGCGTCTGCCAGGCCGTGCTGGTACTGTAAAAATAACCGCCCGAAAGGGGGCTGACCCTTGATCAAAGTAGAAGAGTTGTTTATCGAGCCTACCGCCACGGTACTGGAGACCCTGCGCAAGCTGGACGAGACCGGCCAGCGCATCCTGTTCATCGCGCCGGAAGGCCAGCTGAAAGCCGTTATCACCGATGGCGACATCCGCAAATTCTTCCTGCGCGGCGGCACGCCGGACCAGACAGTGGATAACGCCGCCAACTACCATCCCCTCAGCCTGCCGGTGTCGGAGCGCGGTAAAGCCCGCAAAATGCTGCAAAAGCATTGCATCGACGCGCTGCCCATCCTCAACAAGCGTGGCGTCGTCACCGACATCGTCTTTGCCCGGGGCGAGGATGTGGACAACCGCAAACGCGCTGACATCCCCGTCGTTATGATGGCAGGCGGCCTTGGCACCCGGTTGTACCCCTATACCAAAATTTTGCCCAAACCGCTGATCCCGGTAGGGGAGCAGCCCATCGCTGAGTTGATTATGGACCGCTTCCGCGATTTTGGCTGCCACGATTTCACCATGATCGTCAACTATAAGCGCGGCATGATCAAAAGCTATTTTGGCGAACTGGAAAAGGATTACACCGTCAATTTCGCCGACGAGGATGTATTTATGGGCACCGGCGGCGGCCTTTGCCTGCTGAAAGGCAAGATGAAGTCGCCCTTCTTCTTCACCAACTGCGACACGCTACTGGATGTGGACTTCGGCGATATTTACGAGTATCACAAGGCCCACGGCAACCTGGTCACGATGGTTTGTGCCTTCAAGCACTACACCGTGCCCTACGGCGTGGTGGAACTGGGCGAGGACGGCGGCATTGCCGCCATGCGCGAGAAGCCGGAGCTGGACTTCTTGACCAACACCGGCGTCTACGTGGTGGAGCCCCGCGTGGTGGAGGAGATGCGCGATGGCGAGAAAATCGGCTTCCCCGATGTCATCGAGCGTTACCGCGCCGCTGGCGAGAAGGTGGGCGTGTATCCCATCAGTGAGAGCAGCTGGATGGATATGGGCCAGCTGGAAGAACTGGAAAAAATGAGACGCAAGCTGGAAAGCCAGCAGTAAAGGAGGCACCCTGATGCCCGTAACCATCATTGCCGAGGCCGGTGTCAACCACAACGGCGACCTGGAAATGGCCAAAAAACTGGCCCTGACCGCCAAAGAGTGCGGCGCGGACATTGTAAAGTACCAGACCGCTGTGCCTGAACTGGTCGTGAGCAAATTCGCCGAGAAGGCTGAGTACCAGAAGCAGACCACCGATGCGGCCGAAAGCCAGCTGGAGATGATCCGCAAGCTGCACTTCTCCTTCGAGGGGCATAAGGAGCTGAAAGAATACTGCGATTCCATCGGCATCCAGTACCTTTCTGCGCCGTTTGACATCCCCAGTGTGCAGTTTCTGGGCACTCTGGGCCTGCCGCTTATTAAAGTGCCCTCCGGAGAGATCACTAACCTGCCGTATCTCGAGGAAGTGGCCAAGCTGCACACCCCTGTGCTGCTTTCCACCGGCATGAGCAACTTGAATGAGATCACCGACGCCCTGGGCATCCTGGACGATGGCGGCTGCCCCGAGGTCACGGTGCTGCACTGCAACACCCAGTACCCCACCCCCTACGAGGACGCCAACCTCACCGCCATGATGGAATTGTTCGACCAGTTCGGCCTGCCGGTGGGCCTGTCCGACCACACCCCCGGCTGGGAGTGTGACGTCGCCGCTGCCGTGCTGGGCGCGCAGGTGATCGAAAAGCACTTCACGCTGGATAAATCCCTGCCCGGCCCCGACCAGAAAGCCAGCCTCGACCCTGCCGAGTTCAAGGCTATGGTGGACGCGGTGCGCCATGTGGAAGCCGCCCTGGGCGACGGTCACAAGCACCTGACCGAGAGCGAAGCCCCCAACAAAACGGTGGCCCGCAAAAGCATCGTGGCTGCCCGCGCCATCAAGGCAGGGGAGATCTTTACCACCGAGAACCTGACCACCAAGCGCCCCGGGGACGGCATTTCCCCCATGCGCTGGTACGAAGTGCTGGGCCAAGCCGCCAAGCGCGACTTTGCCGAGGATGAAAAAATCGAGATGTAACGAGGTTTTATGCGCACGATTTGTGTAGTGACCGCCACGCGGGCGGAATACGGTCTGCTGCGCCCGGTGGTGCAAAAGCTGGCGGCGTCCAGCACGCTGCAATTGCAGCTGGTGGCCACCGGCGCGCACCTCTGCCTGCGCTTGGGCGAGACAGTGCGGGAGATCGAGGCCGACGGCGTACCCATCGCGGCCCGTCTGCCGATTTTTGTGGGCGATGAGAACGAGCCGGTGGCCGTGACCATTGCCCGCACCATTACCGTGTTTGACGCATACTTTTCCGCCCACCGTCCCGATGCCGTGCTGCTGCTGGGCGACCGGTTTGAAATTTTCGCGGCAGCCACCGCTGCGGCGGCCCGGCATATCCCCATCGCCCACATTTCGGGCGGGGACGTGACCCTTGGCGCGGCGGATGAATACTACCGCCACTGCATCACCAAAATGGCAGCGGTGCATTTTCCGTCCTGCGCTGATAGCGCCGCCCGGTTGGTTCGTATGGGCGAAGCTCCCGAAACGGTGTTTTGCGTGGGCGGCCTGGGCGATGAGAACATCCGCACTCTGCCCAAAATGAGCCGGGAAGAATTGTGCAACTCCACAGGCTTCCCGCTGCAGCAGCCCTTTGCGCTGGTGACTTACCACCCCGAGACTTCTGCCGATGCCGGCTCGCCTGCCGCCCAGAGTGAAGCCCTTTGCGCCGCTATGGAAGCCGTGCCCGGCGTCTACTGGCTCATCACCGGCTCTAACGCCGACGCAGGCGGGCAGATCTGCACGGCCCGCCTGCAGCGCTTTGCCGCCGAACACCCCGACCGCGCCGGGTTCATCCAAAGCCTGGGATTGCGGCGGTACCTTACGGCCATGCAGTACGCCGCGCTGGTGGCGGGCAATTCCTCCTCCGGCGTGGTGGAAACGCCGACCTTTAAGGTGCCCACCGTCAATATCGGCCAGCGCCAGGCAGGGCGCGCTATCTGCGCCAACGTTTTGTGCTGTGATGCCGAGGAACCGGTCATTGAAGCTGCCCTGCGCCGCGCGTTAAGTCCGGAGTTTGCCGCCACCGCCGCCACGGCCCAAAGCCCCTACGGCGGCGGGGACACCAGCGGCAAGATCTGCACCGTGCTGCAAAACTTTGATTTCTCAAAGCCTAAAATATTTTATGACGGCCCTGTGCCGGAATTTGACCCCCAAAGGAGCGTTTTGGTATGAAACTTCTCATCGTTGGTCTGGGCAGTATGGGCAAGCGCCGCGCGCGCCTGTCCAAAGGCATTGACGCCGCCCTCCACATTGTGGGTGTGGATACTGCCGAGGCCCGCCGTGCCGAGGCCTGCACCCTGGGCCTGGCGGACGCCGCCTATCCCACCATTGCCGAGGCCGTGGCCGCCGAGCACCCGGACGCCGCTCTGGTTTGCACCGCGCCGCTCTCCCACGCTGCGGTCATCGGCGAACTGCTGGATAACGATCTGCCCGTTTTTACCGAGCTGAACCTGGTAGGGGACGGCTACGCCGAGAATATGGCCAAGGCGGCCGCCAAAAACCTGCCGCTGTTCCTCTCCTCCACCATGCTGTACCGCCGCGAAACGCAGTACATCAAACAGCAGGTGCAGGCTTTCGGCAAGCCGGTGCATTATATCTACCACATCGGTCAGTATCTGCCGGATTGGCACCCTTGGGAAAACTACAAAAACTTCTTTGTGGGCAACGCCCGTACCGGCGGTGTGCGCGAGATATTCGGCATCGACCTGCCCTGGCTGCTGGATGCCTTCGGGGATGTCGAGTCTGTCACTGTGCAGAAGGATACCATCAGCGACCTGGGCCTGCCGTACCCAGACTGCGTGACCCTGCTGCTGCGCCACAAGGGCGGCGTGCAGGGTGTGCTGGCGGCGGATGTGGTCAGCCGCAAGGCTGTGCGTAGCTTTGAGTGCTTCGGCGACGGCATCCACCTCTTCTGGGAGGGTAACCCCAAGGCCCTGTACGAGTTCAAGGACGGCGACAAGCAGCCCGTGAACACCTACGCCAGCTTTGAGCATGACAGCCGCTACAGTGACAACATTGTCGAGAACGCCTATGTGGACGAACTGACGAACTTTTTTGGCGTACTGAAGGGTACCGAGACGCCACGCTGGAGCTTTACCAAGGATTTGGCGGCCATCCAGCTGATGGACAAAATCGAGGAGGCCTGATCCATGCGCACCATCACCGCGCTGTTTGTGGGGTTGGGTTCCATCGGCACCCGCCACTTAAAAAACCTGCATAACCTTTGCACCGACCGCGGCTGGACCTTGCAGGCCGACGCCCTGCGCAGTGACCTGCACCGCCCCCTGCGGGACGGCGTGGCTGAGCTGCTGCACGCCCAGTACACCGATTTGGCCGCCGCGCCTGCCCGGTATGATATGGTGTTTATCACCAACCCCACCAGTTTGCATGTCGAGGCATTGCAGCAGGTGAAGGGCCGCGGTGAAGCACTTTTTATCGAAAAACCGATCTTTTCTGCCGAGCAGACCGGCCTGAACCTGGCCGACTGCCTGCCGGAAAACCAGAAAGCCTACGTGGCCGCGCCCATGCGCTGGTGCGGTGTGATGCTGGCCCTCAAAGATCTGCTGCCCACGCTGCACCCCTATTGCGCCCGGGTCATCTGCTCCAGCTACCTGCCAGATTGGCGGCCGGGTGTCGACTACCGCACGGTCTACAGCGCCCACAAGGCGCTGGGCGGCGGCGTCACCATCGACCTCATCCACGAGTGGGATTACCTTGTGGACCTGTTCGGCGTGCCGCAGCAGCTGTACAATTTTAAGGGCACCTACTCGGATCTGGAGATCGACTCCGACGATCTGTCGGTCTATATCGCCAAGTATCCCACATTGCTGGCCGAGGTGCATCTTGACTATTTCGGCCGCGGCTATCGGCGCAGCATCGAACTTTTCTGCCGCGACGGCAGTTATCTGGCCGACTTTGGCGCCGGTACGCTGACCTTGCCCGACGGCACCGTGCAGCATTATGAAGAGGACGTCAACCGCCGCTACGAGCGGGAGATCGAATATTTTACTGACTACGCCCTGGGCGACGAACAGCAAAGCTGCAACCCGCCCGCGCTGGCGCTGGATGTCCTGAAACTGACTTTGGGGGAACACTGATATGAAACGTCTGCTTATCACCATCTGCGGCCGTGCAGGTAGCAAAGGCTTTAAAAACAAAAATCTCAAAAATTTCTGCGGTAAGCCGCTGGTTTATTACTCCTTGAGCGCCGCCGAACTGTTTATCAAAAACCACCCCGAACTGGAAGTGGACATTGCCCTGAACACCGACAGCGAGGACCTGGCCAAGCTGGTGGCTGCCAAATACCCCGAGGTCATCTACCTGCCCCGCGGGGTTGAGCTGGGCGGCGACCGTGTGCCCAAGGTGGAGGTCTACAAGGACAGCTTTGCCCGTATGGAGGCCCGCACCGGCAAGCCCTACGACGCTATGATCGACCTGGACATCACCAGCCCCCTGCGCACTGAGCAGGACATCGAAAACGCCTTTGCCAAAGCGCAGGAGCGCGAGGATCTGCAGATCATCTTCAGCGTCTGCGAAGCTCGCCGCAACCCCTGGTTCAACATGTTCAAAATTGTGGGCGACCACGCCGAGATGGTCATCGAGAGCCAGTTCACCGGCCGCCAGCAGGCACCTGAGGTCTACGATGTCAACGCCTCCATCTACGTCATCCGCCGCGCCTTCCTGGTGGACAACCCGGACCCCATCCTGTGGCACTCCAAGTTCGGCGTCAGCGTTATGATGGACACCGGCATCATTGATATTGACTCGGAGCATGACTATCTGCTGATGGAAGCCATCGCCAAGCACCTGTACGCCCATTACCCGGAATTTAACGCTGTACGGGAGAATATCCGTGGAGAATGACCTGCTGGAACGGGCGGCTGACCTGGTGATGGACGCCGGGCAGACCCTGCTGGAAAACGGCGGCGAGGTCTTTCGCGTCCAGCAGACGATGGAGATCATGGCCCGCAGCTTGGGTGTGCGGGACTTTCATGTCTACGTGCTGACAAACGGCATCTTCGCGTCGGCATCCATGGGCAGCGCCCACAACGTCAGTCTCATCCGCCATGTGCCGTCTGTGTCCATCCACCTGGGCCGGGTCGAAGCCATCAACGAGATTTCCCGTGAGTTGGCCGCCGGTCGGCTGGGGGTCGAGGAAGCCGAAGCCCGCCTGCAGCAGGCACGGTCTGTGCCCCGCACTTCGCCGGCGGGCGAGCGGCTGGCCTGCATCGTCGGCTCGGCTGGGTTCGCCTACCTTTTTGGCGGTACACCGTTGGACGCCGCTGTGGCTACCGTGGCGGGCCTGCTGGAAATTTTGATCTGCCAGTGGTTCGGCCAGCATAAGATCAACCGCATCTTTACCGATATTGTGGCGGCCTTTGCCTGCACAGTGTGGTCGGTCGGGGTGCAGGCGGCACTGCCCGCCGTCAGCGCCAATGCGGCGATCATCGGTGCGCTGATGGTGCTGACCCCCGGTGTCGCTCTGACCATGGGCGTGCGTGACATCCTGAACGGCGACTACCTCTCTGGTTCCATTCGCCTGCTGGATGCGGTGCTGATTGCGGGCAGCATTGCCTGCGGCGTGGTGCTGGGCTGGCTGGTCATGCACGGATTGGGGGTGGCCGTATGAGTACGCCCCTCTGGACCAACTACCTTACACAGTTTGTGGTGGCGGTGGTGGCCACCATTAGCTTTGGCATCACCTTCCACGTGCCCAAGCGGCACTATCTGGCGGGAGGCTTGACCGGCGCGGTGGGCTGGATGGTCTACATCCTCTGCTACGACCTGCTGGGCGTTACCGCGCCCGTTGCGGTGCTCATCGCCACGCTGCCGCTGACGCTCTGCGCACGGTTCTTCTCGGTCTACCACAAGGCCCCGGTCACGGTATTTCTGCTGCCGGGCATCTTCCCGCTGGTGCCGGGGGCGGGCATCTATTACACCGCCTATTACTTCCTGCGGGATGACCGCACGCTGTTTTTGAACAAAGGTGTGGAAACCTTAAAAATCGCCCTGGCTTTGGCCCTGGGCATTGCGCTGGTGTGCAGTTTGCCGCTGCCCGGCCGCGAACATAAAAAATAAAAGCATCCGCTTATCGTGCGTTTTGTCACGCGGTAAGCGGATGCTTTTTGCTTATAAATCGTTAAAAATCAGTAAATGGAGAAATACCCAACATGTTCGGGGTGGTTTTCCTCCACCAGCACGGTAAAGCCGCCGGGGTTCACCTCGGCGTACTTGCCAAAGGCCAGCTCGGCGATCAGGTGAGGGCCGCGGTTCAGGATGATCTCGGCGGTCTGGGTCTTGCCGATGCGGCGGTAGTGCAGCACATCGGTGTCCGCCCGCACGATCTCCAGCCGCCCGCCGTCGAAGGCGTCGCAGCCTTTGCGCAGGTGGGCCAGCGTTTTCAGCGGGCCGCGCAGCCGCTGCTCGGTGCTGTTCCAATCAAAGAACGCACGGTTGAACGGGTCGCGGTAGCCCTGCATGGCGATCTCGTCGCCGTAGTAGATGCAGGGCACACCGGGCAGTGTAAAGATCATGGCGTAGCCCAGCAGCAGTTTGCGCATGGCATCGTCCATTTTCTTGGCCGGGATGCGCCGTCCGCTCTGCCAGTAGCGGTCACGGCCGTTGGCGGGTTCACCCGCAATGGCGGTGATGGCACGCTCGGTATCGTGGGTGGATAGGAAATTCATCGCGCAGTTCAGCGCCGGGGCAGGGTAGTTCTCGCAGATGCTCAAAATCTGCTCGGCCACCGCGTGCACGTCGCCGCCGGTGACATAGCTTAGCGCCGCATTGCGGAAGGGGTAGTTCATCACGGCGTCCAGCCCCTTGCCGCGCAGGTAGGTGCGCCGCTGGCCGAATGCCTCCTTGGTGGTGGCATCCTCCCACACTTCACCAATCAGCAGCTTGTCCTCACCGTGAGCCTTGACGGCCTGGCGGATGCGCTCAATAAAGGCGTCGGGCAGTTCGTCGGCCACATCCAGCCGGAAGCCCGAAGCCCCCAGCCCCAGCCAGGTATCGATAACGCCGCCCTTGCCGCAGACAAAATCGATGTAGGAGGGCGAGTCCTCCTGCACCTCGGGCAGCGTCTCAAAGCCCCACCAGCAGCGGTAGCCGCTGGGATAGCCGGAGTCGAAGTCGTACCAGCTGCGATAGGGTGAATTGCGATCGCGATAAGCACCGCCCGGGCCATAGCGGCCCTCTCGATTGAAGTAGACCGAGTCCGACCCCGTGTGGCTGAACACACCGTCCAGAATGATGCGGATGCCTTCTTTGGCAGCGGCAGCGCACAGGGCGGCAAACTCCTCGTTCGTGCCAAGCAGCGGGTCGGCTTTCAGGTAGTTGGCGGTGTTGTAGCGGTGGTTGGCGTGGGCCTCAAAGATGGGGTTCAGGTAAATGCAGCTGACGCCTAAATCGCGCAGGTACGGCAGCTTTTGCTGGATGCCCGCAAAGTCGCCGCCGTAATAGTCCATGTTCAGGTAGCCTTCCTGCTGCTCGGTGGGCCAAAAGTAGGGCTCGCCGGTCTTGTCCTCGCGGTAGATGCGGTCGGCAAAAGGCATCGGCTTGCCGGGCTTGCCCTCGCAAAAGCGGTCGGGGAAGATCTGGTACATCGTGCCGTTCTTGATCCAGTCCGGTGTCTTGAAATCCGGCTCGTAAACGGTCAGCTGCCAGTCGGTGCCATCGGTCCAGCTCAGCACGCCCTCGCCGCCGGCATCGCGGTAGATGCGGCGGAAATCGGTGTACAGGTCAAAGTGGTAAAAGTACAGACCCGGCGTGGTGGGGGCGATGGTAAAGGTAAAGTGGTTCTGCTGGGGTGTCTGGCCCGCGAACTCCATGCGGTAATGCACGGGAGCCTCGCGGTCCTTGGTCAGCACCAGGTGGGGGTCCACATAGCCCAGGGATTCCGGGACCGTCAGGCGAAAAGTGACCTCTTGCCCGGCAGGCACCGCGCCAAAAGGCGTTTTGCAGGCGGTATCCAGGCTGTTGTAATAGGTGTGAGACATAGTTGTCCTCGCTTTGGATAATAAAAAACCGTACCCCTTACGGGGCACGGCAAAAATCAAAAGATATGATTATTTGACGGGAGCAGCACCCCAGATGTCGCGCGCATAATCCATGATGGAACGGTCGGCGCTGAAGATACCGGCGTTGGCGATGTTCTTCAGGCTCATGTGATTCCACTTCTGCTTGTCGCGGTACAGCTGCTGCAGGTCGTGCTGGGCACGGCGGTAATCCTTGAAGTCCGCCATGACCATGTACGGGTCAGCGTTGCGCAGGTTGCTGGTGACCTCGCTGAAGTTTTCGCCGTTCCAGCCCTTCTCCAGGAAGTCCAGCACGGCCATCGCGGTGTTGTCGCCGTTGATAAAGGCGCCAGGATGGTAGCCCATGCCCTTCAGTGCGTTGACCTCGGGGGTCAGCATACCAAAGATGATCTCGTTCTCGTGGCCAGCGGCATCGGCGATCTCCACATTGGCGCCGTCCAGGGTGCCCAGGGTGATGGCACCGTTCAGCATGAACTTCATGTTGCCGGTACCGGAAGCCTCGGTGCCAGCCAGAGAGATCTGCTCGGAAACTTCGGAGGCGGGCATCAGGCGCTCAGACAGGCTGACGCAGTAGTCCTCCAGATAGACGATGCGCAGCTTGCCGCGCACAGCGGGATCTTCGTCGATCAGCTTGCCCAGCTTGCAGATCATGCGGATCATCTGCTTGGCCATGTAGTAGCCGGGGGCAGCCTTGGCACCGAAGATGTAGGTCTTGGGGGTGAACTCAGCGTTCGGGTTGCTCTTCAGGTACAGGTACTCGGCCGCAATGTTCAGGGCGTTCAGGTGCTGGCGCTTGTACTCGTGCATACGCTTGACCTGGCAGTCAAAGATAGAATCGGGGTCGATGACCTGGCCGGTAGACTTCTGCAGGTAGTTGGCGAAGATGACCTTGTTCTCGCGTTTGACCTTGGCGGCAGCCTCCTGCACGCTCTTGTCATCCACGAATTTCTCCAGCTTCTTCAGCTCAGAGGCATCGGTCTTGAAGCCGTCGCCGATGGTCTCTTCCAGCAGGTGGGTCAGGCCGGGGTTGGAGCAGAGCAGCCAGCGGCGGTAAGCGATGCCGTTGGTAACGTTTTTGAAGGCGTTGGGCTTGAACAGGTAGTAATCGTGGAAAACGCTGTCCTTGATGATCTCACTGTGCAGCTTGGAAACGCCGTTGATAGCGTGGCAGGTGTAAGCGCAGATGTTGGCGGTGCGCACCTGGTTGTCGCCGATGATGGCCATGTAGTCGATCTTGCCCTGGTCACCGGGGAATGCCTGGGCCAGCTCGGCGCGGCAGCGGCGGTCCATTTCGCAGACGATCTGCCAGATACGGGGCAGGGTGGAGCGGAAGATGTCGGCGTTCCACTTCTCGAGAGCCTCACTCATGACAGTGTGGTTGGTGTAAGCGAAGACCTTGCGGCAGATGTCGAAGGCAGCATCCCACTCATAGCTGCACTCATCCAGCAGGATGCGCATCATTTCGGGGATGGCCACGGTGGGATGGGTATCGTTCAGCTGGATGGAGACCTTGTCAGGCAGGTTGTCCAGCGTGCCGTACTGATTCAGGTGGTTCTGCAGGATGTCGGCGATGGACGCGGCAGAGAAGAAGTACTGCTGGCGCAGACGCAGGATCTTACCCTCGGTGTGGTTATCGTTGGGGTACAGGATCTTGGAGATCAGCTCGGCAGAAGCAGACTGGCTGATAGCGGTGTTGTAGTTGCCGGCGTTGAAGCTGCTCATATCAAAGCTGGGGGCCTTAGCCTGCCACAGACGCAGTTTGGAAACGCCGTTGCTGCCGTAACCGGCCACATACATATCGTTGGGCACGGCGATGACAGAGTTATAATTCTCGTACTTGACGTGGTGGAAGCCACCCTCCCAAGTCTCGATAGCCTGGCCGTCAAAACGGATCTCCTGGGCCTGATCGGGATGGCTCTTGATCCAGACCTGACCGCCGGGCAGCCAGTTGTCGGCAGTTTCCTGCTGCCAGCCGTCCACGATCTTCTGCTTGAAAATGCCGTACTCATACAGGATGGAGTAGCCGGTGCCGGGAATGCAGTCAGTAGCCATGCCGTCCAGATAGCAGGCGGCCAGGCGGCCCAGACCGCCGTTGCCCAGGCCGGCATCGGGTTCCTGATCGTAAATGGTATCGATCTTGATGTCGGCATCCGCCAGCACGCTCTCGGCCACTTCGTTCAGCCCCAGGTTGAACAGGCTGGAACGCAGGCTGCGGCCCATCAGGAATTCCATGCAGAGGTAGTAGACCTGCTTTTTGCCCTGGCCCAGCACTTTGGACTGGAACTGCTTCTGGCGGTCAGACATGATCTGGCGGGTGACAGAAGCCAGGCAGCGATAGATCTGGTCGGCGGAAGCAGTATCCAGGGTGACATTGCACTCGCTGGTCAACTTATCTTTCAGGAGCTTCTCAAACTCACGCTTTGTGTATTTCAAATCGTTCTCTCCTAACTTTCTTCAGTCGTTCTTTCCATCATTTTCCGCCGTATGTTTCAGGGATACGGCGTACTTTGCGGTTGCTTTAACACACCACTTTATTGATTATAGCTAAAAAGTATAAATTACGCAAGTCAAAATTGCCTGCTTGGCGGCTTTTTTTAGACTTTTATGAAAAAAGCCCTTTTGCTGCGCCCGGTTTTGTATTATAATAAAGCTAGCATAAAATTTCAGCCGCGGTTGGAGCAGGGCTGAATTTAGACACAATTTGGGAAGGAGTACAAATCATGGGCATGGCCACTTCAAAAGTGCGGCTGAACATCTGCGGGTCCAGCTACGTTGTCAATACAAGCGAGAGCGAGGACTACATGCAGAACCTTGCCGACCGCTTGAACCTGGATATGAATGAACTGATGGCTTCCTCAAACTCGGTTTCGATCACTACCGCCGCTGTGATGACGGCGCTGAACTACCGTGATGAGCTGGAAAAGGCCAGCGGCAGCGCTGACAACATGCGCCGTCAAATCAAGGATTACCTCGAGGATGCCGCCAGCGCCAAGATGGCAGCCGAGGAGACCCGCCGCGAGAATGCCTCGCTGAAGCGCCGCATTGATGAACTGGAGCGCCGCCTGCGCCGCGCCCAGACCCCCCTGGAGGATGCATGAGCAACAAGCTGGAGATCTTAGCCCCGGCAGGTAACCGTGAAATGCTTGGCGCCGCTGTTTTTAGCGGCGCTGATGCTGTTTATCTGGGCCTTACGGGATTCAACGCCCGCCGCACTGCGGGCAACTTTACCCCGGACGAGCTGAAAGAGGCTGTCAGTTTCTGCCACGCCCGCGGCGTAAAGGTACACGTTACCCTGAATACGCTGGTCTATGACCGCGAACTGCCCGGTCTGGCCGATGCCGTGCGCGCCGTGGCCGAAGCCGGGGCCGATGCCGTCATTTCGGATGACCTGGCTGCGGCCCAGATGGTAAAGACCATCGCCCCCACGCTGCACCTGCATGGCTCTACCCAGATGAGCATCCACACGCCCGAGGGTGCGCGGGAACTGGCCGCATTGGGCTACGACCGCGTGATCTTGGCCCGCGAGCTCTCGCTGGAAGAGATCCGCGCTGTCTGCGCCGCCAGCCCTATTGAGGTAGAGGTATTTGTCCACGGCGCCCTTTGCATGAGCGTATCCGGCCAGTGCATGATGAGCGCCTTTTTAGGCGGACGCAGCGGCAACCGCGGCGCCTGCGCAGGCCCCTGCCGCCTGCCCTTTGATGCCAGCGCGGGCCTGCGCCCCGGCCAGCCCGGCAAAGCCTGCCACCTGAGCCTGAAAGATATGGATTATATTCCCCACATCCGGGAACTGATGGACGCCGGTGTGGTCAGCGCCAAGATCGAGGGCCGTCTGCGCACGCCCGAATACGCTGCCGCCGCGGTGGCAGCCTGCCGTGCTGTGCGGGAGGGCCAGCCCTATGATGAAAAGCTGGTGCGGGACATCTTCTCCCGGTCTGGCTTCACCGACGGCTACCTGACCAACCATAACGACGGCAGGATGTTCGGCGTCCGCACCGAGGCTGACGCTGCGGCCACCCGCGCCGCCACGCCCAAAGCCCGCGAGCTGTTCCGCCGAGAACTGCAGCGGGTGCCGATACAGTACACCGTCAGCGGAGGCGTCGAGGATGGCGGCATCAAGCTGACCGCCGCCGATGATGCGGGCAACAGGGTCAACGTTTACAGCGCTGACGAGCCGCAGCCCGCCCAGAAGGACCCGCTGCCCGGAATTGAGCGTGCGCTGAACAAGACCGGCGGCACCCCCTTTGCGGCCGCCGGTATCACGGTGGACGCAGGGGAGGGGAGCCTGGGCTTCCTGCCCGGCTCTGCCTGGAACGAGATGCGCCGCGAGGCGCTGGACAAGCTGCTGGAAAAGCGCAGTGTTGTACAGCCCCACACTATCCATCCCTTTGAGATGCCCGTCTATCCAGCCCACAGCGTAGGTCACATCCCGGAGTTGGCGGCCCGCTTTGCCCGCGCGGCCCAGTGCCCGGCGGACTCTGTAGAAAAGCTGCAGTGGCTGGTATTCCCCATCGCTGAAGCCGACAGCATCCCTGCCGAATGGCGCGGCAAGACCCTGCTGGAACTGCCCCGCGTCATGTTTGGCAAGCTGGAGGCAAAGACCGCCGCCTGTCTGGCCGCGTTGAAAGACGCCGGTTTTGCCGGGGCGGTGGTCAACAACCCCGCCCAGCTGCGCTATACCGACGGCTGGACCCTCTATGGCGGCCTGGGCCTGAACATCACCAACCCGATGAGCGCCGCCCGCTATACGTCCCTGGGCCTGCAAGGCATGCTTCTGCAGCCGGAAACGGCCCTGACCGCCATGCAGGCGGTGGCCCCCGGTGTACCTACTGCGGCCCTCTGCTACGGCCACCTTCCGCTGATGCTGACCCGCGCCTGCCCGCTGCGCAATGTGCATGACTGCGCTTCCTGCCGCGGCGGCGGCACCCTGCGGGACCGCAAGGGCCGTGACTTTACCGTGACCTGCTCGGCCCCCGGCGGGGCGGGCATCCGCACAGTATACAACCCGGTGCCGCTCTACATGGGCGACCGCCTGCGGGAGATGCCGGTGGATACGGCCGTTGCCGCCTTTACCACCGAGACCCCGCAGCGCACGGCCCAGATTTTGGCAGAGCTTTTTGCCGCCCAACCCTTTGACAGCGAGTTCACCCGTGGACTATACTATACCAATAACTGATGTTTAGGAGACGACCATGAATCCTACCGTAAAATATAAAAAGCTAGACCCCCGCGCCCAGGTGCCTGCCTACGCTACCCCCGGCGCGGCGGCTGCTGACCTGTGCGCTGTGCTGGATGAGCCGCTGACCCTGGCCCCCATGCAGCGCACGCTGGTGCCCACGGGCCTTGCCATTGAGCTGCCCGATGCCTCCTGCGTAGCGCTGGTGTACGCCCGCAGCGGCCTGTCCATCAAGCACGGCCTGTGCATGGCAAACGGCGTCGGCGTCATCGACAGTGACTACCGCGGCGAACTCCGTGTGCCGATGGTCAACCTGTCGGACACCGCCTACACCATCCAGCCCGGCGAGCGCGTGGCCCAGCTGTGCATCGCCCCCGTCTGGCAGGCCGGGTTTGCGGCGGCCGAGGAACTCTCCGATACTGACCGCGGCACCGGTGGCTTTGGCTCCACCGGCAAGTAAACCCGGCGGAACATAACCCGCAGACACCCACAAAAACGAAATTTCCAAAATTTTCCAGCCTCGAGCGGAACGAACAGACTTCGACACCCCGCCCCGGCTATAATCAAACACGAAAGGACACCCTGCTATGGCATTGATCCTGGCATCCGGCAGCCCGCGCCGCCGCGAACTGATGGCACTCATCACACCGGACTATACCGTCATCACCAGCGATGTGGACGAGGGTAAGATCGCCGCCGATACCCCGGCTCACCTGGCGCAGAGCCTGGCTTCGGCCAAGGCCCGCGCTGTGGCCAAACTGCACCCGGCGGATACCGTCCTCGGCTTTGATACCGTGGTGGACTGCGGCGGTGAGGTGTTCGGGAAACCCCAGGATGAAGCTGACGCCCTGCGCATGCTGCGGGCACTCTCCGGCCGCACCCACAAGGTGCACACCGGCGTCTGCATCTGCAAGGGCGGCCGCGCGGCCGCTACCGTGGAGACGACGCTGGTGCATTTCTCGACCATCGTCGAGGACGACCTGCGCGCCTACGTCCGCACGCCGGAGCCGTATGACAAGGCCGGGGCCTATGCCATCCAGGGGCATGCTGCCCTCTGGTGCGCGGGCATCGAGGGGTGCTATTACAACATTATGGGGCTGCCGGTCCACCGCGCGGCACAGCTTTTGCGCGAATTTGCGTAACATTTGCCAACAGCCCCGCCAAAGAAAGTGGGAGCTGCATGGGCAAATTCAAAGACACTCTGACTGCATTTTTCAGGAGAATACAGGCTATGTTTACCAAGGATATCGGCATTGATCTGGGTACCGCCAACACGCTGGTGTATATGAAAGGCCGCGGCATCATCATGCGGGAACCCAGCGTGGTGGCCGTGGACCCGCGCAGTGATGAACTGCGGGTCCGCAGCGTCGGGCACGAGGCAAAGGCCGTCATCGGCCGCGCACCGGGGTCCATCGTGGCAGTCCGACCGTTAAAGGACGGCGTCATCGCGGACTTTGATATTACCGCTGCCATGCTGCAAAGTTTCATCCGCCAGGCCTGCGGCAACAGTATTCTGGCCCACCCGCGGGTGGTCATCTGCGTGCCCTCCGGCGTTACCGAGGTCGAGCGCCGCGCTGTGCGCCAGGCTGCCGCCAAGGCGGGCGCACGCCAAGTCACGGTGATCGAGGAGCCTATGGCTGCCGCCATCGGTGCGGGCCTGCCCACCACCGATGCCATCGGCAGCATGATCGTGGACATCGGCGGCGGCACGGCCGAGGTGGCTGTTATCAGCCTGTCGGGCATCGTGTCCAGCCGCAGCGTCCGCTGTGCGGGCGACACGCTGGACCAGAGCATCATCGCCTTCATCAAGCGCAAGTACAACCTGCTGGTGGGCGAGCGCACCGCCGAGCAGATCAAGATCGAGATCGGCTCTGCCTGCCCCCAGGACCCCGAGACCAGCATGGAGATCAAGGGCCGCAACCTGGTGGACGGCCTGCCCAAGGATATCCTCATCCGGTCTGAGGAAGTGCGTGAGGCCATGAGCGAAAGCCTGCTGCGCATCGTGGACGCCATCAAGGATACGCTGGAGTGCACCCCGCCGGAACTTTCCAGCGACATCATCGACCGCGGCATTATGCTTTCGGGCGGTGGTGCACTGCTGCGCGGGCTGGATACCCTCATCCAGAACGAGACCGGCATCGATGTGCACATCGCCGAAGCCCCGCTGGACTGCGTAGCCCTTGGTGCCGGGGCCGTCCTCGACAATCCCGACCTGGCTGGCAAACGCCGCGAGGAAATGAGCTATTTATAACGCGCCCCGTTGTAGAGGTGCGTGCAAAAGGCCCCCTCTTAGAGGGAGCCTTTTTTGTTTCTGCTTCGTCTTTTTTCGTCCCAAGACTTGACAGCAGTGCTTTACTATGTTAAAGTGTTCACAAATGATTCTGCCGGAAAGGAGGCAGCCTGTATGTGGTTTGATACGATCCTATGGCTGGTGGCCATCGTGGCGTTTATCGCCGTGGAAACAGCTACCACCGCGCTGGTGTCGGTGTGGTTCGCCATCGGTGCGGCGGCGGCTATGTTTGCCAGCTTCTTTACATCTTCGCTGGGCATCCAGGCGGCGGTGTTCGCGGTGGTATCGGCGGTTGCGTTGGCCATTATGGTGCCTACGCTGACCCGCCGCCGGAAAGAGCATAAGCCGCCGGTCACCAACGGCTCGCCGCTGACCATCGGCAAACAGGGCATCGTGCTGGTGGCCATTGAGCCGGGCATGCCGGGCCGTGTCCGCGTCGATGGTCTGGATTGGCAGGCCCGTGCCGAAGTTGCCATCCCACAGGGCGCGCGTATCTGCGTAGCCGATGTGGACGGCGCCGTTCTGCTGGTCACCCCGGTGACAGAAGCAACGTCCGTAGAATAAACAAAAGAAAGACCAAAAAGAAAGGGGAACCCTGCCATGATCTGGATCCTTGCCATTCTTCTTATCATCATTCTGGTGGTGCTGGTGCGCTGCATCGTCATCGTGCCCCAATCCAACGCCTACGTAACCGAGTGGCTCGGTGTCTACAAAGACACTTGGGGTGCGGGCCTGCACATCCGCACGCCCTTCGTCGAGCGCATCTCCCGCAAAGTTTCGCTGAAAGAGGAAGCCGCAGACTTCCCCCCGCAGCCCGTTATCACCCGCGATAACGTTACCATGATGATCGACACCGTCGTCTTCTTCCAGGTGTTCGATGCCAAGATGTACGCCTACGGCGTCAACCGTCCCATCCAGGCCATCGAGAACCTGTCTGCCACGACCCTGCGTGATATCATCGGCTCCATGACGCTGGACGAGACCCTGACCAGCCGCGACGCCATCAACACCAAGATCACCGCCAGCCTGGACGAAGCCACCGACCGCTGGGGCATCAAGGTCAACCGCGTGGAGCTGAAGAATATTGAGCCGCCCGTGGAGATCCGCCAGGCCATGGAGAAGCAGATGAAGGCCGACCGTGAGAAGCGCGCCTCCATCCTGCTGGCCGAAGGCGAAAAGCAGGCTGCCATTACCCGCGCCGAGGGCGAAAAGGAATCCGCCATCCTGCGCGCCGAGGCTGTCAAGCAGCAGCGTATCCGTGAGGCTGAAGGCGAAGCCGAGGCCCTGCTGACTGTGCAGAAAGCCCAGGCCGACGCCATCCGCATGATCAATGAAGCTAACCCCAACCACAACTTCCTGGCCCTGCGCAGCATGGAAGCTATGGAGAAGGTCGCTGACGGCAAAGCTACCAAGCTCATCGTCCCCAGCGATATGCAGAACCTCGCCGCCACCGTGGCCGCTATCAAAGAGGCTGCTGCGGACAAATAACGGGGGCTTGGCCCTTTTCTTGAAGGAAAAGGAACCAAAAGAACTTTTAATCAAAGAGGGTACACGAAAAAATCGTGTACCCTCTTTGTGATTTTAATGTTTTAAAGTTTCTTTGCCTACTTTCTTTTCAAAGAAAGCAGGTTCAAAGAAAGGAACACCATGCTCCCGCTAAAGCTGCTGTTACGGCGGGGATGTCGTCCTCTTTCAGAGCTGAGTAACCGGCCACTACCGTGTTGGGTCGGCACAACTCCGGCCGGGCCATGTAATATTCACTCAGGCCCCGCAGCCGCACACCGTGCTGGGCGGCGGCCTGTACCATGGCGGCTTCACTCTCGGCTTGGGGCAGCGTCAGCAGAAAATGCAGCCCGCTGTGTACACCGTCCAGTTCCACGCCCGGCAGGGCCGCCCGCAGCGCCGCGGCAAAAGTTTCCATGCGGCGCTTGTAGGCAAGGCGCATCCGGGCCAGGTGGCGGGTAAAATACCCGCCCGCCATAAACTCGCAAAGTGTCTGCTGCTCAAACCGGCTCACCGTGTTGGCGTAGGCCGCAAAATCCCGGCGATACCGCCTCAGCAGACTTTGCGGCAGCACCATGCAGGCAATGCGGATGCCGGGGGCAAGGCTTTTGGAGAAGGTGGTCAGGTATACCACCGGCCCGTCCGCCCCCGCCATGCCCTGCAGACAGGGGAGGGGACGCGTGTCAAAGCGGAACTCTGAATCGTAATCATCCTCCAAAATATACCGCCCCGGTTTTTCGGCCGCCCAGGCCAGCAGTTGTGCCCGGCGGGTGGCGGGCATCGTTACACCGGTGGGAAAATGATGGCTCGGCGTCAGATAGCACAGGCTTGCCCCGCTGGCCTCGAGCGCCGAAACCGACAAACCGTCCCGGTCAATGTCCACCAACGTACAAGGCAAGCCACTGTTGCCCAAAACCGCCCGCGTGCGGGAGTAGCCTGGGTTCTCGATGGCCGCCGTGTAATTACCGAACAGGTGCGCCACGCAGCCCAGCAGATACTCAATGCCCGCACCCACCACGATTTGCTCCGGCGTACACTCCACACCGCGATAATCCGAGAGGTAGTGCGCGATCTCGCCCCGCAGGTCAGCGTCGCCCTGCATCTCGCCGCGCTGCAAAAGCTCCGGCCGCTGGTAGAGCAGCTCCTTTTGGATGCGCCCCCAGCTGCGCGCCGGGAACAGCGCCGTGTCCACACTGCCGGTGGAAAGGTCAAACAGCGTGGCGGGTTCGCCCACAGGCTCCGGGGCGGCAGGCACAACAGCCTGCGGGGCCGGGCGCGGCGTGCGGGTATGCAGCATGCCGTAGGTTTTCTGCACGTAAAAACCGCTGCGGGGGCGCGGTTCGGCCAGGCCCTCGGCTGCCAGCATCTGGTAGGCCGTGTCCACGGTGTTTACGCTCACGCCCTGCTGGGCGGCCATGGTGCGCCGCCCTGGCAAAGGCGTGCCGGGGGCGCGGTCGCCGCGGCGTATCTCGTCCGCCAGGGCGGCGTACAGCTGCTCATACAATGGTCTTTTTAAGCGGGGGTCCAGTTCGATCATGGCAAATCTCTCCTTAACTGGCACTATAAAAAAATCAAAAACTGGGCATTTTATTGATGCCAGAAAGCGCTATAATAGGAGCATACCTTGCAAGGAAGTATTTGTCAACCGTTTTGTGGTAAAAAAGACAGAGGAGCAGAAAATTATGTCTACATCCACCATGTGGTTGCTGCTGTTTGTGGTAGTGGCGCTGGCCCTGCTGGTAGCAGCTTTGACCAAAACGAAATTTACTGTGCAAAAAATCAGCATCATCGGCGTGATGGCCGCCCTCAGCCTGGTTGCGTATGAGTTCTTCCGCATCCCGAACGTCTTCGGCAGTGGCTCGTCCTTCCACCTGGGCAACACCTTTACGGCGCTGACTGCTATGCTGCTGGACGGCGTCTCCGGCGGCTTGGCCGGTGCTATCGGCCTGGCTTTGGCCGATATTCTCGCTGGCGACCCCGGTTATGCCATCACCACCTTCATCCTTAAGTTCATCATCGGCCTGGTCTGCGGCTTTGTGGCGCATAAGGTCATCCACCTGAAGACCTACCCTACCGCCAACAGAGGCAAGTACCTGCTGGTCGTCACCGCCAGCGCGTTCAGCGGCCTGCTGGTCAACGTGTTTACCGACCCGTTCATCGGCTACTTCCGCAACCGCTTCATCTTCGGCCAGCCTGCCGAGATCGCCTCGGTCTTTACCAAGATCGCCAGCGGCGTTACGCTTATCAACTCGCTGCTGTCCACCGTCTGCGCGGTTATCCTGTACCTGGCCCTGCGCCCGGCGCTGGAAAAAGCCCACCTGCTGCCCAAGGACTAAGCAAGCATTACACAGCCTCATTTCGTTGGCCCCGCTTCGGCGGGGCTTTTTGCTGCCTGCAAACAAAAAAGCCCGTGTGCCATTCATCAGCACACGGGTTTTGCGTTTTATAAGACAAGGTTACTTTTTGTCAAAGGCCGAGCGCCGCTCGGTGGACAGGCGGAACATCTCCTCCAGTCCTTCGCGGTCGTCCTGCACCAGCTTTTCCCGCATCGATTGCAGCGCATCGCTGAACATGTCAATCTCGGAGATCAGGTTGTCCTTGTTCCACAAGAACAGTTCTGCCCACATTTTATCGTTGATATGGGCAATTCGCGTCAAATCGCGGAAGGAGTCGCCGGTGTACTTGGCCAGCTCGGTATTGTCCGATGCGCACATCAGGCTCACCGCAATGGCATGGCACAGCTGGCTGACGTAGCCGATCATGTAGTCGTGCTCGGCAGGCGTCAGGATGGCTGTCTCTTATACACATCTCCGAGCCCACGAG
>ENA-OWXD01000069-OWXD01000069.1-human-gut-metagenome-genome-assembly--contig:-NODE-69-length-36431-cov-15.1093_pt1 | contig 36431 bp, 35 predicted proteins | sample MGYA00249244_ERZ652055 | MGnify/ENA primary metagenome ERZ652055 (study PRJEB26925, sample SAMN05827059) | human gut metagenome | biome: ENVO:2100002; feature: ENVO:00000062; material: ENVO:00002003...
CGTCAGATGTGTATAAGAGACAGGCGGCAAAGCGTCCCCGGCGGTCGGGGGTAAACTCGGCCACAAAGTCGTTGCTGCGGTACAGCCGCACGCTCTCGGCGTTGGTGAACACCCAGCAGGCGGCGGCTGCGCCGCCGGGCAGGTCGCCCAGCGTCATGGCAGAGGAGACCTCCAGCACGATGTCGGAGGGGGCGCGGGGCGTTTTCTGGCTGGCGTAGACGGCGGCGGAGAGCTTCGGGTTGCGGAACAGATCCATCACGCCGTGGTAGCAGATGCGGTCGCCGCTGCCAAACTCCCGGTGGGTGTTGTAGTCGGTCATGCACCAGCCAAAGCTGCCCGCAACGCCCGGCTGGGCGATGCTGTCGTTCAGCACGGCGGCGTGGTGCAGTGCCTGCACCAGACGGTGGGGCTCATCGTCAAAGGGCTTGGCGGGGAAGTTCTGCCCGCCGAACTCGCTGATAAGGTAGCCCTTGCGGGTGTCGGGGGTCACGGCGGCGCGGTTCTCGCAGCCCGCGCCGCGCCCGGCGTAGGAATAATCATTGTAGGCGTACACGTCCTCCAGCAGCTGGCTCTTGCGGGTGCTGCGGCTGCCCGCCGTAGGGCGGGTGGGGTCCAGCCGGTGGATGGCTTCGTTGGTGCGCTTATAAAAGGCTTCGTTGTCGGGGCTGCCGCTGATGCGGGCACCCCACAAAAAGATGCTGGGATGGCTGCGGTACTGGCACACCATCTCCCGGCAGTTCTGCAGCGCCTGCGCCTGCCACACCTCATCACCGATGTGCTGCCAGCCGGGCATTTCGGGGAACACCAGCAGACCCAGCTCGTCGCAGGCGTCCAGAAACGCCGGGCTGGGGGGCGCATAGCAGGTGCGCACGGCGTTGCAGCCCAGCTCCTTTTTCAGCAGCTGGGCGTCCAGCCGCTGGATGCTGTCCGGCATGGCGTAGCCCTGATAGGGGTAGCTCTGGTGCCGGTCAAGGCCGCGCAGCTCCACCCGCTGACCGTTCAGGTACAGCCCGCCCGCCACGAACTGCACGGTACGGAAGCCGAACCGCACCGTTTTTTCGTCCAGCACCCGGTCGGGCAGACCGCCGGTGCCGGGGCGGATGAGCCGCACGGTCAGGGTGTACAGGGTGGGGTGCTCTAAGCTCCACGGGTGCACGTTGTTCAGCGTGCCGGTGATGGGCAGGGAAAGTTCGCCGCTGTACACCGCCCGGCTCCCGGCGGGGCTGCGGATCTCAGCCTGCAGGGTGCAGCCGACCGTCTCGCCCACGGTGGCAGTGTAGATGCGGAAATCGCCCTCCGCCTTTGCTTCAATGAACACGTCCCGCAGGTAGGCGGGCTCCTTGATATCCAGACTGACGGCGCGGTAGATGCCGCCGTAGGTCAGCGCATCCAGCTGCCCGCCGAAGGGCGGGATGTTCAGATCCTCCCGGCTGTCGCAGCGCACAGCCACCACGTTCTTCTGCCCCAGACGCAGCGCACCGGTCAGATCCACCGTAAAGGCGGTGTAGCCGCAGCCGTGGTGGAACATCCGCCGCCCGTTGCAGAACACAGTGGCATCGTGTGCCACTGCCCCGAAGGTAAGCAGCACGGTGCGGCCCAGCCACTCTTTGGGCGCAAAAAACTCCCGCCGGTAGCCGCACAGGCGCTGGTAGTCGTTTTCATTGCAATAATTATAGGGCAGAGGTTTGACCGTGTGCGGCAGCCGCACCGGGGTAAGGGAAAGCTCCGGGCACTCCGGGCGCACCAGCGCCGGGTCGAATGTGGGGGTGAACAGCCAGCCCTCGTTCCAATCGTAGTGTTCCATAGCAGGATCTCCGTCTGAGTGATATGCTTATAGAGGTATGGTATCACAAAGTTATGAACGAAAAAAGCATTCGTGCTCCTTTTGTGCCGGAACAGCAGAAATTTTGCAGTGCACGAAAGCTGCCGGTGGCAGGTTGCCCAAGAAATGCTTGGAAAAATTGTACAAAATCGCCCATAGAAATGGAGCCCCGGAACGCCAGCAGCGTTCCGGGGCTCTGAAATCATTTTCACGAGAGGGGCTGTATGTGAAAAAATGGATTGGGAAACTCTATAGAGTTTCCCAATCCATAAATTTAAAATAATTCCTCCGCTCAGCGGATAAAGCTGGTCATGGGGCGGGGCGGGTTCTGCGGGTGGTCGATGCCGGCAGCCTTACCGGCTTCGATGCAGCGCAGCAGCCATGCCATGTTGCGGCCCAGCTCCTGCATCACGGCGCAGCCTTCGGCGTCCTGCAATACCTGCTCGGGGTTGGAGCCATGCACCATCGCCCAGTAGGAGCCGTTGACCAGCGGCATATGGAAGAACTGGGGGTATTTGACCAGCTGGTCAAGAGTGGAGGTGGTGCCGGCGCGGCGGGCAGAGCAGCAGATGGCGGCGGGCTTGTAGGCCAGATACTTGCCGCCCGCGTAGGCCAGACGGTCCATAAAGCTGGCCATGTTGCCCGCAGCGGAGGCGTAGTGCACCGGGCTGCCGAACACGAAGGCGTCGGCGGTCTTGGCCTTCTCAATGGCTTCGTTGACGATGCCGCCGAACACGCACCCGTTGCCGCTGCGGCAGCCGCCGCAGCCGATGCAGCCGCCCACGGGCTGACCGCCGACGTGCAGGATCTCGGTTTCAATGCCCTGTGCCTTCAGCTCCCCGGCAATAAGGGAAAGGGCGGTGTAGGTGCAGCCCTTCTCGTGGGGGCTGCCGTTGATGAGCAGAACTTTCATGCTGTATACTCTCCTTTGCTGAAATGCGCCGTAAAAATGCGCAATATTGCTGCTATGATTGTAGCACAAAGCCGCCCGCAGCGCAATGCGGGCTCTTGACAATGCTATGCAGTTGGAAGATAATAAAGGATACGAAAGAGTTCAAACTGGCTGCCGCGGGGGCGGCAGCTACGGCAAGGAGGTAACATCATGCGCGTGATCGCAGGAGAAGCCCGGGGCCGCAGGCTGGAAGCACTGCCCGGCACCGATGTGACCCGCCCCACCCTCTCACAGGTGAAGGAGGCGATGTTCAGCATCGTACAGTTCGACCTGCCCGGGGCACGGGTACTGGATCTGTACGCCGGCAGCGGCCAGCTGGGCATCGAGGCGCTGAGCCGGGGTGCGGCCCGGTGCGTCTTTCTGGACGAGAGCCGGGAGGCCGTAAGCATCGTGATGCGCAACTGCAAGGCCTGCGGCGTGTTTGACCGCAGCCGGGTGAACATCGGCGAGGCTGCGCGGTTCTTATCGGCCTGCCGGGAGCAGTTCGATCTGGTGCTGCTGGACCCGCCCTTCCGCGGCGGCACGCTGGAAAAGATCCTGCCCGCCGTGGAAAAGTGCGTCGCTCCGGGCGGCATCGTGCTGTGCGAGAGCGAAACAGGCATCGTGCTGCCCGCGCAGGCGGGCAGTCTGACCCTGCAGAAACAGTATAAATACGGCAAGGTGCTGCTGTGGAAGTACACAAAGCCCATGCAGCCCGCCGCTGAGCAGGAGGGAGAAGCCTTATGAACGTGAACGAGCTTTTGGATACCATTGAGGATGCACTGGAAGAGAGCGCAAATGTGCCCCTTTCCGGCGGCAAGCGCATCGTGGATGTGGAGCAGATCCGGGATTATCTGGACGAGGTGCGGGCGGCTCTGCCCGGCGAACTGCGGCAGGCGCAGCAGATCGTGAACGACCGGGCACAGATCGTGGACAGCGCCAACGCACAGGCACAGGCCATTGTGAAAAAGGCCGAGGAGCGCGCCCGCATTCTGGTCAGCGATGCCGAGATCGTCAAGGCCGCCCAGCAGCGCGCGGCTGAGATCACCGTTGCTGCCCAGACCGAGGCACGCACCCTGCGCCAGACCGTGACCGACTACTGCGAGAATATGCTGCGCACCACCGAGGACACCATGGTGGAAAACGCCGCACAGGTCAAAAACATCCGCAACAGCCTGCGCCAGAACGCCAAGAAAAACGGCTGATAACGGCCAACTTTCCACACAAATTCCACACATTGCGGAAAATGCAGTCCCTGCGAGCAAAAATGACGGCTCACAGGGACTTTTTTTGTGGACTTTTGCGGCAAAAAGCCGCCCGAAAACCCTTGCATTCACAGGCTTGATTTGCTACAATAAAGATGTGTCAGTGGGGCAAAGTGGGTAAAAGTAGGGCATACACCCTGAAAACGCCCCTGAAAGGGGGAGCAGCGCGTGTTTTTTGGCCGTTATGATTACACCATCGATGCCAAGGGGCGGCTGAACTTCCCTGCAAAATTCCGCGACGCCATGGGCGAGAGCTTTGTGGTGCTGGAATGGGTGGACAACTGCCTGTTCGCACTGCCCATGGAGGAAGTCCAGCGGCTGGCGGACAAGCTGGAAAGCGATGAGCTGATGAACAGCTGGGCTGTCTCCGGCGATCTGTTCAGCACCGCCTGCGAGGTGGTGCCGGACAAGCAGGGACGCATCCTGCTGCCCGCAGAGCTGCGCGCCTACGCCGGGCTGGAAAAGGACGTGACCATCATCGGCAACCGCAACCACGCCGAGATCTGGGCCACCGAGGTCTGGAACGCCCGCCGCGCCGCCGTGACCAACGACCAGCGCGCCGAGCAGCTGCGCAAGCTGCACCTCTGATGCAAAAAATTAAACCGAGAAAGGAGGCCGTGCCAATGGCCTTTGAAGAACAGCAGCCCTTTGACCCGGCCTCGTTTGAGCATATCCCCGTTTTGCTGAACGAGTGCCTGACAGGGCTTGCCATCGACCCGGCGGGCACCTATCTGGACGGCACCGCCGGCGGCGCGGGACATTCCCGCCAGATCGCCTTGCGGCTGGACGCCGCCAAGGGCGGCAGACTCATCTCGCTGGATCAGGACCCGGACGCGGTGCAGACCGCGCGGGCGCGTCTTGCCGGGCTGCCTGCCACCGTGGTGCAGATCAATTTCCGCTATGCGGGGCAGGCGCTGGAGCAGCTGGGCATTGAAAAGATCAACGGTGCACTGCTGGATCTTGGCGTTTCCAGCCACCAGCTGGACGATGCCGCCCGGGGCTTTTCCTACCGGGCAGATGCACCGCTGGATATGCGCATGAGCCAGCAGGGCGAGACCGCCGCAGACCTTGTGAACACCGAAAGCCGCGAGGAGCTGGCCCGTATCCTGCGGGACTACGGCGAGGAACCCTACGCATGGCAGATCGCAGGAAAGATCGTGGAGGCGCGGGAAACTGCTCCTATCCTGACCACCCTGCAGCTGGCAGATACCGTAGCAAGCGCGATGCCCCCGGCAGAGCGCCGCAAAAACAAGAACCCCTCCCGCCGCACCTTTCAGGCGCTGCGCATTGCAGTGAACCATGAACTGGACGCGCTGGAAGAGGGCTTGGATACCATTTTCGATCACCTTGCACCGGGCGGCCGGTTGTGCGTGATCACCTTCCACTCTCTGGAGGACCGGCTGGTCAAGAACAAGTTCCGCCGCTGGTCCACAGCCTGTACCTGCCCGCCGGAGTTTCCGGTGTGTGTATGCGGCGGCAAGGCAAAGGCAAAGCTTATCACCCGCAAACCCATTGAAGCTGATACGCAGGAGCTGGAGGAGAACCGGCGCAGCCGTTCTGCCCACCTGCGTGTACTGGAAAAATGCTGAGATGCCGGAAGCACCGGCATCATGAGGAGGAGAGGAATCATGGGTCAGCCAGCATATGATCGTAACGCGGCGCGCCGCCGCAGGGCGCCGCAGCCGCAGCGCAAAGCAAACCTGCGGGTAGCAAAGGGCGGCAAGCGGCGGTTGAACCCGCTGCAGGCCGCCGTACATAACGCCATGAATCTGGTGGCGGCAGCACTGCTGGTGGGTTTTGCCATCAGTCTGCTGTGGAGCGAGGCACAGCTGGTGGAGCTGAACGACCAGATCCAGGACGCAAAAGCGCAGCTGGTCAGCGAGCAGAGCCAGTATACCTACTACAACAGCACCCTGAACAGCAAGACCAACATTGCCAGCGTGGAGGAGACCGCAGGGCGGCTGGGTCTGATGAAAGTAGACCCCAGCCAGATCACCTACATCCGCTTGGGGGAGAGCGGCGCACTGGTGCGCCGGGAGTCCACCGTGCGGCAATGGACCGACTTTTTGTACACCGGTGCGGTGAACATTCTGGGCACCGTGAGATAAACGGAAAAAGCGTGCGGCGGCGCACGCTTTTTTCGGTTTATGGACACCGCAGTCTGAACAAATAACAGCGCAGGGCGTGCGGAATGCAGTGCACGCCCCGCAGGAGAGAACCAATGCAAGAACCTTTCCGTAACAAAAAAAGCAGGGGCTACCGCCTGCGTCCGGCCACCGGACGGGATCGGCTGGACAGCCGGGTGCGGCGGATTTGCAGCCGTCTGGGCATCCTTGCGGTGGTGGTGGCAGCCGCCATCGTCATCCGCAGCCTGTATAATATCCAGATCGTCCACGGGGCAGAGTACCGCCAGTACGCCGCCCAGCAGCAGCTGCTGGATACCACCATCAAGGCCACCCGCGGCGAGATCTACGATGCTTCCGGCATCACCCTTGCTTCCACCAGCGTGGTGTGGACCATCTGGGCAGACCCCAGTTACAGCAGCATCCTTTATACCAGCAAGACCAATGATGACGACACCGTGACCAAAACGCTGGACCCCGCCATGTGTGCCGAGGTGAGCCGGGAGCTGACGTTGCGTCTGCTCTCCGGGGACGGCGAGAGCTTGGACAGCGTGGACACCTCCTCGGCAGAGTACCAGCAGCAGTACCAGACCGTTTACGATGCACTTTCCCGGCTGGATTCTGCCTACGTCACCCTTGCCACCAAGGTGAACAACGCGGTGAAGCTTTCCATTGAAAAGTACGTCACCAGCTTCAACAAGACGCACAAAAAGGCTACCGACACCTCCCGCAAGGGGCGCATCTCAGTGTCCTCGGAAAAGAGCTTCCAGCGCAACTACCCCTACGGCGCCTTTGCCGCAGCGGTGCTGGGCTTTACGGATGCGGACGGCGTCGGCACCTACGGACTGGAAAAATCCTACCAGTCCACCTTGGCCGGTGTGGATGGCCGCACTATCACCCAGCGCAACGCGGTGGGCAACGCCATTGCAGACGCCAATGCCACCACCTTTGCCGCCAAGGACGGCTCCAATCTGGTGCTGTCGCTGGATGTGAACGTGCAGGAGATCGCGGAGCGGTACCTGAACGAAGCCATTGCAGCCAACACGGTGGAAAACCGCGGCTGCGCCATTGTAATGAACGTCAAGACCGGTGCCATCCTTGCCATGGCTTCCAAGCCGGACTTTGACCCCAACGACCCGCTGAACTACACCGCCAACGAGGCTTACCTCAACGAGCTGGTGCACGCAGAGCCGGAGCTTTACGGCGTCTATAAAAAGGACGCCGACGGCAACTACATCACCGACGAACAGGGCAACAAAATTCTGGACGAGGAAGCAGACTATTCCGGCTACTACCGGGATATCCTGTGGAAAAACAAGGCCATCACCGAGCTGTACTACCCCGGCTCTGTGTTCAAGGTCATCACCTCCGCCATGGGCATCGACTCCGGCGTGGCGACCATGAACACCACCTTTACCTGCTCCGGCGCTTACGGTGTGGCCAAGGAGACCTACCACTGCGCAGGGCGCAAGGCGCACGGCCTGCTCAATATGGCCGAGGCACTGCGCAAGAGCTGCAACATCTACTACATCCAGCTGGGGCAGCGCGTCGGCTCGCAGCAGTTCTATAACTACTTCGATGCCTTCGGCTTTACCGCCCGCACCGGCGTGGACCTGCCCAGCGAGACCAACTTTATGCAGTACTACCGCGCCGACCAGCTGGGCGAGGTGCAGCTGGCGTCCTCCTCCTTCGGTCAGGCCATGGCCATCACCCCGCTGCAGATGTGCACCGCCATTGCGGCCACCGTCAACGGCGGGTATCTGGTCACCCCCCATGTGGTGGATAAGATCACCGATGCCAACGGCAATGTCATTCAGGAGATCGGCGCAAACGTGCGCCGTCAGGTCATCAGTCAGAGCGCCAGCGATGTCATCCGCCAGATGATGGAGTACGAGGTGGGCAACGGCACCGGCGGCGGCAAAAACGCCTATGTGTCCGGCTACCGCATCGGCGGCAAGTCCGGTACTTCCGAGCAGCTGAATATGCACCGCCGCGCCGACGGCGACTATAAAAAGGTGGCTTCCTTCGTGGCAGTGCTGCCCGCCAACGACCCGGAGATCCTCGTCTACGTCATGTTGGATGACCCCAACAACGCACAGACGGACTATTCCTCCATCCTTGCAGCCCCTGTGGCGGGCAATATCATCAGTGAGGTGGCCCCCTATCTGGGCATCGCCACCGACGGCGAGGACCGCAGCGGCACCATCGTTACTGTGCCGAACCTTGTGGGCACCGAGTGGAGCAACGCACAGGTGAGCCTGAACATTCAGGGCTTAAAGCATCAATTGCAGGAGAGCCAGAGCAGCCAGTCCGCTGTCCCGGTCACCTACCAGTACCCCCATGCGGGCGCAAAGGTGCCCTACGGCACCACCATCTACCTGTATACCGATACCTACGAGGGCAGCCGCACCGAGGTGCCGGATGTGACTGGCAAGAGCCCGGACTTTGCCCGCCAGATGCTGAGCGCCGCCGGGCTGAACTGCGTGGTGGAAGGCAGCGGCACGGTGCAGGCGCAAAGCGCCGAGCCCGGCTCCAGTGTGCAGCGCGGCACCATCATCACCCTGACCTGTGGGTGAAAGTGACACGCTGCAAAGGCTTGTTGCGCAGGGCAACGGCCTCGCCCTCTCAGGCGCTTACGCGCCAGCTCCCCCAAAGTGGGAGCCCTTGGCAGTCCACGCAAACTTCATCTTTTTGCCAAGGCCTCTCCCTTTGGGAGAGGTGTCACCGTAGGTGACGGAGAGGGCGAGCCCGCTTAAAAATAGCAAGAAATTCAGTTGATAACAATCGTATGGATTGAGAGCTTTTATCAATATAGAGAGGGGATAGAACAATGGAAAAGATCCATGCAAGCAAGCTTCTGGCAGGGCTGGTGCCTGCCGGAAAACTGACCAGTGACCCGGAGGTGGCACTGGTCACCACCGACAGCCGCGAGGTAAAGCCCGGCTGCATTTTTGTGGCCTTCCCCGGCGAGCGGTTCGACGGCCATGATTTTGCCGCCCGTGCGCTGGAGCAGGGCGCGGAGTATGTGGTGGTCAACCATCCCGTGCCCGGTGTGCCGGAAGAAAAGGCCATCCTTTGCCCGGACAGCTACCACGCCATGATGGTGATGGGCGCAAACTACCGCAGCCAGTACCACCCCAAGATGGTGGGCGTGACCGGCAGTGTGGGCAAGACCACCACCAAGCAGATGACATACGCCGCTCTGTGCGGCTTTGGCGAGACCATCAAGACCGAGGGCAACCAGAACAATGAGCTGGGAATGCCCCGCACCCTGATGCGGCTGGAAAGCAGCACCGAGTACGCGGTCATCGAGATGGGCATGAGCCACGCCGGCGAGATCGACCGTCTGGCGCGGGCGGCACGCCCGGATGTGGGCATCATTACCTGCATCGGCGTGTCCCATATCGGCAATCTGGGCAGTCAGGAGAACATCTGCAAGGCAAAGCTGGAGATCTGCAACGGTCTGCCGGAGGGTGCGCCGCTGGTGCTGAACTACGATGACCCCTTCCTGCGCAAGGCGGTGCTCCCCGCCCATGTGCGCCCGGTGTGGTTCAGCCTGAGCGATGAGAACGCAGACGTCTGCGCCCTGTCCATCCGGCAGGAGACTGACGGCATGAGCTTTGTGCTGGAAGATCAGGAGCACGGCACCTTTGTGGTGAATATCCCCGCCATGGGACGCCATAATGTGGCAAATGCTCTGGCTGCCTACTGCGCTGCCACCCGGCTGGGGTGCGACGCCAAGAGGGTCATCCGCGGTCTTTCCAACTTTGAGCAGACCGGACGCCGCCAGAAGGTGGTGGACAGCGAGGGCGTGACCGTCATCGAGGACTGCTATAACGCAAATCCGGACAGCATGAAGGCTGCGCTGGCGATGTTTAAAGATTTCCCCTGCAAGCGCCGCTTTGCCCTGCTGGGCGATATGCTGGAGCTGGGCGATCTGAGCCGCAAAGCACACGAGGAGCTGGGACGCCTTGCCGCCGAGAGCGGGCTGTACTGCCTGATCACCTACGGCGAGCAGGCCAAGCGCACCGCCGTAGTGGCTGCGGCAAAGGGGGTAAAGACCCTGCACGCGGACAGCTACCGCGAGGCTGCCGATGCCCTGCTGAGCCGGGTGCAGCCCGGCGATGCCGTTCTGGTAAAGGCCAGCCACGGTATGGCACTGGAAAAAGTGCTGGATATCTTCTACGAAGAGCATAAAGAAGCGGAAGTATAACTATTTGGCGAAATGGAGTGTCTGATCTATGGAGCGTTTCGCCTTGGCAGCGGCGGTGGTGCTGGGCTTTGCCCTTACGGCAGCTTTGTGCAGCCTGTTTGTGCCGCTGCGGCGGGTGCTGGAACGCCGCGAACAACAGCAGCAGCCGGTACAGTCTGAGCAGCCCCGGCCTGCACCCCTACGCGCCCCGCTGTGGGGTGGGCTGTGTGCTGCGGCGGGCACGGTGGCTGCGGTGGGCGTGGGCTGGCTTGCCGCCTGCGTAGGCCAGCCGGAGCTGTTGGGCAGCGAAGGCCGGTTGATGACGCGGCTGCTCACGGCGCTGGCTGGGAGCCTTGCCTTTGGGGCAGTGGGTTTTGCAGAGGACCTTGCCCGGATGCGCAGCCCGGCGGCGCTGGGGCTGCGGCGGGACCTGCGGCTTTTGCTGGAAGCACTGGCCGCGGCCTTTGTCCTTTTGCTGCTGCGGGCAGCGGGTTGTCTGCCCCGGGGGCTGGGCGTGCCCGGGGCGGGGTATGTGCTGCTGAGCAGCGCCGTGCCCTTTTTGTGGGCGGTGCTCATGGTGGCACTGGCCGAGTGTGCCCGCATCGCCGAGCGGGACGAGGGCGCGGTGTGCGGTGCGGCCTTTGTGGCCATGCTGGCGTTGATGATGGTAGAGGCCGGTCTGGGCGTTTCCGGGCTGGCGGTGCTGCCCGCCGCGCTTGCCGGGGCACTGGTGGCACTGGGGCTGTGGGCGTTCCCTCCGGCAAGGCTGGGTGCGGGCTGCTGCGGCAGCCTGCTGGCAGCGGGTGCCATCGGCTGCATCCCGCTCAGTCTGGACATGACCAGCCTGACTGTGCCGCTGGCGCTGCCCTTCTGGGCGGCGGGCGGTCTTTTGGCAGCGCAGCTGCTGTGTGCAAAGCGCACCGGCAAGCCCTTGCGCTGCTGGGTAAAAAAGCATAAAATGGGCCCGGAGACGGTGTTTCTGTGCAGCTTTGCGCTGAGCGCTGTCGGCTATGTGCTGGCGCTGGCGCTGCTGCGCTGGTGCTGACCGGGCACAGAGAGGGAAGGGAGCGCAGATGGCGACTATCCGCAAAAAACACAGAGCGCCGGTGTCGGTGTTCCAGCGAGACCCGGGCCCGTGGTCCCGGCTGCTGATCGACTGGCTGGCTACGCTGGCTGTTATTATGATCTTTGGGCTGGTGATGCTGTTCAGCGCCAGCTACACCACCGGTTACCTGCGCATGGGCGACAGCTTCCACTACATCAAACAGCAGGCGCTGTGTATGATGCTCGGGCTGGGCTGTATGTTCCTGATGAGTTATATGGATCACCGCTTTTTGCGCAAGATGGTGGTGCCGGGGTACATCATCGTGCTGGCCATGCTGGCCGTCACCCTGACCATGGCACCCCTGAACGGCTGCCGCCGCTGGATCCGCTTCGGCGGGCTTACACTGCAATCCTCGGAGGTAGCAAAGTTTGAGATGATCCTGTTCAGTTCCCATCTTGCGGCCAAAGCGCCGCAGGTGGAGCGGCTGGACCCGGAGCGCCGCATCCTGCTTACCCCCCGGGAGTGGCTGCGGGTGCGGGTGTGGAAGCAGCTGGTGGTGCCGGTGCTGCCCCTTGTGCCGGTGGTCATCCTGCTGGCGCTGGAACCGCATATGTCCGGCATCGTGCTGACGGTGGCGGTGGTGGGCACCATCCTGCTGCTGTCCGGCAGCGGCGGTGTGCTGACGTGGGCGGGTGCCATCACGGCAGGTGCCCTGCTGGAAACGCTGCTCTCTCATGTGGACTCCATCCCTTACCTGCAAAAGCGTCTGGACGGCTGGACGCAGGATCTGAGCAAGATGACCGACCAGACCGTGCAGAGCCTTTACGCCATCGGCTCCGGCGGGCTGAAGGGACTGGGGCTGGGCAATAGTGTGGAAAAGCAGCTCTGGCTGCCGGAAAGCACCAACGACTTCATCTTCAGCGTGGTGTGCGAGGAGCTGGGCTTCATCGGCGCAGTGCTCATTATCGTGCTGTTCGTGCTGTTTATCGTGCAGGGGCTGCTCATCGCCTATAAGGCGGAGAACCTGTACTGCACCATGGTGGGCATCGGCATCATGGCGCAGATCGCGTGGCAGGTGTTCTGCAACATCGCCGTGGTCACCAACACCCTGCCCAATACCGGCATCAGCCTGCCCTTCTTCTCCTCCGGCGGCACCAGCCTGATTTTGCTGCTGGCAGAGATGGGCGTGATGGTGAACATAGGCCGCAACGGCGAGCGGGTGGCGCAGCAGCGGGAGCAGATGCGTGCCCAGCGGGAAGCCGCCCGCGCTGAGCGGGAAGCAGAGCTTGCCCGCAAGACCATTGACTTGGCTTCTGCCCGTGCAGCCCGCACAGAACAGTAAAACCGCAAGCCCGCCCGGCTGCAGGCCGGGCGTTTATAAGGAGGAATCACCATGCGTGTTCTCATCGCAGCCGGCGGCACTGCCGGACATATCAATCCCGCACTGGCCATTGCCGGTGCTCTGAAAAAGGCCGACCCTACCGCCGAGATCCACTTTGCAGGCCGTAAGGAGGGCATGGAGTACCGTCTGGTCACACAGGCGGGCTACCCCTTCCACCACATCGAGATCACCGGCTTCCAGCGCAAGCTCAGCCTGCACAACATCAAGCGCAACCTCATTACCCTGTGGAATCTGGCGCTCTCCGGCCCCAAGGCCAAGGCCATGATGAAGGAGGTAAAGCCGGATCTCGTCATCGGCTGCGGCGGCTATGTGTCCGGCCCGGTGGTGCGCTGCGCCGCCAAAATGGGCATCCACACCGCCCTGCACGAGCAGAACGCCTTCCCCGGTGTGACCAACAAGCTGCTGGCTCCGGATGTGGATATCGTGTTTGCCGCCGTGCCCGCCGCTGTGGAAAAGCTGGGCGCACCGGACAAGACCCTTGTGGTGGGCAACCCCGTGCGGCCGGAAGTGTTTGCACAGGCCGCGAACCGCGAAGCCATCCGCGCACAGCTGGGCGCGGGCGACCGCACCGTCATCCTGTCCTTCGGCGGCAGTCTGGGTGCACGCCGGGTCAACGAGGTGGTGGCAGACCTCTGCGCTTGGGAGCAGCACGAGCACAAGCCGGTGCTGCATCTGCACGCCACCGGACAGTACGGCGTACAGCTGTTTGAGCAGCTGCAAAAGCAGAAGGATTTTACCCCCGGCGACAGCCTTGTGGTAAAGGAATACATCAACAATATGCCGGAGCTGCTGGCAGCGGCAGACCTCGTCATCAGCCGCGCCGGTGCGCTGACGCTGGCAGAGCTGGAAGCCGTGGGACGCGCCGCTGTGCTGATCCCCAGCCCCAATGTGGCGGAGAACCACCAGTACTACAACGCCATGGAGCTGCAAAAGGCAGGGGCGGCCATGGTCATTGAGGAAAAAGACCTGACCGGCGAAAAGCTGGTGCAGACGGTGGCCGAAATGCTGGCACAGCCCGGCAAGCTGGCCGAGATGGGCAAAAACGCCCGCAGCCTGTCGGTGGATGACAGTCTGGATCGCATCACTGCGGCGCTGCTCAAGCTGGTAAAGACCCCGTGATGCAGACCCGGAATAAACAAGAAGGAAGGTGCGAATGATGCAGCAGAACCGTGACCGCAACGGCAGACCCCGGAACACCAGACCCTATGACCTGAACCGGGATGTGGCGCGCACCTCTGCGCCTTCGCAGGATCATACGCCCCGGAGCACCGGCAGCAGCCGCTACGGCTACAACGGCGAGCCGCTCAGCCGCCCGCCCTCCCGCAGCGCCAACGGCAGTGTGCGCTCCTCCCGGGCGGATAACAGCATCCAGTTCCCAACCCAGCCCCAGTCCCAGACCCGCCGTCCGGCGCAAGGGCAGGGGAGCAATACCACCCAGTACCCTGCCGGCAGCCGCCCGGCGGGCAGCAGACCGAAAAACGCGAAGTCCGGCGGCAAACAGCGCCGCCCGGCAAACAATGCCCGCAGCGGGCAGAACAACCGGAACAACCAGAACCACCCGAACGCGCAAAACCACCCGAACCGGCAGCAACCGGCAGGCAGCCAGAGCCAGCGCCTGCGCCCGGCGCAAAGCGCCCCGCAGCAAAGCCCTGCCCGGCGGGAAATGCGCAAAAAGCGCAAGGTGACCCGCGCTACCCTGCGCCGCCGCCGGATGCTGCGCCGCCTGACCGCCTTTGCCATGCTGCTGTGCGTCATTGGCGCAGGCATCTACCTGACCATGACCATGCTGTTCCGCATCAATTCCATTCAGGTGCAGACCCCGGACGGCAAGCAGGTGACCGAGATCGCGGGCTATACCGCAGACAGTATTTTGCAGCAGATGGGCGTGCAGCTGGAAGAGAACATCTTCAGCTTCGAGCCCGGCGAAAAGGCCGCTGTGCTGGAGCAGAATTTCCCGCTGCTGGGCTCCATCAAGGTGATCCGGGATTACCCCAACACCGTGGTGGTGCAGGTGACCGAAGCCGTGCCTGCCTACGCGGTGCAAAACGGCAGCAAGTGGCTTGTGATCTCGGACAAATGGAAGATCCTGTCCGAGGAAAGCACCCAGCCCGAGGGGCTTTGCACCCTGTACGGCGGTAAGCTGCAGGATACCGCCCCGGGACAGGCGTTCTGCCTTGTGGAGGATGCGGACGCAGCAAGCGCCTCCGGGTCGGAAGCAACCGGGAGCGAAAGCACGGCGGACACAGGGGATGCCCGCATGGAAGCTCTGAGCACCTTGGTGAGCAAGCTGGAAGAATACGGCCTGTCGCAGGATGTGACACGGCTGGAAGTGGCAGACACCGAACAGATCGCATTTTTGTATCAGGACCGCATCAGCGTGCTGCTGGGTACGCTGAACGATCTAGATTATAAGTTGGACCGCGCCCGCTATGTGCTGACCAACGCCGATGGCAAGGGCTGCGGCCCCACCGATACCGGGCGGCTGGATTTCAGCCATACCAGCGCCAGCAGCACCCGCAAGATCTATTTTGCACAGGGCGAGCCTACTCTGCCCTCCGGCTATGTGGTGCCGCCCAAGGTTGAGGAACCCGCCCCGGCAGAGGACGCCGCCGACAGCACGGACAGCACGGAAAGCGCGGATGCTGCCGACACCACCGAACCGGCAGCTGACGCGGACACCGAGCAGCTGCCCCTGACCCACCCTGACCGCATGACGGCCAACGAAGAAGAAAACCCCATGTAAAGAAGCCTTTTGGAGGAGACTGTATGAAGCTGGAACAACTGATGGAAGGCGTGCCCTTTACCCTTGTGCAGGGCAGTCTGGATACTGAGATCGCAGATATCATCTACGACAGCCGCAAGGCTGCCCCGGGGCTTTTGTTCGTGTGCATCGTGGGCACCCAGCGGGACAGCCACGCGTTTGCCGCCGACTGCGCCGCCAAGGGGGTCAGCGCGCTGGTCATCCAGCACGACATCGACCTTTCCGCCATGCCCGGGGTGACCGTGGTCAAGGTGGAGAACAGCCGCTATGCCATGGCACTGATGAGCGCCAACCTCTTCGGCAACCCTGCCCGTCAGATGACCATGATCGGCGTCACCGGCACCAAGGGCAAGACCACCACCACCCACATGATCAAAAGCGTGCTGGAGGCCGCAGGCCGCAAGGTAGGCATGATCGGCACCAACGGCATCTACTATATGGGACGCCACAAGGACACCGCCAACACCACCCCGGAAAGCTACGAGCTGCAAAAGACCTTCCGGGAGTTTCTGGATGCCGGCTGCGACACCGCACTGATGGAAGTGTCCAGTCAGGGTCTGATGATGGACCGTGTGGCGGGCGTGCACTACGATGTGGGCGTGTTCACCAACCTTTCGCCGGATCACATCGGCCCCGGCGAGCACAAGACCTTTGAGGAGTACCGCAGCTGGAAGGGACAGCTGTTCAAGCGCTGCGATGTGGGCGTGGTGAATATCGACGACGAGAACACCGCCGCCCTGCTGGAAGGCCACACCTGCAAGCTGGTGACCTACGGCCGCAGCGAAGCCGCAGACTATCGCGAGACCGGCTATGAACTGCTGCGCACCCACGATTTTCTGGGCGTTGCCTTCCACGTTACCGGCAAGGACGAGATGGACGTCAAGGTGAATATGCCCGGCGAGTTCAGCGTGTACAACGCGCTGGCTGCGCTGGCCGTGGGCAAGGTGCTGGGTCTGCCGGATGCCGCCATCCACGATGGTCTGGGCAAGTGCGTGGTGAAGGGCCGTGTGGAGCTGGTGCCCATCAGCAAAAAGTTCACCATCCTGCTGGATTACGCCCACAACGAGGTATCCACCGAGAGCCTGCTTACCACCCTGCGCGCCTACAAGCCCCACCGTCTGGTGGTGGTGTTCGGCTGCGGCGGCAACCGCTCCAAGCTGCGCCGCTACGGCATGGGCGAGATCTGCGCCAAGATGGCCGATTTCTCCATCCTCACCGAGGACAACAACCGCTTTGAAAAGGTGGAGGACATCATCGCGGATATCCGCGAGGGCATGAACAAGGGCAACCCGGACGCAAAGTTCGTGGAGATCCCCGACCGTCTGGACGCTTTGCACTACGCGGTGGATCACGCACAGGAGGGCGATCTGATCGCCGTCATCGGCAAGGGGCACGAGACCTACCGCGACCGCGAGGGCGTCAAGACCCCCTTCCTTGAGCGGGAGCTGCTGGAGGAATACGCACAGCAGATCGGGCTGGAATAAGAAAATAATATTATTATTGCCGGAAAAGCCGCTGCACAAAGCACTGTGCAGCGGCTTTTTTGCGCCCTGTGCAGGGGGCTATATAAAAAGGAAGCAAACTGTGACAGAAATGTAAAAGATAAAAATATTTAACTAAATCCATTGACTTATCCGACGAATTGGCTATAATGGTCGTGTTCGATACCTCATAATTTTTAGGTAAATAATTAAACACAAACAGTAAACATAAAGGAGAATACTACCATGACTTTCGAGGAAATGAAGAAGATCGTTGTCGATACCCTGAGCTGCGATGAGGACAAGGTGACCATGGAAGCCAGCCTGACCGAGGATCTGGAGGCCGACAGCCTGGACGCTGTGGAGCTGAACATGGCACTGGAAGAGGCCTGCGGCGTGTCCATCCCCGATGAGGAACTGGCAAACCTCAAGACCGTGGGCGATATCTTCAACTACATCAATGCCCATGTCTGAGGCTGACCGAGGCGAAACGCGATGAACAGTATCAAAGACCTGCTGCCGGGCAGTATGCGGGAGCGCACCTTCCAGCTGAAAGCCCGGCGGGATGCGGGTGCCGTGTGGAACGACCCGCAGTTCGTGGAATGCAAAAAGTGCGGACGCCGCGCCACCCGCCAGATCTGGAACAAGGCGCAGTACGTCTGCCCCAACTGCGGGGTGCACCTGCCCATCGGCGGGTACTACCGCCTGAACCTCATCCTGGATAAGGGCAGCTTCCGGGAATTGGACGCCGACCTTGCCCCGCAGGATGTGCTGCAGTTTCCCGGCTACCCGGAAAAGCTGGAAGCACAGACAGGCAAGACCGGCTTGAAGGAAGCTGTCATCACCGCCACGGGGCGCATCGAGGGCACCCCGGTGGTGGCTGCGGTGCTGGACAGCCGGTTCTTTATGGGCAGCATGAGCACCACTGTGGGCGAAAAGATCACCCGCGCCGTGGAGCACGCCACCGCAAAGCACCTGCCGCTGATCATCTTTTCGGCCAGCGGCGGCGCCCGGATGCAGGAGGGCATTTTCAGCCTGATGCAGATGGCCAAGACCTCTGCCGCCATCGAGCGGTTCTCCGCCCGGGGCGGGCTGTACATCAGCGTGCTGACCCACCCCACCACCGGCGGTGTGACTGCCAGCTTTGCCAGCCTTGGCGACATCATGCTGGCCGAGCCCGGGGCGCTGATCGGCTTTGCGGGCCCCCGGGTCATTGAACAGACCATCGGCGAAAAGCTGCCCGCAGGCTTCCAGCGCAGCGAGTTCCAGTACGAGCACGGCTTTGTGGACAAGGTAGTGCCCCGTACCGAAATGCGCGAAACACTGGCGCAGCTGCTGCGTCTGCACGCCTGAGGAGGGAGCGCCTTATGATCAAGGACATCTTACAACAGCTCGCACCGCTGGATGAAAAGATCGCCGCCTTGCGCGGCGACCCGGCGGACGAGAATATGACCGATATCACCAACCACGCTGCCGAGCTGGCAGAGCTTTCCGCACAGGAGGACGCTTTGCTGTCCGGCTGCGGGGCGCTGACTGCAGAGGACAGGGTCTTTCTGGCACGCCACCCGGAGCGCCCCCACATCGACGAGATCGTGGATGCACTCTTCACCGACTTCTTTGAGCAGTGCGGCGACCGCCAGTGCAAGGAAGATGCCGCCATTCTGGGCGGTGTGGCACTGTTCCATGGCCAGCCGGTCACAGTCATCGGCCATCGCAAGGGCAGCACGCTGGAAGAAAACCTGAGCTGCAACTTTGGTATGCCCGGGCCGGAGGGCTACCGCAAGGCCCTGCGCCTGATGAAGCAGGCCGAAAAATTTGACCGTCCCATCATCACCTTTATCGACACCCCGGGTGCGTACCCCGGCAAGGATGCCGAGGAGCGCGGACAGGGCGAAGCCATTGCCCGCAACCTGATGGAGATGAGCGGCCTGACCGTGCCGGTGATCGCAGTGGTCACCGGCGAGGGCTCCTCCGGCGGCGCACTGGCGCTGGGTGTGGCAAACCGCATCCTGATGCTGGAAAATGCCGTCTACTCGGTGCTCAGCCCCGAGGGCTTTGCCAGCATCCTGTGGAAGGATTCCTCCCGCAGCGGCGAAGCCTGCGAGATCATGAAGCTGACCGCGCAGGATCTGTACAAGGACGGCATCGTGGAAGAGATCATCCCGGAGCCGGTGGGCGGCGCACAGCGTGCCCACGGGGTACTGTTCGGCAATCTGGACGAGGCACTGCGGCGTCAGCTGCGCAGCCTTGACCGCATGAACGGCCGTCAGCTGGCCGAGCAGCGCTACCAGAAATTCCGTCAGATCGGAGAAATGAGGAAAGCATGAAGGGTTTGCGTCTGATCGCCACCGGCGGGGCTTTGCCCGGCCGCACGGTCACCAACGAAGAGCTGAGCCGCACCGTGGATACCAGCGACGAGTGGATCACCACCCGCACCGGCATCCGTACCCGGCACTACTGCACCGAGGGCGAAAACGCCGCCACACTGGCCATTGCTGCCGCAAAGCAGGCGCTGCAGCGCAGCGGTCTTGCCCCGGCAGACATTGCCTGCTGCGTCTGCGCCACCCTTTCCGCGCCGGATGCCACCCCAAGCGTGGCCTGTCAGGTGCAGGCGGCGCTGGCACTGCCGGAAAACCGCCCCGCACTGGATGTGAACGCCGCCTGTTCCGGCTTTTTGTACGGCACGGCGGTGGCGCGCGGTCTGCTGGCTACGCTGGGCGGGCGGTACGCGCTGGTCATCGGTACCGAGGCGCTCTCCCGCCTGATGGACCCTGCCGACCGCTCCACCTGTGTGCTGTTCGGCGATGGTGCCGGTGCGGCTGTGTTTGAACTGACCGACACCTCCGTGCCCTTTGCCATCACGCTGGGTGCCCGGGGTGATGCCGCCATCCATGCCGGCGGCCCCAGCCGCGCAGGCTCGGCACCCATCAGCATGGACGGCAGGGCAGTGTTCCGCTTTGCGGTGGATGCCCTGCCTAAGTGCCTGCACACCGTGCTGGACGAGACCGGCCTTACGCTGGACGGGCTGGACTGGGTGGTCTGCCATCAGGCCAACAGCCGCATCATCGACCACTGCGTCAAGGCACTGCACGCCGACGGTGCAAAGTTCTACAAAAACATGGATCGCCACGGCAACACCAGTGCTGCCAGCATCCCGGTGGCGCTGAACGAGCTGGCTGAGAGCGGCCAGCTGCACCCCGGCCAGACCCTTGCCTGCATCGGCTTCGGCGGCGGCCTGACATGGGGCGGCATGATCGTGGAATATAAAGGATAAAGACCATGAAACTTTTAAACGAGATCCTGGGGACGAAATACCCCATCATTCAGGGCGGCATGGCAAACATTGCCACCGGCGAGTTTGCCGCCGCCTGCTCCAACGCCGGTGCACTGGGCATCATCGGTGCAGGCGGCATGAATGCCGATACCCTGCGCCAGAACATCCGCCGCTGCCGGGAGCTGACCGACAAGCCCTTTGGGGTGAACATCATGCTCATGCACCCGCAGGCAGATGAGTTTGCCCAGATCGTGGTGGAGGAAAAGGTCGCCGTGGTCACCACCGGCGCAGGCAACCCGGGAAAGTACGTTCCCATGTGGAAAGCTGCCGGCATCAAGGTGATCCCGGTGGTGGCTGCTGCCGTGCTGGCACGGCATCTGGAGCCGCTGGGCATTGACGCCGTCATTGCCGAGGGCACCGAGAGCGGCGGTCATGTGGGCGAGATGACCACCATGGCACTGGTGCCGCAGGTGGTGGACGCGGTCAGCGTGCCGGTCATCGCCGCAGGCGGCATTGCCGATGGCCGTCAGCTGGCGGCTGCGCTGGCGCTGGGCGCCTGCGGTGTGCAGGTGGGCACCTGCCTGCTGGCAAGCGAGGAGTGCCCCATTCACCCCAACTACAAGGCCGCGCTGCTCAAAGCCGGGGACAGTGACACCATCGTCACCGGACGCACCGTGGGTGCGCCGGTGCGTGTGCTGAAAAACCGCATGAGCCGGGAGTATGTCCGTCAGGAAAAGGCGGGCGCGGACAAGATGGAACTGGAAAAATACACGCTGGGCAGCCTGCGCCGCGCCGTCTTTGAGGGCGACACGGTAAGCGGCAGCCTGATGGCCGGTCAGGTGGCCGGAATGCTGCACGAGGTGCGCCCCGTGGCGGACATCCTTGCCGACCTGTGGCAGGGCGGGAGGCAGCGCATTGCAGCGCTGAACACCGAATGCTGACCCTTGGCGGCAAGCCCCTGCAAGTACCCATTTTGCAGGGCGGCATGGGCGTGGGCGTCTCGCTGGGCGGGCTGGCCGGTGCGGTAGCAGCCTGCGGCGGCATGGGGTGCATCTCCACCGCCGATGCGGGTTACCGCGAGCCGGATTTTGCCCGTGACCCGGCGGCAGCCAACCACCGCGCCCTGACCGCAGAGATCCAAAAAGCCAAGGCCATTGCCGGAGGTATGGGTCTGGTGGCCATCAACGCCATGGTAGCCACCCGGGACTATGCCGACGCCATCCGCACCGCTGTGGCGGCGGGGGTGGATGCCGTGGTCTCCGGTGCGGGTCTGCCGCTGGAACTGCCGGGCATCGTGGGCACCAAAGAGGTGGCCATTGCGCCCATCGTATCCAGCGCCCGGGCGGCAAAGCTCATCCTGCGCCGCTGGGCAAAGGGCTTTGACCGCACCGCCGATTTTGTGGTCATCGAGGGCTGCAAGGCGGGCGGACATCTCGGCTTTGCCGAGGAGGACCTGCTGGCCGACCGCTGCCAGACCTTGGACGAAATTCTGCCCGGGGTGCTGGCGGAGGTAAAACCCTACGAGGAGCAATACGGCCACGCCATCCCGGTATTCGTGGCGGGCGGCGTGTACACTGGTGCCGACATGGCACACTTTACAAAGCTTGGCGCTGCGGGCGTGCAGCTTGCTACCCGCTTTATCCCTACCTACGAGTGCGACGCCTCCCAGACCTACAAGGACGTGCTGCTGGCGGCAAAGCCGGAGGATGTGCGCATCATCCACAGCCCGGTGGGAATGCCCGGCCGCGCCCTGAACACCCCGCTGGTGCAGGCGCTGGCCGAGGGCAAGCGCTTCCCGCCCAAGCACTGCGCCCGGTGTCTCAAGACCTGTGACCCCGCCGCCGTGCCCTACTGCATCACCCATGCCCTCATCGAGGCGGTGAAGGGCAACGTGGAGGAAGGGCTCTTCTTCTGCGGCGAAAACGTGGGCAGGCTGGACCGGATGCGCACCGTGCGCGAGCTGATGGACGAACTTGTGACCGAATGGAGGCAGAACTTATGAAGCTTGCCGTACTTTACGCCGGTCAGGGTGCGCAGCACCCCGGCATGGGCAAGGAATTTTACGAAGCATCTCCCGCCTTCCGGGCGGCCTTTGACAGCGCAGCGCTGGATTTTGACCTGCACCGCGTCTGCTTTGAGGACCCGGACGGCGTTTTGAATCAGACCGAATACACCCAGCCCTGCATGGTGGCCTTTGCCTGCGGTGTGACCGCCGTGCTGGCGGAAAAGGGTGTAAAGCCCGCCTATCTGGCGGGGCTTTCGTTGGGCGAATATTCCGCGCTGCAGGCAGCCGGGGTGTTCACCGCAAAGCAGGCCATCGAGCTGACCGCCTTCCGGGGCAAGGCCATGGCCGAAGCTGCAAAGGGCCTTGCCTGCGGCATGACCGCCGTGCTGGGGCTGGACAGAGAAAAACTGTCTGCCTGCTGCGAACAGGCTGCAGAGACGGGCTGTGTGCAGATCTGCAACTACAACTGCCCGGGGCAGCTGGTCATCGGCGGTGAGAAAGCCGCTGTGGAGCAGGCCGCTGCGCTGGCAAAGGAAGCCGGTGCCCGCCGCTGCATCCCGCTGAAGGTCAGCGGCCCCTTCCACACAAAGCTGATGGCTCCCGCAGGGGATGCGCTGGCACAGCGCTTTGCGGGCGAGAACTTCGGCACCATGGAGACACCGGTGCTGTTCAACTGTCTGGGGCATGAAAAGGCCGAGACCGACAGCATCCCGCAGCTGCTGGTAAAGCAGGTGCAGAGCAGCGTTTACATGGAAGATACCCTGCGCCGTCTGGGCGAGTTGGGCGTGGATCACATTCTGGAAGTCGGCCCCGGCAGCGCCCTGAGCGGTTTTGTGAAAAAGACCCTGCCCGGGGTGGTCTGCACCGCAGTGGAGACCCCGGAACAGCTGGATGCGGTGCTGACCGCATGGAAGGAAGCAGAATGAGCGAAGAAAAGCTGACCCGCGCCGCCATCGTTACCGGCGGCAGCCGGGGCATTGGCCGCGCGGTGTGCGTGGCACTGGCAAAGCAGGGCTGCAATGTGGTGGTGAACTACTGCCACGGCGCAGAGCCTGCGGAGCAGACGGCAGCGCTCTGCCGCGCCGAGGGCGTGCAGGCGGTGACCGTGCAGGCGGATGTATCCACCGCCGAAGGTTGCAAAACGCTGTTCGATGCTGCCGCCGAGGCCTTTGGCCGGGTGGATGTGCTGGTGAACAACGCGGGCATCACCCGGGACAACCTGATCTTGCGCCTGACCGAGCAGGATTTTGACGCGGTGCTGGACACCAACCTGAAAAGCGCCTTTCTCTGCTGCAAGGAAGCTGCCCGCCGCATGGTGCGCCAGCGCTATGGCCGCATCGTGAACCTTTCCAGCGTGGTGGCGCTGCGGGGCAACGCCGGGCAGACCAACTACGCCGCCAGCAAGGCGGGGCTCATCGGCCTGACCAAGAGCCTTGCCCGGGAGCTGGCCGCACGGAACGTGACCGTGAACGCGGTAGCGCCCGGCTTTATCGACACCGACATGACTGCCGTGCTGCCGGAGACTGTGCGCACCGGCATGACGCAGGGCATCCCCGCAGGCCGCGCAGGCCAGCCGGAGGATGTGGCGCAGGCAGTGGCGTTTTTTGCCGCAGAACAAAGCAGCTATCTCACCGGGCAGGTGCTCTGTGTGGACGGCGGCATGGCAATGTAAAGGAGAACCCTTATGGAAAAACGCAGAGTTGTGATCACCGGCCTTGGCACGGTGAACCCGCTGGGCAACAATGTGGCTGACAGCTGGGCGGCAGCCCGTGCCGGTAAATGCGGCATCGGCCCTATCACTCAGTTCGATACCACCGACTTCAAGTGCAAACTGGCCGGTGAGGTAAAGGATTTTGACCCCGAGACCGTGGTGGACAAAAAGGAAGTCCGCAAGATGGCGCGCTTCACCCTGCTGGCACTGGGCGCTGCCGCCGAAGCCATTGCAGACAGCGGCATCGATACGGAAGCCGAGGGCAAAAACATCGGCGTCATCCTGTCCAGCGGCATCGGCGGTCTGCCCACGATCGAGGAGCAGCACGCCCGCGGCGAGGAAAAGGGCATGGAGAAGGTAAGCCCCTACTTTGTGCCCATGGCCATTGCCAACATGGCAGCGGCGCAGGTGGCTATCCGCTTCGGCCTGAAGGGGATGTGCACCTGCCCGGTCACGGCCTGCGCCGGCGGCACCAACGCCGTGGGCGACGCCTTCCACCGCATCCGGGACGGCTACGAGCCGGTGATGGTCTGCGGCGGTGCGGAGAGCTGCATCAGCCCCTTGGGCATCGGCGGCTTTACCAGCATGAAGGCGCTTTCCACCGCCACCGACCCGGACGCTGCCAGCCTGCCCTTTGACGCCCGCCGCGGCGGCTTTGTCATGGGCGAGGGCAGCGGTGTGCTGGTGCTGGAGGAGCTGGAACACGCAAAGGCGCGCGGCGCACACATCTACGCCGAGGTGGTGGGCTACGGTGCCAACTGCGATGCCTACCACTTTACCGCACCGGCTCCCGGCGGCGTGGGCGCCATCGACTGCATGAAGCTGACCTTGGCAGATGCGGATATCGCACCGGAGCAGGTGGACCATATCAACGCCCACGGCACCGGCACCCACATGAACGATGCCTGTGAGACTGCTGCCATTCACGCCGTGTTCGGCGCACACGCCAAGGAGATGACCGTGGTCAGCACCAAGAGCATGACCGGTCATCTGCTGGGCGGTGCGGGCGGCATTGAGGCCGTGTTCACCGCGCTGGCGCTGCGGGATCAGTTCGCCCCGCCCACCATCCACTACGCCCAGCCCGACCCGGAGTGTGATCTGGACTATGTGCCCAACACCGGGCGGCAGCAGGAGATGCAGTACGCACTGAGCAACAGCTTGGGCTTTGGCGGTCACAACGCCTGCATCGCCCTGCGCAGATGGGAGGGCTGACCCATGGCAGAGCCCCGTACCGTGCGTGAAAACGCCAACACCCTGAGCAGCGTGCAGATCGCGGAGATCTTGCCCCACCGCTATCCCTTTGCCCTCGTGGACCGCATTCTGGACTACGAGCCGGGGCAGTGGGCCATCGGCCGCAAGTGCGTCACCCGCAACGAGGAATTCTTCAACGGCCACTTCCCGGCGCAGCCGGTCATGCCCGGCGTACTGCTGCTGGAAGCGCTGGCACAGACCGGCGCTGTGGCAGCGCTGAGCCTGCCGGAAAACAAGGGCAAGCTGGCGCTGTTCGGCGGCATCAAGAGTGCCCGCTTCCGCAGGCAGGTCGTCCCCGGGGATGTGCTCACCCTGCACTGTGAACTGGTGCAGCAGCACGGCGCCGTGGGCGTAGGCAAGGCTTCGGCATGGGTGGACGGCAAGTGCGCCGTCACCGCAGAGCTGACCTTTGTGCTGACCGAAGCAGCAGAATAAAAACAGAAAACGCTCCCGTTCATCCCCTGTGGCGATGAACGGGAGCGTTTGATTTACAAAGCGCTTACAGCTTCTTGCCGGTCAGCAGCTCATAGGCTTCCAGATACTTGGCAATGGTCTTGTCAATGACATCCTGCGGCAGGTCGTAGTTGCTGTCGGGGTTGGCCTTCAGCCAGTCGCGGACAAACTGCTTGTCGAAGGAGGGCTGGCTGTGACCCGGCTCGTAGCCCTCCAGCGGCCAGAAGCGGGAGGAGTCCGGGGTCAGCATCTCGTCGCCCAGCACCACGTTGCCGTCCTCGTCCAGACCAAACTCGAACTTGGTGTCGGCAATGATGATGCCGCGGGAAAGTGCGTACTCGGCGCACTTCTTGTACAGAGCGATGGTGTAGTCGCGCAGCTTGGTAGCGTACTCCAGACCGTGGCCGGGGAACTGCTTTTCCAGCACGTCGATGCTCTGCTCGTAGGAGATGTTCTCGTCGTGGTCACCGATCTCTGCCTTGGTGGAGGGGGTGTAGATGGGCTCGGGCAGCTTATCGGATTCCTGCAGGCCCTCGGGCAGCTGGATGCCGCACACCTTGCCGGTCTTTTGGTAGCTGGCCCAGCCGCTGCCGGTGATGTAGCCGCGCACGATGCACTCGATGGGCAGCATGGTCAGCTTGCGGCACATCATGCTGTTGCCGGTGAACTGGGGCTGACGGAAGAACTCCGGCATATCCTGCACATCCACGCTCAGCATATGGTTGGGCAGCAGATCGCGGGTATAATCGAACCAGAACTTGCTCATCTGGGTGAGCACGGTACCCTTTTTGGTGACCTTGTTTTTCAGGATGACGTCAAACGCAGAAATGCGGTCGGTGGCAACCATGATCAGGCTGTCGCCATTGTCGTAGATCTCGCGGACCTTGCCTTCTTTGATGGGTTTGAACTCAGTCATAATCAAACACTCCATTTTTCCATGTTCTCGGCAGCGCAGCAGCGCAGCGCAGTTCTTACCCTACTATTCTACCATACTGCCGCGCGGTTTAAAAGGAACAGAATAAAAGAAAAACGGGCAAGTTTTGTGTTTTTATCGTGAAAAGTGCGCAAAAAACAGCAGGAAATTTCGGCGTTTTGACGATAAAAGTCGTACTTTATCCCCAAATGCACGCACCTTTGCAAAATGCAGTCATGGACAAGCGCCGCCGATTGCGGTATCATAAGAGTATAAGAGAACGTGTGCCCCTGCAAGGGGGCGCGACAGCAGATGAGGAGGTAAAGAGTATGGGCAAATTTCCCAAGGGCTTTTTGTGGGGCGGCGCTACCGCCGCCAACCAGTGCGAGGGTGCATGGCAGGCAGACGGCAAGGGTCTTGCCACGGTGGATGTGACCCCCTTCGGCCCGGATCGTTTTCCGGTGGCAACGGGCTATATGGAGATGCTGGATTGTGACGATGCGCATTTCTACCCCAGCCACGAAGCCATTGACCTGTATCACCATTATAAAGAGGATATCGCTCTGTTTGCAGAGATGGGCTTCAAGTGCTTCCGGCTGTCCATTGCATGGACGCGCATCCTGCCCAACGGCGATGACGCCCAGCCCAACGAGGCGGGGCTGGCCTTCTACGACAGCATTTTTGACGAGTGCCATAAGTACGGCATCGAGCCGCTGGTCACCATCTGCCACTTTGACACCCCCATTGCGCTGATCAAAAAATACGGCGGCTGGAAAGACCGCCGCATGGTGGACGCCTACGTCCACTACTGCGAGGTGCTGTTCGACCGTTTCAAGGGCAAGGTGAAGTACTGGCTCACCTTCAACGAGATCAATATGCTGCTGCACCTCTCCTTTACCGGCGCAGGGCTGGTGTTCTATCCCGGCGAGAACGTGGAGCAGGTCAAGTATCAGGCTGCCCATCACGAGCTGGTAGCCAGCGCAAAGGCGGTAAAGCTGGCGCACGAAAAAATGCCGGACGCCATGGTGGGCTGTATGCTGGCAGCGGGACAGTTCTACCCCCGCACCTGCGCCCCGGAGGATGTGCGGGCGGCGCAGGAAGCCGATCGGGACAACTACTTCTTTACCGATGTGCAGGTGCGCGGCGCTTACCCCGTGTGGGCTAAAAAGCGGATGGAGCGTGCCGGGGTGCAGCTGCGCACCCAGCCGGAGGACGACCGCACGCTGCGGGAGGGCACGGTGGATTTTGTGTCCTTCAGCTACTATTCCAGCCGCTGCATCACGGTGGATAAAGAACTGATGGCGGCAGAAAATGCGGAAGGCAACGCCGTGTCGGCATCGGTGAAGAACCCCTACCTGAAAGCCAGCGAGTGGGGCTGGGCCATCGACCCGGTGGGTCTGCGGGTAACGTTGAATACCATCTACGACCGGTACGAAAAGCCCATGTTCATCGTGGAGAACGGTCTGGGTGCGGTGGATACCGTAGAACCGGACGGCTCCATTCACGACAGCTACCGCATCGATTACTTGCGGGCGCACATCGAGGAGATGGAAAAGGCCGTCAACGAGGACGGTCTGCCCCTGATGGGCTACACCACATGGGGTCCCATCGACCTTGTAAGCGCTTCCACCGGCGAGATGAAAAAGCGGTACGGCTTTATCTATGTGGACAAGGACAACGCCGGCAACGGCACCCTTGCCCGCAGCCGGAAGGACAGTTTTTACTGGTACAAAAAGGTCATTGCTTCGGACGGCGAGGACTTGGCTTGAGCCAACGCCCCGGCACTGTTTGCGGAACAGCAGCGCCGGGGCATCCATGTGTGAGGACGAACCGATAACGGAGAAAATTTATGACACCACAAATCATTGCACACCGTGGGGCTTCCTACCTTGCACCGGAAAATACCCTGACCGCCTTTAAAAAAGCCATGGAGCTGGGCGCGGACGGTGTGGAGATGGACGTACAGCAGACCAGCGATGCCGGGCTTGTGATCCACCATGACTATATGATCGATCTGCACACGGATATTTCCGGTAAGATCTACGATATGACCATGGGCGATCTAAAGACGCTGGATTTCGGCAGCTGGAAGGATGTATTGTTCAAGGACGAGAAGATCGCTACCCTGCAGGAGGCCATGGAGCTGTGCAGGCAGATGCCGGGGTGCACCGTGCATCTGGAGCTGAAATCCACCATGGACAACGACCCGGACTTTGTGCCCCGGGTGCTGGCGGTACTGCAGCAGACCGAGATGGTGGAGCAGGTGATCCTTGTCTCCTTCAACCACGCGCTGCTGCGGCAGGCAAAGCAGCTGCTGCCGGAACTGCGGGTAGGCGCGCTGGTATACGGCGAGCTGGAAAGCCTGCTGCTGCCGCCGCCCATCATCTGGAAGGATCTGGGGCTGACCAACGGCATGGACGAAATGGAAGCCATGGATACCGCCCTGCCGGAGAGCACAGCAGACGAGGAAAACTGCAGCTGGATGACCCGCTGGATGAGCGACAAGGTGAGTATGCTGCGGGCAAGCTTTCCCGGCGAGAGCCTGAACGAGATCTACAAGAACTTGATGGCGCAGCGGGATCTGCCCACCTATATCCGCAGTCTGGACTTTGTGCCGGAGTGGGTCAGCTGCGAGTACCACACCGCCTACAAAAACGTCGGTTTCATTGACGAACTGCACGAGATGGGTATCAAGGTGTCTCTGTGGACGGTGGATATGGAAGATACCGTCCGCAGTCTGCTGCGCACCAGCGCCGATGCCTACATCACCAACCGTCCCGACCGTGTGCGGGAATGGATGGAAAAGGAGCAGGCAGCAACGGCTGCCGGCAAATAATGTCAAGCAAAAAACACCGTCGTGCCTGCGGGCACGACGGTGTTTTTTGTGTAATGCGCCGTTATTGCTGCTGCACCAGCTCGATGAACACGTTCATCTGCGGGGTCACCCATTTATCCCGGTGGTAGAACAGCTGCCGGTGCATCATGACGGTGCAGTCCGGCACGTTCAGCCGCGCCAGACGCCCCTCGGCCAGTGCGCTGCGCACGATGTACTCCGGCAAAAAAGAAAGCCCCATGCCCTGCTCCACCATCTGGCACAGCAGCGCGGCGCTGCCCAGCTCCAGATAGGGGTGGATGGCAAGACCGTGCGCCGCCATGCACTGGTCCAGCGCGTCCCGGTAGCTCATGCCCCGCTCGGTAAGCAGGAATTCCTGCCGGGGCAGAAGGTCCAGCGGGATGGTGTTTTCCTGCGCCAGCGGATGCTGCGGCGGCGCAATGAAGCACACCGGCTCCGGTACGTCTGCCGCCAGCACCAGTGCAGGCTGCAAAAGGGGCTGGTCCAGCGTGTAGACAAGGTCTACCTGATTGGTGCTCAGCAATTGCAGCATCTCGTCCGTGGAAGCAGTATGCAGCACCAGTTCCACCTGCGGGCAGCGGGCGTGGTAGCGCTGCAATAGTCCCGGCAAAAAGGTGCTGCATACGGAATCCGCCAGCGCAATGCGCAGGCTGCCCCGCACCTGCTGGGCGGGCTGCAAGGCGGCCTGCGCCTGCTGGGCAGTTTCCAGCAGGGTGCGGGCGTAGCGTAAAAAGGTCTGGCCGGCATCGGTCAGACGTACCGTTTTGCCCACGCGGTCAAACAGCGGGGTGCCCAGTTCGGCTTCCAGCTGTGCAATTTGGGAGGACACCGCCGACTGCGAGTAGCCCAGCTGCCGCGCAGTGCGGGAAAAGCTGTGCAGCTCAGCGATGTGCAGAAAGGTATTGACAGTCCGCAGTTCCATGAACAGCTCCTTTTATAACAGGGTGATGTCCCGCACGGTGAGCTGAGCACCGTCCACGGTAAAATGCACCTCCAGCCCGGCAAACTCCATGCCGTACACCCGCTGCGGGTCGTGCTGGTAGGAGGGGCGGGGGTCATTGGCAAGCACGCCCTGCAGCGCGGCGCGGTCGGCTTCCGGTACGGTCTGCCACAGCGCTTCAGGGCAGGACACTTCCAGATGGTGGGTGCGGGTCTGCCCGGTAAAGCCCTCGGCGGCGTCCGGGTGGCAGTCGGCGTAGGGGATATAGGGCTTGATATCGTAGATGGGGGTGCCGTCCATCAGGTCGGCACCGCGCACGATGAGCACCGGCCCCACGTCCGGGCGCTGCTCAATGGTCTCCAGCTTTACGCTGGAAAGTCCCAACGGATTCGGCCGGAAGGGTGACCGGGTGGCGAATACGCCCACCCGGGTGTTGCCGCCAAGGCGCGGCGGGCGCACGGTAGGGGACCAGCTTTCCCGTACTGCGCCGGAAAACTGCCATACCAGCCAGATGTGGCTGAAATCCTCTAACCCGCGCAGGGCATCGGGGTTGCGGTATTCCGGGGTAAAGATGATCTCGCCCCGCAGCTCTTCTACCAGCCCGCTCTGGCGCGGGATGCCGAACTTGGTGGGAAAGGCGGTATGGATATGGGCAATGACCTTCAGGGTCATGGCTTCGGGTGCCTGCTGCATGATGAACTCCTTGCTCAATAGATCTTTTCAATGGGACAGTCGGCGGGGATGCCGTACCGGCTGCGGAAGGCCTGCAATTCCTGCGGGCTGCGGATCAGCTGCACCTCAGTAAAATGGCCGGTGTGCAGATCCTGAAACCCGGCCACCTGCTCCCCGGTGCAGATGCTGCATCGCAGTACCGGCTTCTGGGCGGTGGGGTCGTAGGATGAGGACATTTTCTTTTTGCCGAACACGGGCTGCTCCTTTCTCTCCTTATCTTATAGGCCGCGGCAAAGCCCCACGGCCTTGCCCTCGATGTGCAGCTCCGAAAGCTGCTCTCCGGCGTAGAACATGGGTGGGCATACGGCGGCGTTGTCCGCCAGCAGCATCACGGCATCGCCCTGCCGGTGGAAGTGCTTGAGGGTGGCTTCCTCGCCCACCCGCACGGCGGCGATCTCGCCCTGCTCCACCTCGGGCTGGCAGCGGATGCAGACGATGTCCCCGTTGCATATTGTGGGTGCCATGCTGTCTCCGTGGCAGGTCAGAGCAAAATCCGCGTGCCATGCGGCAGGCACCCCGATATAGCACTCAATATTCTGCTCGGCGGTGATGGGCGTGCCGCAGGCGATGGAGCCGATCAGCGGCACCTGCACCATGGCAGGCAGCGGCTCAAAGCCCGGGGGACAGGCGCAGGGTGCGCCCAGCCCCAGCAGGGCGGCGGGGGTGGTCTCCAGCGCCTGCGCCAGTTCCTCTACCTTGGACTGGGGCAGGTCGTTGATGCCTTTTTCCAGCTTGGTGATAGAGGAACGGGAGCGGTAGCCCATGCGCCGGGCAAGCTCCTGCTGCGAAAGACCCAGCTGCTCCCGGCGCAGACGGACACGGGTAGATAGATCGGACATGGCAGTTCTCCTAAAAACAATGCGTTGTAATGTGCGATAGAATGTTCTGGGTTGAGTATAGCAGAAAGTTTCCTGAAAATCAACAATTCCCGCGCGTTTTGGGAATTTTAGGTTGACAACAAATCAACAACGGAGTATAATACAACCAATGATTGTTGCAAATGCGGTGAACTACAAAAAAGGAGCGAAGCCATGGCAAACACAAACCTGATCTACACCTACATCCAAGACAGCGGCTACAAGCTGCAGTATGTGGCCAGTGTGCTGCACATCAGCAGCAACACCCTGCGGCACAAGTTGCTGGGCGAGACCCAGTTCAAGCTGGACGAAGCCGAGCGGCTTTCCACCATGCTGGGGCTGACGATGGCCGAGCGGGACGCCTGTTTTTTCGATGCGGAGAACCGGTTCTCGCGCAGTGCAGCGCTGGAACTGCCCAAAAGGGGGAAGCGCCAGTGACGCAGGAACAACGAAATCTGACCCGGAACGCTCTGCGCAGGTACGGCGAGCGTCACTGGGCGCGCACGCCGGAAAACCGCCGCTGGCAAAGCGCCATTGATGAGGGCATCGACTACTATCAAGCGCACGACCCCATGCGGGCAGATCTGCTGCGGATGCGCTTTTTTGAGCGGCGACCGGAGGACGAGATCTTAGAGCAGCTGCACATCGGCCGCACCACCTACCAGAAGGCGCTGCAGGATCTTTTGAGCACTATCGCCGTCTACGCCGCCCAGCGCGGCGCGTTCTGAACGGAAATAACAGTGAAAAGTGCCCCGGAAACGCTCACGGGCGTTTCTGGGGCACAAACGTATAATAAAAGGAAACCTTCCCATAAAACAGGGCTGCTGCACCGTGTTTCGTGCAGCAGCCCTGTTTTGGTTATTTCTTTTTAGCGTCCGGATCCTCGCAATGGCTGTGGCAGGAGGCGCAGTTGCCGCTGCAGCCCTCGCCCTTCCAGCCGCCCTGTCTGGAGATCCAGACCACAGCCAGCGCAAACAGCACAGCCAATATTACCAGCGTGATGATCCCGCGAAGTGTCAGCATATTCATCCCTCGATTTCTCTTATGCAGCTTTCTGCCCCCAAGTATACACGATTTGCAGGCAAAGAGCAACAGCCTGCCGCACATTTTTTGTGCAGGGCGCAGCAGCTGCTGCTGCCCGGCGGCAATGCTGCACGACCGGAGCACGGCATGGCATTTTTGCAGCCAGAAAAAAGGTTTCGAAAAAAGTAAAAGTTTTTCAAATTAGGGCTTGCATTTCGGCAAAGGCCGTGCTATAATAATCACGTTCCAGTTCGGAACGCACAACACAAGCGAATATGGAGGATTAGCTCAGCTGGTTAGAGCACCTGCATCACACGCAGGGGGTCTGGGGTTCGAGTCCCTAATTCTCCACCATACAGTTCGTACTCGAACCCGATTCTTTATGAAAAAGGGTTCGGGTACGTTTTTTGTTTATCAGAGGTTCTGCGGCGAGAGTACGCAGAGCGGTAAACGAACAAAGGCAGGGTATCACCGTGGCGGTGGTATCCTGCCTTTTGCTTTGAAATCAAGTTATCATTGTGCGAACTTGATTGCCCTTATGGAGAAAATCATTTTACTGGTCTGCGCTTTCGTACATCTGGGTCGTTGTGCCGACCTGCTCCGTACCAGCGTTCCCGTCAATAGTCACATCGGCAGTGCAGCTTTCAATGGTGCTGCCCTCGGCGCGGCCTGCAACGGTACCGGGTGTAACGGCACCGTCAATGCTGCCCTTTACCGAGCAGTTGGTGATTTTGAAAACCGTCTCCTCACCGTAGTAGTATAGGCCGGTACCCACAAGGCCGCCCACATGGGTAGCACCGTTTGCCTTGATGTTCACGGTCACATTGCAGTTGTCAATGACAGAGGGATAGTTTTTAGTGGAGAAGCCTTCCGTTTCAAGGCAGACATCCGGGTTGGAATGGGTGCCTGCATAGCCGCACAAACCGCCAATGGCGTGACCACCGTTTTCGCTCTCGATAGTCACATCAGCGGTGCAGTTGGTGATGGTGTCCATCATTTCCAGACAGCCACCAATGCCGCCCAGACCCACCGGCTCGTTGCCGGTGGCTTTCACGGTGCCGGATGCTGTGCAGTTGTCGATGCTGCCGCCAAAGCCGCCGCCGACTACCAGACCGCCGCACTCGGCAACGTCTGCCTGAACGATCTTATCGGTAAAGTGGTTGTCACCGATGACGACCACGGTAGCCCCCTCCACCATGCAGTTGGTGATAGAGTTGTTGTTACCGCCCACAATACCGCCGACACAGTTATTGCCGGTAATGGTGGAATCGCCCTTCAGTGTGACGTTATCCACAGAACCCATGTTGTAGCCCACAACGCCGCCAATGGCCATGGAAGTGCCTTCCGTTACTGTGACCGTGGCATCTTCCAGAGTCAGGTTTTTCACCTCACCGCAGCTCACGCCGAACAGACCGGCACCGCAGTTATAGGTATCCGAAGTATAGCTCAGGTTGGAAATAGTGTGGCCGTCTCCGTCAAAGGAGCCGAGGAACAGGGTGGAGTGTGTCTCCATGTCGTTCATATTGCCGATGGGAGCCCACTCGACACCGGACAGGTCCAGATCACTGGTCAGTTTGAAGCAAACACCGGCGTAGCCGCCCTGCGAGCCATCGTTGACATTGGAAGCAAAGGTCAGCAGGGAATCCACGCTGTTGATCTGGTAGGGGTCTTCCTGCGTGCCGGAACCGCCGTCATAGTTGGCGGAAACAGCAGTGGTGCTGACGGAAGAAGCAGCCGCAGAACTTGCGGCAGTGCTGCTTGCGGTACTCTGGGCGGAAGAACCTGCACAGCCTGACAGGAAAGCTGCGGCGAGGCATACGGCGATTACGCCGGTTTGAATTCGTCTCATAATGGAATATCCTTTCTATGTTAGTTTTTTCTAACCAGAAAGTATAACCAAATAAGGCTGGTCTGCCACTCCGAACCGTCAGAAAACATCCGATTCGGACGGCGAGTTTCGGAATAGAGTGGGGCTGGTGCCGTATTCTTTTTTGAATGCTTCCGAAAATTTGCTGGGGTTATCATAGCCGAGTGCGGCTGCGATCTCGGTTACACTGTGACTTGTATCCTGCAAAAGGACGCGGGCAGTCTGCATCCGGTAGGATTTCATGTATTGATAAATGGAGCTGCCATAAACGGCTTTGAAGCAGAGCTTCATGGAAGTTTGCGCAATGCCGAACTGCCGGGAAAGCTCAGCCAATGTGTAATGGTGACTGAGATCCTGTATCATTGCATCGTGCATCGCCCGAACAGTTATGACTTGACTGCGGGAGAAAAACTGTCGCTTTTCGGAGAAGGACTCCTGCGGCAGGTCGTTTAGGAGCATGAGCAACTCCAGCACCTTGGCTTTCAGGTAGTGGGCCATCCTTTCCGGTGGGGCAGCGTACAGCTCCGAAAAAATGTGCGCGACTTCCCGGTTGCTGCGCAGCACATAGCAGCTCTCTTCTCGGCAGAAACGCTCGGCGATGGTTTCCAAATGGATGTCAAGATCGCCCATGATGGCTTCCAGAGAAGAAAGCGTCTGCTGCGCCTGCGGCAAGTCGATGGTGATGGAAATGCCGTGATAGTGTGCCAATGGAAAACAGGTCTGCCGGGTGGTGTGGCTCAGCCGGTGAATGGACAGGTCGCCCGCACCGATATACTGATAATCGCCGTTCTGAAACTCGCACTCAAACCGCCCTTCCCAGCAGTGATTGATTTCGATGGTATCCGGCATGGGGCGTTTGTTCTGATTCTGCCCGTCCTTCATGTGAAAGTCGTTGTAGAAAAGATCAATCCCCGGCAGGATCGGATATTCAGAGATGAGCCCTTCGCCGGTGTCGTTCTGCATCCGGTAAAGTCTGCACCCGGCGGATGCGGCTAAATGCTGCACCTCCGGGTCAAAGAAATCAATGGGACACTGCTTCATTCCAGCACCTCCTCACAGCCCTATTATAATAAATTCATGGGTTTGGAACAAGCCACACCTTTATCGATTGAATCTATAAATTCCAGCTTATAGCACATGTTCCTAGCAGGGTTTGGGGCAGGCACGCCCCAACAAGAAGCAGTCCCGAAGTGGCGAGAATTTTCAAGAATTGAAAATTTGTGGCCACGGGACGATTCTTGCTCTCAGCTAATTCGCTCAAAACAGCTTTTGCGCAATTGTTTCCAAATTGTTAAGACGCATAAAGCAAGCAAAGAACCTTTTTCTTCTGAAGTGGTGGTGTTCACGGTGAGCACCACCACTTTTCTGTTTTGTTTTTCTTGCAAACGGGTGCGAAATATGGTATATAGGTTATACGAAACATTGCTTCGATTGAATAACCTGACATTCAATGATGTGTAAAGAGAGGTGCAGCCATGACCGCTGTGATCTACGCCCGTTATTCCAGTGACAATCAGCGCGAAGCGTCC
>ENA-OWXD01000072-OWXD01000072.1-human-gut-metagenome-genome-assembly--contig:-NODE-72-length-35985-cov-15.2454_pt1 | contig 35985 bp, 35 predicted proteins | sample MGYA00249244_ERZ652055 | MGnify/ENA primary metagenome ERZ652055 (study PRJEB26925, sample SAMN05827059) | human gut metagenome | biome: ENVO:2100002; feature: ENVO:00000062; material: ENVO:00002003...
ATCATCCCATCATTCTGGAGTCCATGAAGTTCCCCGAGCCCGTTATCCGCGTTGCTATCGAGCCTAAGACCAAGGCTGGTAACGAGAAGATGGGCATCGCGCTGGCAAAGCTGGCCGAAGAGGATCCGACCTTCAAGACCTACACCGATGAAGAGACCGGCCAGACCATCATTGCTGGTATGGGCGAGCTGCATCTGGAGATCATCGTTGACCGTCTGCTGCGTGAGTTCAAGGTTGAGGCAAACGTGGGCGCACCCCAGGTTGCTTACCGTGAGACCATCCGCAAGGAGGCCAACCAGGAGACCAAGTACGCACGTCAGTCCGGTGGTAAGGGTCAGTACGGTCACGTTAAGATCAAGATCGAGCCCAATGAGCCCGGCAAGGGTTACGAGTTCGTCAACGCTATCGTTGGCGGCGCTATCCCGAAGGAATACATCCCTGCTATCGACAACGGTATTCAGGGTGCTATGAAGGCTGGCGTTCTGGCAGGCTATCCTGTTGTTGATGTCAAGGTCACCCTGTGGGATGGTTCTTATCATGAGGTCGACTCCTCTGAAATGGCCTTCTCCATCGCTGGTTCTATGGCATTCAAGGATGCTATGCGCAAGGCTGATCCTATCATCACTGAGCCCATCATGAAGGTTGCTGTTATCGTTCCCGATGAGTATCTGGGCGATGTTATCGGTGACCTGAACGCTCGCCGTGGTCAGATCCAGGGCATGGAAGCTATGGCTGGTACCCAGCGTGTCAACGCATTTGTGCCTTTGGCTCAGATGTTCGGCTACGCTACCGACCTGCGTTCCAAGACTCAGGGTCGTGGCCAGTATGTTATGGAGCCCTCTCACTACGAGCCGGTTCCCAAGAACATTGCTGACCAGATCATTGCTGGCCGTACCAAGGGCTAAGCGCTGTAAAGCATAAGAATTTTGCCGGGGTAGTGTAACTCCGGCAAAATTTCCTGTAAAAGCACTTGATTTTACAGGACAAATTTAGTAGAATAGCCTTGCAATGCAATGTCTGCATTTTGCAGGGTTGTTGTAACCAATATCAAAACCTAAATTAAGGGAGGATATTCCAATGGCTGAAAAGGCAAAGTTCGACCGTTCTAAGCCGCATGTTAACATCGGCACCATCGGTCACGTTGACCACGGCAAGACCACTCTGACCGCTGCTATCACCAAGTACCTGGCTCTGAAGGGTGATGCAGAGTTCATGGACTACGCTAACATCGATAAGGCTCCTGAGGAGCGTGCTCGTGGTATCACGATCAACTCCGCTCACGTTGAGTACCAGACCGAGAAGCGCCACTACGCTCACGTTGACTGCCCGGGCCATGCTGACTACGTTAAGAACATGATCACCGGTGCTGCTCAGATGGACGGCGCTATCCTGGTCGTTGCTGCTACCGATGGTCCCATGCCCCAGACCCGTGAGCACATCCTGCTGGCTCGTCAGGTCGGCGTGCCCTATATCGTCGTGTTCATGAACAAGTGCGATATGGTCGACGACGAGGAGCTGCTGGATCTGGTCGAGATGGAGATCCGTGAGCTGCTGAGCGAGTACGACTTCCCGGGCGACGACACCCCGATCATTCGTGGTTCCGCTCTGAAGGCTCTGGAGGCTCCCAACGATCCCGAGGATCCTGCTTACGCTTGCATCAAGGAGCTGATGGACGCTGTTGACTCCTACATCCCCAACCCGGATCGTGAGGAGGATAAGCCCTTCCTGATGCCCATCGAGGACGTCATGACCATTTCTGGCCGTGGTACCGTTGCTACCGGTCGTGTTGAGCGTGGTATGGCCAAGGTTGGCGATGCTATGGAGATCGTCGGCATCAAGCCCGACCGTCTGAACACCACCATCACCGGTCTGGAGATGTTCCGTAAGTCTCTGGACTTCGCTGAGGCTGGCGATAACATCGGCGCTCTGCTGCGTGGTGTTGATCGTACCCAGATCGAGCGTGGCCAGGTTCTGGCTAAGCCCGGTTCTGTGCACCCCCACAACGTCTTTGAGGCTCAGGTCTACGTCCTGACCAAGGACGAAGGCGGCCGTCACACTCCCTTCTTCTCCAACTATCGTCCTCAGTTCTACTTCCGTACCACTGACGTGACCGGCATCATCACCCTGCCCGAAGGCACCGAGATGTGCATGCCCGGCGATAACGTCATGATGCACGTTGAGCTGCTGACCCCTGTTGCTATGGAAGAGGGCCTGCGTTTCGCTATCCGTGAGGGTGGCCGTACCGTTGGTTCCGGCGTTGTTGGCAAGATCATTGAGTGATTTTGTCCTTGAACGTAAGTTCCAAGGCTAACTAGCAATTTATAAAGACCTTCCCGTTCCGGAGAGCGGGAAGGTCTTTTTGTTTTGTTTATGGCAGTTGTAAGCGGTTCAGTTTCAAAGCTTTTTTACCGTGTCAGGGTGTTGTAGCAGTCTGCAAAGGCGTGCAGAAAGGCGGTCAATTCCTCCTCTGTGGTAAGGTGGCTCAGGCTGATGCGCCACGAGGAAAGGGCATTGCGCCGGTCCTGACTGACTGCCAGCACTGCCCGGGAGGGCAGTCCGTCGGACGAACAGGCGGATTTGACCGAGACGCACACCCCGCGTGCGTCCAGCTCCCGTTGGAATACGGTGCCCTTTACGCCCTGCACACTCAGGTTTAGGATATGCGGCACAGCGTTTGCCGGGCTGTTGACGCGCACTTTTGGATAGCGGGAAAGCTCTGCACGCAGCCGGTCGTTCAGGCTGCGCACGGCTGCGGCGCGGGCGGGCAGCTCCGCAGTAGCCTTTTCCAAGGCCAGCGCCAGCGAACAGGCAAGGGCTACGGTGGGCGTGCCGCTGCGGTAGGGGGTAGTGCTCTCTCCACCGTGGATGAGGGGCGGCAGTGCCAGCCCCAGCCGCTTTACCAGCACACCGATGCCGTTGAGCCCGTAAAACTTATGGGCTGTCAGGCTCATGGTGTCCATGCCTTCAAACTGCACAGGAATTTTCCCCACAGCCTGCGTGGCGTCCACATGGAAATGGCAGTTGGGATACGCCTTTAAAAGCTCTGCAATCTCCGCAATGGGCTGCACTACGCCCAGCTCGCTGTCCACGGCGGTCAATGCCACCAGAACGGTGTCCGGGCGCAGTCGCTTTTTCAGGTCTGCAAGGTCTACCGTGCCGTCCGACCGGATGTCCAGCAGCTCCACCTCATACCCCTGCTTTTGCAGGGCCTCCAGACTGCCGATGACGGACGAATGCTCCAGCGGGGTAGAGAGGATGTGCCTGCCTGCCGCACGCCCCAGCGCCGCTAGCCCCTTTACAGCAAGGTTGTTGGCTTCGCTTGCGCCGGAGGTGTAGATGATGCCCGCAGGCGGTGCGCCCAGACAGCGGGCGATGCTGCGGGTCGCCTCGTTTATAGCGGCTTTCGCGGCAGTGCCTGCCTGATGGTGGGCGTTGGCATTGCCCGGGTAGCGCCGCTCTGCTTCACAGAAGCATCGCAGCACTTCCTCGTCCACAGGGGTATTGGCAGAATAATCCAGATAAAGCATAGAACCTCCTGCAATATCAACACATCGGTATGATAGGAAATAAGAACAGGCTCTATTATAGGCGATTCTGCCGCAAAGCGCAACCCCCGCAGCTTACGGCGCGGCGCAACAGGCAAGAAAAAGCTGTCAACACCTTGCTGGAAAGCCCAAAATCTGCTATACTTATCAAAAAGGCTGCGGCGTTGCCGTGCCCTTGCCGGAGCGGTTCCGGTTGTTGGAAGGAACACAAAAAGAAGGGGAGGAGCACAATGTTTAAGTGTGAGCGACTGCATAGCGGCTTCTTTCCCGTTTTTGTGTGGAGGTCTTGTTCCTGAAATTCAGAGGCACTGCTGTTTCAACGGCAATGCCTCTTTTTTTGGGAATAACAGTACAGGAGGTTTTCTATGAGCGAAAAAATCGATTACTCCAAAGGCGTATACGACGCCAAAAAGCTGGGCACAGGCCGGATGTTCATTCTGGGTGTGCAGCACATGTTTGCCATGTTCGGCGCAACGGTTCTGGTGCCGCTGCTCACCGGCCTGAGCGTTTCCACCACTTTGCTGTGTGCCGGTCTGGGCACCCTGCTGTTCCACCTTATCACCAAAAAGAAGGTCCCGGCATTCCTCGGCTCCTCCTTTGCGTATCTGGGCGGCTTTTCCATCGTGGCTCCCATGCTGGCTGATGCCGACGGCAACCTGACCGTTGCCAACACCAAGATGCTGCCCTATGCCTGCGCTGCCATTGCATTCTCGGGTTTGGTCTATCTGGTGGCTAGCCTGCTGATCTCCACCTTTGGCATCCGTCGCATCATGAAGTTCTTCCCGCCGGTGGTCACTGGCCCCATCATCATCTCCATCGGCCTGATCCTTGCACCCTCTGCCATCACCAACTGCCAGTCCAACTGGCTGCTGGCTTTCGTGGCACTGGGCACTGTCATCGTGTGCAACATCTGGGGCAAGGGCATGGTCAAGATCCTGCCCATCCTCATCGGCGTGCTGGTCTCCTACGCGGTGGCACTGGTCACCGGCGCAGTGGACTTCCAGAAGATCTCCGAAGCCGCTTGGCTGGGCATCCCCCTGCACAAGGAGGCTATGGGTCTGTTCGCCATTGACGGCAGCCCGGAATTCATCAGTGCGCTGTTCACCATCATCCCCATCGCCCTGGCTACCATGATGGAGCACGTTGGCGATATTGCCGCCATCAGCGCCACCGTCGGCCACAACTATATCAATGACCCCGGCCTGAACCGCACCCTGATGGGCGATGGTCTGGCCACCACCATGGCTGGTCTGCTGGGCGGCCCCGCCAACACCACCTACGGCGAGAACACCGGCGTGCTGGCACTGAGCAAGATCTACGACCCGCTGGTCATCCGTATTGCCGCTGTGCTGGCCATCATCCTGAGCTTCAGCCCCAAGTTTGAGGCTGTCATCAACACCATCCCCACCGGCATCATCGGCGGTATCAGCTTTGTGCTGTACGGCATGATCTCTGCCATCGGTGTGCGCAACGTGGTGGAGAACCGCGTGGACTTCACCAACAGCCGCAACCTGATCGTTGCCGCCGTCATTCTGGTGTGCGCACTGGGCTTCAACTCTGTGGGCGGCGTTGGCTTTACCGTTGGCAGCGTTACCATCAACCTGTCCGGTCTGGCTGTGGCTGCGATTGCAGGCATCCTGCTCAACGCCATCCTGCCCGGTAACGACTACGAGTTTGACGCCACTGCCGGTACCGATGCTGCTACCAGCGGCAACCTGCAGGTCTGATTCCGGTAATGCGTCCAGTTTTCCGCAAGGGAATTTGGACATTCTGCCAGATTTTAATAAATAGGAATAATTCTTAAAAATATACTTGACTAACTAGGAATTATTCGCTATAATAGAGCCATGGAAAGGGAAGTGCACAAAGCACAAAGCTCCTTCCGTGGCTCTTTCTATACCCGGCAGCGCGGCTGCCCCGCATAGAAACAACAGGCGGGTGGTTTCCGTCCTGTATCATTTTTAACAGATCGAATGGAGGTAAATTCTTATGAAGAAATACGTTTGCACCGTTTGTGGTTATATCGCTGAGGGTGAGATCCCCGCTCAGTGCCCCGTTTGCAAGGCTCCCGCTTCCGCTTTTGTGGAGAAGACCGGCAACACCTATGTTACCGAGCACGTTGTTGGCATCGGCAAGGCAGAGGGCGTGCCGCAGGAGATCGTTGATGGTCTGCGCGCTAACTTCGAGGGCGAGTGCAGCGAGGTCGGTATGTATCTGGCTATGGCTCGCGTGGCAGAGCGTGAGGGCTACCCCGAGATCGCCGAAGCCTACAAGCGTTATGCTTACGAAGAAGCTGACCACGCATCCCGCTTTGCAGAGCTGCTGGGCGAGGTCGTGACCGACAGCACCAAGAAGAACCTGATGATGCGTGCCGAGGCCGAGTGCGGTGCCTGCGCCGGTAAGATGGATCTGGCCAAGAAGGCCAAGGCGCTGAATCTGGACGCCATCCACGATACCGTCCATGAGATGGCAAAGGACGAAGCCCGTCATGGCCGCGGCTTCGAGGGCCTGCTGAAGCGCTACTTCAACACCGAAGTCTGATAAGGGTTCCCCGGTTATCTATGCTGCCCGCTGCAAGGACATTTTGCCCTGCAGCGGGCTTTTTTGACGTTTCAGGCTTAAAAAGCGGCGCAGAAACTCCGCAGATTTCCCCCTACATAACGCAATAAATTAAGCTGTTTACAGAATAAATGTTCAAATCTGTTCTTGCCTGTTTTTAATGGTCGAGAACAGATTTTTTTATTTGGTGGGCAAACTGTGGGCAAAACTCGCTGATTTGTTCAGTTCTGACCTCTTTTTTTGCTTTTTGCCCACATAAAGTCCGAAAGCTGGCTTGTGGCCTAGAAAAATCGGCTATAAATATAATTCTCGATGTGGGCAGACTATTTGACTGTTATCTGTAAAAATGCCATTTCTGGTAACGCCTGAAGATACGCAAGGCGAACGTGGAGCGCATTCAAAATCGTCCTACTTACAAAAAAGGCAGCTGCGCAGAAATTTACGCAGCTGCCTTTTGCCTTTGCAAGGGCTGTACCTTACTGAATGCCGGTAACAGGATAATCCTGTGCTTCCACGGCCTTCTTCAGCACCTCATCGTCCACTTCAGCGTTCAGGGTGACGATGGCAGTACCGGCTTCGTGGCTGACAACAGCCTTGTCCACCTGCGGCAGAGCCTCCAGCGCTTTCTTGACGCGGGCTTCACAGTGGGGGCACATCATGCCTTCTACGGTCAGGGTCTTTTTCATAGCGGTCTCCTCCTTTTGATTAGATGCAGTTGTATCTTCCTCCGCTGCGGGCTGCACAAGGGCAGCGGGCAGGGCAGGGACGTGTTTGGGCGGGTGGTCACGCTTTGCGCTGTGCAGGTCAAACAGGTTCAGCCGCAAGGCGTTGCTCACCACGCAGAAGCTGGAAAGGCTCATGGCAGCTGCGCCGAACATGGGGTTCAGCGTCAGCCCCAAGGGAATGAACACACCGGCTGCCAGCGGGATACCGATGATGTTGTAGATAAACGCCCAGAACAGGTTTTCGTGGATGTTGCGCAGGGAAGCGCGGCTCAGCCGGATGGCGGCGGGCACGTCCGAAAGCTTGGAGTTCATCAGCACTACGTCCGCAGCGTCAATGGCTACGTCCGTGCCTGCGCCGATGGCAATGCCGGTGTCGGCGCGGGTCAGGGCAGGGGCGTCGTTGATGCCGTCGCCTACCATGGCTACCTTGCCGTACTTTTGCAGCTGCCGGATAACAGCCTCTTTGCCCTCCGGCAGCACCCCGGCAATCACCTCGTCCACACCGGCCTGCCGGCCAATGGCTTCGGCGGTGCGCTGGTTGTCACCGGTCAGCATCACCACACGGATGCCCATGTTCCGCAGCTCCCGGATGGCCTGCGGGCTGTCCTCCTTGATGGTGTCTGCAACCGCGATAACGCCCAGCAGACGGTGAGCGCCGCCAAAGAAGAGGGGCGTCTTACCCTGTGCAGCCAGCGCAGCAGCCTGCGTTTGCAGCGCAGCAGGGATAGCGACCTTTGCACCGATAAAGGCAGCATTGCCGCCAAAGATCTCCTTACCCTCCAGCTTGGCGGTAAGGCCGTTGCCCGGCAGGGCGGTAAAATCGGTAACAGAGGGCAGCTCCAGCTGCTTTTCCTCCGCATAGGCCAGCACTGCCCGCGCCAGCGGGTGCTCGCTGCGGCCCTCCAGCGCGGCAGCCAGCGTGAGCAGCTCGGTTTCGGTCACGTCCGCAGCGGGCAGAAGGTCGGTGACAGTGGGCTCGCCGCAGGTGATAGTGCCGGTCTTGTCCAGCGCTACGATGCGGGTACGGCCAGCTTCTTCCAGCGCCGCAGCGGTCTTGAACAGGATGCCGTTCTTCGCACCAAGGCCGTTGCCCACCATAATAGCCACCGGCGTTGCCAGACCCAGCGCACAGGGGCAGCTGATGACCAGCACCGAGATGCCCCGCGCCAGCGCGTAGCCCGCATCCCGCCCCAGCAGCAGCCAGACAAGGGTGGTGACCACCGCAATGCTGATGACCGCAGGCACGAAAAAGCCGGATACGGTATCGGCGATCTTTGCAATGGGGGCTTTGGTGGCGGCGGCATCGCTGACCATGCGGATGATCTGCGCCAGCGTGGTGTCCTCGCCCACGCGGGTAGCACGGCACTGCAAATAGCCGGACTGGTTGGTGGTGGCGGCGCTTACCTTATCGCCCACGGCCTTGTCCACCGGGATGCTCTCGCCGGTCAGGGCACTCTCGTTCACGGCGCTGCTGCCCTCCAGCACAATACCGTCCACCGGGATGTTCTCGCCCGGGCGCACCACAAAGATATCCTCTTTCTGCACCTGCTCAATGGGCACGGTCACCTCGGTACCGTCCCGCAGCAGGGTGGCAGTTTTGGGGGCAAGCTTCATCAGGCTCTTGAGCGCATCGGTGGTCTTACCCTTAGAGCGTGCTTCCAGCATCTTGCCCACGGTGATAAGGGTCAAAATCATGGCGGCAGACTCAAAATAGAACTCCATCATGTAGTGCATGACTAGTTCCTCGTTGCCGTGCAGCTGCGCATCGGTCATGGCAAACAGGGCGTAGGTGCTCCACACAAAGCTTGCCATCGAGCCCATAGCCACCAGTGTATCCATGTTGGGGGAGCGGTGCACCAGCCCTTTGAAGCCGTTGATGAAAAACTTCTGGTTGATCACCATCACGATGCCTGCCAGCAGCAGCTGCACCAGACCCATGGCAATGTGGTTGCCGTCAAACCAGCGGGGCAGCGGCCAGCCCCACATCATGTGTCCCATGGAAAAGTACATCAGCACCAGCAAAAAGCCCAGCGAGGCGATGAGCCGCCGTTTCAGCTTGGGCGTTTCGTGGTCAGCCAGCGCGTCCAGCTCTGCGCTGGTGCTGGCGGCTGCGGCAGCCTTTTTGGGGCTTGCACCGTAACCGGCCTGCTCTACGGCGCGGATAATGGCGGCATCCTCTGCGGTGCCCTCCACGCCCATGGAGTTTGTCAGCAGGCTTACCGAACAGCCGGTGACGCCCGGCACGCTCTTTACGGCCTTTTCTACCCGGGCAGAGCAGGCCGCGCAGCTCATGCCGGTAACGTTGAATTGTTCCATTGCTATTTCTCCTTGTGGTCAGTTTGCCCGGCGGGCGGTCATTTCATCAGCTTGGGCAGCAGCCGGAGCAGTTCTTCCAGCTTTTCGTCGCTGCCGGCACGCAGGTCGTCCGCCACGCAGCTGCCGATGTGCTGCGCCAGCAATTCCCGGGAAAAGCTGTTCAGCGCCGCATTGGCTGCAGCCACCTGTACCAGAATATCCACACAGTAGGCTTCCTTTTCCAGCATCCCGCGGATGCCGCGTACCTGCCCTTCAATGCGGTTCAGCCGGTTGAGCAGGGCCTTGTATTCCTCCGGGCTGCGCTCTTTGTGGCGGCAGCAGCAGGGGACAGCAGCATCTGCCGCAGCGTCCGCTTCCGGCGCATTATCGCAGCAACAACAGTGCTTTTGGTTCTCTTCCATCTCAGAATCGCTCCCTTCATAAACCCCCATGGGGTATATTTTGCTTGCAACAGCAGTATAGCACACAATATCCGACAATTCAAGTAGGAAATGAAATATAAATGGTGCTGCAAACAAAAAATGGTTCAGAAACGCCGCAGGTGTTTCTGAACCATAAATTTAAAAGTAAAATTCCGCTGCACATAAGAAAACGAGGGAAGCCCCGCAGGCTTTCCCTCGTTAAAATTCTTACTTTACTTCCAGAATGCGCGGTGCAAACAGGCTCCACATCTTGCCCCACCAGTACCAGTCGTGGGAGACGTCACCGCCCCAGACCTCCAGATGTGCGGGCATTCCCTGATCCTTCAGCAGGTCGGCCAGTGCCTGCGTATCGTCCAGTGCGTCGCCCTCGTAGGCGCCCTGACCGGCGCAGAGGATCAGGCAGTTTTCTTCTGCCTTGGCCAGCGCAGGCTTGTTGGCAATGCCGCTTTCCTGCAGATAGGCAAGGGGAGAGCAGCGCAGCACCATGTCGTCGCTGTCGGTGCCCCAGAAGCGGGTCAGGTCGTAGATACCGCCCATGCCCACAGCACCGGCAAACAGGGTGGGACGGCGCAGGCGGCAGTGGACGGCGTGGTAAGCGCCCAAGTCCACACCGGCAGTCCAGATCCGGGTGCCCTTTTTGGCGTTGTTCAGGGTCAGAATGCGGGGAGCCAGCTCAGCGGTCAGGTAGACGAAATACTTCTCCTGCAGCTCGGCACGGCGGTGCTGGGGCAGATCGCCATTCAAAAGGCCCTCGCCGTCCACGGCATCCGCGCAGAACAGCTGCACCTTGCCCTCGTTCAGCAGCTGGGCAATGGCATCGGGCATCCCGTTGTTCTCCCAGTCGTAAAAACGGCCGCCGCGGGCGGGCAGTGCCAGCACCGGCACACCGGCATGGCCGTACACCTTAAACTCCATCTCACGGCCAAGAACCGTGCTCCACTCTTTGTAATAGGTACCCTGGATCATAAATCAAGCACTCCTTATTTTATCATTCACCGGCCCGGGCACAGTCGTTGCGCACCGGTGCCGGATTTGGAAGCTATAATCAGACAAACTGGTTGCGCTGCGGGTCGTAATCGTAGCCCACAGCGTGCAGCTTTGCGCACAGACCGGCCTTGTCGGCCTCCAGATCCTCGCACAGCACATCGAGATCTTTATACTGATCCCGCAGTTTCAGGTTCACCACGCTCAGCAGCATGATGGGATCAACAGGCAAAGACATTTTATTCCACTCCTTGCGGCAAATAAAAAAGCCGGCCACTCGACAAAGTGACCGGCCACATACACCAAATTAGACAGCGCGGGTAACTTTGCCAGCGCGCAGGCAACGGGAGCATGCGTAGACATACTTGGGAGAGCCCTCCACGACCGCCTTGACACGACGGACATTCGGCTTCCAGGTACGGTTGGAACGGCGATGAGAGTGAGAGACCTTGATACCAAAGGTAACACCCTTGCCGCAGCATTCACACTTAGCCATGGTAATTGCACCTCCTACAGTGAAGTATGGAATCAAAATAATCAGCTTGACTATTTTACCAGAGATGCAGAGAAAAAGCAAGCCTTTTTTTAAATTTCCTGCAGCTTTTTGTATTCCCGGTTCTGTGGGGCTTGTGCAGGGCACAAAAAAATAGTATTATAAAGGAAGAAATTCGTTTTGACAGGAGATTTACATGACCGCACAGGCAACCTATTATATCATCCGCGCACTGGTGGCGCTGGTGGCCATTCCGTTCCATGAGGCTGGCCATGCACTGGCAGCATGGCTGCTGGGCGATGCCACCGCCAAACGTGAAGGGCGTCTTTCGCTGAACCCCTTTGCCCACTTTGACCTGCTGGGTACCTTATGCATGGTGTTTGCGGGCGTGGGCTGGGCAAAGCCTGTGTCCACCAATCCCCGCAACTTCAAAAACCCCAAGTGGGGTATGGCGCTTACGGCGCTGGCAGGCCCTGTGGCAAACCTTGTGCTGGCTTACCTTGGCATGGTGGCATGGAAGGTGATGTACTACTGGGCACCGGTCAATAATGCCACCATCTACATTGCCATGTTTTTGCGGTATCTGGTGTTGATGAACGTGAGCCTTGCAGTGTTCAACCTGATCCCCGTGCCGCCGCTGGACGGCAGCCGCATTTTGCTGGTGGTGCTGCCGCAGCGCATCTATTTTGGCCTGATGCGGTACGAAAAATATATCATGATCGTTATGCTGGCGGCGGTTTGGGGCGGCTTTCTGGATGTGCCGCTGTACTACCTGAACAACGCGGTGTGGTCGCTTTTGGGTGCAGGCACCGGGTATATCGATAAAATCGCCTACGCCGTTTACGCCAGCAGCCTTGGGGCGGTGATCTGAGTGGCAGAGGAATTGACCTTCCATTTAGAAGATTTTGACGGCCCGCTGGAATTATTGCTGGCGCTGGTGGCCAAGCATAAGATGGATCTGCACAACATCCCCATTTTGCAGCTCATCGACCAGTACACCCGTACCGTGGAGCAGGCCGACCCCGACCCCGAGACTGCCAGCGCCTTTATTGAGATGGCGGCGCATCTGGTGGAGATGAAAAGCTTTCTGCTGCTGCCACGCAGCGAAGAGGGTGAGCGCATGAAGCAGGAACTCACCGGTCAGCTCATCGAGTACGACCAGTGCCGCCGCATGGCGGCTCTGCTGCGCGCAAAAGGGGAAGCTGCCCCGGTATTCGTGCGCCGTCCCATGGAGATGGAGTTGGACAACACCTACGCGCTGCACCACGCCCCGCAGATACTGGCCGACTACTGGCAGGCACTGGCAGGCCGCACTAAAACCCGCCGCGTGCCCACCCAGCAGCAGTTCGAGCCGCTGGTCACCGCGCCCATGGTATCGGTCACCAGCCGGGTGGTGTACATCCTGCGCCGGATGCTGGGCGGCACCGTGGCAAAAATGGAGCAGCTGTTTTCCCGCAGCCAGAGCCGCAGCACCAACGTAGCCACCTTTCTGGCGCTGCTGGAGCTGGTGCGCGGCGGACGCATCGCGCTGGATGACCGGGGAGAACTGACCATGCGCCGCACCCGCCCGGAACGCAATAAGGAGAATCCATGAACCAGAAACAAACCCTTGCCGCCGTGGAGGCCATGCTTTTTGCCTGCGGCGATCCCATAGCTGCCGATAAGCTGGCACAGGCAGTGCAGCTGCCGCAGTCTACCGTAGAGACCGCGCTGGAAGCCCTGCACACCCGCTACCAGCGGGAGGACAGCGGCCTGTGTCTGCTGCATCTGAATACCCGGTGGCAGCTGGCCACCAAGACCCAGTGGGCAGACTGTGTGCGCCGCGTGCTGGACAGCCGCCGCGCCGTACCGCTTGGCTCTGCGGCCATGGAGACTTTGACCGTCATCGCCTATAACCAGCCGGTGTCCCGCGCTTTTATTGAGCAGGTGCGCGGCGTAGATTCCTCCTCCAGCGTGTCCGGCCTGCTGGAAAAAGGCCTGATCGAAGAAGCCGGACGTCTGGATCTGCCGGGTCGCCCGGTCAGTTTCCGCACCACCGATACATTTTTGCGTGTGTTCGGTCTGTCCAGTCTGGCAGACCTGCCGCCGGTGCACAGCGACGCACCGGCAGATGATCCGACCGAAAGTGAGGGCTGACCCATGGGCATGGTTCTTTCCGCGGTGGGCGCTTGTCTGCTGTTCATCCTCAAGGTGGTGGGCATCCTGCTGCTGATCATTCTGGTGCTGGCGGCGCTGTTGCTGCTGTGCCCCTTCTGTGCGGATGTCTGCTGGCAAAACGATACGCTTACCGTAAAAGCCGGGGCACTGGGCATTACCTTCCCGGTGTTCCAATACCCAAAGCCTGAACCTTCCGCCCAGCCGGAAGAACCAAAGGGCTTTACCGGCAGGCTGAAAGCAAAATTCCGCGCATGGCGTGCGGAGCGCAAGCGCAAAAAAGCTGAAAAAAAGGCCGCGCAGCCCGCAAAGCCCAAAGCCGAAAAGCCGCCCCGCAAAAAGGCAAAGATCACGCTGGATGTGGTCTGCACCATGCTGCGGGGTGTGGGCACGCTGCTGCGGGCGGTGTTTGGTGCCATCCGTTTTACAAAGATCTCGGTCTGCCTTGGCGTGCGCGGCGACGACCCCGCCGCAGCTGCCCGCAATTACGGCAAGCTGCAGGCATGGCTGTACCCGACCCTTGGCGTGCTGGATCACTGTTTCTTTCTGGAATTTGACCAGCTGCGCGTTCTGCCGGACTTCGGCAGCGCCCAGCCTACTGTGCAGGATAGAGTGTCCTTCCGGGTCAGTGCGCAGGCGCTGTTCATCGTCATTGCCGCTGTGCGGGTGCTGTATGAGTTCTGGCGCAAAAAAGTATTGGACATTTTTATTTGAAGATGATACACTAAATCTATATCAGAATGCTTTCCGGCGGGCTGTTGCCTGCACGGATGAATAAAGGAGAGTTGTTTTATGGCAGAGCATCCTATTCAGGGCCTGATGAACGTTACAATGGAAAAGATCCACCAGATGGTGGACTCCAACACCATTATCGGCAAGCCCATCACCACCGAGGATGGCATCACCATCCTGCCGGTGTCCAAGGTGAGTTTTGGTTTTGCCTCCGGCGGCACCGATTTTAACGGCAAGAACGCTGCCAACAAGGATCTGTTCGGCGGCGGCTCTGGTGCCGGTGTCAACATCCAGCCGGTGGCATTTCTGGTCATCAAGGATGGCTGCGTGCGCACCATCCAGCTGTCGGATAGCTCCAACAGCATCGACCGCGCCCTGACCATGCTGCCCGAGCTGGTGGAAAAGCTCACCGCTCTGGTCAAAAAGGACGATAAGGCACCTGCAGAGGAGCCCAAGGCAGAGTAACCCTTTATACAAATCAAGCCGCAGCCGCAGACCCTTTGGTCTGCGGTTTATATAGCCGCGCACCGTGCCCTGCAAAAGCAGGGGAGCGGTGCGCGTTTTGAGCGCCGTGAGGCGCACAAGGAGTAATATTATGGCAGAAGAACGTATTCAGAAGATCATGGCCGAGCAGGGTCTGTGCTCCCGCCGCGCCGCCGAGCAGATCATTGCCGAGGGCCGCGTCAAGGTGAATGGCCACCCGGTAAAGGTGGGCGACAAAATGGACCCCAACCGTGACGTGCTCCATGTGGATGACGAGCGCATCTACATCCAGAAGAACCAGCAGCTGTATTATCTGGCGCTGTACAAGCCCCGTGGCTATGTGACCACCGCCAGCGATGAACTGGGCCGCAAGACCGTGATGGACTTGGTCAGCGACATCCCCGCCCGTCTGTACCCGGTGGGACGATTGGATAAGGACAGCGAGGGTCTGCTGCTGATGACCAACGACGGTGCCTTTGCGCAGGCTGTTACCCATCCGTCCGGCGGCATCTCCAAGCTGTACCGCGTTACCGTGCAGCCCCGCGCCGATGAGGCTACCATCCTCAAGCTGAGCAGCGGCGTTGTGCTGGACGACGGCACCAAGACCATGCCCTGCGCCATCAATGTGGTCACCGACGAGCCCGGCCGCACCGTGATGGAGATGACCCTGAAAGAGGGCAAGAACCGCGAAATTCGCCGGATGTGCGAGAGCGTGGGTCTTGAGGTGGTGCGCCTGAAGCGCAACGCAGAAGGCGTGGTCAAACTGGGTATGCTCAAGCCCGGCACCTACCGCGAACTGACTAAGGCCGAGGTGAACGGTCTGCGCGCCGCAGCGGTCAAGGGCCGTGCACAGACCCGCTCTGCTGTCCAGCAGTCCAAGGCTGCCGAGCGCCGTCCCCGCGGCCCTGTGGGCAAAAACGCACCCCGGAAGCAGAAGTAAGGAGTTATCGGATCATGGAACGAGAAACTCTGAAATCCCGTCTGGGCTTTATTCTGCTTTCTGCGGGCTGCGCCATCGGCATCGGCAACGTATGGAAGTTCCCGTATATTGCCGGTCAGGGCGGCGGCGGTGCCTTTGTGCTATTTTATCTGATCTTTCTGGTCATTCTGGGTCTACCCATCATGACCATGGAGTTTGCTGTGGGGCGTGCCTCCCGCAAAAGTCCGGTGCGGGCGTATCAGGCACTGGAAAAGCCGGGGCAGAAGTGGCACATCCACGGCTACTTTACCCTCATCGGCTGCTATTTGCTGATGATGTTCTACACCACCGTAGCGGGCTGGATGCTGCACTATTTCTACATGACTGCCGCCGGCAAGCTGGCAGGGCTCAACGCCGAGCAGGTAGCTGGTAAGTTTACCGAAATGCTGGCCAGCCCCGCCACCATGACCTTCTGGATGGTATTCGTGGTGGTGGTAGGCATTCTGGTGTGCGCTAAGGGGCTGCAAAGCGGTCTGGAGCGTGTGACCAAGGGCATGATGATCGCCCTGCTCCTCATTATGGTGGTGCTGGCTGTCAACAGCCTGTTCATGCCCGGGGCAAAGGAAGGGCTTTCTTTCTTCCTTGTGCCGGACTTTACCCGAATGCAGGAAGTGGGCGTGGTCAACACGCTGGTCTCCGCTATGAATCAGGCGTTCTTCACCCTCAGCCTTGGCATCGGTGCCATGTCCATCTTCGGCAGCTATATCGGCAAGGAGCACTCCCTGTTGGGCGAGTCTGTCCGCATCGTGGTGCTGGATACCTTCGTAGCTATCACCGCTGGTCTAATCATTTTCCCGGCCTGCTTTACCTACCATGTGGACCAGACCAGCGGTCCCAGCCTGATCTTTATCACCCTGCCCAACATCTTTGCTAATATGTCCATGGGTCGGCTGTGGGGCAGCCTGTTCTTTTTGTTCATGGCCTTTGCAGCCATGTCCACCGTGCTGGCAGTGTTCGAAAATATCATCTGCTGCGGCATGGAACTGACCGGTTGCAGCCGCAAAAAGTCCAGTCTGGTGAACCTCGTGCTTATCATCCTGCTGTCCATGCCCTGTGTGCTGGGCTATAACCTGTGGACATGGGATGGCTTTGCGGTGTTCGGCGGTGCTGTGCTGGATGTAGAGGATTTTCTGGTCAGCAACCTCTTCCTGCCGCTGGGCAGCTTGGTGTATCTGCTGTTCTGTGTTACCCGCTACGGCTGGGGCTGGCAGAACTACAAAAAAGAGGTCAACACCGGCAAGGGGCTCAAGGTGCAGGACTGGATGCGCGGCTACCTGACCTATGTGCTGCCGCTTATCGTAGTGTTCATCTTTGCGTTTGGACTCTACGACAAATTCCTAGCATAAGACGTCTGCTCTGTCTTTGATTGACGAATGGGCGGAACAAGTGTAATATAAAAGCATATAGGGTGCTTCTCCCGGCGGGGGACACTGCTATATGCTTTTTTGTATTCAGAAGGAGGAAACAGCCCATGCACATTCTTATCTGTGACGACGATGCGGCGTTCGCTGCACAGATGGACGAGTATATCTCGGAATGGTTCCGCGCACGGGAGATCCAGGTGCAGAGCACTGTCTGCACCAGCGGCGAGCAGCTGCTGGCTACCCCGGAGCTGGAACGCTACCAGCTGGCGTTTCTGGATGTAGACCTGAAAACCACCGACGGCATCGCACTGGGGCGCAAGCTGCGGCAGGTCGCCCCGGATATCGTGCTGGTGTACATCTCGGCGTATCTGGAATTTGCCCCGCAGGGCTACACGGTCAATGCCTACCGCTATCTGCTCAAGCGGGATATTGCCGCCCAGCTGCCCAGCTGTCTGGAGGATATCTTTGCCGGCATGACCGACCCTAAAAAGACGCTGGAGGTACGCCACAACCGTACCACCAGCGAGATACCTCTCGACCAGATCTATTATCTGGAAAGTGATCTGCGGCAGATCAACGTCTACGGCGATATCCCGCACCAGCCCATCTGCACCTTTTACGGCAAAATCGCAGATCTGCCCGCCATGCTGTACGAAAACGGCTTTTTGCAGGTGGGGCGCAGCGATGTGGTCAACCTGCAATATGTGCGCTCCATCCGCAACTATAAGGTAGAACTGCGCAGCGGGGTAGAACTGAACGCAAGCCGACAGGATTTTCCGGCTATCCGTAGCGCATGGCTGGAATGGAAGGGGCAGTTCGGCGATGAATGAAGAATTCTGGCGCTGGTATATGTACGGCCACTGGGTCTGCCTGACCCAATGGCTCGGCTTTATCATGGTTGAATATGCTTACCTTGGCAAGGGCAAGGTAAAGCACCCTCTGGTGTGGTCCGGTGTTATAACCATGCTTACGATGACCCTTTCGGTCGTGCACAACTATGGCTTTTTTACGCCGATGGCAGTGGCTCTCACACTTCTTTTTCTGTTCATCACCGTCATGCTATTTGGCGGCACGCCGGGGCAAAAGTTTACCGCCTGCCTGATCAACGGTACCATGTGCCTGTTGGTCGAAAACAGTATGCGGTATGTCATATCGTGGATCCTGAAGTGTGAACTGCAGCAGGTCATCCAACGCGCAGACTGTCTGATTATCATAGCGGTGGCAAATATGGTGGTGGGCGCAGCTGTGGCCTTTTTGGTAGGCAAGTGGCGCAGGCGCAATGCGCTGGAGCCCTTGCAGGCGCTGACCATGAGCTTTTTTCCGGGTGTGGTCGTGGTGCTGAACATCCTGCTCATGCTCACAGATAACAACAAAAGGGCCACCATGGCCACAATGGGGATGACAGTGGGGCTTACGGTGGCTGTCATGGTACATCTGTGTATTGTGGCCATGTTCAACGATCAGGTCATGCAGCGGCGCAGCCTGCATTTTCAGGCCGAACTGGAGCAGCAGCGGGCCTCGGCTCTGCTGGATTCCTACACCGCCCAGCGCCGTCTGACCCATGAGTTCACCAACCACATCAGTGCGCTGCGTGCCTTGCTGGAGCAGGGAGATGTGGCTGGTGCACAGAACTATATTGCTGGTGTAGATAAGGCTGTGGCGGCCAGCACCACCATTATGGATACTCACAACCCGCTGCTGGATTCCATCCTGACCCGCAAATACGAGGAAGCCACCCGGCAGGGCGTAAGCGTGTATTTTGACCTTTGTGATTTGCGGAATTTTCCGCTGAGCGGGGTGGATATGGTCACCGTGCTGGCAAATCTGCTGGATAACGCCATCTGTGCCGCAGCGCAGGCGTACCCACCGGAGGTCTATGTACGGGTGCGCAAAACGGGGGAGGAATACCTTCTCTCGGTGCGCAATCGGGTGCAACGGGATGTGGAGCTGCCGCCGGATGGGCAGCTGCCCCGCACCACCCGCAAGGAGCCCGGCCACGGTATGGGGCTTTCCAACGTGCGGGATGTTCTGCTGCGTCATGGTGCGGAGTATACCCTGAGCTGCCGGGACAATTGGTTCCGCTTTACCTGTGCGGTGCCCACCGACAATTCATGACATCTGCACCGTCAGAATATGACAGTTTTTGTGCAACACAAGCGTAACTCTGCTATACTAAAGCCAGTAAAGGAAGCCTTCCGTGCGGACATGGTCACGTTGCGGTGGGAGGGTAACACCCTTCTTTTTAAGAGCTTTGTTGCTGGATGGAAAACAGTCTGCGGTGCGTGTAAGCAGGCTGTCTACCTTTGCTTTTTGGGTTGCGCAGAGATGCGCAGACCTCTGCTGACGGAACTTTCTGCGGCGGGCCTTTTGGGGGTTGCAGTCGATAAAGTTACTCGATGCGTCGCAATTCCGGCTCTGCTTGCTGTATGGGAATGGCGTAGGCAGGTCGGGGTGTCGTGCGCTGCAAAGAGTTCCGTCAGCTCTCTTTTGTGCAAAAAAGGACTGCTCTACATGGGTTTTGCCCAGTATAGCAGTCCTTTTTGTATACTCGACCCTCTCAGTCATCGCCGCGCTCTGCCGATTTCCTCAAAGAAAAACTTTGACTCTATAAGCCAACGAATGAAAAAGCTTTCGATGATGGGACGCTTTCTTGGTGCAGCGGTTTGCTCGGGGAATTCTCTGCTGGTTAGTGGGGAATTTACCCGCCGCGCGACGGTTTCCGTAGGAAACGAGCGCGGCAGCTGCCGTTTTCCTTTGCGTCCCTCCTGTGAAAAAGCAGCTCAGCCAAGCCCGCAGGCTTGGCTGAGCTGCAAAATTAAAATGCAATTCCTTGAACTATGCGCAGAGCGAAGCGGAGCGCATTTGAAATCGTTTTGCTTCAGGCAAAAATGCAGTTACTCCGGCTTTACCTGCAGCTCCTGCTCGCAGTAGATGCAGCGGTACTTGCCGTTGGAACTCAGCTCAAAGATCTGGTCGCACTCCTCTTCAATGCTGGAGATGCAGCGGGGGTTCTTGCACCGCACGATGTTCACCAGACGCTTGGGCGGCTTGGGCTGCTCCTTACGGACAGCCTTGCCGTTCTCAATAATGGTCACGCTGATGTTCGGGTCCAGATAAGCCAGCACATCCAGGTTCAGCCACGAAGCGTCGCCCTCCACCTTGATGATATCCTTGCGGCCGCTGGCCGTTTTTTTGCTGCGTGCGTTCTGGATCAGCGCCACACTGGCAGTGCGGTTGCCCGCAATGCCCAGCAGATCCATCAGACCAACGGCAGTGCCTGCCTTGATGTGGTCGATGACAATACCGTTCTGAATCTCGTCAATATTCAACATATCAGTTCTCCTCCTTCGGTGCTTTGGGGTCTGCAAGCCCCAGCAGAGTCATAATCAGTGCCATGCGGACGTAAACGCCGTTCTGCACCTGCTCAAAATAGGCGGCGCGAGGGTCATCGTCCACGTCCAGCGCGATCTCGTTCACGCGGGGCAGGGGGTGCAGCACCGCCATGGTGGGCTTGGCCTGCGCCATCTTTTCGCGGGTCAGCACATAGCTGTTCTTCAGGCGGATGTAGTCCTCCTCGTTGAAGAAGCGCTCCTTCTGCACGCGGGTCATATACAGGATATCCAGCTCCGGCATGGATTCCTCCAGACTGCGGGTCTCCTTGTAGGGGATGCCGTTGGCTTCCAGCACATCGTTGATGATATAATCCGGCACCCGCAGCTCCTCCGGGCTGATCAGCACAAAGCGCACATTCTTGCAGCGCGCCATGGTCTTGAGCAGGGAGTGGACGGTGCGGCCAAATTTCAGGTCGCCGCACAGACCGATGGTCAGATCATCCAGTCTGCCCATGCGGCGGCGGATGGTCATCAGGTCGGTCAGGGTCTGGGTGGGGTGCTGGTGGCCGCCGTCACCGGCGTTGATCACCGGAATGCGGGAGTAGCGGGAAGCACGCAGCGGTGCGCCCTCCTTGGGGTGGCGCATGGCAACGATATCGGCATAGCAGGACACCACCCGGATGGTGTCGGCTACGCTCTCGCCCTTGGAAGCGCTGGACACGTTCTCGCTGGGGAAGCCCAGTACATGGCCGCCTAAGTTCAGCATGGCCGCTTCAAAGGACAGCCGGGTGCGGGTGGAGGGCTCGTAGAACAAGGTAGCCAGCTTTTTGTGGTTGGCTACCTCCTGATAGGCGGCGGGGTCGGCGCAGATACGGTCGGCAAGATCAAGCAGCTGTGTGATCTCCTGCTGGGTAAGATCCAAAGGATCGATCAGATGACGCATAGATAGGATACCTCCGTTTAAAGCAGTTTGCGTAAAATGGAAAAATCAAAAAAGTTCGTGTAGTAGCTCAGTGAGCGCATCACCGGCTTACACAAACGATTGAAACATACTTCGTCCAGCAGCAGCATGGCCTCGCCCGGGGCAAGCCGCATGGCTGCGCGGATGGCTTCATCGCCGCAGCTGGCCTTCAGGTGCGCCACGTTGGAAGAGATCTGCTGGTGGCACTCCTGCTCCAAGATCTCAAAGATGTCGCCGGTCAGGTCGATACGGGTGTAGTCCCGGTTGCCGAACAGGCTGCGGGGCAGGTAGTCGATGGAATAGATCACCGGGGTCGTATCGGCAAGGATACGCTTTTTGATGCAGATCACCTCGTCACCGACTTCCAGCGCCAGCGCGTGCGCCATCTCCTCGCCTGCACGAAGAAGCATCACCTGAATGCCGTCGGCATGGGGATAGCTGCCAAAGCTGCGGATCAGCGGGTAGTACTCCAGCTTCTGGTCCAAGCGGCTGCGCAGCCCCAGCACAGCGCGGTTCACCACCGTGCCAATGCCGCGCACCCGTTCCACATAACCGGCGCGCTCCATCTCGCTCAGCGCGTCACGGATCACGGTGCGGCTCACCCCCAGCTCGGTGGCAAGGTCTACCTCGGCGGGCAGACGGTCGGCTTGGGCATAGCGCCCGTTGGACAGCTCCTCCAGCAGGCTTGCAACAACGCGGTCGCTGATCACAGCGCCGCCCAAGCGGCTGGACGATGCCAGTGCGGGATCTTTCATGGATGGTTCCTCCGTTTCCGGGCGGCAAGCCGCCCCGAACTTCATACAAACGGGCAGGGAGGATTCCTCCACAGCCCCTTCTCTCCTATTATAGCATAATTTGACATTTAGAAAAGCGTCATTTATACTGGAATCTGCTGAAAAGTACGATTTTATTTTGGAGGGCATAGTACAGATGGACTATTTTCTGCAAAAAGTAGGCGGCAAGCCCGCCCGGCAGGCTGTTACCCTGCGGCGCTGCACCCCTGCCGAAGCACCGGCGGTGTTCGCGCTGCAAAACGAAGTGCGCGCCGCCATGCCGCACCCGGAGCAGTTCGTGCCGGACACGCTGGAAAACATTACCGCTTATCTGCGCACCGGGATATGTATCGGCGCATGGCAGCAACGGCGGCTGGGTGCGTATCTCATCCTGCGCCTGTGCGGGCAGAGCGATGAAAACTACGCCGCCTTTCTGGGTGTGCCGCAAAGCCAGTGGCAGCACTGGGCGAACGCAGACAGCGCGGTAGTGCACCCGGACTGGCGGGGCAACGGTTTGCAGCGCGCCATGCTGGAAGCAGCCCTGCCGCTGCTGCCGCCGCAGATCACCCATCTGGGCGCTACCATCAGCCCGGATAACAGCTACAGCCTGCGCAACGCACAGGCCGGCGGCTTCGTCATCCGCTGCCGCCGGGAGATGTACGGCGGCTACGACCGCTATCTGCTGGAAAAGCAGCTGTAACTCCATGCAGTTTTGGTGTACAACCTTTTCGAAATGTGTTATACTATACGGTATGAATAACAGCGAAGGAAACAGGTGAAACCATGGCAGCATCTCTCGGGCAGGAATTCTGCACCCTGCGTGATACTTACATTGAAAAGCAATTCGGCCGCCTGAACGATATGCAGCGGCAGGCTGTGTTTACCACGGATGGCCCGCTGCTCATCCTTGCCGGCGCCGGCAGCGGCAAGACCACCGTGCTGGTCAACCGCATTGCCAACCTCATCCGGTTCGGCTCGGCGCACGGCTCCAAAGAAACGCCTCGCCCGGTGACCGAGGAGGACGTCAAAGCCCTGCGCACCGCCATCATGACCGGTACGGATGCCCCCAGCTGGCTGGACGGGATGCTGCGCCGCAACGCGGTGCGCAGCTGGAACGTGATGGCCATTACCTTTACCAACAAGGCGGCAGGGGAACTGAAGGAACGTCTGCGCCGGATGCTGGGCAGCGAGGAAGGGGACGAGGTGTTTGCCTCCACCTTCCACTCGGCCTGTGTGCGCATCCTGCGCCGCTGGGCGGAGGAGATCGGCTACCCCCGCAGCTTTACCATCTACGACACCGACGATGCCCAGCGCGTGATGAAAACGGTGTATAAAGAACTGAGCATCGATGATAAATTCCTGCCCATCAAGGCCGCCATCAACCAGATGAGCCGCTGGAAGGATCAGCTGGTCAGCCCGGAACAGGCGCTTGCAGACCACGCCAGAGACGTGAAGAGCACCCAGACCGCCCGCATCTACGCAGCTTACGAGAAAAAGCTGAAGGAGGCCGGTGCGTTCGATTTTGACGATCTGATTTATCAGACCGTGCAGCTGCTGGCCGACCACCCGGACGTGCGGGAGTTCTACCAGAACAAGTACCGCTACCTGCTGGTGGACGAGTATCAGGACACCAGCGTGGCGCAGTTCCGTCTGGTCAGTCTGCTCACCGGGCCGGAGCGCAACATCTGCGTGGTGGGCGATGACGACCAGAGCATCTACCGTTTCCGCGGCGCTACCATTGAAAATATCCTCAACTTTGAAAAGCTCTACCCCGGCACCAAGACCATCCGTCTGGAGCAGAACTACCGCTCCACCTCCAACATCCTCAACGCAGCCAACTGCGTCATCCAGCACAACACCGAGCGCAAGGGCAAGACCCTGTGGACGGACAACGGTGAGGGTGATAAGGTGCAGGTGTATACCGCCGAGAACGAGCAGGATGAAGCCAGCCATATCGCGGACGTCATCGGCCAGCACCTGAAGGCGGGCGGCCATCTGGCAGACCACGCCATCCTCTACCGCATGAACGCCCAGTCGGCTCCCATCGAAAGCTACTTCACCCGCGCGGGCATCCCGCATAAGATCGTGGGCGGGCAGCGCTTCAACGACCGCAAGGAGGTCAAGGACATCCACTCCTATATGTCCATCGTGGCCAACCCCCGGGACGATGTGCGGCTGCGCCGCATCATCAACGAGCCCGCCCGCAAGATCGGTGCCACCACCGTTGACGTCATTGCAGACCTTGCCGGGCAGCAGGGGGTCAGTATGCTGGATGTCATCAGCCATGCCGACCAGTACGCCAAGCTCTCCCGCGCGGTCATGCCGCTGCTCAAGTTCTGGCAGATCTACCAGCGCCTGCAGGATTCCCTTGCCACCCGCACGCTGGATGAGTTCGCTTCCGATGTCATTGAACTGACCGGCTACAAGGCCATGCTGGAAGCAGACGCCGCTAAGGGGCACGAGGATGCCGCCGACCGTCTGCAGAACTTGGGTCAGTTGGTGAACAACGTCAAAAACTACTGCGACCAGCACGGCGAGGAAGCCACGTTGGAGGGCTATCTGGAGGATATCGCCCTCATCAGTGATATCGACAGCTACAACGAAAGCAGCGATCAGGTGGTACTGATGACCATCCACTCTGCCAAGGGCTTGGAGTTCCCTTATGTGTTCCTCATCGGCATGGAGGAGGGCGTTTTCCCCAGCGAGATGAGCAAGTACTCCGAAGCAGATCTGGAAGAAGAGCGCCGTCTTGCTTACGTCGGTATCACCCGCGCCAAAAAGGAGCTGTACATCTCCAACAGCGTCACCAGGATGCTGTATGGCCGTACCCAGCGCAACGAGCCCAGCCGCTTTCTGCGGGAGATCGAGCCGGAATATATCGAAGAAACCCGCAGCCCGGTGCTGGAACAGCGTTCCCGCATGGGCGGTTGGGGTAGTAGTTACAGCGATACCGTGCCCGGCGGGGCATCCGGCTACTCCGGCCCCTCCGGTTACAGCCGCAGCAGCTACGGCGGCGGTTATGGCGCGGGCTACGGTTCGAATAACCGCAGCGGCTACCTGAACCGGGAATATAACGCCGGTGAAAGCCGTGGCTTTGGCTCCTCTTACGGCGGAAGAAGTACCGTTTCCTCCGGTTTTGGCAGTCACTATGGCAACAGCTCCACTCAGCCGACTACCAGAAGCGGCGGATTTGGTTCTGGATATTCCAGCGGAAATGCGACGAAAAATACTGTAAAGCAAACAGCCTTTACAGCAAATTCTGCCGTAAAATCGGTGGCTTTCGACGCAAAGCACTATGAACCGGGCGATATCGTGGAGCACAAGGTGTTCGGCCGCGGCACAGTGCTGAAGGTAAAGCCCGCTGCCGGAGATCAAATCGTAGAGATCAACTTTGAAAAAGTGGGCATCAAGAAAACGATGGCCAATTTTGCGCCCCTGACCAAGATTACGGAGGAAGAATGACCCTATGATGACTGTTCGTTTGATCGCCCACACCCCGGAACCGGAAAAGGTAGTGGCTGCTGCTGCAAAGCTCTGCTATTCCGACGCCCACATCACCGACCTTCTGGACGGGTTGGACGAGGAAAAAACTGCAAAATTTCTGACCATGCTCAGTGACCTTGGTCACGCAAGCCCCATCGAGCACGCCAGCTTCACCTTTGGCATCGAGGGGGTCAGCCGCACCCTGCTTGCCCAGATCACCCGGCACCGCATTGCGTCCTTCAGCGTGCAGAGCCAGCGCTATGTGCGTCTGGATGATTTCCGCTATGTGACGCCCCCGGAGATCGAGGCCATCCCGGAAGCAAAAGCCGCTTTCCTTGCCAGCATGGAAGAGGACGCCCAGCGCTATCTTGACCTCGCTCATAAGCTGGAGGAGGGGCACACCGCCCGCCTGATGGCCGAGGGGATGCCGGAAAAGCAGGCTCGCGCCAAGGCTTCTAAACAGGCCAACGAGGACGCCCGCTTTGTGCTGCCCAACGCCTGCGAGACAAAAATGGTGGTCACTATGAACGCCCGCAGCCTGATGAACTTCTTCCAGCTGCGTTGCTGCAACCGCGCCCAGTGGGAGATCCGGGAACTGGCTGAAAAGATGTTCGCGCTGGTGTACCCGGTAGCACCCCATATCTTTGCCAAGGCCGGCCCTGCCTGCCTGTGCGGTGCCTGCCCGGAGGGCAAGATGTGCTGCGGCAAGACCGCTGAGGTGCGCACAAAATATGCTGCCATTAAAGAAGGTGCCGTCGTATGAGCAAAGGCAAACTGATCGTACTGGAAGGGCTGGATGGCAGCGGCAAGGCCACACAGGCAAAGCTGCTGGCAGAGCATCTTGCCGCGCAGGGTGTACCTGTGCAGAAGATCACCTTCCCGGATTATGCCAGCGATTCCAGCGCTCTGGTCAAGATGTATCTGGCGGGGCAGTTCGGCCAGCACCCGGACGATGTAAACGCCTACGCGGCTTCCAGCTTTTACGCGGTGGACCGCTATGCCAGCTATAAAACCAGCTGGGGCAGCTTTTATGAGCAGGGCGGTGTGATCATCGCCGATCGATACACCACCTCCAATGCGGTGCACCAGTGCTCGAAGCTTCCGCAGAAGCAGTGGGAGGAATATCTGCACTGGCTGTTTGATTACGAGTTCCGTCTGCTGGGTCTGCCCGCACCGGACAGGGTCATCTATTTGCAGGTAGACCCGGCGGTCAGCCAGCGGCTGATGACCCAGCGCTACCACGGCGACGAAAGCAAAAAGGACGTGCACGAGAAGGATACCGCCTATCTAGCGCGCAGCCGTGCCGCTGCTGAGTTCTGCGCCCGGAATCTTGGCTGGGACACCGTGCACTGCACCAGCGGGGACGCAATGCGCAGCATTGAAGAGATCCAGCAAGAGGTGCAGCAGCTTGCCCGGAAAACACTGGGCTGAACGATAAAATATGATAAGAGGGGGCATCCTGAACGATGTATCGTCTGATGCAGCCGTCCGACGAGGCGGCAGTGCTGGCTTTGTGGCAGAGCCAGCATCATGATACCGAAGATTTTGCAAAAATGGTACTGGAACGTTTTGCCGGTGTGCAGAACATTTATGTGGCCGATGAAAACGACACCATCGTGGCGGCTGCGCTGGCTGTGCCGGTCACCCTGCAGGGCCGCACGGGCAATTACCTGTGCCTGTGCGGCGAGGGCAGCCTGCTGCTGGCGGGTCTGCTGGATACCCTGTGCGCCCAGCAAAAGCTGCGGGGCGCAGGCTTTACGGTGGCAGTCCCGGCAGATGCAGCACAGGCCGCTCTGCTGCAGGATAAGGGCTTTGCGCAGGCCTTTGCGCTGCGCTGCCTGCCCCGCGAGGTAAGCCGCAACCTGTGGAGTCAGGCAGAATTTGACACGGTTACGGCCAAAAAGCTGTGCGAGCTGCGGGAACAGTTCTGGAAGGATACCGTGCAGCTGAGCCCGGAACGCATGGCGGTGGTACTGCAGGAGCTGTACGCCCGGGGCGCTACCATCGTGTCCAACGAGCATGGCTACGGCATCTACTTCCGCAAGGAGGACACCCTGTATTTTGTGGAGATGATGGCCGACAGCGACCGCGCCGCCGAGATCCTGATGGAAGCCGCCCGCGAGAAGGAAGTCATTGTGGAAAAGGCGGTCATCACGGTAGGCGCTGCCCAGCCACTGTTTCTGGGCGAGGGCACCCGGCAGGAATACGGCATGATCCGCTTTGATGCAGAGCCTTTTGACGTGAGCGAAAGCTATCTGCGTCTGATGCTGGAAAACTAAAAAAAGGAAGGTGCGTATGGCACACAACGATACACACGCAGCCCGCAAAAAGGGCGGCGCAGGTAAAATTCTGCTGGTGGTGCTTCTGCTGCTTCTACTGGCCGCGGGCGCAACGGTGCTGTTTGCCCGCAGCGAGATCCACGGCAGCAGCAAGCCCGGCACGGCGGTCACCGTAAGCATTCAGCAGGGCAGCGGCGTAGCCACGATCGCCAACAAGCTGAAGGACGCAGGCGTCATCCGCTCTGCCTATCTGTTCCGCTGGTATGTGGGGGAAAAGGGTGCTGCCGCAAAGCTGCAATACGGCGATTTTGAGCTGACCACTGGCAGCTCCTACGATGCACTCATCAGCACCCTTTCCCAGTACGCCAAGGCAGAAACAGCGCGGGTGACTATCCCGGAGGGTACAACGGCTATTGCTATTGCCCAGAAGATGGAAGCCGCTGGTCTGTGCACCGCCGAGGAGTTTTTGAAGGAAGCCAACGAGGGCGATTTCAGCGCATATACCTTCTGGCAGTATGTCCCGGAGGATAAGGATGCCCCGAACCGCTTTATGAAGTGTGAGGGCTATCTTTTCCCTGAGACCTACGAGTTTTTGAAGGGTGATACGGTGCATAACTATGTAGCTACTTTCTACGCCCAGTTCGATGCACAATTTACCAAGGAAATGTACGCAGCGCTCAAAAAGCAGGACATGACCCTGCCGGAGCTGGTCACCCTTGCCTCCTTTGTGCAGGAGGAAGCGGGCAACAGTCAGGACTCCAATGTGGCGCAGGTGTTCCGCAACCGTCTGGCGGAGGGCTCGCCCTACCCCCGGCTGCAAAGCAACACCTCCAGCCATATCCAGAGCGACGCCGACAATAACTATCTCTGGAACTGGGTCGCGCCCTACTACGGCGGCTGGGACGATATCCCGGAAAATATCCTTGCAGCCTACGACACTTACAGCTGCACCGGTCTGCCCGCAGGCCCCATCTCGAACCCCGGCCTTGCCGCCATCAAAGCGGCGCTGGAGCCGCAGCCCGATGAGGAAGCTAAGGACGCTTACTTCTTTGTGACCGACCTCAAGGGCAACTACTACTACGCCCACACGCTGGCAGAGCATAATGCCAACTGCAAAACTGCCGCAGCTGTGAACAAAAGCCTGAAAAACTGAGGAAAGGCCGCTGCACAAAAAACACGGTGCAGCGGCCCCTTTCCCGTTAAAAACTGTGATACATAAGAGAGGAACCTACAAATGTTACAGATCCCGGAACTGCTTGCCCCGGCGGGCGATGCAGAACGTCTGCGCTATGCCATCAACTACGGTGCCGATGCCGTTTACTGCGGCCTGCCGGAGTTTGGTATGCGCTCTGCCCCGGCTAATTTCACCCCGGAGCAGCTAACGGAAAGCGTCATCTACGCCCATGCCCGCGGCCGCAAGGTCTACCTGACCATGAACACCCTGCCCACCAACGAGGAAGCCGACCGCCTGCCGGAGGCCATCAAGGAAGCTGCCAAGGCCGGTGTGGATGCCTTTATCGTGGCAGACCTTGGCGTGCTGGATGCCTGCAAGACCTTTGCCCCGGACATTGATGTGCATCTTTCCACCCAGACCGGCATCACCAACTGGGCAGCCGCCCGCGCCGCCTACAAAATGGGCGCAAAGCGGGTGGTGCTGGCCCGGGAAATGACCTTGCAGGATATCGCCATCCTGCGCGATAAGACCCCGCCGGAGCTTGAAATCGAAGCCTTTGTGCACGGTGCGATGTGCATGAGCGTGTCCGGTCGGTGCCTGCTGTCCAACTACATGGCAGGGCGTGATGCCAACCGTGGCCAGTGCGCCCAGCCCTGCCGCTGGAAGTACTACCTGAGCGAGGAGACCCGCCCCGGTCAGCTGTACGAGATCGGCGAAAACGAGAACGGCAGCTACATCCTTAACGCCAACGATATGTGCACCGCGCCCTTTATCGACCTGATCTGCAAGGCGGGCGTGGACAGCCTGAAGATCGAAGGCCGCGCCAAGACTTTCTACTATGTTGCCAGCGTCACCGCTGCCTACCGCAAGGCACTGGACGCCTATCTGGCCGACCCGGCAAACGATAACTTTGAGCTGCCGCCGGAGGTGTACGCAGAGCTTACCCGTACCAGCCACCGTCACTATTCTCCCGGCTTCTATTTTGGCCGCGAGCAGGCCAAACAGGCCACCGACAGCGCCACTTACATCCGCGAGTGGGAGTTCGTGGGTACGGTGGACAGCTGGGAAAACGGCATCGCCCATTGCCAGCAGCGCGGCAAATGGAGCCTTGGAGATACGCTGGAGGCGCTGTGCCCGGACGGACGCAGTATCCCGCTTACTCCGGAATGGATCGAAAACGAAGCAGGGGAGCGGGTGGAAAGCACCCCTCACGCCATGGAAAAATACACCATGCCCACCCCGGAGCTGCCGCCCATGAGCCTGCTGCGCCGCAAAACGGTGTAACAGCGTGACAAAAAGGAAGGAAAACGCCGTGAAGCAACATAACGCTTCTGCCCGCTATGCCCTTCTGGACGAGCTGCGCGGACTGGATTTAGTTAGCATGATGCTCTATCACGGCTGCTGGGATCTGGTCAATCTGTTCGGCATTCAGGCAGACTGGTATTACGGCCTGCCCGGGCATCTGTGGCAGCAGAGCATCTGTTGGGTGTTTATTCTGTTGTCCGGCTTTTGCGTGCAGCTGGGGCATCATACCCTGCGCCGGGGCGCACAGGTGTTTGGGGCAGGGGCGCTTGTCACGGCAGTCACGCTGCTTTTTATGCCGGAGGACAGAGTTATCTTTGGTGTGCTGACCCTGCTGGGTAGCGCCATGCTGCTGACAGGTCTTTTGGAAAAGCCGCTGCGGCGCATTCCACCCGCAGCAGGGTTTGCTATCTCCGCAGTGCTGTTCGCCCTTACCCGCAATGTTTCGGCAGGCTATCTGGGTCTTGGAAGCCTGCGCCTTTGGCTGCCGCAGACACTGTATGCAAACTACGTTACAGCGTACTTTGGCTTTTATCCGTGGTGGTTCTATTCTACGGATTATTTCGCCCTTCTGCCGTGGCTGTTTCTGTTCTGGGTGGGGTACTTTCTCTACGGCATTGCAGGGCGGCAGCGCATGGAGCCCTTGCACCGCTCGGTCTGCCCGTCGCTGGGCTGGCTTGGACGGCACTCGCTGCTGCTGTATCTGTTGCACCAGCCGGTCATCTACGGGGTGCTGTTGGTGGTTTTCCGCGTATTAGGTGGCTGAAACACACGCTTCATGCACTTTTGAGCAAGGCGGCATTGTTGCACCGTGCAAACATTGCGCGAATGCCTTGACAAGCGGGGCAGGGCTGTGGTATCCTGTTGATGGTTAGAAAATACTAACTACAAAAATGCGTCATGAAATATGGACGCATTTTCACAGAACATGAAGTTATTCTAAACTAACTGTGCAGAGAAAGAGGTAGAGTTTTATGAGCAAAGTAGCAATCGTATTCTGGAGCGCAACCGGCAACACCGAGACCATGGCAAACTGCATCGCCGAGGGCGCAGGCGCCAACGGCACCATCGTGTCCTGCGCCGAGATGATCCCCGCAAAGCTGGCAGAGTTTGACGTGGTGGCCTTTGGCTGCCCGGCTATGGGTGCAGAGCAGCTGGAGGAGAGCGAGTTCGAGCCTATGTTTGCTGCACTGGAAGGCTCTCTGAACGGCAAAAAGATCGCACTGTTCGGCTCCTACGGCTGGGGCGATGGCCAGTGGATGCGCGACTGGACACAGCGCGCACAGGACGACGGCGCACAGCTGTTCAGCGAGGAAGGGCTCATCTGCAACGAAACCCCCGATGATGACGTGCAGGCTGCCTGCCGTAAGCTGGGCGCAGATCTGGCGGCATGGTGAGCTTTACGAGAGGAAAACTCTCTTGACAAAAATGGTTTGCTGCGCTAAACTATAACTTGCCGTGTTTCGGCATTTTTATAGAAGCGAAAGTTAGAATGTGCTAACTTTTAGAAGCGCAGCAGCCGTTATGCAGAGTATCGTAAAAATGCAGAATTTACGGCAGGAGAAAACGGACGAAATATCCGTCAACTCCTGCCGTTTTTGGTAAAGGCGGTGTATATGGAAATGGCTGTGGCACTTGGCGTTACAGTAGGCTTTGTGTTTTTGCGCAGTGCAGTACGCCGTGCTGCGCGCCGGTCAGGCCGTAAAAGAGAATAAGAATGATCAGGAGGAATGGATCCGATGCAGCAGACCCCCAAAAACTTGGATAAAAAGCGTGCAGATGAAAAACTGCTTGTCAGCGAGATGATCGCACTCTACTGCCGCAAACAGCATGACACTCCCAAAGGCACTTTATGCCCGGAGTGCCGACAGCTGCACGATTATGCGCTTGCGCGCATTGAAAAGTGTCCGTTTATGGAAACAAAGACCTTCTGTTCCGCCTGCAAGGTCCATTGCTATAAACCGGAAATGCGGGAGAAAATTCGTGCAGTCATGCGCTGGGCTGGCCCGCGTATGCTGCCGGTGCATCCGGTGTTGTCTATCAGGCACGTGGCGGTCACGCTCAAGTCCAAGCGGGAAGCCAAAAAGGCAAACGGATAAAATCCATGTATAAACCCTTGCTCCACAGGGCAACCTATGGACAAAGAGGTGATAAGCATGGAAAACATCGGTGTGACCTGTGATGTCTGCGCGTGCTGCCACAATGTGGACGGCTGCAAATGTGATCTGCCGCAGATCAAGGTGACGGAGCAGTGCAGCTGCACCACCCAGCAGGTGGAGACCCCGCACTACTGCCAGAGCTACGAGGAAAAGTAAGTTCCTACCAACGCAAAGCAGCCCCTGCCGGAAAGATCTTTCCGGCAGGGGCTGCTGCATTTATTGGATCAATGCTCAGCGCAGCGTCACATTGCAGGTGGCAAGGCTGCGGATCAGCGTACCGACGCTGTCCTTCATCTGGATACCGGCAAAGCCCAGCGCAAAGGCGGCCTGCACGTTTTCCAGTCTGTCATCGATAAATACGCACTCGCTGGCCTTCAGCTGATACTTCTTCAGCAGAGCTTTGTAGATCTGCGGGTCGGGCTTGTTCACCTGTACCTCACAGGAGGCTACACCGCCGTCAAACTGGGCCAGTACGCCGCGCTCGGTCAGTAATTCCAGCACGTCCTGCGGAATGTTGCTCAGGTAATACACGCAATAGCCGTGGCTTTTCAGCCGCCGCACCAGTTCCAGCATCCGCAGACGCGGGCGCAGAATGTGCATCCAGTCGTCCAGCACGCCCTGCACCTCAAAGGCGCAACCCTCGGCATGGGCGTGCTCCAGCATACGCTGGTTGCCGTCATAGCGGGAAAGCTTGCCCGCGTCCAGCAGCTGCCACTCCTCGCTGCCAAAGGTCAAATCGTAGACCTTCTCCTCCATTTCGGCGTTGCACAGCCGGTCTACAAGGTACGCCTTGGGGTCAAAATCCACCAGCACACCGCCGATATCAAAAATAATGCTTTTATACATAACTGCTGCCTCGCTTGTATTGGATGTTTTTCTCAGATATTTTCCATAGTATACCACAACCGGGCGGGTGCTTTCCACCCCTTTGGCATAGAAAATGCCGCCCCGGCGTATGCTGTGGCAGAAAGGGGAGAGTGCCGTGACGATCCGGGAACTGTGCGAGAAAGAGGTCGTTCAGCTGGAGCAGGGGGTGTGCCTTGGCCGCGCGGATGATCTGGAGTTTGATCCCGCAACGGCGCAGCTGCAATGCCTGATCTTGCTGGGCAGACCGCGGCTGCTGGGCCTGCTGGGCCGGGACGAGAGCCTGACCATCCCATGGCGGGAGATCGAGACCATCGGCACGGACGCCATTCTGGTGCATACCGCCGTGCCAAAAGCACCGGCAGCACCGCACGGCTTCTGGCAGCAGCTGCGCGCAAAGCTGGGTCTGTGAAAAATAGGGGAATATTTTGAAAAATAAAACCGTAATTTTTGTAAAATCATGAATGGACATTTTCAGCAAAGTGACTATAATAAGCACGAAAGGCTTGTGCAAATAGCACAGCCACTCTGGAAATAGGGTTCGGGACGTGGAAAGGGATATCGACTATGAAAACATCCAAACCGCTGTTGACCCTGCGGATGCTCTTCCCGGCGGCAGTTTCTCTTATCGTGCTGCTGCTGGGCGAGTGGATCGCGCGTGGGTCGCTGACCGCTGATACCTTTATCAGCTTTATTTTTCCCCATTTCGGGGCATACCTGCTGGCATGGCTGCTGCTGTTTCTGGTGTGGGAACTGCTGGACTGGGTGCTACGCATCCCGCCGCTTGCCACGCTGGGCATGGCTGTTCTGGGCTGTGCGCCCTGCGCGGTAAACTTCTATACCATGCAGCTGCGGGGTGAGCCCTTTCTGCCGTGGGATCTGATGCAGGTGTCCGAAGCCGCCGGTGTGGCCTCTGCTGCCGGGCTCAAGCTGCAGACCAGCATGGTGGTCTCCATTGTGCTGGTGCTGGCGCTTACGGTGGCAAGCTTCTTTATTTATCGCGGTCGGCTGCGTCAGCGCTGGCTGCCAAGGCTTGCGGGCACCGGTGCTTCGGCGGCGGCGCTGTGTCTGCTGATCTTCGGCGTTTACTTACAGCCCGCAGTCACGCAGGTTTTGGGCATCACGCCGGATGCATGGATGCAGGACCGCTACTATCGTTACTACGGTGTACTTACCGGTTTTATGACCAACCTCACCAATCTGGAGATCGACAAGCCCGAGGGCTACTCGGAGCAGGCGGTGGACGATATTCTGGATAACGTGGCCGAGAGTGAGAAATTCTCCACCGGCCCCATGTATGCAGGCAGCTATGCCGCCACCACCCCCAAGGAGGAGCAGGCAAAGCAGCCTACCATTATTTATGTGATGGACGAGTCCTACTGGGATGTTTCGGAGTTAGAGCAGTACGGCATCACCTTTGATACCGATGTATCGCAGAATCTTCATGCTCTGCAGCAGACCAGCGCCTACGGCAGAGCCTACAGCCCCAGCTTTGGCGGCGGCACCTGTGATGTGGAATTTGAAGCCCTGACCGGCTACTCGGTGTCCTTCCTGCCCAGCGGCAGCAAGCCCTACCAGCAGCACGTCACAAAGCCCATGTTCGCCCTGCCCAATTACCTCAAACTCAAGGGCTATCAGACCGCTGCGGTGCACTGCTTCTGGGCAAAATACTGGAGCCGCGATAAGGCTTACCCCAACCTCGGCTTCAGCGATTTTATCAGTCTGGAGGATATGCACGGCGTTACCAAGGTGCGCAAGCACTACTGGACCAGCGGCCTTGTGACCGATGACTCCATGGCCGACCAGATCATTCAGCAGTACGAGAAGATGAGCACTTCCTCTGATAAGCCCATCTTCCTGCACGCGGTCACCATGCAGAACCATACCAATTATAATAGAGACAACTACCCGGATGACGAGCGGGTGCACGTCGTATCCCATCCGGTGGGGCTCAAGAGCAGCACCGTGGGTGCGCTGGAAGATTTCGCTACCGGCATCCGGGATGCAGACGCCATGCTGGGCAAGCTGACGGCGTATTTTTCTCAGGTGGACGAGCCGGTTATTCTGGTGTTCTGGGGCGACCATTATAACCCCATCGATTCCAACTACGATGTCTACACCACTACCGGTTATGCAAGCGGCTCCAGCACCGACCCCCGTCTGCACCAGACCACGCTGCTGATGTGGTCGAATTACAGCCAGCAGCAGGTGGATCTTGGCACCATTGCCGCCTACGATATCTCTCCAGTGATGATGGAACTGTTCGGGCTGGAGCAGCCGCTGTACTTCCAGTTCCTCAACCGGCAGCTGCGGGTCGCCAGCCGCAGCTGTACCCGCGGCACCACCATGAACTTGGACGGCACCACCACCCAGCAGCCCACGGAGTTCCAGCAGCGCTGGACAAACGAGCACTGGATGCTGCAATACGACCTGATGTTCGGCAAGGGATACGCCCTCAACCGCATGGGTGTTGCAGGCCTGAGCGGGATGAATACGGGCAAATAAGAGAAAAAGTGAGCATTTCTTTATACAAAACAGAGAAAACCACTTGCAACCGCATTCTTTTTGTGCTATTATAACAAAGCATTACACACGCATCACTATGCCCTTTTGTGCCCTTTTGGGTTGAGGGCAGTCCGCCGGTACCCGATGTACTGTGCAGATCACGGTGTGCGGAGGCAAAACAATATCTGGAGGTATTTTATTATGGCAGTCGTTTCTATGAAGCAGCTTCTCGAGGCAGGTGTGCACTTCGGTCACCAGACCCGCCGCTGGAACCCCAAGATGGCTAAGTACATCTTCACCGAGCGCAATGGTATCTATATCATTGACCTGCAGAAGACCGTGAAGAAGCTGGACGAGGCTTACAACTACGTGAAGGAAGTTGCAGCTGAGGGCGGCG
>ENA-OWXD01000096-OWXD01000096.1-human-gut-metagenome-genome-assembly--contig:-NODE-96-length-29643-cov-13.8403_pt1 | contig 29643 bp, 29 predicted proteins | sample MGYA00249244_ERZ652055 | MGnify/ENA primary metagenome ERZ652055 (study PRJEB26925, sample SAMN05827059) | human gut metagenome | biome: ENVO:2100002; feature: ENVO:00000062; material: ENVO:00002003...
TTTTAGCCTTCAGGTAGCCTGCTCCCGTAAAAAGGAGCAGGCTTTATGTTTGTCCATTTTTCGTGGATGCCCCAAGCGGCGAAATATCCGTAGCCTTTCAAATTTTCGACTTTTTACGCTTTATCGAAAATTTTGAGGTTTAACATGGGCTTCAACTATGGTTTGGAAAAGAAGAATTTTGATAGTCAGTGGGCTATGACCCGCAAGCAGTATGAAGATGCCGGTATGAGCAGCGAAGCGATTCAGGCAATGTACGATTACGACTGGTCTGTTTTTAACGCTAATCGCTCTTACCAGAACCATACGCAGGAAATTGCAGCGCCGTCCTTTGAACAGAGCGAAGAATCCTACTCGCCCTTGATGAACAAGTATCAGGAAGCCGTTTCCGTTACGGATACTTACCACGAAACTAAAAGCCGTTTTGCATGGATTGGTGAGATTGAGAACGAGCAGTTGCTTACTGCACTCGAAACTTTGAAAACCGAAGATTTGGAAATTATCACCATGTACGCTTACGAGGGATACGACATCACTGAAATTTCTAAAGTCTACTGCGTGTCTCGGCCCACTATTAGTATCAAAATCAAGAGAATTACTAAATTTTTGAAAAACTTCAATTTTAATGCTACGAATTGACCCTTCTCGATGCCTACCAAGTGAAGGGACAATTTTCCAAGCGGCACTCGCCGCAGGGAAAAACGTCCGACCTCATGAACCTTGAAAACTGAATAGTTCCGTCATCTGGTACTCCGATAATGATACTTCCGTAATTCGCGGCCCGGTCACAAAGCAGACGGGGTGGCTGAAATGCCAATGAAGCGGTACAAGTCCGCTGCCAGATGTTTATGCCCCACTCGCAGGGAGCCGAGGGCGAATATGCGAGACCTTAACTTATTAAATCAGGCGTGGCCGAATGCTGTTTTCGGCCTTCGTCCACGCCTGTTCTTTTTACTTATTCCATATATCCACATTTTCGTCCTACATAGGAGGTTTTATGAACGAAAACGACCGTACCACCTTAGAGCAAGCAATCTACGAGGAAATGGAACTGACCCCGGAGATGATCCGGTCCATCCGCACGCTCTGCGGTGTCTGCCTTTGCAGTTTTGTAGAATCCAAGGCGTTCAAAATCGCCATTGTTCCCAGCGCAGACCGGAGCATGGACACTTGCACTGTCTGCCAGACCCGGCGCGGTCATGACTACGTTGTGGTGAAGCGCTGAACAAACACACCGCCCACTGCCAAGGAGGTGCAGCGGGCGGTGTACATATTGAAAAAGGAGGGCAGCTTTTGATTCAAAACTGGAAATTCCAGCGCGGAGACATTTTCTTCACCCGTTTCGACAACGCCATCGGTTCAGAGCAAAGCGGGAATCGTCCGGCAGTCGTTCTCCAGAACGATGTGGGAAATTTTTACTCGCCCACGCTGATCGTGGCCACATTGACAAGCAAGGCGGCAAAAAAATATACCCAGCCGACCCACTGCCTGCTGGTGAACGAGTTTCTCTCCGTACCATCCATCGTTCAGGCAGAGCAGATTTTTACCGTAGACAAGAGCAGGGTTCTGAAATATCTCGGACACCTCACCCCGGAAGAAATGAGCCGGGTGGATGATGCTGTCCGTGCCAGCCTTGCCCTGAACCCGATGGGGAGCATTCAGCGGCTTCCACCCATCATCCGCTCTACGGCGGCTTACGCGCCGCCTGAGGTGGTTGACGGTAAGCCGCCCCTCTATCCCTACACGCCCATCAAATCATCCTTTGAGGATGCTGGGAGTGTCGAGGACATGATGCTGTACACCGAACTGGAAGCTGCGGTACACGCAATGATCCAGCGGCTGGAATACAGCTTCACATTCAACCCAAGTCTGCTCACCATCCCGAAGCGTAAGCAGCAGGTTGCTGAAATCCTGAAAGAAGCCGAAACGTACATCTGGAGGATCAAGGAGGAAATGCGATGCGCCTGAAAGACAACACCAATCCCTTCATCCATGTCAACCCGCCGTACCAGCTCATGGTCATCCACAGCAGCAAGCTGGTCTACCCCCGCGAACTGTATCAGCGCGGTGTGGAGCGCAAGCGTGTGGAACTGATTGCCGCCCACTTCAACGAATATGTGGCAAATGAGCCGAAGGTCAGTTTCCGCAACGGTCAGTTCATCGTAACGGATGGGCAGCACACCATCGAGGGGCGCATCCTCCGCAACGGCGGCAAGGATCTGCCGATTCTCTGCAAGGTGTACACGGGCATGACCGTGGAGCAGGAAGCCCTGCTCTTTGCCGAGCAGAACGGCTTTTCCGCTCCGCTGACTGCTGGCATCAAGCTCCGTGCCAAAGTGGTGGGCGGCGATGCCATCTCCAAAGCCTTTCTCGCAGCCACCAACCGGGTGGGATTGAGCCTCAATTATGACAGCCAGCAGCTGACCGATTACCGCATCGGCTGCGTTGGTACGGCTTTCCGGCTCTACAAGCAGATGGGCGAACCGCTCTACTGTGAAACGATGCGGCTGATCGTGGCAGCATGGGAGGGCAAACCGGATTCGTTCCGGGCCTCTGTTCTGAAAGGCATGATGCACTTTGTGGAACTGTACCACGGCGAGTTCAGTGAAGAACGGCTGCTCCGTGCGCTGCGCAACATCCACCCGGTCGATATTTACCGCATCGGACAGGACGACCCCGCAAAGCTGCGCGGATGGAAAAAATACGTTTTCCCCATCTACACCGCCTACAACGGCAAGTGCAGAAAAGACGCACTGCCGATGAAATTTTGATGTTCACGGGCATTCCTCCCATATACACAAGGGGCATCCGCAAACCGCAGATGCCCCTTGTTACATATCAAAGTTCAATATATAGTGCTCATGTATTCATTTAACGCAACATATAGAGAAAAGAGGTATTCTATGCGCTCTCAGTTCACTTCGTATGAGCAGCTTCCCATCACCCTGACAGCCGACCACGTCGCTGCTGCACTGGGTATCTCCCGCGCCAATGCTTACATCCTGCTCCGTTCCGATGGCTTTCCCACGCTTCACATCGGCAAGCGGATGGTCGTGCCCAAAGACCGCTTTCTTCAGTGGATCACGGACAGCGTAAACAGCTGATTTGACATCCTTGATTCAAGAGGTTTCTTTTTCTATACTATTCTCGAAACGACTTGACATCAGGAAGGAGGCAATATGCCAAGCAAACGTTCACACGGCGAGGGTACGCTTCGCCACCGCAGCGATGGTCGCTGGGAATTACGTATGATGGACGGCTACCAGAAAGATGGTTCGTCGCGCTTCAAGACCTTCTATGGCAAGACCCAGAAGGAGGTCAAGCTCAAACTGAAAGAGTATCAGGATGCGCTTATCAGCGGTATCCAGCTGGACACGATCCTGTACTTTGAAGATTGGGCTGATACATGGTTCGAGGGTCACAAGGATAATATCGCTCCCACGACACAGGAAAGCTACAAATACTGCCTGAAAATGCTCAAAGAGGGATTTTATCATCGCCCCTTGACCGTCATACGCCCGATCGACATTGAAAACTTCCTGAAACGGATGCGGCGCGATGGCCGCTCGGATTCTTACATCAGCAAGGCACGAGGGATGCTCTACCAGATCTTTCAAAAGGCAGAAGCCAATGACCTTGTGCGCCGCAACCCGGTCCGGCTTGCTGAAAAGATGCGGGCATCCGGCACCGCAAAACGCAAGGAAGCCTTTACCACAGCGGAAGTCGCACACCTGATGAAGGTGCTGCCCGATGACCGCATGGGCTTGAGCATTCGGCTTTTGCTCGGCACTGGAATGAGAATGCAGGAACTTCTGGCTTTGGAGCCGCAGTTTATTGAAGAAGATGGCTCTGTCATTCACATCCGGCAGGCAGTAAAGGTCGTAAAAGGTACAGTCAGCATCGGCAGTCCGAAATCCAAAGACAGTATCCGGGATATTCCGGTGCCGCTGAATGTCCGCCCGTGTGCCATCAAGCTGCGGGATACTACCGACCAGTTCATCTGGGAAAGCCCCAAGACCGGCTTGCCCTGCAATCCCACCCATTTCCGGGATGTATTCCGCAAATCTCTGGAAGAAGCGGGCGATGTCCGCTTGCTCACGCCGCACAGCTGCCGCCACACCTATGTGTCGCAGATGCAGGCGTTGGGCGTGGATATTCAGACCATCCAGAGCATCGTAGGCCATGCCGACACCGAGATGACTGAGCATTATCTCCATGTTCAGGAATCCATTCGGCAGAGTGCGATCCAGTTGTTCAGCGAGGCATTTTCGGCCTGAAAATTGGACGGAACGGCACTAATTAGACCAGATAAAATCTTTGGCATTGTGGTCAAAATTGTGGTCAAAACCAAATGAGGCCAGCCTATAAACAAAAAAATCCAACGATTTCTAACGTGAAATCGTTGGATTTTTGGTCCGAGTGGCGAGAATCGAACTCACGGCCTCTTGAACCCCATTCAAGCGCGCTACCAAAACTGCGCTACACCCGGATATCTGTTTGCGTTTGCCGCTCACAGCTTGATTAGTATACCCGACTTTTCCCGTTTTGTCAAGCGCTTTTTCCAAATTTCTTATGCCGTTTTTACATTTTGCTTTCCCGGCCTTTGCCCGTCGAAGGGATGCGCGAAAGAGCGTTATTTTCAAAAATCGCTATACACATCTTCCTCGTCATCCTCGCAGATCGGGGTGGTGTCGTCCGGCGGTGCGCCAAACTCTACCGTGGCAAAGGCCAGCGCAAACACGCTGTCTGCCCCGGCATGGAGCAGTGCCTGTGCGCAGGCGGCAGCGGTCGTGCCGGTGGTGATCACGTCATCTACCAGCAGGATGCGCTTGCCCTCCAGCTGCTGCGGCTGTGCCGCCCGGAACGCGCCTGCTACGTTTGCGATGCGCTGCTCCAGCGGCAAACCGGCCTGATGCCGTTTGGCGCGGGTACGCTCCAATGCCTGCGGTGCCAACGGCACCTCCATGGCTTTTGCCAGCGGCAGCGCCATCAGCTCCGGCACGTTGTAGCCGCGCTTTTTGCCGGAGGCCGGCACCGGCACGATCAGGTCGTACCCGATAGCTGCCCACGGCACCGGCTGCGGGAGCAGCTCGCCGTACTGTACGGTCAGTTCTCCGCCAAAGGCCAGCTGCACCAGACGGTTGCCCATCTCCACAGCCCGCCACGGCTTGCCCTGATACTTTGTGTTCAGGATGCCGCGCCGCACACAGCCGCTGTAGCGGTAGGGCGCAGCTGCACCGGCCAGATTGCTGATATAGTGCTGCGCCGGGTCCAGCCGGATACCCGGCTTGCGGCGCAGCGCTTCCAGCTGCTCTGCGCAGTCCGGGCAATCCCGTACATCTCCCAGCACCCGGCCGCAGAAGAGGCACTCACGCGGGTAGAGCAGCTGCCGTACCGCCCGCAGCGCCCTGCGCCGGGGGTCATAGTAGTCCATCAGTCCTTTTTGACTGCCACGATCACCCGCACGCGCTTGCCTGCTGCGCAGCCAAAGTTATCGTACCAGCCGGTCAGGTAGTAGCCCTCGGAGTTCACCTCGGAAAGCTTGGTGGCATAATACTGACCCTTGTACCACAGGTACACCTGCATATCGTCAGCCGTCTCGTAGCGGGTGCCGTTGCTCATCACCGAGGCTGCGCCCACCTTGTCGATCTTCATGGGCATCAGCTGGATCATGGCCTTTACCGTGCCGTTCACGTTCTGCCGCACTGCCAAACCGCCCGCCAGCACCGGATACTTGACGGAGGTGGAAAAGCTGGCCTGACTGCCGTTGACGTAGCAGATATAAGTAGCGCCGCCGCCCACAAAGTTGAGGATGGTGCTCATGGGCTGACCAGTGATATCGGCCAGCTGCTTGAGACCGATGCTCAGCAGCGAACCGGAGCTGCTGGTGATGCGGTTCCAGACCGTGCTCAGCAGCGAGCCGTCAATGACGCCCCACAGGATCTCGCTGGTGGTGGGCACCAGTACATCGCGCAGATCATCCGTCACCGTCGTGGTGTTGGTGGTACTGCCGGTGCTGCCGGAGCTGGAAGAGCTGTTCCCGGAGGAACTGCTCCCCGAACCGGAGGAGCCGCTGCCGGTCAGGGTGCCCAGAATGGAGCTGGCATTGACGGCCAGATTCTTCACATCGTCCAGCACGCCGTATTTCCACAGGTCGCCGGTGACATCGTTCAGGATCAGGCGGTCGATCTGTCCCTGCTCATTCAGCGTATAGTAGCGCACGGTCAGGGCATTCAGCTTTGTCCCCGCTATTCGGCTGGGACGAACCGTCCCAGCCAACCCCTCCGATGTCGTATCCAGAATTTGTACGTCATCGGCCAGAGTATAGTCCCCCAGCGCGGTGGCGGTTTCGTTGATGGTGCCGCTGACCGATTTGGACTCGATAGCGGTCACCTGCTCTCCCTCGGGGGTCACGCTGATCTCCACCAGCCAGCCGGTGGGATAGTTCAGGCTTTTGTCGATGTTCACGGTGCGGGTGATGCCGTCGGTGCACATCACCGAGATCTTTTGCAGCACGTCTGCGCCGTTATCCTCCACAAGGCTGCGGGTGGCGGTCTGCACCACACCGTAGAACACGCTGTCGGCTTCCTCGCCGGTGATCACATCGGCTACCTCGTTGTCCATGCCCAGCAGCAGGGTAACTACTTCGCCCACGCCGCCACCGTTCAGGGAGGAGATCTTGGACGCCACCGCAGAGCTGCCCAGACTGTAGGTGCTGCCCGCCACAGTCAGTGCTGTGGGTGCGCTGGCGCTGGGCGATACCGCGGTAATGCGGCCTGCGGCGCGGCGGGTGTAGATCCACACCGTCTGCAGGCTTTCGCTGTAATAGTACACATCGTACTTGTTCAGCTCTGCCGAAGCGGAGGTCTTATCGTTGCGGTAGACGCTCACCGGCGTAAAGGGCAGCTGGGTGCCCTCCTCCGCCACAAAGGGACCCTTGCGGCTCTTGAGCAGCACCGAGGAGGTATCCACCTGACCGTTGGACACCGTAAAGCCCAGCGAGCTGCCGTAGGCGCTGCCGCTTGCGGTGTTGGCGCGCAGGGCGTTGTACAGCAGCAGGGTGCACTGCTCGTAGGTCATAGCCTGACCCTGCGTACAGGTCAGCTGATCCCGCAGACCGATCTGCTGCGCCTTGTTCAGCTGTGCCTGCGGGAAGGAGCCGGTCAGGTCGGTGGTCTTATAGCTCAGCAGCTTCAGCACCGCTGCACAGGCTTCCTCCAGCGTGACGGTGTTGTCTGGGCGGAAGGAGCCGTCGGTGTAGCCGTTCATCCAGCCCTGCTGCACCGCAATGCGGATGTAGGGTGCCCACTGGGAGGTGCCGGGCACATCCCGGTACAAGGTGCCCACAGTTCCCTGCGCGTCCACGCTCTCCCGGTAGGTGGAAAAGGACACCAGCATTTTGGCAAAGGCACCGCGGGTAACGTTGGCGCCAAGCTCCTGACCGGTGGGCACAGCGCCCAGAGTGATAGCCGTCTGCAGAGCCGTATTGTTGATGCTGGCCGCCGAGACCGGCAGCACCAGCACCGACACCGCAATGCTGACCGCCAGCAGAAATGCGAGAATCCGTTTTTTCATTGGTCGTACCTCTTGTTCTTTGTTTATCACGCCGCCGCGCTCAATCGTAGCGCAATGCTTCAATGGGGTTCAGCCGGGCTGCGCGCCGTGCCGGCAGATAACCGAACAGCACGCCGATGCCCACCGAGATGCCAAAGGCCACCACAATGGAGTTAAAGGAGGGGCTTACCGTAACGGTGGTATCAGTCATGAACATGGGCAGCACCCTGTTCGCCACCATGGACATTACATAGCCCAGCGCAATGCCTAAAACGCCGCCCAGCGCAGAGGTGGTAGCTGCCTCCACCACGAACTGCGCCAGAATAGTGCGTTCCTTTGCGCCCAGCGCCTTGCGGATGCCGATCTCGCGGGTGCGCTCGGTGACCGACACCAGCATGATGTTCATAATGCCGATGCCGCCCACCAGCAGCGAGATGCTGGCGATGCCGGTAAGTATCACGATGACCATGTTGATCATCTTGTTCATTTCCTCCAGCCACTCGCTGGCACTGTACACATAGTAGCCGTTTTCACTTTTGAGAAGCGCCTGCAGTTCTTCCTCCATGGTCGCTTTCGTCTCGTTGGCAAGGCTTTCGTCGGCCATCATGGCAGTGTAGCAGTCCACCATGCTCTGGCTGGAAAGCCGCATCACGGTGGTGTAGGGCAGATAAACGCAGTCGTCGTCGCTGCCCTGCTGCATGGTAGGGTCGCTGACCTTGGCAGACAGCACGCCTACAACGCGGAACTTGTTGGCACCGATCTTGAGGGTCTGTCCCACGCCGTTGCCGCCAAAGGCCACGCGGTTGAGGTAATCGCCGATAACGCAGACCTGCTTATTGTCCTGCATATCCATGTACTGCAGGCCGCGTCCCTGAACGATCTGGTAGTTTTTCATTTCGGTAAAGTTTTCGTCCACACCGCTTATGTTGGACCAGCGGTAGCTGGTGGTACCGATCTTCAGCGTACCGCTGGCGTTGCCGCCGAAGTTGACCTGCGGCGACACCGCCTTGATCAGATTGGAATGCCGCTGGCAGATATCGTACATCTCCTCCACCGGCACGGTGCGGGAGCCATAGCCCCACACCTGAATGCTGAGGGTGTTGGTGCCCAGTGCGGAAAAGCTGTCCCGCATACTTTTGGTCATACCGTTGCCCAGACCCACGATGACGATGACCGCCATCACGCCGATGATGATGCCCAGCATGGTCAGAAAGGTGCGCAGCTTGTTGCTCCACACGTTCTGGATGGCCTGCCGGAAGGTTTCAAAGATCATGCCTGTTCCTCCTTTTCCGGCGTTTCGGGCAGCAGGGTGGGCTGCACCATGGCCTCCGGTGCGTGGGAGTCGCCGTCATACACCACCTGACCGTCCTCCAGCCGGATGATGCGGTCGGCCTGCACGGCAATGGAGTTGTCGTGGGTGATCAGCACCACGGTGTGTCCCTGCTGGTGCAGCTGCTGCAAAAGCCCCAGCACCTCGCGGCCGGTATGGGAGTCCAGCGCGCCGGTGGGCTCGTCTGCCAGAATGACCGGCGGGTTGCGCACCAGTGCCCGCGCAATGGACACACGCTGCTGCTGACCGCCGGAAAGCTGGTTGGGGCGGTTTTTCAGCTTGTCGCCAAGCCCCACCTGCTCCAGCACCTCCCGGGCGCGGACATGGCGGTCGGCGCGGGAGATGCCCGCATACACCAGCGGCACCTCCACGTTTTCCATCAGGTTCAGCTTGGGCAGCAGATTGTACTGCTGGAAGATAAAGCCCAGCATCTCGTTGCGGATGGCGGCCAGCTCGTTGCGGTTCATCTTGCCCACATCCCGGCCGTTGAGCCGGTAGGTGCCATAGGTAGGCACATCCAGACAGCCGATGATGTTCATGCAGGTGGATTTGCCCGAACCGGACTGGCCCACGATGGCCACGAACTCGCCTTTTTCGATTTTCATGGTGATGTGGTCGGCAGCCTTTACCGTGGTATCGCCCATCTGGTAATACTTGCACACCGCATCAAACTCGATCAGAGCGCTCATTCATCCCTCCTGCGTCAATTCACCACAACTGCACCGGTCTCAGCGGGGTCAATGCCTTCTGCCGGCTCTTCAGCGTCCGCTGCGGGTTCTTCGGCGTTTTCCGTCTCTTCCGGCAGCATTTCCTCGCCGCCCGCGGCAGCATCTGCGGCGTTTTCGGTACCGCCGATCACTTCACCGTCGGAGTAGTCGTAGCCGCCGTCGTCATAGTAGCTGTCGCTGCTCACAGAGCTGGGGTCGTAGGCGATGGTATCGCTCTCGGACAGGCCGCTGGTCACCTGCGTATAGTTGTCATCACTGACGCCGGTCTTGACCTTGACGTACACATAGCCCTCCGGTGCGCTCATGGAGTCATCGGCGTTCACGGCACTGGGCGAGTCCTGCCGCACCAGCACATAGCTGCCCCGCACAATGGCGGCGTTAGGCACGGTAAGCGCATTTTTGGCCTGTGCCACCACGATCTCGGCGTTGGCGTTCATACCCGGGCGCAGACCGGTGGTCTCGTCAATGCGCACGGTCACCGGGTAGGTGGTGGTACCGCCGCTGGTATCACCCTTCATGGACACACGGGTGACCAGACCCTCGTAGGTCTTATCCTTCACGGCGTCTGCGGTCACCTGTACGGACTGCCCCACCTTCAGGCTGCTGACCTGCAGCTCGTCCACTTTGATAGTCATTTCCAGATAGCTCAGGTCGTAGATGGTGCACAGGTCGCTGCCGGTGCTCAGGGCATCGCCCACCTTGGCATTTTTCTCGATGATGGTGCCGCTGATGGGCGAGGTGATGGTGTAGTTATCCATGGTGTCCTGCATATTCTGCATGGACAGTTCCGCACCGCGCAGGGTCTCGGAGGCAGACTGGATGGACTCGGTCAGTTCCTCACCGCTGAGGGTCAGGATGATGTCGTCCTTGTTCACGTTGCCGCCCTCCCGCACATTGATGGCGGTGACAGTACCGGAAGTCAGCGCAGTCAGGGTGCGCTCGGCCTGATACTGGAAGTTGGCTGCCGCAATGGAACTGACCCCGTTGACAGTAGCCGTAGCAGCCTGTGCCGTGGTCAGACCGCCCGCATTGGACACCGAGAGGGTCACAGTGCGGGTAAGCAGGTTGCCGGCGCTCAGGGCATCGGTGCCGGTCACGGCGGTAATGGTGCCGGGCAGCACCTCAAAGGTGCCGTCCAGCGTGACCTCGGCGGTCTGCCCTACCGAGAAGTTGGCAGCATCCGCAGCCGGGAACTCCAGCACCAGATTCATCTTGGAGCCGTCCCGCACCACGGCCACCTCCTGACCGCTCTTTACCTCATCGCCCTTGTTCACCTTCAGGCTGCTGACGACGCCCGCCACCTCAGCACGGACATACTGGCGGTCTACGGTCTTATCGTAGCTGCGCTGCGCCTGCTGCAGGGTGATGGCTGCCTGCTCCACCTTGGTGGTAGCGTCGGAGGAATCCACCGTGTACAGCACAGTGCCCTCTTCCACGATATCGCCCTCTTCAAAGCTGCCGGTCAGCACCTTGCCGGACACCAGCGATTTGACACTGTAAGTATTGGCGGGATTCAACGTGCCGGTGACGCTGAGCGTGTTGGAAACATCCCGGGTCTCGGGCATGACTTCCGTATAGGAAGTATCCACGTTTGCGGGCTTTGCGCTCTTGGGCTTCAGCAGCCACCAGCCGCCTGCCAGCACCACAATAGCTACCGGCACCAGCCACTTCCAGTTCTTTTTGGCAAACGCCGCCGCGCCGCCTTTTTTCGGTGCAGCCGCTGCGTCCTGCTGCTGGTCGGCGGGCTGTTTAGGTTTGTTCCAGATCATTCTTGCCGTTCCTCCTAGGTTCTTTTATGACAAGATGCTTTTTTGTAAAAAGCATCCATCAGAAACTCTTATTTGTAGTGTATCGCATTTTGCCCTGATAAACAAGCGTCCAATTTTCGTTTCACGGCATTTCCACAAAGTTTCAGCTTTTTTTAACAAAAAAGCTGCTGCACAAAATCACTGTGCAGCAGCCTTACAGGTAATTATATTACAGCGGCTCAGACCTCAAAGTTGGGGTCGTCCTTCAACATATGGATGTTGGACATAAAGGCGCTCTGCTCGGGGTCGGTGAACTCGGCATCCTTCACATACTTGTTCAGCACAGCTGCGGTGCGCACGGGGTCGGCAATAGTGCCGGCACCGCCGATGCAGCCGCCGGGGCAGCCCATGCCCTCCAGCAGATAGCCATTGTACTTGCCGGCCTTGGCCAGCATCAGCAGCTTCTTGCAGTCGGCCAGACCCTGTGCGGAGGCGATCTTCACCTCCATGTCGGGACGCCATTCCTTGATCTTGTCGGCAACGGCCTTGGCAACGCCGCCGGACTGTGCAAAGCCGCGGCCTGCAGCAGAAGCGTAGCACAGATCCATCTCGGCGGGATCCACTTCCAGATTGTCCAGATCCAGATCCTTGGCTTCAATGATACCTGCCAGCTCCTCAAAGGTCAGCACGAAGTCCACATCGGAGCGGACGGTACGGCGGGAAGCTTCCAGCTTCTTGGCGGCGCAGGGTCCGATGAAGCACATACGTGCTTCGGGGTCGGCCTGCTTCATCATGCGGGCGGTGAACACCATGGGGGTCATGGTCATGGAGATGTTCTTGGCAAGGCCGGGGAAAGCGGTCTTCGCCATCATGCTCCATGCCGGGCAGCAGGAAGTAGCCATGAAGTCCAGCTTCTCGGGCACTTCCTCCAGGAAGTCGTGTGCTTCGTCCACGGTGCACAGGTCGGCACCGATGGCGACCTCCACCACATCGCAGAAGCCGATGGCCTTCAGGGCGGACTTCAGCTTGCCGGTAGAAGCCAGAGAGGGGAACTGGTTGATGAAGGCGGGAGCGACCAGCGCATAGATGCGGTCGCCGCGGTTGAAGCCCTGAATCAGCTGATAGATCTGACCCTTGTCGGCAATGGCACCGAAGGGGCAGTTCACCAGACACTGACCGCAGGACACGCACTTGCTGTAATCGATCTCGGCACGGCCCAGCTCGTCAGAGTGGATAGCACCCATGCCGCAGGCAGCGGCGCAGGGACGCTCGGTCTTGACGATGGCGTTGTAAGGGCAGACGGTGACGCAGCGGCCGCACTTGATGCACTTGTCCTGATCGATGGTGGAACGGCCGCTCTCCCAAGTGATGGCCTTCTTGGGGCACACTTCCATACAGGGGTGTGCAAGGCAGCCCTGACACAGGTCGGAAACTTTGACCAGCTTTTCGGGGCAGCGGTTGCAGGCAAACTTGATCACGTTGACCAGCGGGGGATCATAGTACTTATCGGCGATGGAGGCGTCCTCCAGACCGGAGACAACGCTGTTGTGCTCGTCCATGCGGCGGGTGGGCAGACCCATAGCCAGACGCACGCGCTCCTCAACGATGGCGCGCTCGAGGAAGATGTCCTTGCGCAGCTTGCCCTCTTCACCGGGGATGATGGTATAGGGGATCTTGCGCATCAGGTGGTTGGCCTGCTCGCCCTTGACGTTGGCGTAAGCCATGCGGGCGACCTCGGTAAACACCTGACGGCGGATCTGGATGACCGTGGTATTGATTCCTCTGAAACTCATTCCAATCTCTCCTTGCTTTGAAACAGCCATAAAACGGAGCCGCCTGCCCTGTGTGCAGAGCATAAAACGGCGCTATACGGGCGCGGATGGTACCGTGCTGGTTGCTTACAGCACGCCGAACCCGATGAATCCATCTTCATTTTAACATAAAGACGTGCGTATGGAAAGGGCAAAATACAAAAATCGTTAAAAATTTATTGTATTCATGCGGATGCACAGAATGTACAAGTAAAATGAAAAATTTTCAGCAAAGTGCTGCACGCACCCGCTCGCCGTCGTAGCGGCCAAGCTTTACCCGCACGATCTGCCCGCTCTCGCAGCCGGGAGCGGAGACCACCACCGGGATGTACAGCCGGGTGTAGCCGGTAAACAGCGTGCCGGACAGGGGCGTTTCCAGCAGCACCTCGTCCTCGGTGCCCTCAAAGGCAGCCAGTGTCTCGCAGCGCACCTGCTCGGCTACGGCGTTCATGCGGCGGCTGCGCTCCTGCTTTTCCCTCTCGTGGATCTGATCCGGGAAATCGTAGGCCGGGGTGCCGCTGCGGCGGGAGTAGGGGAACACATGGACCTTGACAAAGCCGATCTTCTTCAAAAATGCGCAGCTCTCCTCAAAGTCCTCTGCCGTCTCGCCGGGGAAGCCGCAGATGCAGTCGGTGGTAAAGCTGACCGGGCGGCTGCCGTAGGCGGCGCGGATCTGTTCCACCACCTGTGCGTACTCCTGCGCGGTATACACCCGGCGCATCCGGCGCAGGGTGGCGGTGCAGCCGCTCTGCAGGCTCAGGTGGAACTGCGGGCACAGCTTTTCCACCGCCGCCAAGCGGGAGATAAATTCCGGGGTGAGCATATCGGGGTCAAGACTGCCCAGACGGATGCGCTCGATGCCCGGCACCTGTGCGCATTTTTCCACCAGCTCCACAAGGTTCGTGCCGGTGTCCAGCCCGTAGCTTGGCAGGGAGATGGCGCTGAGCACCACCTCGCGGTAACCGGCAGCGGCCAGCTGGTGCAGCTCGGCCAGAATGCTCTCCTCGGCACGGCTGCGCACCGGCCCGCGGGCGCGGGGGATGACGCAGTAGGCGCACTGCCGGTTGCAGCCGTCCTCTACCTTGATAAAGGCGCGGGTGTGGGTCTCGAACCGCTCCACCGGCAGCTCCTCGAACTGCTCGCCGCGCTGGTGCGGGGCAATGGCTACGATGCGCTCGTGGCCGTCCAGCAGCTTTTGCACGTTGTCCAGAATGGCCTTGCGGTCGCCGTTGCCGCACACAAGGTCGGCTTCCATAAACTGCGCGGCTTCCTCCGGGAAAGCCTGCGGGTAGCAGCCGGTCAGCACCGTCACCGCACCCGGGTTCTCGCGCTTTTTGCGGCGCAGCCACTTGCGGCTTTTTTGGTCGCCAAAGTTGGTCACGGTGCAGCTGTTCACAATGAACACGTCCGCAGCCTCGCCTTCCTGCGCAATGGTAAAGCCGTTGGCACGGAACAGCTGTTCCAGTGCGCCGGTCTCGTTCAGGTTGACCTTGCAGCCCAAGGTATAAAAACAAACTCGCATGAGAGGGGTTCCTTTCCACAAAATGGGATAAAAATAGGGTTTACTCTTCATTATATAACAAAACAACGGCAGCACGCAAGACCGGAATTGCACCGTCCGGCGGCAATTGGTGGAAAACCGGGCGCAAAAAAGGCTGCTACACAAAGCACTGTGCAGCAGCCTTCAACAGGTGCGAATGAGATAGGATCAGGCCGCTGCCACCTTCAGCGCAACGGTGATCTTGCCGTTGACGACCTTCAGGTTGTTGGCAACGGTGGAATCAAATTCGTAATTGGCGGGTACCTTGTCGTTGTTCTTGGCGACCTCGGCAATGATCTTGCGGGCAGTGTCCTCGTCGATGCCGGTCACGCCCTTGGGGAAGCTGTGCTTGCCGGAGGTGACGCTCTTGCCGTTGACCAGCACCTCGTACTCGACCTCGACCATGGCGACCTTGACAGCGATGATCATGCTCTCCTTGCCGGTCTCCTTGTCCTTGACGAAGGTAAGGCAGTTCGGATAGTCCTTGTCCACGGTCACATCTGCGCCGCGGTATGCCTCGGGACCCTGTTCCTTGACCAGCTTCAGAGCCAGATTCAGGTTGCCCTTTACCGTATTGATAAGAATGCGGGGCATGGTCTTGCTGAAAACCTCGGTATAGGTCTTTCCGTCATCAACGCTGCCCATGATCACCAGCTTAACATCATCGAACCAGGAGCAGCCGGTCAGCATGGAAGCGCCGGCAGTGGCGACCGCGGTAACACCAGCCAGCTTGAGGAACGTACGGCGAGAAATCGTGCTCATAAGAATCCCTCCAGAATAAAATCAATACATATCCAAAATACAGGGGATCTCCTGTTGGTCATAGCATACCGCAAAATAAGGCGTTTTGCAACGGATGTGTTCACACTTTGTAGATAAGCACTGAATTCCCGCACAAAAACTGAACAAATTGCCCAGCGGCATACCTGCAAAAGCGGCGGCATACACTGCAAAAAGAGAGTTTGCGCGGGGAGGTATGAGGAATGGAACGGAGAAATCTGGCGCTGCTGTGCGCGGGGGTGGTCTGCTTCTGGCTGTTTGCGCTGGCCTTTGGTACGGCGCAGGGCAAAGGGCTGCGCATCCAGCCGGCGGTGCAAACGCAGGCAGAACCGGCAGTGCAGCCCCTGACGGTCACCCCGCCGCAGCTTACCCTGCCCTGCCGCGCGGCGATGCTCATCGACCAGACCAGCGGCACGGTGCTTTATGAGATGAATGCCGACCAGACCATGCCCATCGCTTCCATTACTAAGGTGATGACCCTGCTGCTCACCTTTGAAGCGGTGCACGCCGGGCGGCTGACCATGGACACTGCCGTGCCGGTCAGCGAACACGCCTACCACATGGGCGGCAGTCAGATCTGGCTGGAGCCCGGGGAGCAGTTCACGCTGGACGAGATGCTCAAAGCCATCTGTGTGTCCTCCGCCAACGATGCGGCGGTGGCAGTGGCAGAGCTGGTGGGCGGCAGCGAGACCGCCTTTGTGCAGCAGATGAACGCCCGCGCCGCAGAGCTGGGCATGGAGCACACCACCTTCCGCAATGCCTGCGGGCTGGACACCGAGGGACATCTTTCCACCGCACGGGATGTGGCCATCATGAGCCGTACCATCCTGAATACCTGCCCGGAGGTGCTGCACTATACCGGCATCTGGACGGACACTTTGCGCGGCGGGCAGACCCAGCTGGTGAACACCAATAAGCTGCTGCGGCGGTACAACGGCATCACCGGGCTCAAGACCGGCACCACCGGCGGGGCGGGCGTATGCATCACCGCCAGCGCCACCCGGGACGGGCTGAACCTCATCGCGGTAGTTCTGGGTGCACCTTCCAGCAAGGAGCGGTTCGAAGCCGCCACTACCCTGCTGGACTACGGCTTTGCAACCTACCGCGCCGCACCGGTGCCCCTGCCGGAGGATCGCCCGCTGCAATTAAAGGTAAAGGGCAGCACGGAGGAAACTGTGCCGCTGGATTATGCTGCTCTGCCGCAGACCGCCCTGCTGCCCGCCGAGAGCGCCGGGCAGCTGACCGTGCAGCTATCCCTGCCCGAGGTGCTGGAAGCCCCGGTGACCCGGGGACAGACGGTGGGCAAGGCGCAGCTGCTGTGCGGCGAAGCGGTGCAGGGGGAGTACCCGGTGTGCGCCGCCGCCGATGCGCCGCGCATGGATTTTGGCACCGCCTTGCAGCTGCTGTGGGACAGCCTGCGGGGTGCTGCAGCATGACCCTGCGCCGAAAAAGGCGCTTCAGCGCACAAAAGTGTGCCGGACGCCCGGCAGAGCTGTTGGATACCTGAACAAATATGGATGAAGAAACAAAAAAACACTATTAAAATTGTATGAAATCTAAGGAATTTGACCTTGACTTTACCCGGAGGGAACGGTACACTTATACCAAGATATTTCCTCGCAGGGCAAAGACCCGGCAGATCGTTTGGAGGTTTTAATAATAATGAGTGTCGCACTGAACACGAAACACCTCTCCAGCTTCATCAGCGAAGAGGAATATGCAGCTATTTATCCGCAGGTAGAAGCCGCCCACAAGCAGCTGGAAGCCAAGAACGGCCCCGGCAGCGATTTTCTGGGCTGGATGACCCTGCCCCGGGATTATGACAAGGAAGAGTTCGCCCGCATCAAGGCAGCCGCTGCCAAGATCCGCGAGGACTCTGACGTTCTGGTCGTGGCCGGCATCGGCGGCAGCTATCTGGGCGCACGCGCTGTTGTGGAAGCCGTTAAGGGTATGTACCACAACGAGCTGGAAGATGGTCTGAAGATCTACTTCTGCGGCAACAGCATCAGCCCCACCTACCTGAACAACATCATCAGCCTGTGCAAGGGCAAGCGCTTCTCCATCAACGTCATCTCCAAGTCCGGCACCACCACCGAGACCTCTCTGGCCTTCCGTGTGTTGCGTGAACTGCTGGAAAAGGAGATGGGCGTGGAGGAAGCCAACAAGCGCATCTACGCCACCACCGACCGTGCCAAGGGCACCTTGAAGCAGCTGGCTGACGCACAGGGCTGGCCCACCTTCGTAGTTCCCGATGACGTGGGCGGCCGCTACTCCGTGCTGAGCGCCGTGGGTCTGCTGCCCATCGCCGCCGCCGGCATCGACATCGATGCTCTGATGCAGGGCGCTGCCGACGCTATGGAGCGCTTCTCCGTGCTGAGCCCCGATAACGATGCTTACAAGTACGCCGCCATCCGCAACATCCTGTACCGCAAGGGCAAGGCTGTGGAGATCCTGGAGTGCTACGAGCCGGACTTCACCCTGATGAACGAGTGGTACAAGCAGCTGTTCGGCGAGAGCGAGGGCAAGGACAACAAGGGTCTGTTCCCCGCAAGCTGCATCTTCTCCACCGACCTGCACTCCATGGGTCAGTTCATTCAGGAAGGTGCCCGCATCATGTTCGAGACCATCGTGGACGTGAAGAAGCCCGCGCAGGATCTGTTCATCGACCCGCTGGAGGGCAACTTTGACGGCCTGAACTTCCTTGCAAACCAGAACATGAGCGTGGTCAACCGCAAGGCCATGGAGGGCACCATTCTGGCACACACCGACGGCGGCGTGCCCGAAGTGCTGATCGAGGTGGACGACCTGTCTGCTTATAATGTGGGCTACCTGATCTATTTCTTCTGGCGTGCCTGCGCCTGCAGCGGCTACCTGCTGAGCGTGAACCCCTTCAACCAGCCCGGCGTGGAAAGCTACAAGAAGAATATGTTTGCCCTGCTGGGCAAGCCCGGCTACGAGGGCCTGACCGCAGAGCTGGAAGCAAAGCTGAAGTAAAAGCCGAACGTAAAAAATGATCTCCCGCCGCAAGGCGTGGAAAATACAGGAGGACTGAACTATGATTAAACTGATTGTTGGTACCAAGGGCTCCGGCAAGACCAAGGCTATGATCGACCAGATCAACGACGCGGTCAAGACCTCCAAAGGCAATGTTGTTGTTGTGGAAAAGGGCATGAAGCTCACCTACGACATCGCTCCTGCAGCACGTCTGATCGATCTGGACGAGTACAAGATCTCCGGCGGCGAAATGCTGTACGGCTTTGTGGCCGGCCTGATGGCAAGCAACTACGACATCACCGACCTGTACATTGACGGCATCCTGAAGGTGCTGGATCACGATATCAACCGTCTGGGCGTTGTGCTGGATGAGATGGCAGCCATTGCCGGCGACAGCGTGAAGGTCACCGTGACCGTCAGCGCAGACGAGGCCGCACTGCCCCACGATGTGAAGAAGTACCTGTAATTTGATAAAAGAACAGGGCTAAAAGCTTTTCCAACAGGCAGAAGACCGGAGAAAAATAAATTTTTTCGGTTTTCTGCCTGTTTTGGTGTTGACAAAGGGTTGCTTTGGCGCTATACTAACAAAGCAGCCTTTTCAGAGGTGTACTATGCAATTTGACCTGAGAAAGTTTATCACAGCCGGCGCAAGACCGTACCATGCAGAGTTTCAGTGTGATTTATCTGCGTACGATTATGCCGGTGCAAGGATCCCGCAGCCGGTCACAGCCGTCTTTGACGCGCAGACCGATGGCGACGAGGTCCAGATAACATTGCGGGCAAAGGCATTGGTGCACGGAGAGTGCGCCCGCTGTTTGGACCCGGTCACCCGGGAAGAGACAGTCGATACGGAGTGGATCGTCAAGGAGCGGGATCTGGATGACCCGGATTTCGATCTTCCGCTGGATGAAAAAGGACACTTGGACGTGGACGAATGGCTCAATCAGGAGTTCATGTTCCAGATCCCCACGGTGCTGCTTTGCAGCCCCGACTGCGCCGGGCTTTGCCCGCAGTGCGGTAAGAAAAAGGCGGAATGCACCTGCCCACCGGCAGAGCAGACCGATGCCCCCGTAGACACTAGGCTCGCGATCCTTAAATCACTGCTGAACAGATAAACCCATCAAGGAGGTGCAAAAATATGGCAGTACCTAAGAGACATCTTTCCAAGGCCCGCCGCGACAAGCGTCGCAGCAATGTTTGGAAGCTGGAGGCCCCCGCACTGGTGAAGTGCAGCAACTGCGGCTCTCTGAAGCTCCCCCACCAGGCATGTGGCAACTGCGGTTACTACAAGGGCGAGGAAGTCATCAAGAAGGCCTAATTTGCGCGTAATTGGTGGCATAATGGTGTTATGTACAGAAGGGGAGGGCGCAAAGCCTTCCCCTTCTTGTTCTTTAAAGGAGGTGGATGCAGATGGCGATACGGATCGAGCAGGTAGATGCCGGCAGCGAAGCCGAAGCTCTTGGCCTTGCCCCCGGTGACGAGCTGCTGAGCGTGGACGACAACGAGCTGAACGACACGCTGGACTACGATTTTTATACCGACAGCAGCAGCTTCCACCTGAAAGCCCGGGTAGCAGACGGCATCCGGGAGTGGGAAGTACAGCGGCCGCAGCGCGGTCCCTTTGGCTGCGGGTTCAAGACCTATCTGGGCGATGCAAAGCATTCCTGCTCCAACCACTGTATGTTCTGCTTCATCGACCAGCTGCCCCCCGGTATGCGCGAGAGTCTGTATTTCAAGGATGATGACGAGCGGCTGAGCTTTTTGTTCGGCAACTACATCACCATGACCAATATGCAGGATCACGAGATCGACCGCATCATCAAGATGCACATCTCCCCTATCAATATCTCGGTGCACACAACTAACCCTCAGCTGCGGGTGCGGATGCTGGCCAATAAGCGCGGCGGCGAGGTGCTCAAGTACCTGCCCCGTCTGGTGGAGGGTGGCATTGCCGTCAACTGTCAGCTGGTGCTCTGCCGCGGCGTGAACGACGGCGACGAGCTGCGCCGCACCCTTGCCGACCTGCTGGAACTGACCCCCATGGTGCAAAGCATTGCAGCCGTGCCCTGCGGCATTACGGATTACCGCAAAAATCTGTACCCGCAGGTGCCCTACGATGCAAAGACCAGCGCCGAGGTCATCGACATTATGGAAGAGTTCGGCGATGAGTGCAAGCGCCGCCACGGCAAGCGCATCATCTACCCCAGCGATGAATGGTATCTCAAGGCAGGCCGTCCCATCCCTGCGCCGGAGTTCTACGAGGACTACGACCAGCTGGAAAACGGCGTGGGCATGATGCGCCTGTTCGAGGAAGAATTTCTGACCGAGCTGGACAAGCCCCACCGGGTCTACGGCACCAAGGAGCTGGATGTGGTCACCGGCACCATGGCAGCGCCCCTTATTATCCGCATGATGGAGGAGCTGCACCGCCAGTACCCCATGATCACCGTGCACGTCCACACCATCCAGAACCGCTTTTTCGGCGGCAATGTTGGGGTGACCGGCCTGATCACTGCCACCGATATCATAGACCAGTGCGCTGGCAGGCTTGCCACAAAAACGCTGGGCATCCCGGCTGTGATGCTGCGGGAGGAAAAAGATACCTTCCTTGACGATATCACGGTGGAGCAGCTGGGGCATCAGCTGGGCGTAAAGGTGGAGGTGCTGCCCACAGCAGGCGGGGACGAAGCCCGCGCGCTGCTGCGCAGCGGCCTGCACATTGCCCGCAGAAGAAAGAGCGGCAGCTGATAACGCCATTTTTATTGTATTTTACCCCTTTTAAGAAAGGAGGAGACCCCATGAGCAAACCGATCGTAGCAGTGGTGGGACGCCCCAACGTGGGCAAATCCACCCTGTTCAACAAGCTGTGCGGCCAGCGCCTTGCCATTGTGGAGGATACCCCGGGCATTACCCGCGACCGCATTTTTGCCAACTGCGAGTGGAACGGCCACGAGTTTTTGCTGGTGGACACCGGCGGCATTGAGCCCAAGGCCACCGAGGGCATTCTGGCCCATATGCGTGAGCAGGCACAGATCGCCATCGACACCGCCGACTGCATCATCATGGTCACGGACGTGCGCAACGGCCTGACCGCAGCCGACGAGGACGTGGCGCATATGCTGCGCCGCAGCCACAAGCCCATCATTCTTGCCGTGAACAAGTGCGACAAGGTGGGCGAAGCTCCCATGGAGCTGTACGAGTTCTACAACCTCGGCTTTGACGAGGTGATGCCCATTTCTTCCGTGCACGGTCACGGCACAGGCGACCTGCTGGATGCAGTGTGCGCACATCTGGACTTCAGTGAGACCGTGGTGGAGGAGGACCGCATCCCCGTTGCCATCATCGGTCGTCCCAACGTGGGCAAGTCCAGCCTGACCAACCGCATTCTGGGCGAGAACCGCATGATCGTGGCTAATGAAGCCGGCACCACCCGCGATGCCATCGACACCCCGGTGGACAACGCCTACGGCAAGTTCATCTTTACCGATACCGCTGGTCTGCGCAAGCGCAGCAACATCAGCGATGGCTTGGAGCGCTACATGGTGGTGCGCGCACTGGCTGCTGTAGAGCGCAGCCGCGTGGCGCTGATCCTTGTGGATGCCACCGTCGGCTTTACCGAGCAGGACAGCAAGGTGGCTGGCTACGCCCACGAGCAGGGCAAGGCCTGCATCATCGTGGTGAACAAGTGGGATGCCGTGGAAGGCAAGGAGACCAACACCATGGAGCTGCAGCGCCGCGGCTATGCCGAGTGCTTCAGCTTTATGGGCTACGCACCCATCATCTTCATCTCTGCCCAGACCGGCTACAACGTGAACAAACTGATGCAGCTGATCCGGGATGTGGACGCCGAGAATGGTGCCCGCGTGCCCACCGGCGTGCTGAACGAGATGCTGGCCCGCGCGACCGCCCGGATGCAGCCCCCCAGCGACAAGGGCCGCCGCCTGAAGATCTACTACCTGACGCAGGCCTCCACCCGTCCCCCCACGTTCGTGGCCTTCGTCAACGCAAAGCACCTGTTCCACTTCAGCTATCAGCGGTATCTCATCAACCAGATCCGCGAAAACTTTGGTCTGGAGCATACGCCCATCCGTCTGGTCGTGCGGGAGCGCGGCTCCGGCGAGGTGGGTGCCAAGGACGTATAACACGTCAGGAGGGCTCAGATGATGGAATCTGTTCTCATCGCTGCGGTGTCCGCCGTGCAGGCATACCTGCTGGGCAGCATCGACACCGGTATCCTCGTCAGCAAGTTTTTGTACCACGATGATGTGCGCAAGTACGGCAGCGGCGCTGCCGGCATGACCAATATGCTGCGCACCTTCGGCAAAAAGGCAGCGGCACTTACCGCTTTCGGCGATGTGCTCAAGGGCGTGCTGGCTGTGTGCATCGGCCGCTGGCTGTTCACCCTGATGCCGGAGAGTACCACGCTCTCGCCGTATCTTGCGGTGTATCTTGCCGCCATCTTTGCCATTATCGGCCACTTGAAGCCCCTGTATTTCGGCTTTAAGGGCGGCAAGGGCGTACTGGTGGCGGGTGGTACCATTCTGGCCATCCAGCCGGTGCTGATCCCCTTTCTGGCGGTCATCTTTCTGGCCTGCCTGCTGCCCACGGGCATGGTATCGCTGGGCAGCGTGACCATGGCGGCACTCTACCCGGTGCTCACCATCTTGTACGGTGTGTTCCGGGGCTACTCCGCCGCCGATCTTACCGTGTGTGTCATCGGCTCGGTGATCATGGGCGCGATGGTCATTTATATGCACCGCTCCAACATCCAGCGCATCCGCGAGGGCAAGGAGTACCGCTTTGGCCGTCACGGCAAAAAGTAACCTCAAATAGCACTACGCCCCGCAGCGGCCTTCTATCAGCCGCTGCGGGGCGTTTTTGTCAGACAGCAGTCAATGGCAGGCCGCGGCTTTTCCGCTTCTCCAAGCTCTGTGACGGATTCGAAACATTTTTGTGAAAGACTGCCAAGGCGCATTGACAACGCCGTCCGGTCATGTTATGTTAGTATTGACAAATCAGTACCTTATAGGGCATTATATACTCTGTTTCACCATGCCGCAGCTGCGGCAGAAAGGATAAAACCATGACCACTGCCTTAAAACGTACCGGCGCTGCCCTGCTGACGCTGCTGATGTTCTGTGTGCTCACACTGGGCGCTTCTGCCGCAGCCAATACCCCCGTTGGGGTCAAATTCTGGAAGGAAAAGTCCGATAAGGAATCCATGGCCAACTCTGGCATCGATTCTGACCGCGAAGCCACCCTTACCCGCCAGTCCAACGGCACCTACACCCTGACGCTGCCCGTCAAGCAGGTGACCAAGCTCAATGTGACCGGCTACCTGTCCGGCCTGACCATCGGCGATGTGACCTACACCGGCACCCTGACCGGCGATATTGAAAAGGGCAACGGCATCCTGACCATCAAAAACCTGCCTGCCTCAGTGCTGACCGGCAGCGAGGTGGGCAAAGCGCTGACCGTGACCTGCAATATCCAGATGGATCTGAGCCTGCTGGGCGAGATCAACACCACCGCCCGGATGTGCATCTGGGCAAAATAAGCCGCACGATAACAAAAAGCGCCGTTCCACCCGGGACGGCGCTTTTTGCTGTTCAGCAGTCGATGTGCTTTTCCACAAAATCGGTGGCCATCTTATCCAGCTGCATCACCGCGTTTTCTGCGCCCTTCATCACCTTGCGCACGTTGCGGCGCATCTGGCGCTTGCTCTGGGTGGCCATCATGGCACCGGCAGCCCCCAGGGCTGCACCGGCGGCCATGCCCACTACCATGCCTGCGGCAGAATTTTCTCGCTGTTTCATTCTGAATTTCTCCTTTCGGCCTGTCATGACAGGGCTTGCAGTGCTATTATTTCCGCAAAAGAATCTGGTATGCGCTTTTTTTATGCAGCAATTTGTGGTATACTGTTGTATGATGCTTTTTATAGGCCGCTGCGCGCGGCTTTTCGGCAAGGAGGTTTTCCTATTTGCAAAAACCCGTTGAACCAAAAAAGATCCTTTGCATCCACGACCTGTCCGGCGTGGGACGGTGCAGCCTTGCAGTGATCCTGCCCGTGCTGTCGGTCATGGGCTTCCAGCCGGTGGCGCTGCCCACGGTGGTGCTTTCCACCCACACCGGCGGTCTGGGCACCCCCGCCCGGATGGACGGCAGCGCCTACGGCATGGCCGCGCTGGAGCACTATCAGGCGCTGGAACTGCAATTTGATTGTATCTATACCGGCTATCTGGGCGGCGAAGCACAGGTAGCGCTGGCTGAAAAAGCCTTTGCCCTGTGGCCTGCCGCCTACAAGGTGGTGGACCCCGTGATGGGCGATAACGGCAAGGCCTATTCCACTGTTACCCCGGCGCTGATCGAGCGCATCCGCAATCTGTGCCGTGCGGCAGACCTGATCCTGCCCAACTACACCGAAGCACAGCTGCTTTTGCAGCAGCAGCCCGTGACCGAGCGGCTGGACGATGCCGCCGCGCAGGCGCTGGCAGATGCTTTGCAGCCGCTGGCCCCCAACGCGGTGGTCACCGGCCTGCCGCTGGGCAAGTACATCGGCTGTGCCGGTACCGGCACGGATCGTTTCGTTATCAAAAAGCTGCATATCAGCCGCAGCTTCCCCGGCACGGGGGATCTGTACGGCGCAGTGCTCATCGGCTCGCTGCTGCAGGGCAACGCCCTGAGCGCCGCTGCCGATAACGCCGCAGAGTTTGTTTCGCTGGCTATTCAGGGCACGCCCTGCACGCAGGACACCCGCTTCGGCGTGTGGTTCGAGCCGCTGCTGCCCCGCCTGTGCCCCCTGCGGGAGGAACCGGAGGGCATCTTATGATGAACAAGCCGACTTTGAATATCGTTCTGGTAGAGCCCCGCATCCCCCAGAACACCGGCAACGTGGCGCGTACCTGCGCCTGCACCGCCTGCCGTCTGCATCTGGTAGGCCCCATGGGCTTTGCCATCGACGACAAAAAACTCAAGCACGCCGGGCTGGACTACTGGCACTATCTGGACATTACCTACTACGACGGCCTTGCGGACTTTTTTGCCCGCAACAACGGCCCTTACTATTACTTTACCACCAAGGCTCCCCAGCGCTACACCGATGTACAGTACCCGGACGGGGCTTATCTGGTGTTTGGCCGCGAGGATGCCGGCCTGCCGGAAGCACTGCTTGCGGAAAATCAGGAGCACTGCATTCGGATGCCCATGCGGGACACCTGCCGCAGCCTGAACCTTTCCAACAGCGTGGCGGTGGGCGTGTACGAGGTGCTGCGGCAGTGGGATTTTCCGGAGCTGCTGGACCACGGCCACCTACGAGATTATGAATGGAAATGAGGGAAATTATGAGCAAGATCGCGATCCTGACCGATTCCTCCTGCGATATCCCGCAGGAGATGGCCGAAAAGTACGGCATTGATATCATGAGCTTCCACATCCTGCTGGATGATGTGGACTACGTTGAGCGTGTGGACTGCACCAACACCGAATTCTACGATAAGATGCGCGCGGCAAAGGGTGTGCCCTCTACCGCCGCCATCACACCCATCCAGTTCTGTGAAAAATACTGCCAGTATGTGGACGAGGGCTACACGGATGTCATCCATGTACCCATCAACAAATCCGGTTCCTCCACCTATAACAACGCCCTGATGGCGCAGGGTATGCTGCGGGAAGAGCGCCCGGAGCACCATCTGAACATCCATCTGCTTGACCCCCACACCTATTCTATGGTGTTCGGCTGGTATCTGTGCGAGATGGCTCGCAAGCTGCAGAACGGCGCAGAGATCCGCCATGTCATCCACGAGTTTGAGCGGCAGATGAACTGTATGGAGGTCGTGCTGGGGCCTTACAGCCTGAGGCAGATGAAAAAGAGCGGCCGCATCTCCGCCGCCGCAGCCGTCATGGGCGAGCTGATGGGCATCCGTCCCATCATTACCCTGATCGATGGCAAGACCAAGGTGGAAGCCAAGGTGCGCGGCGATGAAAAAGTCGTGCCCGCCATGGTGGATCTGTGCCAGAAGCGCGCCGGGGATGTGGAGGACTTTGAGTATATGATCGGCCACACCAACATCCCGCAGGCAGAGGATCTGGAAAAAGCCTGCCGCAAAGCCTTTGGCAAGCCGCCGCTGGCCGTATTTGAGCTGGGCGGTGTGGTCTCTGCCAACACCGGCCCCGATACCGTGGCGCTGGTTTACACCGGCCATCCCAGAGGGTAAAATTTAAAATTTGGGGGTTCAGGAAAGTCTGCAGACTTTCCTGAACCCCATTTTTACAGCAGGGGTCGTAAAGGCAGTTTTAATCGTCCTCTTCCCATTGCAATCTGTCCGATTTTGTGATATACTTCCTTCTGCTGTGCTTTTTTGTGCAGTATCCTCAAAGAGCAACTTAGGATTTTAGGCTCCCCGGCATCACTCGAGCAGTGCCGGGCAAAACCCACAGGAGCTGGCGGTTCCTGTGCGGTCAAAATCAAACCGCTGGAGTATTATCATGAATCAGAATTCTTCCGTCCGTAAGCTGGTGCACTGCGGTGTAGTGGCAGCCATCTATGTGGTGCTGTGTCTGGCACTGCAGCCCCTTTCCTATGGTGCTGTGCAGGTGCGCGTGGCCGAGGCTCTGTGCTTGCTGCCCGTGTTCGGTGCCGAGTACATCGTAGGTGTTGTGCTGGGCTGCTTCCTTGCAAACCTGCTGGGCTCTACCATCGTGGATGTGATCTTTGGCACACTGGCTACCCTGCTGGCCTGCCTTGTCACCTACAAGCTGCGCAATGTGCGCTTCAAGGGTCTGGCCATTGCCGCCAGCCTGCCGCCGGTGCTGTTCAACGCGGTGATCATCGGCATCGAGATCGCCGTGATGTTCCCGGACCCCACGTCCAGCGCCCCCATCTGGCTGGCCTGCATCACCAACGGCATCTCGGTGGGCATTGGTGAGCTGATCAGCTGTACCGTGCTGGGCGTTGTGCTGGTAAAGCTGATCGAGAGCAACGCCGCACTGCGCAAGGTGTTTGCGACGGAATAACACAAGGAGGTTTCCATGCAGCCGAACGGTATGATCTTCTGGGACTGGAACGGTACCCTGATGGACGATGTGGATTTTACCCACAGCTGCCTGAACTGGATGCTGGAGACCCACGGCTACCCCCAGCGGTACGATTTGGCTGCCTACCGGGAGCTGTTCGGCTTTCCCATCGAGGACTACTACCGCTGCGCTGGGTTCGACTTTGCGCGGCATCCCTACCCAGAGCTTGCCGCCCGCTTTATGGAGCACTACAACGCCGGTGTGCCCGGCTGCGCTGTAACGGCACACGCCGTTGACACCCTGCAAACGCTGGCCCGCATGGGCTGGCAGCAGGCTGTGCTTTCTGCCTCCCGCCGTGATTACCTGATCGAGCAGGTATCCGCCCGGGGTCTGCAAGGCTTTTTTACCGAGTTGCTCGGCCTTGCGGACATTTACGGCGTAAGCAAAGTGCAGCTTGGCACCGACTATCTGCGCCGCACCGGCATTGATCCTGCGGCCTGCGTGATGGTCGGCGACACCGACCACGACGCTGCGGTGGCTGCAGCCATTGGTGCGGTCTGTGTGCTGTACACCGGCGGGCACCAGTCCCGCGCCCGGCTGGAAAAGGCCAGTCCCTACGTCATCGATGACCTTGCCCAGCTGCCCGCACTACTGGAAACGATATAAAAAAAGTGGCTCAGAAACACCTGTCGGTGTTTCTGAGCCACTTTTTTGCAGACAGCGGTCTGCCCTGTTCAAGTCCTGCTGCTTGAGAAGAAAGATCGTGCGATTTTCTTTTTTTAATCGTATTTACGTCTGCCCGCCCGAATTTTCCTGTTTTCAGCCCATTTAGGGAATTTTGTCGCTCTGTCAATCGCCATTTTCACGCCCTTCTGTTACAAGAGAATCAGAAAAAAGTTTAGAGGAAATGGGAAAAGACATAGTTTTTGGGGGCGGGTGTGCGGTTTCCTTCCAAAATCAGGAAAGCTACCATTAACGATATATCCTCATACTGTGAACTCTGCATGAGGGCATATCGTTAATCAAAACTGCTTTTTAAACCGTTCAGCAAATTCCTGCCACTGGCCATGAACCAGTAGAGAAACCGCTTTATTTACCTTAGCGCCAAAAGTATGTGGTTTTGCAATACCTATTAGCCTACGCCGCATTTCACTATTGCTCATAGCAAATGGATTATCTATGCTAAACATCACATCGTAATTGCTGCGGTAGCGCAAACGCAGCGAATCATCAATTTTCTCGTTATTTTTGCAGACACCATACGTCCATGCAGTATGTGAGACATCATCTGCATTGTTTTTTTCATGCTGCTGCGCATATTCTCTGTACAAAGTATGAAACGGAACTTCATCTTCTGGCAACCAATCTCTCATGCACTTTTCTGCTGATGCGCCGAAGCCTGAAAAATGAATAAAGCGCAGCGAATCTCCCTGGATAAAATACTTTCCATTTTCGCAGGTCATGCCACACTCGTATAATGACCATGGTGCAAAATCATATCCACGATGTTTGAAAATATATGTATCAAAAAAGCACGGTGCCAAATCAATCCATTTTTGATCCGTGAAAATCCCACGCTGGATATCATCATAGCAAAACAGATATAAACGTTCTGCCCACCAATTAATAAATCTTTTTGCCTCATCTGAATTATTAACTGCAAGAAAACCAAGATTATAAACTCCGTGCGCTGTAGACGATAGTTCCATATCAATATTTCCCGGCTGAAGTAGATGAGGGCAAAGAACGATGGGTTTCGTATTCAAAAGTTCTCTTAATTCTACAAAATCCGAGTAAACATAACAATCCGGATCCAAATAAATAAATTTGTTTTCATTTGGATAGCTCTTTTGCAGATAACGAAAGAACTGACCTTTCACTGCAGTTGATGCTTCAACAATCGCATGTTTATAGATAAATTGGTCAAAGTTTCCTTCCCACATATCCTTGGACAGAATCACCTGATCAAACGCATCGAAGTTTGCGCAGTTCGGCATTTCTCGCTCTGTCAAACATACAAAAAACTGCGCATCCGGCATATGAGTTTTCACTGATTCTGCAAGGCATCTTGCTTTATGCAGATAGTTTGCACAGATCGATGTAAAAATAATCATATATTTTTCCTGTCTCTTATACACATCTGACGCTG
>ENA-OWXD01000097-OWXD01000097.1-human-gut-metagenome-genome-assembly--contig:-NODE-97-length-29588-cov-13.9044_pt1 | contig 29588 bp, 30 predicted proteins | sample MGYA00249244_ERZ652055 | MGnify/ENA primary metagenome ERZ652055 (study PRJEB26925, sample SAMN05827059) | human gut metagenome | biome: ENVO:2100002; feature: ENVO:00000062; material: ENVO:00002003...
CGTCAGATGTGTATAAGAGACAGGGCGAGATCTGCTCCGAGATCTACACTGCCCAGAAGGATATCGGCGAGCGCATCTCGCATATCGTGCTCATGGGCATCGGCGAGCCGCTGGATAACTTTGACGAGGTGATGCGCTTTTTGGAGAACATCACCTCGCCCGAGGGCGTCAATATCGGGATGCGCAACATCAGCCTTTCCACCTGCGGCCTTGTGCCTAAAATCGACCAGCTGGCGGAAAAAAAGCTGCAGCTTACCCTTTCCATCTCGCTGCACGCACCCACCAACCAGATCCGCAGCAGCATGATGCCGGTCAACGATGCCTACCCGGTGGAGCAGCTGATCCAGACCGTGCGCCGGTATCAGGAGACCACCGGCCGCCGGGTCAGCTTTGAATATTCCATGGTGCGCGGTGTCAATGATTCTGATATCTGCGCAAAGCAGTTGGCAGACCTGATCCGGGGCATGGGTGCTCATGTAAATCTGATCCCCATCAACCCGGTGGACGGCAGTCCGTACTCCGCTACGGATGCAGCCAATGTGCGCCGGTTCCAGCAAAAGCTTGAAAGCCTTGGCGTAAACGCCACGGTGCGCCGCCGCCTTGGCAGCGAGATCAGTGCCGCCTGCGGCCAGCTACGCCGCGACGAAATGAACGGCAAGGCATAAATAGAGGGAGAAACCTATGAAACTTGCAGGAAAAACGGATGTAGGACGCGTCCGGCAGGACAATCAGGATGACTACCGTGCCGGGGAGCTGCCCGGCGATGCAGCCTGGGCGCTGGTGTGCGATGGCATGGGCGGCGCACGCGGCGGGCGGGAAGCCTCGCAGTGTGCGTGCAGCGTCATCGAGCGCTGCTTTCAGGAGCAGTACAGCCAGTGCATCCCCGGCGAAGAGGAGACCTTTTTAAAGAAGTCGCTGCTCAGCGCCAACCGCTATGTGTTCCAGAAGGCACTGCGGGAGGAGTCTCTGGCCGGTATGGGCACCACTGCCGTCTGCGCTCTGGTGCGTGGCGGCAAGGCCTATCTGAGCCACGCGGGCGATTCCCGCGCCTACCTGTACCGGGACGGTAAGCTGGCGCAGCTGACCCACGACCACTCCTATGTGCAGGAGCTGGTGGACTGCGGCACCATCACGCAGGAGCAGGCAGAGCATCACCCGCAGAAAAACATCATCACCCGGGCGCTGGGTGTGGATTACCGGCTGGAGCCGGAGTTCACCACCGTGGCGCTGCAGGCAGGGGACGTTCTGCTGCTGTGCACGGATGGCCTGACCAATGCCGTGCCCACAGAGCAGCTGGAGCAGCTGCTGCGCAGCGGGTCTTTTTATGATCTGCCGGATGTTCTGATCCGCACCGCCAACGAAAACGGCGGCCCGGACAATATCACCGCCCTGCTGGTGGGGGTAGAGCCGATGGAGGTGCGCCATGGATAACCTGATTGGTAAAAGACTGGACGGCCTATACGAGGTGCAGGAACTGATTGGCTCCGGCGGCATGGCCAATGTATATAAGGCGGTCATGCGGGGACAGAACGGCCCCGTGCCCGCCGGGACTGTGGTGGCCGTCAAGGTGCTGCGGCAGGAATATATGCACGACCCGGATCTTGTGCGCCGCTTTAAAAACGAATCCAAGGCCATCTCCCTGCTGAACCACCCCAATATCGTCAAGGTGTACGATGTTTCGGTCAACGACCATCTGCAATATATCGTCATGGAGTATGTGGACGGCATGACCCTGCGGGAATACCTCAACGAGCGGGGCGGCAAACTCTCCAGCCGGGAGACCGTGCACTTCATCTCCCAGATCCTCAAGGCGCTGGAGCACGCCCACGCCAACGGCATCGTGCACCGGGATATCAAGCCACAGAACATTATGCTGCTGGATAATGGCCAGCTGCGCATGATGGACTTCGGCATCGCCCGCATTTCCCGGGCAGATAACCAGATGCTGGCCGGCAAGGCGATGGGCAGTGTGCATTATATCAGCCCGGAACAGGCCAAAGGCGACGAGACCGACCGCACCAGCGACATCTACTCGGTAGGCGTCATGATGTACGAGATGCTCTCTGGTCATCTGCCCTTTGACGCCGATGATGTGGTGGAGGTCGCTATTAAGCAGATCTCGGACGAGCCCCGCTCACTGCACGAGCTGGCACCGGAGGTGCCCTATGCGCTGGTGGAGATCACCGAAAAGGCTATGGCGAAGCTCCCCCAGAACCGCTACCCCTCGGCACGGGCGATGCTGGAAGCACTGGATACCTATGTGCAGAACCCCTCCGTGCTGTTTGAATATCAGTATATTACAGAAGAAGCGCCCGAAAAGGTGGTGAAACGTACCATGAACCAGAACCGCGCGATCCGTCAGAACGAACAGCCTGCTCCCCGCAAAAACGGCAAGGGTAAGCCGGGCAAAAAGCGCCGCACCGTCTTTTTGCCGGCCTTGTTCGGCATCACCATTGCCTTTGCACTGGCCTGCATGGCACTGTGCTGGATGATCCTGAACGACTCCTCTAACCTGATGAACAACAAGGCTGATGTCACCCTTGGGGACTATATCGGCATGACCAAGGATCAGGCCATGGCCACGGATCAGATCGCATCCGGCCAGATCGCCCCGGAGTGGGAAGAAGAGTATAACAGCAACTATGCCGCCGGTTATATCTATAAGCAGTCGCCGGTGTCCGGCCGCACCGTCCGCGAGGGTCAGAGCGTGACGCTGACCGTCAGTCTGGGCACTCAGTATGTCACCGTGCCGGATCTGACCAACTATGTGCAGTCCGATGCAGAGCAGCAGCTCAAGGCACTGGGCGTTTCGGTGCTGGTCACGCAGGCTGTGGATACCTCGGTGGTCTCCGGTGCGGTCATCCGCACCGACCCTGCCGCCGGTACGCAGGTGGCAGCAGGCTCCACGGTCATCCTTTATATCAGCCGTCCGCAGGTGTCCACCACCACCAGGGTGCCCTCGCTTACCGGCATGAGCGTGGATGATGCCCGCACCCTGCTGGTGCAGAACCATCTGGGTCTTGGCAGCCAGAGCGAAGAATACAGCGACCAGCCCGCAGGCACGGTGCTCAGCCAGAACCCTGCAGCAGGTACCACCGCGAAGCTGAACAGCCGCGTAAACGTTGTGGTCAGCGCAGGCGCTGCACCGGCGCAGGAACCGGAGCAGCCGGGCAGTGACGGTACTTCCGGCACTACTGGTGAAGGCTCTACCGGCGGCGAGAGCACCGGCGGCAGCAGCGAGCCGAGCTCCAGCAGCAGCTCCACAGGCGGCGGTATTCTGGACTGGTGGTCCTCGCTGCTGGGCTGACGGAGGATATGCATGAACGGTTATATCGTAAAAGGCATTGGCGGCTTTTACTATGTAAAAACGCCGGATGGCATCGTGGAGTGCAAGCCCCGCGGCATCTTCCGCAAGCAGAAGATCACCCCTGTGGCAGGAGATGAGGTAACGCTGGAGACCGAAAACGGTGCGGCGGTCATTGCACAGATCGCCCCCCGTAAAAACGTTTTTGTGCGCCCGCCGGTGGCAAATCTGGATGTGCTGTTCCTTGTGGCCAGCACCACCCAGCCTACCCCCAGCACGCTGGTGCTGGATAAGCTTTCCGCCATTGCGGTGGATAAGGGCGTACAGCCGGTGGTGGTGTGTACCAAAAGCGACCTTGCCGAAGCAGATTTTCTGGCAAACGCCTATGCAAAGTCCACTCTGCCGTTTATCCGCATCGACTACGAAGGCGGCGCAGGGCTGGACGAAGTAAAACAGTGGATCAATGGCAGATTGTGCGCCTTTTGCGGCAACTCCGGCGTGGGGAAATCCACCCTGCTGAATGCACTGCTGCCGGACGCTGCCCGCGAGACCAGCGCCATCAGCCAGAAGCTGGGACGCGGCCGACACACCACCCGTGAGGTGACCGTCTTTGAAGCCTACGGCGGACGCATTGCCGACACCCCGGGCTTTGCCAGCTTGGAAGCCAACCGTGCCGGGTTCATCCCCAAGGAGAATCTGGAACACGCCTTCCCGGAGTTCGGTCCTTATCTGGGTCAGTGCCAGTTTACCGGCTGCTCCCACCGCAGCGAAAAAGGCTGCGCTGTGCGGGCGGCGCTGGCAGAGGGCAAACTTTCCCAGACCCGGTACGACAGCTACTGCGCCATGTACGACGAAGTAAAGGATGTCAAGGACTGGCAGCGCCCGAAAGTGTAATACGGAAGGAAGAATATAATGTCCCGTTGTGTGATCCTTTCCGCCTGCCCGGTGCAGCCGGAGCTCAAGCGCCTGCTGCGCAGTGATGATTTTATCATTGCCTGCGATGCGGGCTACCGCAACTGTGTGCGGCTGGGCTGTAAACCGGATATCATTGTAGGCGACTTTGATTCCGCTCCCTGCCCGCAGCAGGATACGGACGATATCGTTGTTCTTCCCCACGTCAAGGACGACACCGATACCGAATATGCCGCAAAGCTTGCTGCACAGAAGGGCTTTGACGAGGTGCTTTTGCTGGGTGCACTGGGCGGCAGGCGGGTAGAGCACACCCTTGCCAACCTATGCACCGGCCTTGGGCTTGAGCAGCGCGGCATCCGCGCCGCCTTGCAGGACGAGCGCTCCCGCATCACCTTTGTGCTGCCGGGCGAAAGCCGCAGCTATCCCAGGGAGGAGTTCTTCTACTTTTCAGCCTTCCCCATGGAAGGGCGCGCCGAGGGCGTGTATGAAAAAGGCTCCTTCTACGAGCTGGAGGATGCCGTACTCACAGCAGGCTATCCGCTGGGCGTAAGCAACGAGTACGCCGAAGGTTCAAGCTGCATCACCATCAGCACCCGGCAGGGCGCGCTGGTGGTGGTGGAGACCATCGCGGATTGAACCATTCCCGGAACATTTTTGCCTGTCAGACGCTATAATGGGGTAAACATGAGCGAAAGGCGGGGTGGAGATGCAGGTAGTGGTCATTCGCAGCCCGAAAGCGCTGTGCGGCATTCTGCGCAAGCTGTTCGGCATCCGCAAAGAGAACTGAATCCATAAAAGACCGGTGTGTGGTAGCTGCTGCACACCGGTCTTTTGCTGTCGGCATACCGTCGTCTGCTGCCGCATACACTCTTACGGAAACGGACAGGGAAAGGAGCGCACTGCACATGGAACTGAAGATATTCCGGGACACGCTGCCGCAGGGCGGGGCGGGCTGTACCATAAAAGCAGAACTTCCGCTGGAGACCGAGATCCGCATTTCGGACGATTTGCCGCCGGTGGGTAAGCTGGTAAAGTGCTTTGTCCACCCGGTGGTGCTGCAGCGGCAGCTGCAGCCGGGCAGACTTACCCTAGAGGGCTATCTGCGATGCACAGTGTTTTACCAGAGCGAAGCGGAAAAAGGCTTGTGCCAGACCGAGCAAAAGCTGCCCTTCACCCGGCAGCTGGAACTGCCGGAGCTGGCTTTTACCGCATGGACAGCCGTGGTGGAAGGGCAGACAGAGTACCTCAACACCCGCGCGGCAGACCCGCGCCGCATCGAGGTGCGAGGTGCCTATGGGCTGGTGGTCACGGTACACACACAATGCAAGACCGAGGTCATTACGGCGCTGGCAGATGGCGGTATCGAGCAGCAGCTGCGCACACTGCAAGGCGTATGCAGCGTGGCCGTGCTGGATAAGCTGGTCGCCTTGGAGGGCGAGCTTGTCTTTGCAAAGCCCCCGGCGGCTGTACTGGACATTACCGGCAACGCCTGTGTAGGGGAGGTAAAGCTGCTTGCCGGCAAGGCTGTGGTTAAGGGGGAGTTGCGGGTGCAGTGCGCGTGGCGGGCAGAAGGGGATACTGCCCTGCAAAGTCAGGCGGCGGCGCTGCCCTTCCAGCAGGTGATAGATCTAGAAGGCATCACCGAGGACTGCCGCTGCCTGTGCGTGGCAGAGCCGGTGGGCTTTACCCTGTCGCAGGCGGAAAGCGCCGCCGCCCAGCTGACGGCAAACGTCATGCTGCATCTGCGGGCATGGCGCAGCTATCAGCTGCAAGTAGCGGTGGATGCTTTTTCCACCCGGTTTGAAACGGAGCTCACACCGCAGCCGCTTGTCACGGAGCAGCTGCTCTGCACCCTGAACGATACCGCCACCGCCACAGGCTCCGGCCCGCTGCCGGATGCAGGGGCGCAGCTGCGGGCCTGCTTTGTGCACTACGGTCCGCAGCAGACCGTCCAAAAAGGGGAGGGCTGGGTGCTTACCGCCAAAGCAGTGGTAACAGCCCTTGCAGAAAATACCCTCGGCGAGCTGGAAAGTTACGAGAAAACCTTGGAGGTCAATATCCCGCTGCCCATCACACCGCCGGAGGGAACTGTGCTTGTGCCGGAATGCTGGCTGAGCACCGAGAACGTGCAATGCACCTGTGCGGGCGGTACGCTGGAAGCAACGATTACAGTCCGGGCAGAGGGCACGATCTTAGGCTGTGCCACAAGCCCGGTCATCGGCAGTATCACCCTTGGTGACCCGCTGCCCGACACCGACCCCGAGATCGCCTTGCGCATCTACTACGCGCAGGCAGGGGAGGAGGTGTTTGCGGTGGCTCGGCGGTTCCATGTAGCCCCGGCGCAGATCCTTGCGGCGAACCAGCTGGAGGAAGAGCTTACCAGCCTGCCGCAGGCACAGCGGCTGCTGATCCCGGTCACCTGAACGTAAGGCTGTAAATAATCGAAAAAACGCACCCCTTTCCCGGACGGTACGAGCTGCCGCGCTGGGGAGGGGTGTTTTTGTTCGTGCCAGCGCAGAAAAAGCAATGCGAAGAGTTGCTAAAAAGATTGGAAAGAAACCTTATAAAATAAGACGTATTATCGCTGCAAAATATGAGTAATATACGATTAGTATCTTCGACAGGTGATTTTAAGTCAACGCAAACCCTGCGCTGATATCGATTTCAACGCATAAGAACGCTCAAAAATACGATTTGTATTTTACACTTTGCAGACCATCCATGGATGTGGTATACTGAAGTACAGTTTATAGAATCAGAATGTTTTCTGCCCGGGTCGATCTGCGCTCGGTAGATTGCATTGAGCACAGCAGGCAGAAAATAAAATCATATCGCGGGAGAGTGGAATATTTGGAACTGGAACAGGCTAAAAAGCGCGTGGAAGAACTGCGCGCAATGATTGAGAAAAACAACCGGCTTTACTACGATCAGGATGCGCCGGAGTTGGAAGATTTTGAATACGATGCCCTGACGCGGGAGTTGAAGGAACTGGAAGCGCAGTTCCCCCAGCTTGTCACAGCGGCATCGCCCACCCAGAAGGTAGGTGGCACCGCCAGCAGTAAACTGCCCAAGGTGACCCATGCCGTTAAGATGGAAAGTCTGCTGGATGCGTTTTCCTTCGACGAACTGCGGGACTTTGACCGCCGCGTCCGCGAAGCCGGGGTAGAGCCGGAATATGTTGTGGAAATTAAGATCGACGGTCTTTCCTGCAGCTTGGAGTATGAGAATGGGCAGCTTGTCCGCGCCTCTACCCGTGGTGACGGCGTGGTGGGCGAGGATGTTACCGCAAACGTGCGTGCCATCCGCAGCATCCCCAAGACCCTTAAAGACGCACCGGAGTTTCTGGAGGTGCGCGGTGAGGTGTATATGCCGCACAAGGCCTTTCAGCACCTGTGCGCCGAGCAGGAATTGCAGGGCGCTGCACCCTTCAAAAACCCCCGCAATGCAGCAGCCGGTTCTCTGCGGCAGAAGGATGCCCGTATCACCGGCAGCCGGGGACTTTCCATCTTTGTGTTCAACGTGCAGCAGATCCGTGGCAAGACCCTGACCAAGCACTCCGAAAGTCTGGATTACCTCAAGAGCCTTGGCCTGCCGGTCTCGCCGCGCTACCATGTGGTGCATGATATCGAGGACGCCATTGCCGAAATCGAGAACATCGGCCAGAACCGTGCCAAGCTGGATTTTGACATGGACGGTGCGGTTATCAAGGTGAACGATTTTGCCCAGCGGGAGTTGATGGGTTCTACCAACAAATTCCCGCGCTGGGCCATCGCCTTCAAGTACCCGCCGGAGGTCAAGGAGACCACCCTGCGCAGCATTGAGGTGGCAGTGGGACGCACCGGCGTGCTTACCCCCACTGCCTGCTTTGACCCGGTATTTCTGGCAGGCACCACGGTAGCCCGCGCCACCCTCCACAACGAGGATTTTATCCGGCAGTTCGGGCTGTGCATCGGGGATACCATTCAGGTGCGTAAGGCGGGCGATATCATCCCGGAGGTCATCGGGGTCACCCATCATGCGGAGGACGCTGAACCCTACACCATGCCCACGGTCTGCCCCTCCTGCGGTGCGCCGGTGGTGCATCTGGAGGACGAGGCCGCCCTGCGCTGTGTAAACCCGGAGTGCCCGGCACAGGCGTTGCGCAATATCATCCATTTTGCATCCCGGGACGCCATGGATATCGATGGCTTGGGCGAGGCAGTGGCCACCCAATTGGTGGAAAAGGAACTGGTGCATTCCGCAGCGGATATCTACACGTTGACCCGGGAACAGCTGCTGGAACTGGACAAATTCAAGGAGAAAAGCGCGGACAACTTGTTACAGGCCATTACGGCTTCCAAGCAGAACAATCTGGATAAGCTTTTGTTCGGCTTTGGCATCCGCAACATTGGCGATAAGGCAGCCGCGCTGCTGGCAGAACATTTCGGCACGCTGCAAGCCATCCGGGAAGCCACCGCAGAGCAGATCAGCCAGATCGACGGTTTTGGCGGCGTGATGGCGCAGAGCGTGGTGGAGTTTTTTGCAAAGGAAGGCACCACCGACCTTGTGCACCGCTTGGCGGATGCTGGGGTCAATATGCAGTGGAAGGGCGAGCCGAAGGGGGACAAGCTGGCGGGCAAAACGCTGGTGGTCACCGGTACGCTGGAGACCCTCTCCCGCAACGAAGCCGAAGCACTGATCGTGAAAAACGGCGGCAAAGCCAGCGGCTCTGTCTCCAAAAAAACGGCCTATGTGGTGGCTGGTGCGGCGGCGGGCTCCAAGCTGACCAAGGCGCAGGCGCTGGGCGTGCCGGTGCTGACCGAGCAGGAGTTCCTTGCCATGCTGCAAGATGCCCCGGCAGAACAGGAAACGACTTAAAGTGACCTTCCGAATGTCAAAATACAAATAATTTCAAAAGCTTCTGCAACGCTGTTGCAGGGGCTTTTTTGTTTGATTGTTCCCAGTTCTAAGAACGCGCAAAGCGCATACAATGCTAGCACAAAGCTTTCGTGGAAGGAGAAACCAAAGTGGACGAGTATTACCGGGCTGTCAAAGCCCTTCCCGCTTGGCTGGCAGCACCGCTGGCACAGCTGCCTGCACAAACGGCAGTGCGCGTGCAGGAGCTGCGGCTGCGTATAGGCTGTGCGGTCACGTTTACCGTGCAAGGACGGCAATGCGCTGCTTCAGTTTTGCCGGGTTGTCCACCGGCATTGGCTGCAATGCGGCTGGATGCGCTGCAGATAGAGGAGATCTTCTACACCCTTTGCAACGGCTCGGTACACACCCATGAAAGGGAGCTTGCCGAGGGCTACCTGACCACTGCCGCCGGCAACCGTGTGGGCGTAGCGGGACAGTTCGTGCAGCGGGAAGGGCAGAGCATTGCGCTGCAAAAGGTCACCTCGCTCAACCTGCGGATCGCACGCAACTGCGCCATCTGCCTGCCGCCCGAGCTGGACAAGCTGTTGGAGCAGCATTTTACCGGGCTGCTGGTGGTGGGAGAGCCCGGCAGCGGCAAGACCACCCTGCTGCGCACCATCGCCCGGACGCTGGCCGAGCGGCAGCGTCTGGTGGCAGTGGTGGACGAGCGGGGTGAACTTTTCCCGCCGGAGCAGCCCCTGCCGCCGTTGGAGCGCATTGGCGGGGTGGATAAAGCCCGTGCCGTCCAGATGGCGCTGCGCACACTGGCACCGCAAGTGATCCTGCTGGACGAGCTAGGCAGTCTGGAGGAAACGATGGCACTGGAACAGGGCTTTTTCAGCGGGGTGGACTTTATTGCCAGCATCCATGCACCGGATGCCGCACAGGCGCAGTGCCGCCCACAGGTGCAGACCCTGCTGCAACGCGGGATGCTGCGGCAGCTGGTCGTCCTTGCCGGGCGGGAGACGCCGGGCTGCATCCGGGAGGTGCGTGCCGTATGAGCAGCCTTCTGCGCGGGTTTAGTCTGCTTTTGCTCCCGCTGTGCGGCTGGCTGGCGGGGGACGCAGTACAAGCCAAAACCGCTCAGCATCTCGCTGCCCTGCAGCGCATCATCGAGCTGCTGCAACGCATCCGGCAGGAGATCCAGTACCGCCGGGCAGACCTGCAAAGCCTTTACCGGCAGCTTTGCCGCGAGGGGGTGTTAGCGCAAACTCACGACGGTACATTGCAGCAGCTGCCTGCACCGGGGCAGCTTTCGGCAACAGAACGCGCCTGCTTCACAGAATGTTTTGGCGGTCTTGGCCGTGCAGAGGCCGCACAGGAATGCGAACGGCTGGATTACTATACGGCGCGGTTCGAGGACTATTTGCAGCAGGCACGCCGCGCAGCACAGCGGCAGGCCGGTCTGCCGCACCGTCTGGGACTGGCAGGCGGCATGATGCTGGCGCTGCTCTTTTTGTAAAGGCTGTATGGGACAAAGGAGAATCGGATGGATATCGAGCTTGTGTTTAAAATTGCAGCCATCGGCATCATAGTCGCGGTGCTCAATCAGCTGCTCATCCGCTCCGGGCGGGAGGATCAGGCCATGATGACCACGCTGGCCGGGCTTGTAGTGGTGCTCTCCATTCTCGTCAAGCAGATCAGTACCCTGTTTGCTACCATCCGGTCTTTGTTTGCGCTATGAGCGCGGCAGTTCCGGTACTGACGGCGCTGTTGCTGGCAGCCTTTGCAGGCATTCTATTGCAGCGGTACTCCCCGGCGTTTACACTGCTGCTTTCGCTGGGTGCTGCGGTGTGGCTGCTGCTCCGTCTGGCACAGCCGCTGCGCGGGGTACTGCAAGCATTCGTGCAGCTGGGGCAGCGCACCAATGCGCAAGCATTTTCCTGCCTTTTGCGCAGCGCTGGGATTTTGCTGCTGGCAGATTACGTCCGTACTCTCTGCGAGGAAGCCGGAGCGGATGCCCTTGCATGGTGCGCCGGGCTGGCGGGGCGGTGTCTTGTACTGGCGGCAGTATGGCCGCTGCTGGAACAGATATTCCAGACGATCTGGGGGCTGGTGGGATGAAAAAACGCAGCCTTATCATTTGCGTGGTAATACTGAGCATTCTGTGCAGCAAAACTGCTCTGAAAGCTGCGGCTGCAGAAGTCGCACCGTGGCAGACTTATCTCGAAAAAGCACCTGTGCAGGCCGAGCAGTTTGCGGCAGACCCGTTGGGCACCCTGCTGCGTTTGTTTGCCGCCGAGCCGGTGCAATTGCTGCGGGATGCGCTGCAACAATATGCCGCTATTCTGCTTTTTTTATCGCTTGCAGCCGGGCTGGCATTTCTCTTGCAGGACACTGCCGACAAAGCACTGCTGGAACTGGCTGCTGCCGGTGGCTGTGGCGTTTTATTGTGGCAGGAACTGGACAAGCTTGCCGCCGCGCTGTGTACCCGGATGGCCGGGTGGAAAAGCTATCTGCTGGGCTTTTTGCCGGTATATAGCGGCGTACTGGCGGCTGGCGGGGAATGGAACGCCGGAGCGGCTGCAAACGGCTTTCTGCTCACGGTGCTGTGTTTTATCGCACAGGCGGTCACGCTCTGGCTGCAGCCGCTGCTGCGCAGCTACCTTGCCATCAGCATGGCCTGCGGCATCAGCTCCCGCAAAAGCCTGTCCGAGGGCTGCACCCTGACCGGGCGGTTGCTGCGGCAGGCTATCGGCTGGACAGGCAAAGCATTCGCCGCCCTGATGAGTATTCAGCGCGTGGTAACGGTGCAGTTGGATCGTTCAGCCTCCCGTCTGGGACAGCTGCTGACCGGCAGTGTGCCCATCGTGGGGCAGGCGCTGAGCAGCGCGGCAGACGCAGTGCTGGCCGGGATGCAGCTGCTCAAAAGCACCCTTGGTATTGCCGCATTGCTCAGCATCGGGGCAGAGTTTGCGCCCTTGTATCTCGGGCTGCTGGTACATCTGTTTTTTTTGTCCTGCTGCAGCTGGCTTGCCGGGATCGGCGGGCTGGAGCATTGCCATAAGCTGCTGCAATGCTTTGCTGAAGCCGCGCGCTGCATGGCGGCAGTTACGGCCTTGTTTTTCATGTTGTTTGTGGTGGGCATCGTGCTGCTGATGCTGACAGGGGGTGGTTAGATGCAGGCATTTCAGCGGGCTGCGGCAGTGTTCTGCATGGCGTGCATCGGGGCGGAGCTGGTCAGTCTTTTTGGCGGACAAGGCTGGGCTGGCCGGTGCATAAAAGCCGTAGCCGGGCTATATATTTTAGCAGTCCTTCTTGCGCAGCTGCCGCACCTGCAGGGCAGGGTCGCGGCCGCTTTTTCGGGCAATACAGCCCCGGCGGCTCTGTCTGCTATACAGTCGGATGTACTGGAAACGGAGATCTTGACCCAGACCAAAGCCCGGCTGGAGGAGTATTGCGCTGTACAGTGCCGTCAACAGTTCGGGCTGGATATTCGTGTGACAGTCACACTGGAAAAAGCCGGGCAGCAGGTCGTGGTAAAAAAGGCTGTTGCTGCTTTCCCGGCGGGCTGCACCGCCGCCCAAAAGCAGGCAGCGCTCAGCTTTTTGCAGCAGACGCTGGGTGCTCCCACGGCAGCGGAGGAGAGCACACCATGAAAAAGAACGAATTGCTTTCCGTTTTTCGCTCTCTGCAAAGCAGCAAGGGCCGCACTTCGCTGGCGGTGGCTGTCGGTGTACTGGCAATGCTGCTGCTTTTGCTGTCGGAACTTTTACCCGGTGGCGATACGCAGAAAGCGGCGGCATCCACCGCCCAAACAGCCACCGTCAGCCAGTACCAGACACAGCTGGAGCAGCAGTTGGAAGGGCTTATCAGTCAATTGCAGGGGGCGGGGCGCACCACGGTCATGGTCACCCTGACCACCGGAGAGGAGACCGTCTATGCGGTGGACACCCAGACCGGGGAGCTGCAGCAGCAGGAGACCCATGTTCTTTTGCAGGATGGCTCTGCGCTTGCCGAGACAACCTATCTGCCGCAGGTCTGCGGGGTCGCCGTGCTGTGTGAGGGCGGGGGAGATGTCCGCATTGCAGCCCGCATCACCGAGCTGCTGCATTCGCTGCTGGATCTGCCCACGAACCGCATCTGTGTGGAACAGCGCAAGCGCTGAGCCGCTGCTTTGATCAAGTACCGAAATAGTTTTACCGAAAACCCAAAGGAGGAAGCGTTTTATGAGAGCACTTTCCAGAAACACCCGCAGGGTCACCGCCCTGACACTGGCGGCGGCACTGGTCATTGCCGTCTACTTAAACTGGCAGTATGCCCGGGCGGACATCACCCCGCAGACAGAGGACGACACCCTCATGGTCTCGGCAGAGCCGGTGGAAGCAGATGCCGAGACCACCATCACGGATGCGCTGCCCACAGAAGCAGAAGCGGCCTCCGGTGCCAGCAAAAACTACGGCGAAGCACAGCTTGTCAGCGTTGCAAACGACAGCGGCACCCGCTTTTTTGAACAGGCCCGTCTCAAGCGGGAAAAGGCACACGATGAAGCCATGGACACCCTGCAAAAGAGTCTGAAGTCCTCCTCCCTGACAGCGGAGGAGAAAAAGGAGTACACCGCACAAATGGCGGCAGGGCTGGAAGATCTGAACGCAGAAAATGAGATTGAGACACTGGTGCGCGCCAAGGGCTTTGCGGACTGCCTGTGCTTTTTACAAGCAGGGCGGGCAGACCTGACCGTGATGACGGCAGGCGAGCCGCTCACGGCGGCACAGGTGGCGCAGATCCGGGATGTAGTGATGAACAAAAGCAGTGTGACCGCCCAGAATATCACGGTGGTGGAGGTAAAGTAATCGCACTCTATTTATGCGGACACCCCGGCGGCGCAGGTGCAGTTTTTCTTGCAGGCAGAAAGCTGTATGCGCTGCCGGGATGCCATTCCGTGCTGATTTCCATCTTCTTTTCCAAACAAGTATTGAAATTGCCCCCGCATTGATGGTATAATAACTCTATCAAAAATGAATGCTGCGTGCCTTTATGCACCGCACAAGGGCGCGTTTGAACACAAAAGGCGGGCACGGCAGACCGGTTCCAACAATTTGAGACCGCCGCCGGAGCAGCCTTTGGATGGAGGACAGCACAATGGATTTACAGAACATGGATCTTCAGGGCGGCAGCCTTCAGATTTCGACCGAGGTCGTGGGTAAGATCGCCCGCTGCGCCGCACTGGAAGTGGATGGCGTTGCCGAGGTATCCTGCGGCGTGCAGAACAAAAAGCTGAAAAGCCTGCTGGAATCTGCCAGCATCCAGCCGCCTGTGGTGGTGGAGATGCGGGACGGCACAGCCAGCATCACCCTGCACCTGATGATGCAGTTCGGCGCACGGATCCCCTCTGTGGCTGAAAAGGTACAAGAGAACGTCAAGTCTGCTGTACAGAACATGACCAATGTGACGGTCAGCCGCGTGGATCTGGTCATTGCAGGCCTTACCGAAGCGCAGTAACAAATTCAGCAAAAAATCATATCAGGAACGATCCTCCTCCCGGCACGCCCGGCGGGGAGGGTTTGTATTGCGAAAGGAACATTATGGAAAATATTCTGCCCCGTAGAGAAGCCCGTGAAAACGCCTTTTTGCTGGCGTTTTCGCAGACCTTTGGTGACATTCCTCTTGCCGAGGCACTGTCCAACCATGCCGAGAACGATGAAGAGCATCCTGTGGATGCATTCAGCCGTCTGCTGCTGAATGCCTACTATGATCATTCCGCAGAGGTGGATGACGAGATCCGTGCCCATCTGCGCAACTGGACCATGGAGCGTCTGCCCCGCGTCAGCCTGACCGTGCTGCGTCTGGCTGTGGCCGAGATGCTGTTCGGCGGCGAGAACAAGCCCGGCGTTGCCATCAATGAGGCTGTGGAGCTGACCAAGAAGTACGGCGCGGGCGAGGACTACCAGTTTGTGAATGGCCTGCTGGGTGCTGTGGCACGCGACCACGGCCTGAGTGATGAAGCCGTCGCGGAGTCGGCTGAACAGTGAGCCGTTATACGCTCGGGGTCGATACAAGCAACTATGCAACCTCTCTGGCAGTTTTTGATACAGCCGGGGAGGTTGTTTGTGCAAAAAAGCGCTTTTTGCCGGTAAAAGCCGGGCAGCTTGGCCTGCGGCAGAGCGATGCACTGTTCCATCATACGGCGGCTCTGCCGGAGATGCTGCAGGAATTGGCGCAGGAATTCGACCTGACAAAAATAGATGCCGTAGGCGTTTCGCAAAAGCCGCGCCCGGTGGAGGGCAGCTATATGCCCTGTTTTCTGGCTGGTGTCAGCGCCGCAGCTGCCTTTGCGGCGGCGCGGGACATTCCGCTGATCTACACCACCCATCAGCAGGGACACGCTGCGGCGGCGCTGTATGCCGCAAAGGGCGAGGCGCTGTTCTCCCAGAAGGTGCTGTTGTTCCATATCTCCGGCGGCACCACGGATCTTTTGCTGTGCGATCAGGTGCGTACCATCACCACCCTTGGCACCAGTACCGATCTGTACGCCGGTCAGGCGGTGGACCGCGTAGGCGTACGACTGGGCTTTGGCTTCCCCGCAGGTGCCGAGGTCTCGCGCCTTGCTGCGCAGTGCACCGAGGAGATCCGCCCAAAATCCAGCGTAAAGGGGCTGCAATGCAGCCTTTCCGGGCTGGAAAACCAATGCAACGCCCTGCTTGCTGCCGGAAAAGCACCGGAATACGTCTGCAAGTACTGCCTGCTCTGTGTGGCAGATACTGTTGTCCGCATGACGAAGGCCGCGCAGAAGGAATACCCCGGTTTGCCGGTGGTCTGTGCCGGCGGCGTGATGAGCAGCGATATCATCCGTACATGGGTGCAGCAGCGTCTGCCGCAGGTCTATTTTGTGCCGGGGCAGTATTCCAGTGATAACGCCATCGGCGTGTCCATTCTTGCTGCGCGGGAGGCCGGACTATGGCTGATGTGATCTCGGTATCAGAGCTGAACCATTATGTCAAAACTCTTCTGGACGTCAACGACGGTCTGTTTGATCTTGCCCTGCGCGGCGAGATCGCAAACTTTGTGCAGAACGCCCGCAGCGGACACTGCTATTTTTCTCTGCGGGACGAAGCCTGCAGCGTAAAAGCAGTGATGTTCCGCACCGATGCCCGCCGTATGGCGTTTCGCCCGGAGGAAGGAATGCGGGTGGTGGTGCGCTGCCGTGCTACCCTTTACGAGCGGGACGGCGCGTTTCAGGTCTATGTGAACGAAATGTTCCCGGACGGTCTGGGCGCGGCACAGCTTGCGCTGGAACAGCTGAAGGCTCGGTTGGAAAAGGAAGGTCTGTTCGACCCCGCACATAAAAAGCCGCTGCCTGCGTACCCCAAATGTATTGGTGTCGTCACCAGTAAAACCGGGGCGGCGCTGCAGGATATCCGCAACGTAATCAGCCGCCGCTGGTCGTCTGTCCGGCTGCTGCTGTGCCCGGTAACGGTGCAGGGCTTTGAAGCCGCCCGGCAGATCGCTGCCGCCATCCGCACGCTGGATCAAAGCGGGCGGGTGGACGAGATCATTGTGGCACGGGGCGGCGGCAGCAGGGAGGACCTGTGGGTGTTCAACGCTGAGGAGATCGCCCGGGCGGCGTTTCGCTGCAAAACGCCGCTGATCAGCGCTATCGGACACGAGATCGACTACACTCTTCTGGACTTTGTGGCCGACCAGCGTGCACCCACACCGTCCGCTGCCGCAGAGCTTGCAGTGCCGGATCGGGAAGAGCAACAGCGCATTTTAAAAAATATTGAAGAAAATATTCACAAAAATATACAAAAACGGCTCGCGTTGTGTTATAATGGTCTGGAACAATACAACTTTTTGTTGGAACAGAACGCGCCGGACAAAATCTTACAGCAGTATTCAAGCCGTCTACAGCAGATGCAACAGGCCATTCAGACGCGGCAAAAAGTGCGTATGAATGATAAAAACGTACAGCTGCAGCACGCGGCTGCACTGGCGTCATCACTGGATCCGTACCGTGTGCTGGCTCGCGGCTATGCTCTGGTGACCGATGCAAAAGGCAAGGTCTGCACCATGGAGCAGCTGCAGCCGGAGCAGACCATCTGCGTGCGCAGCCGGCAATATCAGGCACGATGCCGTGTAGAAACGGTGGAGGAGATCAATGAGAGCACCCAAAAGCTTTGAAGAAGGAATGGATCGGCTGAACGCGATCCTTGCGCAGATGCAGCAGGAGGATACCTCGCTGGCAGATTCCGTCAAGCTGTATGCGGAAGCTGCCACCCTGATGCAGTACTGCCACGCGACACTGGAAAAAACGTCGCTGCAGATCGAGGAGATCAATGCAAGGCTCGCACAGACCGTAGAAGCACCACAGGAGCAGGAGGAAGAATAATGGAATACAAGGCGCAATATCAGGAATATCTGCTGCAGGCTACGGCTGCACTGGATGCTGCCAGTGCCCGTTTTCTGCCCGAGGAATCGGAAGTGTGCAGAGCAGCCCGCTATAGTCTGCTGGGCGGCGGAAAGCGCATCCGCGCAATTCTGACGCTCAGCGTCTGCGATATGCTGGGCGGTGAGATGCAGGCGGCCGCACAGTTTGCAGCAGCCGTGGAGATGCTGCATTGCTACTCGCTGATCCACGACGATCTGCCCTGCATGGACAACGATGATCTGCGCAGGGGACGCCCTTCCTGCCACAAAGCCTTCAGCGAGTCAACGGCAATGCTTGCCGGTGATGTGCTGCTGACCGAGGCCTTTGAGGTGATCGCCAATGCGCCCGCTGCACCGCAGATCTGCGTAGCAGCCGCCCGTGCGCTGGGCGCAGGTGCCGGCAGCCGCGGCATGGTCTACGGACAGGAGCTGGATCTGAAATATGAAGCGCTGGCAGCCACCGAGGAACAGCTGCGCCTTATCCATCGCAACAAGACCGGTGCGCTGATCAACGCCGCCGTCCAGATGGGCGCTGCTGCGGCCGGTGCAGCACCGCAGCAGTGTGAGATACTGGCATCCTACGCATACGGGCTGGGACTGGTGTTCCAGATCGTGGACGATGTGCTGGATGTTACCAGCACTCCAGAGCAGCTGGGCAAGCCCATTGGCAGCGACAGTGAAAACGGTAAGACCACCTTTGTCACTCTGTACGGAGTGGACGGTGCAATGGCGCTGGCGCAAAAGCTGAACGAGCAGATCTGTAGTGATTTGCAGCAGCATTTTGGTGCAAATGCGGCTTTCCTGCAGCAGCTGGCACAGCAGCTTCTGGTGCGCAAAAACTAAAGAAAAAGGAATACGGATATGCAGCTTATTCAAAACATCTTATCGGCCAATCAGATCTTGACCGCATCGCTTCTCAGTTGGTTCGTTGCACAGGTATTAAAGACGATCATCAACTTTATTCTGCTGGGCAAGTTTCAGCTGGAGCGGATGTGGGGCGATGGCGGTATGCCCAGCGCACACAGTGCGACCGTCTGTGCTATGGCCATTGTTACCGGGCGCAGCGCCGGGGTCTCCTCGCCCATTTTTGCGGTGGCCTGCGTGGTGGCTATTATCACCATGCACGATGCTATGGGCGTCCGGCACGAGACCGGCGAGCAGGCAAAGGTGCTGAACCAGATGATCGCCCAGTGGATCGATGTGAGCGAGAAAAACGCTCCCTTTTTGCAGAATATGCATCTGAAGGAAATGGTCGGCCACACGCCGCTGCAGGTCGTGGCAGGCGTGCTGCTCGGCTCGCTGGTGGGCTTTTTGTTCCCAGTTGTGTGATGAAATGCGGCCTTCTGCAGAAGCTGCTTTGTATTTGCGACAGAGCAGCGCAGAATGGCTGCGGTAGAAAAAGCGAAAGAACAAACGCATAAAGGACGTGTGAATATGGAGTCGTTGCTGGACAAGATCGATCAGCCCAGCGATCTTAAAAAGCTGAATGCACAGCAGGTGGAGAAGCTTTGCACGGAGATACGGCATTTTATGCTGGAGAATATCTCCAAAACCGGTGGACATCTGGCCTCTAATCTTGGCACTGTAGAGCTGACCGTGGCACTGCACCGAGTGCTGGAAACGCCGAAGGATAAGATCGTATTTGACGTGGGACATCAGTGCTACACCCACAAGCTGCTTACCGGACGCCGGAAGCAGTTTGACCATTTGCGGCAGCTGGATGGCATTTCCGGCTTCCCAAACCCCAACGAAAGTGTGCACGATGCCTTTATTGCCGGACATGGCAATACAGCACTTTCGCTGGCCATTGGCATGGCATGGGCAAAAAAGATCAAGCATGAGCCCGGACTTGTGGTGGCACTGATTGGTGATGGTGCCTTCACCGGCGGCATGGTGTACGAGGGCATGAACAACATCGGCGGGCTGGACAATCTGCTTGTGATCCTGAATGATAACAAGATGTCCATCTCCAAAAATGTAGGTGCGCTGGCGCGGTATTTGACCCATCTGCGCACGACTACGGCATATTACGACGCCAAGGACAATGTGCGCAGCTTTCTGGACGGTGTGCCATTGATCGGCCCGCCGATGAAAAAATCGCTGATGGGCGCAAAAACACTGGTGCGCCGCGCTATGTACCACTCCACCATGTTTGAGGATATGGGCTTTGAGTACATCGGCCCGGTAGACGGCCATAATGTGGAAGAGCTGGAGCGCACTCTGCGCTCGATCTACCAGCGGCCGGGTCCGCACTTTTTGCACGTTGTGACCAAAAAGGGCAAGGGCTATCAGCCGGCAGAGATGAACCCGGGCAACTATCACGGTGTATCTGCCTTTGACCCGGATGGAATGCCGGATCCGGAGGTTGCGCCGAAGGAGTCCTTCTCCACAGTTTTCGGTAAGCTGCTGGTGCAGGAGGGAACACAAAACCCGAAGCTCTGTGCGATCACTGCTGCCATGAAGTACGGCACCGGACTGCAGTTCTTTGCCCACCGCCACCCGCAGCGCTTTTTTGATGTAGGTATGGCAGAGCAGCACGCTGTTACTTTTGCGGCAGGCCTTGCCAGTCAGGGAATGCTGCCGGTGGTGTGCATCTACTCCACCTTCCTGCAGCGCTCCTATGACCAGATCATCCATGATGTCAATCTGCTAAAGGAAAATGTGCTCTTTGCCATTGACCGTGCGGGCTTTGTTCCCGCAGACGGCGAGACCCATCAGGGCATCTACGATGCAGCCTTCCTCAGCCAGCTTAACATCCCGGTCTATGCGCCTTCCAACTACGAAGAACTGCAATACTGGCTGCACTATCTGCTGCAGGATACGGTCTCCGGCCCTCGTGCCATCCGCTACCCCCGCGGCGGCGAGAACACAAAGCTGGCGCAGTATCCCTGCACAAAGCAGGAGTACGACTTTTTGCAGCAGCTACCCGGGGCAGAGATCCTTCTGGTCAGCTATGCAGACGAGCTGGAGGATCTGCTGGATGCTGCCGACCAATTGAACGCTGCATCGCAAAATGCGGATGTTCTAAAACTTGTAAAGTTATATCCCTTTACAGGTAAACTTATCGATGCTGTGTCGAAATATAAAATCGTGCTGTTTGCAGAGGAGTGCGTTGCTGCCGGCGGGATCGGTGAGCATCTGGCTTACGCTTTGCAGCAAAACGGCTGGAATGGCCGCTTTTTGCACTGTGCTGTCCGCACAGCCTGTCTGCCTCATGCAACCGTCCCGCAGATCAAGCAATGCACCGGTCTGGATGCTGCGGATATTGTGCAGGCAGTCCGGGCTGCCCTCACGAAAGGAGAAAACGAGCTGTGAAAATTCGGTTGGACCAATATCTTGTGCAGAACGGACTTGTGCAGAGCCGGGAGCGCGCCAAAGCTTTGATCATGGCCGGTGTGGTTTTTGTCAACCAGCAAAAGGTGGACAAGGCCGGCGAGATGATCAAGGAGGACGCAGTTGTCGAGGTGCGTGGCCACGATATCGGCTATGTCAGCCGCGGCGGCCTGAAGCTGGAAAAGGCTATGAAGTGCTTCCCGCTTACCCCTGACGGCAAGGTGTGCATGGACATCGGTGCGTCCACCGGCGGCTTTACCGACTGTATGCTGCAAAATGGCGCAGTGAAGGTGTATGCCGTGGATGTTGGCTACGGTCAGCTGGCATGGAGTCTGCGGACGGATGAACGCGTGGTAAACATGGAACGCACGAACATCCGCTATGTCACGCCGGAGGATCTGGCAGAGCCCATTGAGTTTTTCAGTGTGGATGTTTCCTTTATTTCTCTGCATCACATCTTCCCGGTGGCGCAGCGCATCACCACCCCGGACGCTATGGGCGTCTGTCTGGTGAAGCCGCAGTTTGAGGCAGGCCGCGAGAAGGTGGGCAAAAATGGTGTTGTACGCGACCCCGCGGTGCATCGTGAGGTACTGCACAATGCCATGTCTTATGCTGCAGAAAACGGCTTTGTGGTGCGCGGGCTGGATTACAGCCCGGTCAAGGGGCCGGAGGGGAATATCGAGTACCTGATGTTTGTGCAGAAGAGCGATCAGCCCGCAGTGCTGGATGATGAAGCTGCCGCACAGGTGGTGGCGGCAAGCCATACCACACTGGATCGCTGAGGCTCAGCCGTCAGCAAAGGAGAAGCCGGTATGACGATCTACATTTCGCCCAATCCGGGCAAGACCTCCGCAAGCGAGATCGCGCTGCGTGCGGCGCAGATCCTGCTGACCCACGGTGCCGCTGTGCTGATGAGCGATGCTCTGCGGGAAAGCTGCAGCACGGCAGGGGTCGTTTATCTGCCGCTGGAGCAGTGTCTGGAACGCACGGATGTGATCCTGACCATCGGCGGGGATGGCACCATCCTGCACGAAGCAAATCTTTCGCTCCGGTACGCAAAGCCCATCCTCGGCATCAATCTGGGACGCTGCGGTTTTCTGGCCACCTGCGAGATCGGCGAAATGGAAACAAAGCTGGCCGCCGTGGCACGTGGCGAGTTTCAGCTGGACAACCGGATGCTTTTATATGCCCGGGTGCTTGGTCAGGATGGCTGGGAAGGTCATGCCCTTAACGATGTGGTGGTGACCAAAGGGCGGTTGCAGCAGGCCATCGACTTCAGCATTTACTGCGATGATATTCTGGTAGAGCACTACCGGGGCGATGGTGTCATTGTGGCGACCCCCACCGGCTCTACGGCCTACTCGCTGGCAGCCGGCGGCCCGATTTTGGACTCGCAGACCAAGGGCGTTGTAGTGACCCCTATCTGCCCTCACAGTCTGGCCAGTCCGGCCATGGTGTTTGCGCAGGAGCGCAAGCTGAATGTCTGTGTGGGACAGGTGGCAGATGATGAAGTGTTTATCAGCTGTGACGGTGGTGTGGGCTACCCCCTCAAGGCGGGTGCCACCGCAGAGATCCGCCTGTCTGATCAGAACGTCAAGCTTATCACTTTTGGGCGGGCAGACCAGTTTCAGGCCATTGACCAGAAACTGCGTAAAAGACAATAACACGGGAGGCGATTTTTAAGATGGCACGCAGCCGCAAAGAAGATACAAAAACAAAAGCGGAACGCTTGCAGACGATCCTGCGTCTGGTGCAGGAGCATCCCATCAGCCGACAGGAGGTGCTGCTGGAGCACCTGCGGAACGAGGGCTTTGAGGTGACGCAGGCCACCGTTTCCCGCGATATCCGGGAACTGTGCCTTGTAAAGGCAGCTACTACTGAGGGCTATCGCTATGTTTCCAGCCGGAACGAAAGCTTCAACCCCAAGACCCAAGGGCGCTTTGAGACCATCTTCCACGAGTCTGTTCTGGAGGTGGATTATGCCGGGCACGTTGTGCTGGTAAAATGCTATTCCGGCATGGCCAATGCCGCCTGCGAGGTTTTTGACGCTTTGCAGTGGAAAAACGTTGTCGGCACCCTTTCCGGTGATGACACCTTTTTAATCGTTGCGCGCTCTGAGCGCGATGCCAAGACCATTTGTTCGGAGCTGACCCGTTATGTGGGACAGAGATGACGGTAGGAGAACGAAGCCATGCTGAGCAGCCTGCAAATTGAAAATGTTGCCGTGATCCAGAAGGCAGAGGTGCACTTTGAACCGGGGCTGAACGTACTGACCGGCGAGACCGGTGCGGGCAAATCCATCCTGATCGATTCCATCAATGCGATCCTTGGCAACCGCACCTCTAAAGACTTGGTGCGTACCGGGGCTTCAAAGGCGGTGATCCGCGCCGCCTTTGAACAGGTGCCGTCTGCTGTGCTGGATAAGCTGGAGCAGTCCGGCTATGAGCGCTCCGAAGCACTGCTGCTCAGCCGCGAGATCACCGCTGAGGGTAAAAGCAGCTGCCGCATCAACGGAATGCCGGCTACCGCAGCTGTTCTGCGGGATCTGTGCGGCGGTCTGATCAACATCAACGGTCAGCACGATTCCGTAGGTCTGCTCAATCCGGCGCACCATCTGGGGATTCTGGATGATTATGCGCAGAATCGCACTGTTTTTCAGGAGTACTATACCTTGTACCGGAAACTGGTGCAGGTCAAGCGGGAGCTGGATGCTCTGATCACTGACGAAGCTGAAAAGCAGCGCAAGATTGATCTGCTGCAATATCAGGTGCAGGAAATTGAGGATGCCGGACTGACTGCCGGTGAGGAGCAGACGCTGGAAAACCGCCGGAAGGTGCTGTCCAATGCATCTGCCATCCGGGATCGTCTGGCACAAAGCTATGCGCTGCTATCCGGCAGTGATGACGCTGCAGGTGCGGTGGATCTGCTGGGGGAAACCTCTAACGCAGTGGATGCCGCTGCGCAGTTGGACCCTGCGCTTACAGCCGCCGCTGCGCAGCTGCTGGACTTATATTATAATGCCAAGGACGTGGCCGCAGATCTGATCGGGCGGCTGGATGCCTATGACACCAACGATGCAGAGCTGGACGAGGTGGAGCAGCGGCTGGATCTTTTGTACCGGCTGAAGCGCAAGTACGGCAACACGGTGGAGGATGTGATCGCTTTCGGGCAGAAGGCCCGGGAGGAACTGGATAGCATCCAGCATTCCCAGCAGCGCTATGATGCCTTGCAGGCGGAAAAATTGCGTCTTTACGCAAAAGCGCGGGAAAAAGCAGAGGTGCTGACCCAGACCCGGCTGAAAGCCTTTGAGGAATTGAACACCCGCATTTCCGGCACGCTGGACTTTTTGAATATGCCGGGCGTGCGCATGACCTTGCGGCACACCCGCGGTCCGCTGGCCAGCCACGGGCAGGACAGCGTTGAATTCTACATCTCAACAAACCCCGGTGAAGCGCCTAAGCCGCTGGCTAAAATCGCGTCCGGCGGCGAGCTGAGCCGCATCACCCTTGCCATCAAGAACGCAATGGCCGATAAGGACGCTGTGCCAACCGTGATCTATGATGAGATCGACAGCGGCGTGTCCGGTAAGGCGGCGGGACGCATCGGCGAGGTACTGCGCCAGAGCGCACAGGGGCATCAGATCCTGTGCATCACCCACACGGCGCAGATCGCAGCACTGGCCGATTGCCATCTGCTCATCCAGAAGAATGTATCTAACGAGCGCACCTATACCGAGATCCATCCGCTGGACGAAAATGGCCGCGTAGAAGCCTTGGCGCGTCTCATCTCCGGCGACCATGTCACCGAACTTTCCCGCGCCAATGCACGGGAAATGCTGCAGGAGCGCAAGCACAGCGGTTGATTCATAGGAATGCATTTATGCAGAAAAAGACGCTCTTGACAAGGCGGCGGTCTTGTGATAGAGTAGACACTGTTAATGGCGATGAAGGGAACAAGTACCCTGAAGCGTTCTGTCCAGAGAAGTCCCGGTTGGTGCAAGGGATCACAGAACAGCGGGGGAAATACCTCCCGGAGCTGCAGGCTGAATGCGTAAGGCTAGTAGGCTGTGCCGCGTGCGAGCGTTAAAGACGCAGGAGTGTCACTCTACTCTGGGGTGTGCACTCGTAAGGCCGTTTCTGTGAGGAAACGGCAAACAGAGGTGGTACCGCGAAGTTATCTCGCCCTCTGCCAAATTTATTTTTGGCAGAGGGCGTTTTTGTTTCCTCTGCCCCAAAAACAGGAGGTTTTTCCCATGACGCTGTACGAAGAACTGAAAGCTCGTGGTCTGGTAGCGCAGATCACCGATGAGGAGATCATCGACCTGATTAACAATGGCAAGGCTACCTTTTACATCGGCTTTGACTGCACTGCCGACAGTCTGACCGCCGGCCATTTTCTGGCACTGACCCTGATGAAGCGTCTGCAGCTGGCAGGCAACAAGCCCATCGCCCTGATTGGCGGCGGCACTACCATGATCGGTGACCCCTCCGGCCGCACCGATATGCGCAAGATGTTGACCAAGGACGATATCGCCCACAATGCCGCCTGCTTTAAAAAGCAGATGGAGAAGTTCATTGATTTCTCCGAGGGCAAGGCTTTGATGGTGAACAACGCCGACTGGCTGCTGGATCTGAACTACGTTGAGCTGCTGCGCGAGGTGGGTGCCTGCTTCTCCGTGAACAATATGCTGCGCGCCGAATGCTACAAGCAGCGCATGGAGAAGGGTCTGTCCTTCTTAGAGTTCAACTACATGATCATGCAGAGCTACGACTTCTACTATATGTTCCAGCACTACGGCTGCAATATGCAGTTCGGCGGCGACGACCAGTGGAGTAATATGCTGGGCGGCACTGAGCTGATCCGCCGCAAGCTGGGCAAGGATGCCTACGCCATGACCATCACCCTGCTGACCGATTCTCAGGGCAAGAAGATGGGTAAGACCGCCGGCAACGCCGTCTGGCTCGACCCCAACAAGACCAGCCCCTTCGAGTTCTATCAGTACTGGCGCAACGTCGGCGATGCAGATGTCATGAAGTGCATCCGGATGCTGACCTTCCTGCCGCTGGAGCAGATCGATGAGATGAGCACCTGGAAAGATCAGCGCCTCAACGAGGCCAAGGAGATCCTTGCCTTCGAGCTGACCAAGATGGTCCACGGCGAGGAGGAGGCCAACAAGGCGCAGAACGCAGCCCGCGCACTGTTCAGCGGCGCTGCCGGAGACACCGAGCATATGCCCGGCACCCAGCTGACCGAGGCCGACCTGACCGATGGTGCCATCGGCATCCTGACCCTGATGGTCAAGGCTGGTCTGGCTGCTTCCAACGGCGAGGCCCGCCGTCTGGTCGTGCAGGGCGGCGTTCTGGTGGATGGCGAAAAGGTCGCTGCCCCCACGGCAAGCTTTACCGCCGAGCAGCTGTCCAAGGGCATCGTCATCAAGAAGGGCAAGAAGGTCTACCACAAGGTGAGCCTGTAAGCTTCTGGTAAAACAATAGCCCCGGCTGTCTTCTCTCTGTGACAGGAGAGGGGACAGCCGGGGCTTTTTCATACAAAAGTCTCCCCTGTCCCGCACAGGACAAGGGAGACTCGTTTTTATTCAGGTCACAGCTCGTAAGCCTTCTTCAGGACTTCATAGGCAGCATCCTCATTCTCAGAACGGACGAGCAGGGAAATGTCAAGGTCGCTGGTAGTGATGAGCAGCACCTCGATGCCTGCCATTGCCAGAGCATTCAGGGCACGCGCGGCAACACCGCAGCTGGTGACCATCTCTTCTCCGAAGAGATTCAGCTTGGAGTAGCCCACGCTGATGAGGGGAGAGGCCTTGGCATCCTTGTCGAGATTCGCGGCAGAGATGGCCTTCATCACCAACGGCAGATCGCTGCTGGATGCCGTGAAGCTGAAGTCCATGCTGGTACCGTGGGGGGCGCTCTGGCTGATCATATCCACCACAACGCCGGTGTCGGCGAAGATCTGCAGATAACGAGCCATCGTGTTGCCCTTGAACTCGGCATCCTGCACGCTGATCATCATCAGGCTCGGCTCGATATTGATTTTGGAAACACCGTACATAGTAAACACTCCATTCTGCCCATCGGGCGTTCTGATTCAAACTTTATGCAAGCTCCAAAAATTCGCTGTTGATGTAGGTCTGTGCCGTATGGCGGATGTAATCGTATCCGAAGTTTGGGTAGGCAGCGCGGACGCCATGGGCCTTTGCAAGCTCCGGCGTATAATCCCGGAACAGATAGGTGCGGACGTTGGACTTTCCGGCGTCATAGTGGGTCACTGTCACATGGAGCTTCGGGCCGCGCACCGCGCAGCGGACGCTGCCGTCCGGCTCGACGGTCTGCTCCAGATCCAGTGTCAGGACCGCGCCGATGAGTTGGTCGGGCTTGCTCTGGGTGCTCAGGAAATTTCCCAGCGAATAGGCCACAAAGACGTTCCGCCCATCGGCTGCGGTGCGCCATTCGGCGTCCTGCAGAACGTGCGGGTGGGTGCCGATGATCACATCCGCGCCCCAGTCGGCCAGAGACTGAGCTAAGGTGCGCTGTGCCTGCGTGATGTTGTGGCTGTCCTCGACGCCCCAGTGTACGCCGACCACCACAAAATCGGCCTCCTGCCGGGCTGCCCGCACCTGCTGCTCCATGACATCCTGCTGGCTGGTGTAGATGATGTTTGCGGTCATCTTGCTGTTCCGGGGAATGCCGTTGGTGTGCTCGGTGTAAGAGAGGTACGCGATCTTTACGCCGTCCACGGTCTGGATGGGGATGCGGCCATAGTCCGCCTCGCCCTTCCACAGGCCGGTGGTGATCACATCTTCGGGCATCGTCTCCCAGAACCGGAGGGTGGCGGCAATGCCCGCAGCCCCCTTGTCGTAGGTGTGATTGTTCGAGAGGCTGAACACCCGGAAGCCTGCCCGGTAAAGCGCTTCGGCGCACTCACCGGGAGTTGAGAAGCAAGGATAGGTAGAGGGCGCAAGCTCTTTGCTGCAGAGCGTCTCCTGATTGATCCAGTTGATGTCCTGCTGTGCATAAAAATCAAGCAGATTCGCGTAGCAGTAATCGAAGCCGTATCCTTCGCCCTCTGCAGCCCGCCGGGCGGCCTGCGAATAGATGGGTGCATGGATGAGGTTGTCCCCTGTAGCCGAGAAGCGCAGTGTCGTGACGACAAGCTGCGGCTCAGGCACAACAAGCTCCTCCGAAACAGCAGGGGACTCCGCCTCCGTTGCCGGAGGAACTGCATCCACGATGCGGCGGGGCCAGAGGCGCAGAGAGAGCAGCGCCGATACGGCCACCAGCAGGACCCCCAGTGTGTACAGGGTGACGCTCTTATGCGAGGTGTGCTTTTGGGCAGAACGCCGACGGCGGGGAGGGGCTGCGTGCTTTGCGTGCTTGGCCATAGGCTCGTCTCCTGACGCACGATACCGTGCCTTATGATGCCATGCGCAGAACAGCTTACATCTCTGCGATCATGTTACTCATATTGTACAGGCCCGGCTCCTTTTTTGCAAGGTAAACGGCAGCATTTATCGCACCATTTGCAAAAATATTGCGGGAGTATGCCGTGTGGCGGAGGGTAATGACCTCGTCCGGGCCGCAGAACAGCACCTCGTGGTCACCCACGATGCTGCCGCCGCGCACGGCGCTGATGCCGATCTCCTTGGGGTCGCGCTTCTGACGGACGGCAGAACGGTCATAGACGTAGTGGTAAGCGCCGTTGTTCTCCTCATTGATGGCGTCGGCCAGCATCAGAGCCGTGCCGCTGGGAGCGTCCAGCTTGTTGTGATGGTGCTGCTCGACGATCTCGATGTCATAGTTCGCACCCAGAATGGCCGAAGCGCGCTTACACAGCTCGGACAGGACGTTGATGCCCATGGACATATTGGCACTCTTGAACACCGGGATGCTGCGGGAGAGCTGGACGATCTTCAGCTGCAGTTCCTCGGACAACCCGGTGGTGCAGACCACGATGGGCAGCTTGTGAGCCTCGCAGTAGGGCAGTGCCTTCTCGACTGCCGCCGGGGCGCTGAAGTCGATGACGACATCACCTTTGCCGTCCAGCTTGTCCAGACTGTCGTATACAGGGATGCCGTTCAGCTCGCCGTCCTTCATGTCGATGCCGGCCACGACGCGGCAATCCTCCCGCTGGGCGATCATCTCGCACAGCACATGGCCCATCCGGCCGCCGATGCCCTGAATGATAATATCGGTCATTGTCAATATCCTCTTTTTTCTCATACGGCAAAATGCCCGGAACACACTGCGCCGGGCATTTTGCACATAAAATCGTTTATTCCTTGATAACTCCCGCAGCCTGCAAGGCCTGCTCGATCTGCTCCTTGTGAGCGTCGCTCGGCTCCACGAGGGGCAGGCGGCACTCACCGGCCTCCCAGCCCAGCACGTTCATGGCATACTTGACCGGGATGGGGTTGACCTCACAGAAGAGAGCGTCGCACAGCGGCAGCATCTCCAGCTGCAGTGCGCGGGCTTTTGCCGTGTCGCCGTCGAACCATGCCTTGCAGCAGTTGTGCACCAGCTCCGGCTTGACGTTGGAGACGACGCTGATGACGCCCTTGCCGCCCAGAGACAGCAGAGGCACCACCTGATCGTCGTTGCCGGAGTAGATGTTCAGTTCGTCGCCGCAGAGGGCTGCGATCTTCGCCACCTGACCAATGTTGCCGGAGGCCTCCTTGATGCCGTTGATGAGGGGGTGCTTGCTTAGTTCCTTGGCCGTCTCGGGGGCGATGTTCAGGCCGGTGCGGGAGGGCACATTGTACCTG
>ENA-OWXD01000111-OWXD01000111.1-human-gut-metagenome-genome-assembly--contig:-NODE-111-length-28230-cov-15.5177_pt1 | contig 28230 bp, 21 predicted proteins | sample MGYA00249244_ERZ652055 | MGnify/ENA primary metagenome ERZ652055 (study PRJEB26925, sample SAMN05827059) | human gut metagenome | biome: ENVO:2100002; feature: ENVO:00000062; material: ENVO:00002003...
AATGTCTACCAAGAAAGATGCCGCCAGACCATTCGGTCTGGGGATTTTTTGTGGTTGGCAGTAGCAGAACGTCTGCCTGTCAATTCCGGCATCTTGGGGTGTATTTTTTTGACGGGTGTGGTATACTTGGATTTGACTCAGAAGAGCAATAAATTTCAGAAGGAATGGAATCATGTCAAAGGATGAATATCTGATCACCGATGCGCCCCTGAAAGCGCTGACGGTTTTTGCAATGCCGATGATCCTCGGCAGCTTTTTCCAGCAGGTCTACAACATGGCCGACTCCATCATCGTCGGTCAGTTTGTTGGTTCCTCCGCGCTTGCGGCTGTCGGTGCCTGTGCTGCGCTGACCAACGTTTTTATTTGTGTGGCGCTTGGTGCAGGTGTGGGTGCAGGCGTGCTTGTAAGCCGCTATTTTGGTGCCAAAGACTATGGCAAAATGAAGACCATCGTGTCAACATCCCTGCTCAGCTTTTTGATCCTGAGCATCGTCCTTGGCGTTTTTGGCTTTTGCTTTTCCCATTCGATGATGAGCGGCTTGCAGACCCCTGCCGACATTCTGGAAGATGCAGTGCTGTACCTGCGGGTCTATTTTGCAGGCTTCCCGTTCCTGTTCATGTACAACATTCTTTCCACCATGTTCACCTCTATCGGGGAATCCAAGATCCCGCTGGGGCTGCTGATCTTCTCGTCCATCCTGAATATCTTTATGGATCTCTGGATGGTAGCCGGTCTTGATCTCGGCGTGTTCGGCGCAGCCCTTGCGACCCTGATCGCACAGGGCATTTCTGCTGTGTTCTCGCTTTTGATCTTCTTTGCGCGGATGCGGCGGTACAAAAGCCCCTTTCACTGGTTCGACGGGCAGGAGCTGCAGTCCATGCTCCGCCTTGCCGTCCCGTCGATTTTACAGCAGTCCACCGTGTCCATCGGTATGATGATCGTGCAGGCCGTGGTAAATCCCTTTGGCACACAGGCACTTGCAGGGTATTCGGCAACGATGCGGGTAGAGAATGTTTTCTCCCTGATCTTTGTATCCATCGGCAATGCCGTTTCGCCCTACGTTTCCCAGAATCTCGGCGCAAAGAAAACCGGTCGTCTCAAAAAAGGCTACCACGCCGCACTGATTCTGGATCTCTGCTTTGCCGTTCTTGCATTCGTGGTCATCGAGACCCTGCACACCCAGATCTCCTCGCTGTTCTTGGGCAAGGACGGAACAGCGTTGGCTTATCAGGTGTCCGGTGATTACATGAGATGGCTCGGCTATTTCTTCATCTTCATGGGCATCAAGATGGCGACCGACGGCGTCCTGCGCGGGCTTGGCGTCATGCGCCCGTTTCTTATTGCCAACATGGTAAACCTTGCAATCCGTCTGTCCGTTGCCCTGATCTGCGCACCGCGTTTCGGCATCGCCTTTGTCTGGCTTGCCGTCCCGGCGGGCTGGCTGGCAAACTTCCTTGTCTCCTATGCGGCGCTCAGAAGATCGTGGCCCGCAGACAATGCGGCTTCCACCCGATAACCTCTATTTCTGGCAAAGTTTGGAACTTCGCACCCCTTGATCAAAGCCTCTGACCTCGGTCAGGGGCTTTTTTGCTGCGTCATCCACCCGTCCATGCTGGAGCGGAACGGCACAAAATACCCCCGGCAGGCTATCGCCCTTGCGGCGGCAGCCTGCCGGGGGTATCGCGTTATCCTGTCAGAAGTTTTCTGCCTTACACCTCGTGCTCCGCCCAGTCCTGACTGCGGCCCACGGCCTTGTGCCAGCCCTTGACCAGCTTTTCCCGCTGGGCAGCGTCCATTTTGGGCTCAAACAGCTGGTTGCAGCTCCACAGATGGCTGATCTCCTCCCGGCTCTTCCACACGCCGGTGGCAAGACCTGCCAGATACGCCGCGCCAAGGGCGGTGGTTTCCCGGATGGCGGGGCGCAGCACCTCCTTGTTCAGGATATCAGACTGGAACTGCATCAGGAAGTGGTCGCGGCTGGCACCGCCGTCCACCTTCAGGGTGCTGATGGTGATATCGGTGTCCTTTTCCATCGCCCACATCAGGTCGGCGCTCTGGTAGGCGATGGATTCCTCTGCCGCGCGGATGATGTGGTTCTGGGTGGTGCCGCGGGTAATGCCCAGAATAGCACCCCGGGCATACATATCCCAGTAGGGCGCACCCAGACCGGTAAAGGCTGGCACGATGTACACGCCGCCGTTGTCCGGCACCTTCTGGGCATAGTACTCGGAATCGCAGCTGTCCTGGATCAGGTGCATCCCGTCCCGGATCCACTGGATGACTGCGCCGCCCACAAAGACAGAGCCTTCCAGCGCATACTCCACCTCGCCGTCAAGGCTGATGGCGATGGTGGTGACCAGACCGTTCTTGCTCTGGTAGATCTTGTTGCCGGTGTTCATCAACAAAAAACAGCCGGTGCCGTAGGTGTTTTTCACATCGCCGGGCTTAAAGCAGCCCTGCCCGAACAGCGCGGCCTGCTGGTCGCCCGCAATACCGGCTACCGGCACATCCACGCCCTGAATGTTGGTATAACCGTATACCTCGCTGGAGTCTTTCACACTGGGCAGGATGCAGCGGGGGATGTCCAGTGCCTTGAGCAGGGTGTCGTCCCAATCCAGCGTGCGGATGTTGTACAGCATGGTGCGGCTGGCGTTGGTGCGGTCGGTAACGTGCACCTTGCCGCCGGTCAGCTTCCAGACCAGCCAAGTGTCCACCGTGCCGAACAAAAGCTCCCCTGCTTCGGCCTTTTCCCGTGCACCGGGGACGTTCTCTAAGATCCACTTGATCTTGGTGGCAGAGAAATAGGCGTCCGGCACAAGGCCGGTGTTTTCCCGGATATAGTCCGCCATGCCGGGGGTCCGGAGCAGCTCGTCCACAAGGGGCGCGGTGCGGCGGCACTGCCAGACGATGGCGTTATACACCGGGCGTCCGGTGTTCTTGTCCCACAGGATCGTAGTCTCGCGCTGGTTGGTGATACCGATGCCCGCAATGTCCCTGGGGTCTACGCCGCTTTGGGCAATGACCTCGTTCATCACGCCGTACTGGCTGGACCAGATCTCCATAGGGTTGTGCTCCACCCAGCCCTGATGGGGGTAGATCTGCTCAAATTCCCGCTGCTGCACGCAGACAATGTTCTGCTCGTTGTCAAACAGGATCGCCCTGCTGCTGGTAGTGCCCTGATCCAACGAGAGGATATATTTGGTCTGGCTCATAATGCTCTCTCCTTGCTCTGAAGCTGGGCGCAAAACAAAAAAGAGCGCACCAAACAAAGCCATCTGCTCTGTCTGTCGCTCTCCTGCTCTGCGCAAACATATTCTGTGCTTATTGTACACGCTCCGCAAGCAAAATACAAGCATCCGCGCAATTTTTGGATATTCCGTACAACACCGCCGCCCCGCCGTTGAACACTCTGCCGAAAGACATTTAAAATGCGCTCCGCTTCGCTCTGCGCATAAATAGCGGAACAATTCTTTATATTTCGCGTTTGGAGCGACCGCGTTTGCGGAGCGCAGCGTAGCAATGAAAGCCCCAGTGGGGCTTTTAAGCGGCAGAGCGGTCTGCGTTAGCAGATGGAGGGGCTTTGCCCCGACAAGTTCTGCGGGCCGCTCCAAACGCATTTTCACGGAAAAGGCCGCAGAGATAAACGACATTTCCCGCCATGACCCCTCCTGTGAAAAAAGGGTTCAGGAAAGTCCGCAGACTTTCCTGAACCCCAAATCAAAAATAAAATTTCCTTGAATGATGCGCAAAGCAAACGCGGCGCGCATTTCAAATCGTTCTGCCTGCCCGGCGGGCGATCACTCGATCAGGCCGTTGAGCAGGGTCAGGCACTTGCGGCTGTGCAGCTTGCGGATGGCCTTGGCCTCGATCTGGCGCACACGCTCGCGGGTGACGCCGAAGTCGCGGCCGACCTCTTCCAGCGTGCGGGGACGGCCGTCGTCCAGACCAAAGCGCAGGCGGATGACCTTTTCCTCGCGGGGGGTCAGGCTCTTGAGCGCCAGATTGATCTGCTGTGCCACCATGGCGCGGTCGGCTGCCTTGCCGGGTGCTTCGGCGTTTTCGTCAGCAACGAAATCGCCCAGAGAGGAATCCTCTTCCTCGCCCACGGGGCTTTCCAAGCTGGCGGGCTCCTGTGCCATGCGCTGGATCTCGCGCACGCGCTCCACGCTCATGTCCATGGCCTTTGCCAGCTCTTCCGGGGTGGGCTCGTGACCGTTCTGGTACACCAGCTGGTTGGTGGCCTGACGCATCCGGTTGATGGTCTCCACCATGTGCACCGGAATGCGGATGGTACGGGCCTGATCCGCAATGGCGCGGGTGATGGCCTGACGGATCCACCATGTAGCGTAGGTGGAGAAGCGGAAGCCGCGGTCGCAGTCGAACTTTTCCGCAGCCTTGATCAGACCGATGTTGCCCTCCTGAATGAGATCAAGGAAGGCCAGATTATGGCCGACGTGCTTCTTGGCGATGGACACCACCAGACGCAGGTTTGCTTCGCTCAGGCTGCGGCGGGCGTTCAGGCCGTCACGGCGGGTCTTGAGCAGCTCCTGACGGCGCTCCTCGCTCAGAGGGCCGTTCTCCACGGCTTCCATGGCCTTTTCCTCGTCTGCCTTTTCCTCAGCATCCTCGGCGGACTTTTCGCTGTCCTCGTCCAGATCCTCGTTGTAGCTGCGGCTGTTCTCGTCCTCTTCAAAAGAGAAACGGGCGCTGTTCTTCTTGATGTACTCCGGTGCGTCGTACTTCTGGCGGTCTGCCTGCAGAATGTGCGCAGCCTCGGCACCGGCATGGATGCGGCGGCTCAGCTCCACCTCCTGCTCGGCGCTCAGCAGCGGGATCTGACCGATCTGCTTGAGGTAGTTCTTCACCGGGTCATCCAGCAGCTCGTCCATGGCAGCCTTCAGGTCTGCCGGGTTCTCCTCGGCATCCTCTTCGTTTTCATCGGCAAGGCCCATGTCATCGTTGTTGTTCTCGGCGTTCTCCACCTCAGCAATGATGCTGTCCACGTCCAGACTCGGCTCGTTCTCTTCCTCCAGGATCTTGATGCCGCGCTCTTCCAGCAGGGTGTAGAGGGTATCTACATCCATGCGGCATTGTGCCGCCAGCGCCTTGGCCTCCTGTGCAGAGAGGGTGCCCTCGCCCTTAGTCAACAGTTCCTTCAAAGTCATGCCCATTTTTTCTCTCCTTCCCGCTCCGGGGAAAATTGTGTAATATTGCCCTGTGCATCAGATCACAAGGCCGCCGTTCACCCCGAACACCTGTCCGGTGATGTATCCGGCATCCTCGCCGGCCAGAAAGACCAGCAGCTTTGCAACTTCTTCCGGGGTGCCCAGCCGACCCACAGGGGTCTCCTCGGCCAGCGCCGCCTTGTCCTCGGCGGTAAAAGCCGCCATCATATCGGTCTCGATGACCCCCGGCGCTACGCAGTTCACCGTGATGCCGCTGGGGCCTTCCTCCTTGGCCAGTGCCTTGGTCAGGCCGATGAGCCCGGCTTTCGCGGCAGAATAGTGCACCTCGCAGCTGCCGCCGGTCTGCCCCCACATACTGCTCACGGTCAGAATGCGCCCCTGCTTGCGGCGGATCATGCCGGGCAGCGCCAGCTGGCACAGGTGGAACGCGCCGCTCAGGTTCACGTCCAGCATCCGCTGCCACTCTGCCGGGGTGATGTCGGTAAACAGCTTCTGCTGCGCGATGCCGGCGTTGCACACCAGCACATCCACCCTGCCCATGGCCTGCTCCACTGCATGGAACGCCAGCTCACAGCTGGTGCGGCTGGCTACATCGCACTGGATGGCGATGCACCCGGGCAGCTGCTGTTCCAGCGCAGCGGCAGCAGCGGCGTTCTGGTGGTAGAGCACCGCCACCTGATACCCTGCTGCCGCAAAGGCGCGGGCAGCGGCAGCGCCGATGCCCCGGTCACCGCCGGAGATCAGCACCCGGCGCGCCGCAGCGGGCGCGGCAGGGGCAGGCCGTTCTTTTACAGGCTGCGGCGCAGGCTCTTCGGGCTGCGGCGCTGGCTCTTCGAGCGGCTCCACCGCAGGCGGCTCTGCGGGTTTTTCCAGCGTGATCACCCGGGTGGGTTCGTCCACCACAGGCGCTGCCGTTTTTTCCAGCGTCATGATGCGGGTGGGCTCGTCCACCACCGGCTCCACCGGCGCAGCCGGCTTTGCAGCCGGTGCGGCAAGGGGCTCCGGTGCGCTCTCTTCCTCCGGCACCTGAAAGGTCAGTTCAAACTCGTCCTCGTACAAGAGTGTATCCCTCCTGTTCGGTATTCTCGGCCGGGCGCAGTGCCCGAACCGGAAAAACCCTGTGCCCATCCCCAGACAGTGCAGCGTTCCGTTCGTATGTCCGGCAAAGGTCCGGTGCTTTGGCGTGCCTGCCTGTGCTTATGATGGGTTTCGACAAGATTCCATTGAATAATATACCACAATCCAGCCCAAAAAGAAAGTGGGAACCGCAATTTTTTACGCAGTTCCCACTATTTTTCCTTATTTTCCCCTGTTTTCGGGCACCGGGGGCTTCCAGCGGGGTCTGCCCGCCCGCTTTTCCCGCAGGGAAACAAAAAACGCCTGCAAAAGCTGCTGCGCTTCGGCCTCCCGCAGCCCCTTTTCCACCACCGGGTGGTGGTTGAAGGGCAGCGCGAACAGGTCTGTCACCGAGCCGCAGCACCCGGCTTTGGTGTCGGCAGCGCCGTACACCACCCGGCGCAGACGGCTGTTGATGATGCCGCCCGCGCACATGGGGCAGGGCTCTAAGGTGACGAACAGCTCACACTCCCACAGCCGCCAGCCGCCCAGCGCCTTGCAGGCGGCATCAATGGCCAGCAGTTCCGCGTGGTGCAAGGCGTTTTTCTCGGTCTCCCGGGTGTTGTGCGCCATGGCTACCACCTCGCCGTGCCGCGCCACCACCGCGCCCACCGGCACCTCGCCCAAGGCGGCGGCTTTGCCGGCTTCTTCCAGCGCAAGACCCATCAGTTCAAAATCGGTCATGTATCCCATCCTCTCATCCCATCGCCAGCACCAGCAGATTGTTTGCACTGTGCAGCAGCATCCCCGGCCAGAGATGCCCGGTGCGGTCTGCAAGCCACCCCAGCCCCAGCCCGCACACCAGCGCGTAGGCCATGGCGGCGGCGCTGCCGTGCTGCAGGGCGAACAGCACCGCCTGCAAAAGAATGGCCTGTCCCCTGCCCAGCGGCTGCGCCCGGCGCTGCACCGCGCCCCGGAACACCCCTTCCTCCGCCAGCGGAGCCAGCAGGCAGACCCGGAAAAACCGCGCCGCGCCGCCGGACGGCACGGGCAGCAGCACCGCCAGCGCCTTGCCCGCCAGCAGATACCCAACCGCCCAGCCAAAGGCCGAAAGCAGTGCAGCGGTGCGGGGGTTCAGCTTGTGCATGGTCGGTCTCCTCCTGCTATGATTCGTTCCCGGTTATAGTACCATATCTGCCGCCGGGTGCGCAAGGTTTCGGCGTTCTGTCGTGGCAAATTTATGCAAATTATTGACATATCGCCCTAAATGGTGGTATAATAATTTCCAACCTTTTTGATGAAAACGTTGCGTATACTGTAATTTACCGGTAGACCGGAGGTATTATTATGATCCGTATCCTCACCGATTCCGCGTGCGACATCCTGCCCGCCGAGGCGCAGCAGCTGGGCGTGACCGTGATCCCCCTGAACGTGACGCTGGAGGACGGCACCGTCCTGCGGGACGGCATCGACATGACCCCCAGCGAATACTATGCCCATCTGGCAGCCTGCCGCAAGCTGCCCACTACCAGCCAGCCCAGCCCGGAGCAGTTCGAGCAGCTGTATCTGGACGCTGCTGCCGCCGGGGACGAGGTGCTGGGCATCTTCTTGTCCGATGCGCTGTCCGGCACCGGTCAGTGCGCAAGACTTGCCGCCGACCTTGCCAACGTGGACAATGTGGTGTTCGTGAACACCGAGAACGTCTGTCTGGGACAGTCTTTGCTGGTGCGTCTGGCGGTGCAGCTGCGGAACGCCGGCAAGACGATCCACCAGATCGCTGCCGATCTGGAAAGGGCCAAGCAGCACCTGCATCTGGTGGCCGCTGTGGACGATCTGAAGTACCTGCGCAAGGGCGGCAGACTGTCTGCCGCCGCCGCTGTGGCGGGCGGTATGCTGGGCATCAAGCCCATCCTCGCCGTCATAGAGGGCAAGGTGGCGCTGGCCGGTAAGGCGCGCGGTCTGCCCGGCGTGTATGTGGCGCTGTTCAAGAAGATCGACGAGATGGGCGGCATCCACCCGGACTACACCCCGCTGCTGGGCTACACCGTCAACCACCGGGAGCTGCAGCCGCTGCTGACCTACCTGCAGGACAACCTGCATCTGAACGCACCGCTGGTGCGCCAGATCGGCTGCGTCATCGGCACCCACACCGGCCCCGGTGCCTTCGGCATTGCATTCTTTGATAAAGAACTGGTGCTGGAATAAAACCTATTGAAAGCTAAAACAAGTCGGACAGCCCGCGGGCTGCCCGACTTGTTTTTTGTAGGGGAATGGGAAGTAATAGCGCTGTTTTGGGATGTGCACCCTTGTTGGCAACACCCTCGCCCTCTCAGGCGCTAACGCGCCAGCTCTCCCAAAGGGAGAGCCCTTGGCATAGCGGCAAAGTTTCCAGTCGAACCGCAAGGCTTGCGGTTTCGCCAGAGCCTCTCCCTTTGGGAGAGGTGGATACGAACGTAGTGAGCAGACGGAGAGGGCGAGGTTGCTTCCCGCAGCACCGCGCTTTCGCAGAAAGCGGCGCTGCAACTGCCGCTTCTCTCTACGACCCCTCTCTGTGAAAAAGTAGTTCCGAAACGCCCGCAGGCGTTTCGGAACTACAAATAAAAATATTCTTTCCGCTACTGATGCGCAAAGCGAACGCGGAGCGCATTCTGAATCGTCCCGCCCTGCCCTTACAGCACCGCGTCCGAGATGAGCTTGCCCAGCAGCAGCACCAGCACCACCAGCATCATGGGGCGGATGAAGCGGGCACCCTTTTTCAGGGCGAAGTGGGAGCCCAGCAGGTTGCCCAGAATGTTGCTGATGGCGCAGGGGATGCCGATGTGGAACACCACCAGACCGTTCATCAGGTAGGTAAACAGACTGGCGTAGTTGCTGGCCAGATTGAGCACCTTGCCGTTGCCGTTGGCGGTGCGCAGGTCAAAGCCCATCAGGGTGGTAAAGGCAATGATGGCAAAGGTGCCGGTGCCCGGGCCCATAATGCCATCGTACAGGCCGATGCCCAAACCGATGGCCAGCGCCAGTAAGATTTTTTTCAGATCCAGCGTGCCGTCGTCCCGGTTCTCATCCGGCAGGTTGCGCTGCCACAGGATGATGACCGCCGCCACCGGCAGGATGATGAACATCATGGTGCGCAGCATCTCGTCACTGAGCAGCAGCACGATGTGCGCGCCCAGCGCACTGCCCGCAAAGCTGCCGATGGCTGCAAGAACGCCCACCTTCACGTTTATGGCACCGCTTTTGAAAAAGCTTGCCGTGGCAAAGGTGGTGCCGCAGGCGGCGCTGAACTTGTTGGTGGCATAGGTGTAGTGGGGCGGCAGCCCGGCAAACAGATAGGCCGGCAGACTGATCAGCCCACCGCCGCCGGCTGCCGAATCCACAAAGCCTGCAAAGCCGGTCATCAGCATGAGAAACGCCATCATCCACGGCGAAATCGTGATACCCATTGTTATAATTCCTCTTATCTTTCCAAGTCGTTTGTTCTTTTTCAGGAGACGCGCGCCTTAGACCATATAAAACCTCCCCTCGCAGGGCAATACACAGCCCGGGATACCCGCGCAGCGCAGGGGTATCCCGGGCACATTTTGCAATTTTAAGACGTTTTATTACAGATTGTTTTTAAAGAAGCGGTATGCGTTGCGCCAGTAGATGGCTTCCACCTCGTCCTCGGTAAAGCCCTCGCGGCGCAGCGCCTCGGCCAGCAGCGGCATATCTGCTGCCGTTTCCAACTCGTGCTGGCCGCCGATGCCGTCAAAGTCGCTGCCAAGGCTGATGACCTCAATGCCGCCCACCTGCTTGAAGTGTGCCGCGTGCTTTGCCAGCCGCTCCACCGTGCTGCGGCAGAGCTTGGGGTGTGCCGAGTCTGCGTCCACAAAGGAAGCGCAGTAATTCAGCCCCGCAATGCCGCCCTTTTCTGCCAGTGCACGGATCATCTCGTCGGTCAGGTTGCGGTTGTGGGGCGACAGCGCACGGCAGTTGGAGTGGCTTGCCGCAAAGGGACGGGTGCTGTGGTTTACGATGTCCCAGAAGCCCTTATCGGAAAGGTGGCTCACGTCTGCGGTGATGTGCAGCTTTTCCATCTCTTCCAAAAAGGCAAAGCCCCGCTCGGTCAGGCCGGTCTCGGTATTGGCCACCAGCGGCCCGCCGGGGTTTGCGTTGGGGGCTGCCAGCTCGTTAGGGTAGTTCCACGTCAGGGTCATCATGCGCACGCCCAGTTCCTGCAGCCGCCGCAGCACGCCCAGACTGCCCTTGCAGCAGCCACCCTCTTCCACCGTCAGCATGGCGCTGAACTTGCCCTCGGCGCGGTTGCGCTCAAGGTCGGCGGCAGTGTACACCGGGGCGATCTTTTCCGGGTAAGCCGCCATGAGCCGCTTGAAGATGTCGATCTCTTCCAGCACGCTTACCAGCGGGTCAGCCCCGGGAGCGGGGTCGGCCAGATCCACATAGGCCGCAAAGCATTGCAGCAGATAATCCCCCTGCTGCAATTTTTCAAGGTCGATATGCAGATCGTTGTGCAAAAAGCTTTTGGGTGCGCCCGCCTTTTCGGCGCGGCGCAGTTCGTACAGGGTATCGCAATGCAGATCCCAAACCTTCATGATGGATACACTCCTTTATGCTTCTTCTCCCAGCAGCTGCAACAGCTGTTCGGGGTTCATGGACAAAATCGCGCCGTCTGCCCCACCGGTAACGGTGTCGGCCAGCGACTGCTTGGCCTGTTGCAGTTCCACGATCTTTTCCTCAATGGTGTCCTGCGCGATCAGCCGGTACACCTGCACCGGGTTGCGCTGGCCGATGCGGTAGGCGCGGTCGGTGGCCTGATTCTGCGCGGCAAGGTTCCACCACGGGTCGTAGTGGATGACGATATCGGCGGCGGTCAGGTTCAGACCCGTGCCGCCCGCCCGCAGCGAGATGAGAAAGACGTCTGCTTCACCCTGATTGAACCGGCGCACCTGCTCGGCACGCACAGGCTTCGGGGTAGAGCCCTGCAGGGTAAAGTGGCTCACCCCGGCTTCGTCCAGCCGCTTTGCCAGCAGTTCCAGCATGGAGGTGAACTGGCTGAACAGCAGAATGCGGTGCCCGCCCGCCACTGCCTCGGTGACAAGTTCCAGACAGGCGTCCAGCTTGGCGCTGCTGCCCGTCCAGTTGTCTGCCACAAGGCGCGGGTCGCAGCAGATCTCCCGCAGCCGCATCAGCACGGCAAACACGGTCATCTTGTCCGCCGGCTTTGCCGCCCGCAGCTTTTCCCGGGCATCCACCACCGCCGCCAGATACAGCTTGCGCTGCTCGGTCTCCAGTTCAACGCGGCGCACATTCTCGGTTTTGGGCGGCAGTTCCCGCAGCACCTCCGACTTCATGCGCCGCAGGATGAAGGGGCCGGTGAACTGGTTCAGCCGCCGCACGGCGTTGGCATCTTCGTCCTGCACGATGGGCTTTTCAAACCGGGCACAGAAGGTCTTGTAGGGGGGCAGATACCCGGGCATCAAAAAGGAGAAGATGCTCCACAGCTCGCCCAAGCGGTTCTCCACCGGGGTGCCGGTCAGGGCAAAGCGCACCCGGCTGTTCACCCGGCACACCGCCTTGTATTTCTGGGTGGTGTGGTTCTTGATGGCCTGCGCTTCGTCCAGAATGCAGGCGTAGAAGCTTTGCCCGGCATACAGTTTTTCGTCCCGGCGCAGCAGGTCGTAGCTGGTAATGACGATGTCCGCCTGTGCCCACCCATCGACCAGTGCGGCACGGTGGGCGGCATCGCCGTCCATGGCAACGCTTTGCAGCTGCGGGGTGAACTTCTGGCATTCCTCCTGCCAGTTCAGCACCAGCGACGCCGGGCAGACGATGAGGCTGGGCAGCTGCTGCCCGCCCTCCTTCATGGCCAGCAGGTAGCTGAGCACCTGCACAGTCTTGCCCAGACCCATATCATCGGCCAGAATGCCGCCCATGCCGTAGCCATCCAGTGTGCGCAGCCAGCGGTAGCCGTCCCGCTGGTATTTGCGCAGGGTCTTTTGCAGGGAGAGCGGCGGGGTATATTCGCTGTCCCGCACGGCGTGGAAGCTGCGGCTGATGCGCCGGAAAGCGTCGTCCCGGTCGAACCGCAGACCGTTCTGCCCCGAAAGCGCCCAGTCCAGCGTGGGCGCACGGTAGAGCGGCAGGGCGGCGTGGCCGTCCTTCAGCTTTGCGCCGGAAAGCTCCAGTGTGTCGTTCAGCTCGTCCAGCCCTTCCAGACTGTCGTCCAGCCGCAGCAGACTGCCGTCCCGCAGGCGGTGGTAGCGCTTTTTCTGGTGCAGGGACTGCAAAAGCTCCCGCAGCTCCTCCACCGGGAACGCGCCGGTGTCCACTTCCAAGTCCAGCACGCTGCCGTGCACCGACACCCCTACCGAAATTTTAGGCGGGGCGGCCTGCAGGTTGCGGAAGGCATCGGTCTGGTACACCTCGCCCATGGCCAGCAGGGCGGGAATGCCCTCTTCCAGCAGCTGGAAAAGGGCTTCCTCCCCGGAAATGCTGTAATGCCCGGGCTTGCCGCTCTCGGGTTCCAGATAGGTTTCCAGCAGCCGCTTTGCCCGGTTCTCGGTGCGGGCATCCCGCAAAAGATCCGGCGGCACCGGCTCGCCGGGGGCTACCCTGTCCTCGCCGTACAGAAAGACCGGGTACGCCGTGACGGTAAGCCCCCGGTCGGCGTCCAGATAAAACTGCACCACCGGTTCCAGCGGGATCTGGTTCAGCAGCAGCCGGTCGGGGTCCACGATGTTGACCCGGTTGCCCAGCTCCGGCAGCACATAGCTGCAAAAGGCGGCGGCATCCGCGCTGGTAAAGAACAAACTGCGCCCGCCAAAGGTCTCCAGCACCGGCAGCACCCGGCGGCATTCCTCCCGCTGCATCCGCCAGAGGGTGGTTTCGCCCAGCAGATAAGCATAGTCCAGCCCCTGCACCCCGCTGAGCGCCGGGGTACAGCTCAGCTGCACGCCGCCCTTGCGGCGCTCCACCTTCAGGCTGATGACCGGCAGACCCTCTTTAAGGGTATAGCCGCCCACAACGCCCTCGGCGGCGTAAAGCTCCACAAGGGCATCTAAGCCCTCGCCGGTCAGCGGCAGACCGCCCGCCGGGCCTTTCTCCCAGCCGGAGCGCACCGTACCCTCGGCTTCAAACGCCTGCCGGGCGCTCACCTGACGGCGCAGCAGCCGCAGCAATTGCTGTGCATCCGGGGCAAAGGCGTCCCACCGGTGCACAAACGCCAGCGACTTGCCGTAGCTGACGCTTTCGCCCTGCTCGACCGCATCCAGAAACTGCGGGATGCTTTTTACCAGATACTGCCGCCCGCCGATGCCGTCCGAGACCCGCAGCCGCAGCCAGATACGGCCATTGTGCGGCGTAAGCTCCGGTTCCAGCAGAGCAAAGCCGGTGCGCTGGGCAGCGGGCGGGGGCTGCTGCTGCGCATCCTCCCGCTGGTAGCGTTTCAGCAGAAGCTGGGCTTCATAGTCGGTCTCCGGCTCCTCACCCCGCCACTTGCGGCCGAACAGCATATCCAGCCCGGCGCTGTAGCTGTCCTTGCGGGGCTCCGGGTTCAGCCCGGCAACGCCCCGCTGCACCCCGGGGATGCTCTCCGGCTTTTTTGCCGGGGCATCCGGGGCAGGCGGGTTCTTTTCTGCGTCCTGCAGCAGCAGCGCGCCGATATGCTTGCAGTAGGTGCCGTCGCCGTTCTGGTTATAAGGGCAGTCGCAGGAGGCGCTGACAAAGCTGCCGTTTTCCCGCAGCCAGACCTGCGTATAATAGCAGTCCGGCCCGCTGCCCTGCACCAGCGCTGTCAGGTGCCGCACCCCGTCCTCGTTGGTGGTGCAGCTGCTTTGCAGGATGCGCTTGCGGTACTTCTGTGCCCGCTCAAAGATGCTTTTGCCCAGCAATGCGCGGATCTCCTGTGCGTCCATGTGTTCTCCCTCCCCTGTGCTGTCGCGGTTCCGGTCTATTCTATAAGAATACCGCGTTCCACCCCGGGATGCAAGGGCAGAAGGGTAAAAAACGTTTATTGCAATTCAACTTTTTAATGCAACAGCAACAACGTTGAATTGCATATCGCAAATATGCCGTTTGAATGCTGCACTAATTTCTTGACTTGCGATAGAAAGCGCCGAGCGGGACGATTTTGAATGGCCTCCGCTTTGCTTTGGCCATCTTCAGCGGAAAAATTATTTTTATATAGAGCAATACCGGAGCGTCTGCGGACGCTCCGGTATTGCATTTTTCACGGGAAAGGCCGTAAAGGCAAACGGCATTTATCGTGCTATAGTAAGTTCACAACTGTTCAGCCCTGTTTTTCTGCGGGGGCTGTGCCGCGCTTGCGGGTCTTGAGGTGGTACATCTCCTGATCCGCCTTGTCGATCAGGTCGTGCACGGTGGCAATGTCCGGCTCAAGGCGGGCGCAGCCGATGCTGATCTCGATCTGGTAGGGCTTGCCGGAGACGGCGTTGGCGGCATCCAGCTCCCGCTGGATGGAAGCGATCAGGGTGCGCACCTCCACGCTGTTGCAGCCGCAGGCGATGCAGAATTCATCGCCGCCGTAGCGCGCCAGCACGCCGTTATAGTTGGCGCATACCTTTTTCAAAATGCCCGCCAGCAGCACCAGTGCGGCGTCCCCCTCCAAGTGGCCGTACTCATCGTTGATGTGCTTGAAGTGATCCATGTCCATCATGAGGAAGTGCAGCGAGCGGTTGGGGTGGCGGCGGTAATAGGGCAGCTCGCTTTCCAGATAGCGCAGCGCCACGATACGGTTGCTAACGCCGGTCAGGGTGTCCACCGTGAACTTGGTCTGCAGCACCAGCACATACACGCACACCAGCCCCAGCGTAATGCCGCAGCACAGCAGCCCGCGCCCGGGCAGCCAGCCTTGCAGCAGAAAGCCTGCCGCCGGCGCAAGCGCGAGCAGCAGCAGGGTTTTCAGTTCCTCTTTGGGTGTTTCCTGCTTCCAGTGGCTCAGCGTCCAGCTGCAGCGGAGAAAGGCTGCTGCCAGATAGGCAAGCCCCACCAGCTTCGCCCCCCAGAACAGGGTGCTGCCCCGCAGCCCCTCTGCGTCCAGATAGCAAAAGCCGTTTTCGTCCCGCGCCGTCAGCAGCACCAGCAAAAGCAGTGTCACCGGTGCGGCGCTGAGCGCCAGCTTGCGGCCGTCCTCCATCCATGTACGCCCCAGCTCTGCCTCCACATACAAAAACACCAGTAAGCAGCAACACGCCGCCAGCAGATAAAACAAAATACTGCCCCCGGCGTTCAGCCGGTAGGTCAAGGGGATGCCCAGATCCTCCCACGCGCCCAGCTGCGCCAGCGCACTGCCATAATCTACGATCGTCAGCGCCCCGGCAAACCACAGCAGCGCCGTAAACTGCCGCCCGGGCAGACTTTTATCCCGCATTTTCTGCTGCGCCCGCAGCAAAACCACCAGTGTGACCAGACAGAGCCCACTGACCTGAGTATGCGCAATCGCATCCATGCCGCAACGCTCTCCTTTACCCTAGGGCGGCTTTGCGCCGTCCGACCCTTTTCCGCTCTTCCAACGTTCCTTTTTCGCACAAACCCATTGTACCAAATCCATAACAAATATGCAACACAAACCGAAAAATTCATACAAAAAAAGACACCGGAACGTCTTTCGGCGTTCCGGTGTCTTTTGAACTCAAATCACTTTGCCTGCGGATGGGCGGCATCATTGCGCAGGGCGCTTTCGCGGATCTTTTCCAGCGTCTGCTCGCTGAGGATATGCTCTGCCTTGCAGGCGTCCTCGGCGGCGGTCTGCTCGTCCACGCCCAGCTGCACAAAGAAGTGGGTCAGCAGCTGGTGGCGGCTGTAAATGCGCTGAGCGATCTCCTGCCCGGGCTCCAGCAGGGTCAGGTTGCCTTCGCCGTCCACCGCGATATAGCCGTTCTCCCGCAGCTTTTTCATGGCGATGCTCACGCTGGCTTTGGTAAAGCCCAGCTCATTGACAACGTCAATGGAGCGCACTTTGCCCATACGCTGGCTCAGCATCAGGATCGTTTCAAGATAATCTTCCGCGGACTGGTGGATCTGCATGGTTTGTCCGGCCTCCTGCCTTATTCCCTCTGGGGGATTTTTCCGACAGGGTATGTGTACCCTCTGTCGTATGTTAAAGGATATCACATTTTTGCGGTTGATGCAAGCAATTCGCAGCAAGTTTGGTTAAACTAACCATATTTCTCTGCACAGAACTGCTGTTTTGTCGGTTTTGCACCGCTCCTGTTTTGTGCAAAGGGTGCAATTTACCGCGCAGCCAGATAGGCGGCTGGGCCTTCCTCGTACAGATCGCCGCCGTGGGCGTCCAGCACAACGGTCAGAGGCATATCCTGCACAGTCAGGCGGCGCACCGCTTCACAGCCCAAGTCCGGCCATGCGATCACTTCCAGCGTCTGCACGCTTTTTGCCATCAGCGCACCGGCACCGCCCAGCGCAGCCAGATACACCGCACCGTTGCGCACCACAGCTGCCTTGACGGCGGCATCCCGCTTGCCCTTGCCGATCATGATCTTGTTGCCAAGGTCCAGCAGCCGGGGGCTCATGGCATCCATGCGCCCGCTGGTGGTGGGCCCTGCCGAGCCGATGACCTCGCCCGGGCGCTCCGGGGTGGGGCCTACATAATAGATAGCGCTGCCTTCCAGATCAAAAGGCAGGGTCTCGCCCTTGTCCAGCGCCTCCATCATCCGCTTGTGTGCCTGATCCCGGGCGGTGTACACCACACCGGAAAGCAGCACGGTATCCCCCGCTTTCAGCGGGGCCAGATCCTGCGCGGTGCAGGGGGTGGTAATTTTATATTCCACAGCAATACTCCTTTGGCATCCTCGCCCTCTCCGTCATCGCTCACGCGATGCCACCTCCCCCAAAGTGGGAGGCCTTGGCAGTCCACACAAACTTTACCTCTTTGCCAAGGGCTCTCCCTTTGGGAGAGCTGGACGCGAAGCGGCCTGAGAGGGCGGAGTCTCTTACAGCTCCGCGCTGGCGCGGCGGGTCACATGACAGGAAACGTTCACAGCCACTGGCAGACCCGCCACATGGGTGGGCATCTGCTCAATGGCAAGGCCAAGGCAGGTGGTCTTGCCGCCAAAGCCCTGCGGGCCGATGCCCAGTGCATTGATGGCGGCAAGCAGCTCCTGCTCCAGCTGCGCGTAGTAGGGGTCTGGGTTGGGGATGTCCAGCGGGCGCAGCAGCGCCTTTTTGGCAAGATACGCCACCTTGTCAAAGCTGCCGCCCACGCCGATGCCCAGCACGATGGGCGGGCAGGGGTTGGAGCCCGCCAGCTTTACGGTATCCACCACGAACCTTTTAAAGCCCTCCACGCCGTCGGCGGGCTTGAGCATCTGGATGCGGCTCATGTTCTCGCTGCCAAAGCCCTTGGGTGCCACCGTGATGCGGCAGCCCTCGCCGTCCACCAGATGCACCGTGATAGCCGCCGGGGTGTTGTCGCCGGTGTTGCCCCGGCGCAGCGGGTCGGCCACGATGCTCTTGCGCAGGTAGCCATCCGTATAGCCCCGGCGCACGCCCTCGTGGATGGCGGCTTCAAAGCTGCCGTCAATGTGCACATCCGTGCCCAGCTCCACGAACACACAGGCCATGCCGGTGTCCTGACAGATGGGCAGGTCTTTTTCCTTTGCGGCGCTAAGGTTCGACCACAGCAGGTCTAACGTGTTCTTTGCCAGCGGCCACGGCTCTTCCTCCCGGGCTTTTTCCAGCGCGGCCTGCACGTCCTGCGGCAGCTGGGTGTTGGCCTTGATGCAGAGCCGCGCCACCGTATCCGTAATGCTCTGTGCGGAGATCGTTCTCATGCCTGTGTCCTCCGCTTACAGCCGTGCCACGCCGGTCTCGCGGGCAGCTTTTGCCACGGCATTTGCCACAGCTTCGGCCACGCGGGGGTCGAACGCGCCGGGGATGATGTTCTCCTCGCTGCGGTCGGCATCGGTGATAAGGTCTGCAATGGCGTAGGCAGCAGCCAGCTTCATCTCATTGTTGATATCCCGGGCGCGGACGCTGAGCGCGCCCTTGAACAGGCCGGGGAAGCACAGCACGTTGTTGACCTGATTGGGGAAGTCGCTGCGGCCGGTAGCCATCACCCGCACGCCGCCCGCCTTGGCTTCATCCGGCATGATCTCCGGGGTGGGGTTGGCCATGGCAAAGACGATGGCGTCCTTGTTCATGGTCTTGCACAGCTCGGTGGTCAGGATGCCGGGGCGGGACACACCGATGAACACGTCTGCACCCTCCAGCGCTTCCTTCAGGCCGCCCTTGATCTGGCGGGGGTTGGTCACCTCGCCCAGCCAGTTCTTGTGTGCTTCGGCGCTGTTGCAGCCCTTGTACAGGGTGCCGAACTGATCTACCGCCACGATGTCCTTTGCACCGGCGGTCATGAGCATCTTGATGATGGCGGTACCGGCTGCGCCGGGGCCGTTCAGGACGATGTGCACGTCCTCCATCTTCTTATTCACCACGCGCAGGGCGTTGATGAGGGCAGCGGTGACCACGATGGCGGTGCCGTGCTGGTCATCGTGGAACACGGGGATGTCCAGCTCCCGCTCCAAGGTCTCCTCGATCTCGAAGCACTCGGGGCTCTTGATATCCTCCAGATTGATGCCGCCAAAGGTGGGCGCGATGGCCTTGCAGGCAGCAATGACGCTGGCAGCATCGTGGGCGTCGATGCAGATGGGGAAGGCGTCCACGCCGCCGAACTCCTTGAACAGCACGGCCTTGCCCTCCATGACCGGCAGACCGGCTTCCGGGCCGATATCGCCCAGACCCAGCACGGCAGTGCCGTTGGAGACAACGGCCACCATGTTGCCCTTGAAGGTGTACTTATACACATCGTCGGGGTTTTCCTTGATCTTGCGGCAGGGCTCGGCCACACCGGGGGTGTAGGCGGTGGACAGGTCGTCGCGGGTGGCGACCTCCACCTTGCTCACGATGCCCACCTTTCCCTTGTGGGTCTCGTGCATTTCCAGAGCTGCTTTATTGTAATCCATGGTTTTATCCTCCAATTTCAGCAAAAGGCTTTCCCCCGCAGGGAAAGGCTCATACAGTTTTATTGTAACAGAACCGTCCGGGTATTTCCACCGGTTTTGCGGCATTTCCCGCCCCAAAGCGGGCAAAAGTGATACCTGTGCCGGGCGGCATTTGTGGAATTTTAGCAAAAATCTTTTCTTTTCGCATTTTTCCGTTATAATAGGATGGTATGATATTTGCATTCTCCGTGAAAACGGTCTGCTATTTTTAGGAGGTATCTCTTTTGAAACGCATTACCAAGATCCTGTTGTGTGTGCTGTGCGCGGTGGCTGCTGTGCTGTGCGTAGCTGCGGCCTGCTTTATGCTGCTCAAAAAGCAGGGCAGCACCACGGCATCCTCTGCCGCATCCGGCGCAAGCGTGTCCGTCTACGGCAAGGTGTCGGATTTCGATTATTCCAGCTTCGATTATTCTGAGGGGCTGGACGATAACGGCCACTGGACCGGCATCCGCGCACTGGACTATGTGACGTTGCCGGAGGATGTATCCGCGCTGCCGCTTTCCAAGGCAGACATTGAGCCCACCGAGACCGAGATCCAGACCCAGATCGACACTTTGCTGAACCAGTACGCCACCACCCAGAACATCACCGGCCGGGCAGCCCAGAGCGGCGACACTGTGAACATCGACTATTCCGGCGCGGTGGATGGCGTAGCCTTTACCGGCGGCACCGCCACCGGCTATAACCTGACGCTCGGCAGCCACACCTTCATTGACGGCTTCGAGGATCAGATCATCGGCCACAATATCGGTGACACCTTTGATGTGACTGTTACCTTCCCGGAGGGCTACGGCGACTCCACCGACGCCGAGGGCAACACCATCACCCTCAGCGGCAAGGAAGCCGTGTTCAGCGTGACACTGAATGCCATCACCCAGAGCGTTGTGCCCACCCTGACCGACGAGTGGGTGGAGACGAACTTTGCCGCCAGCGACGACCTGCACACCGCAGACGCCCTGCGCCAGTACTTTGACCGTGCCCTGTACGCCAACAATCTGGACAACGCCGCGATGGACTATCTGCTCAATAACGCCACCTTCAAGGAGATCCCCACCCAGATCACCAGCTACTACATCCGTATGTTCCTGAACTACCACTCTCAGCTTGCTACCCAGTACGGCATGGAGCTGGACGCCTACGCACAGGCCAAGGGCTACGCCGATGCCAACGCGATGCTGGCAGATTCTGACGCCTACTTTGAGCATCTGGCCAAGCAGGATCTGGTCTTTCAGGCCATTGCGGAGCAGCTGGACATCACCCCCACGCAGGAGCAGATCGACAGTGTCAACAGCTCCTACGCCGACACCTACGGCGCACAGCGCAGTATGCTGAACGCCTTGCAGCTGGCTGTGCTGGACAAGGTGGAGGAAAGCGCGGTGCTTTCCTGACAGCCGTCAAAACACGATTTAAAATGGCTTCCGCTACGCTCTAGCCATGTTCAGCGGAAAAATTATTTTTAATAGAGCAATGCCGGAGCGTCTGCGGACGCTCCGGCATTGCATTTTCACGGGAGGGGTCGTGGAGGGAAGCGGCAGATGCAGCGCCGCTTTCTGCGAAAGCGCGGCGCAGCGGGGGATAAAACTCCCCCAGTCGCCTACGGCGACAGCCCCCTCTGAGATGGGGCCCTTGGCAAAACCGGAGACTTTCCCGCCATGCCAAAGGCTCCCTCCCAGAGGGAGCTGGCAAAACCGTCAGGTTTTGACTGAGGGAGTTCAGCCGTCCCCTTGGGGAAGGTGGCTTGACGCGAAGCGGCAAGACGGAAGGGGTTCTCTCTGCGGAGGGCATTCCAAATCGTCTCACACAGCCAAAAGGCCGCTGCACGGTGAGGTGCAGCGGCCTTTGTTTTCCACATTTTTATTTTGCAGTGTTGATAAAGCTGCGGTTATCCCACAGGTACTTGATGCCGGAGATGGCGGTCACAGCGGCCACCAGCCAGCACAGGGCGATGGAGATCACCACCACGATGGAAACGCTTTCCACCGTGCCGCGGTAGCTCAGGGCAGTGCCGAAGAAGTAGAAGATGATGCTCAGCATCTGCAAAACGGTCTTTACCTTGCCCCACATATTGGCGGCGATGACCTTGCCGTCCTTGGCACCGGCGGCCACCATGCGCAGACCGGACACCGCAAACTCACGCGCCAGAATGATGCACAGCACCACCGGGCTGCACACACCATCCCGCAGCATATAGATGAAGGCCACGGTGGTCAGCAGCTTGTCAGCCAGCGGGTCGGCAAACTTGCCGAAATCGGTGACCATGTGCCACTTGCGTGCCAGATGGCCGTCCAGAAAGTCGGTGAAGCTGGCAGCGGCAAACACGATGCCTGCCAGCAGGTAGAAGGCGGCGTTGAATGTACCGTCCACGATGCCGTCCAGACCGGTCAGAGACACAAAGATCATGAACACCGGCACCAGAATGATGCGGGTCAGGGTAAGCTTATTGGGCAGATTCATAGATTTTATCCTCCAATTCGTTATTTTACGACTGTACCATACAGATCGTAAAGGTCGCTGTCCTCTACCAGCACATCATAGAACTGGCCGGGGTACAGCGGTTCCTCGCTGGAAACGCAGACGCAGCCGTCCACCTCCGGCGCATCGCCGGTGGTGCGGCAGAGGTACAGGCCGTTTTCCTCGTCGATGCCGTCACACAGAACGTGCACGGTCTGGCCCACCTTTTCGGCCTGCTTCTGCGCCATGATGCCGGTCTGGATCTGCATCACCAGCTCGGCACGCTTGTCCTTGACCTCCTGCTCGATCTGGCCGTCCATCCGTGCTGCCACGGTGTTTTCCTCGGCAGAGTAGGCAAAGCAGCCCAGACGGTCGAACTGCACTTCCTTGACGAAGTTGCACAGATCCTCGAACTGTTCCTCGGTCTCGCCGGGGAAGCCCGCGATCAGGGTGGTGCGCAGGGTGATGCCGGGGATCTCGCGGCGCAGCTTGCCGATGACCTCCAGCAGCTCCGCACGGGTGGAGCGGCGGTTCATGTTCTTGAGGATGGTATCGTTGCAGTGCTGGATGGGCAGGTCGAGGTAAGGCACCACCTTCTCGTTGCGCTTCATGGCGGCAATAAATTCATCGGTGATGCGCTCCGGGTAGGCGTACATGATGCGGATCCATTCCAGCCCCGGCACCTTGTTCAGCTTGTCCAGCAGCTCACAGATGCTGCCGGGCTTGCCCCAGTCCTCGCCGTAGGCGGTGGGGTCCTGCGCCACAACAATAAGCTCCTTCACGCCCTCACCGGCCAGCCAGCGGGCTTCGGCTACGCAGTCGGCCATATCGCGGCTGTGCAGCGGGCCGCGGATGCCCGGGATAGCGCAGTAATGGCAGCGGTTGTTGCAGCCCTCGGCGATCTTTAAGTACGCATAGTGGGCGGGCGTGCCGATGACACGTTTGCCGCCCAGCGGGAAGTCCTTTTTGGCGCCGTAGCTTTCCAGATGATCCTCGCCGTGGAACAGCCGCTCCACGATGGTGTCAATGGCCTTGTTGGAGGCGCAGCCCACAACAGCGTCCACCTCGGGAATCTCTTCCTCGATCTGGCTTCGGTAGCGCTCGGCCAAGCACCCGGTAACGATGACCTTCAGGTTCGGGTTCTGCTGCTTATAAGCGCAGGCTTCCAGAATGTTTTCAATGGCCTCGGTCTTGGCACTCTCGATAAAGCCGCAGGTGTTCACAAGAATGACATCGGCTTCGGCCAGATCGGCCACGGTCTCGTGCCCGGCAGACAGCAGGATGTGCACCATCACATCCAGATCCACCTGATTTTTCGGGCAGCCAAGGGAAATACACGCAATTTTCATAAGGGATGATACTCTCTTTCTCTTTTGAGGGGTGCTTTTGAACTTTACGATTTGATGTTTTTCACGGGAGAGACGCAGTGGGAACCCCTTCCGTCTGCTCACTGCGTTCGCAGCCACCTTCCCCAAGGGGACGGCTTTTTGCGGTAGCGGTAAAGTTTCCGGCACAGCCAAAGGCGCCCCCTTGAGGGCTGACTTCCCCCGGCCGGGGGAAGATGTCGCGCAGCGACAAAAGGGGGAATCTGCCGAACGAAGTGAGGCTGAAGGGGTCATTCCTCCTCCACCCTGCGGATGGCTTCTTTGATGACGGGGTAGGCAAAGCCGCGGCGCTGCAGCGCCGCCACCACAAGGTCGCGACGGCCGATAGCAAGCTTTTTGCGGTAGCGGCTGTCCACCAGCGCGGCGGCGGCTTCCAGCTCCGGGTCTTCGCCGCCGTCCTCCGGGGCGTAGACCGCTTCCAGCGCTCCTGCCACCTCGGCGGGGGCAAGCCCCTTCTGGCGCAGGCTCTGGGCGGCGGCGCGGCGGCTTTTGCGGGCAGCCAGCAGACTGTGCGCCCGTGCTTCGGCGTAGCGGGCATCGTTCACATAGTCCAGCTGCACCATCTCCGCCACAGCGGCAGCAGCAGCCTGCTCGGTATAGCGGCGGCACAGCCGCTCATACAGCATATTGGCAGAGACCTCCTGTCCGGCCAGCGTTTCCAGCGCACTCGCCCGCGCCTTGGCGGGGTCGGCGCACTTTTCCGCATCCGGGCGGGGTCGGCGGCGGTAGAAGGCCATTTAGTCCTCCACCATGATATCCAGCTCGCTCTCGCTGCTGCGGGCGGGTGCCTTGACCACCGGCTCTTTTGCGGCGGCAGGGTCGGCGGGCTTCTCCGTTGCGGCGGCTGCGGCGCGGCCTGCCGGACGGCGGGTGGCGTACAGCTTATCGGCGTTGGCGCGGATCTGACCCTCGATGTCATTGGCGATTTCGGGGTTATCCTTCAGGAACTGCTTGGCGTTGTCGCGGCCCTGACCCAGACGGATATCGCCGTAGTTGAACCATGCGCCGCTCTTCTGCACGATGCCCAGCTTGACGCCCACGTCAATGAGCTCGCTCATTTTGGAGATGCCCTCACCGAACATGATGTCGAACTCGGCTTCACGGAACGGCGGAGCCACCTTGTTCTTGACGATCTTGGCACGGGTGTGGTTGCCGATGAACTGGCCGGAGGAGTCCTTCAGACCCTCCACGCGGCGGATGTCGATACGCACCGAGGCGTAGTACTTCAAAGCGCGGCCGCCGGTGGTCACCTCCGGGTTGCCGTACATGACGCCCACCTTCTCACGCAGCTGGTTGATGAACACGCAGACCGTGTTGGTCTTGCCGATGACGCTGGTCAGCTTGCGCATGGCCTGACTCATCAGACGTGCCTGCAGACCCACATGGCTGTCGCCCATCTCGCCCTCGATCTCGGCGCGGGGCACCATGGCGGCTACCGAGTCCACTACGATGGCGTCGATGGCACCGGAGCGCACCAGTGCTTCGCAGATCTCCATGGCCTGCTCGCCGGTGTCCGGCTGGCTGACCAGCAGGTTGTTGATATCCACACCCAGCGCTTCGGCATAGGTGGGGTCCAGTGCGTGCTCAACGTCGATAAAGGCCACCTCGCCGCCCTTCTTCTGGGCTTCGGCAAGGATGTGCAGTGCCAGCGTGGTCTTACCGCTGGATTCCGGGCCGTACACCTCAATAATGCGCCCGCGCGGCACGCCGCCCACGCCCAGCGCCAGATCCAGCCCCAGACTGCCGGTGGAAATGGCATCCACCTGCATGGAGGCGTTGTCGCCCAGCTTCATGACGGCACCCTTGCCGAACTGCTTTTCGATCTGCGCCAGCGCCGTAGCCAGCGCGTCCTTCTTGGCTTCCGGCTCGGTCTTTTGGGTGGCCGGTGCAACGTTGTTGTTCTGATTTTTTGCCATAGCCTGCTGCTCCTTTTATCCTTTGGGCCCGCAGAGGGCGGGCTGTCCTTCGCTTTCCTTCTTAGTATAACACAAAATCAAAATATTACAACAAGAAGTTGTTTGTTTTTTCCAATTTATTTTGCGCGATAGGCGATCACACAGCGGTCGTTGCCGCCAAAGTCCTGTATGCAGCGGATATCTGCCCATCCGTTCTCTGCCAGCAGGGCGCTTACAGCTTCCCGCTGCTGCCAGCCGATCTCCAACACCAGCGCCCCGCCGGGGCACAGCGCATTTTGGTAGTGCTGCGCCAGCGCCCGGTAGAACACAAGGCCGTCCTCCCCGGCTTCCAGCGCCATAGCAGGCTCCTGCGCCACCTCGGGCTGCAGCTGCTCCATCTCGGCGGCGGTCAGGTAGGGCGGGTTCGAGACGATGAGTTCCAGCTGCCCCTCCGGCAGGGTTTCCCAGTAGGTGAACAGGTCTGCCTGCACCGGCTGCACCGCGTAGACGGGCTTTTTGCCTGCCCGCAGCGCGTTCAGCGCCGGGCCCCAGTCCAAGGCCGGGGCATCTGCCTGTTCAAGCGCAGAGGGTTCCAGCACGTTCTCGGTCTGTCTGCCCTGCCCGGTCAGAGCGCAGCGGGCATTCTTTTCCAGATAGACAAAGGCCGCAGGGCTTTTTTCCACGCAGGTCACCTGCGCGGCAGGACAAAAGCGCTTGACCCCCAACCCCAGACAGCCTGTCCCGGCGCAGAGGTCCAGCACCCGGGGCGATTCGATGCCCGCAAGGGTCTCGGCGGCGGCCTGCGCCACCACCTCGGTATCTGCCCGGGGACAGAGCACCCCGGGGCCTACCGCCAACTCAAAATCTAAAAAGCTCCAGCTGCCGCAGAGGTATTGCAGCGGCTCCCGCGCGGCGCGGCGGGTGCAAAGCACTTCCAGCGCCGCCGCCTGCTCTGCGGTCAGCGGACGGTCGGAAAGCCGCACGTCCCGCCCGGTCGCCAGCCGGAACAGCTCCCGCGCGTCAAAATCCGCGTCCGGGCAGCCTGCGGCGGTCAGCCGCTGTTCCACCTCCCGCACCGCTGTGCGGGGGAGCATTGCTTCGCTTACCATTTGCCTTCCTCCGGGTTTTCGGGCAGCACGGGGGTGATGGCGGCAATGGCTACCTCGATCATGCTGTCGTCCGGCTCAAAGACGGTAAGATGCTGCACCCAGATGCCCGGCTGACGGATGATGCGGGTAGCAATGTTATCCGACCGGCCGCACCACTTGAGCAGCTCGTAGCTGATGCCCATGACCAGCGGCAGCAGCAGCAGCTTGCACACCACCCGCAGACCGATGCTGCCCCATGGCAGCACACTGTACAGAAACACGCTGACAATAACCACCAGAATGAGGAAGCTTGTGCCGCAGCGGGGGTGGAAGCGGGTGTACTTGCGCACGTTCTCCACGGTCAGCGGGTCGCCCGCCTCGTAGCAGGCAATGGTCTTGTGCTCTGCGCCGTGGTATTCAAACACCCGGTGGATCTCCTTCATTTTAGAGATGCCTACCATATAGGTCAGGAAGATGGCCACCTTCAGCACCGCTTCCAGCACCACCTTGCCCCAGCGCCCCAGCGGCAGCAGACGGTTCACCCCGCCCACAAGGAAGGTGGGCAGCACGGTGAACAGCAGAATCGCCAGCAGACCGCCCAGCACCGCCGCCACGGTCAGCAGCGCGTTCTCGGCTTTCTCGCCCAGATGCTCCCCCACCCATTTTTCAAAGGCGGTCTCCTCCTCGGCGGGGTCGTAGTCGTCCCCCATGCTTACCTGTGCCGAGTACATCATGTAGCGGTAGCCCACGATCATGCTCTCGATCATGGAAATGGCGCCGCGCACCAGCGGGATCTTCGTCCACACCCCGTGGGCGGGGGTGGGGTCAAGTTTCGTCTCAATGGTGCCGTCCGGCTTGCGCACGGCGCAGCACATCTGCTTGGGGCCGCGCATCATGATGCCCTCCATCAGTGCCTGCCCGCCTACGCTGGTCTTAAAGCGTTCCTTTTTAGGTTGATTCATTGGTTTCTCCCGATATCCGCCCCTGCCGCTTGCGGCAAAGGGCGGTCTTTTTTGTATTTTATCCGGGGCATATCCCCGAGCAAAGCTCATTCTAGCACACAAATGTGACAAAATCTGTGTTTTGGGGGCACTGCTCACGCCTTATGGTACAGCGGCAGACCCAAGGTGACCACGGTGCCGCGCCCGAGGGTGCTCTTGATATCCAGCGTGCCGTCCAGCGCGGTCATGATGGAATCCACCAGCGCCAGACCGATGCCGCTGCCACGCACCGAGTTGCTGCCCTTGTAGAACTTGGTCTTTACGTTTTCCAGATCCTCCGGCGGAATGCCGCGTCCCTGATCGATGATCTCCACAAAGGCTTTGTACTCCCCTGCCCACAGCTTGACCGTAATGCGCCCGCCGGGGGCGGAGTATTTGATGGCGTTATCCAGAATATTGATGAACACCTGCCGCAGACGGTCCGGGTCGGCGTAGACGGGGATCATCTCCTCCGGCTCGGTGTAGTGGAGCAGCAGCCCCTCCTGCCGGATGCGTGCCTCGCAGAAGAGCACAGCATCGGTCAGTTCTGCCACCAAGTCCAGCGGGCGGCACTCCATGCGGATGCGTCCGTTCTGCAGACGGCTGAAATCCAGCAGCTCCTCTACCATATTGTTCAGCCGCCCGGTCTCGTTGTTGATGATCTCCAGCCCCTTGCGGTAGTTCTCGTCGGTGGGGTCGTCCAAGGTCATCAAGGTCTCCACCCAGCCCCGGATGGAGGTAAGCGGGGTGCGCAGTTCGTGAGACACCGAGCTGATGAACTCGTTCTTCATCTTCTCGGTCTCTTCCAGACCCTCAGCCATCTGGTTGATAGTGCCGCGCAGCCGGTCCACCTCGTCGTGGGGGTCGCCGGTCAGGGGCAGACGCACATCCAGCTCGCCCCGGGCGATGCCGGCGGCGGTGCGCTCCACCTGCCCCAGCGGCACCACGATGCCCCGCACAAAGTACAGTCCGGACATGACCGTGAACAGCAGGATCGCCACCGCAAGGAACACACTGACGATGACGGCGTTTTTGACCTGCCGCTCCACCAGCGCCAGACTGGTGACCAGCCGCAGAGCCGCCACGTCCTCGGCGTCGTAGGGCACCCTGTCTCTTATACACATCTCCGAGCCCACGAGACTACGCTGCATCTCG
>ENA-OWXD01000115-OWXD01000115.1-human-gut-metagenome-genome-assembly--contig:-NODE-115-length-27769-cov-15.1803_pt1 | contig 27769 bp, 21 predicted proteins | sample MGYA00249244_ERZ652055 | MGnify/ENA primary metagenome ERZ652055 (study PRJEB26925, sample SAMN05827059) | human gut metagenome | biome: ENVO:2100002; feature: ENVO:00000062; material: ENVO:00002003...
GATTGCGTACATTTTGTTCATTCCTTTTCGTTGTACTCGCTGGTCGTAAAGGCAGACCCTTACAGCGGGCCATTTCAGGCGCCCACACCATGCGGCTAGAATATTATAGCAAAAACCAAACCGGATTGCAAGAGGAAATTTCCCCTTTTGCGCAGATTTTTACGCTTTTTTCTGCCCGGCCTGCTCTATGGCGGCCTTTACCTGCGCATTGTAGGCCTCGGTCTTTTCCAAAAACAGCTTGCGCGGGCTGGAGGCCAGCAGCTGGGTGTCCTTACCTGCAAAGGAGATGGGGCCGTCCAGCTTCTTTTGAGCCGCCTTGTTCTCTGCGTTCAGCGCCAGCGGCACAAACAGGGGCTTGTCCTTGAGCTTGCGGGTAAAGTACACCTCTGCCGCAATGCCCGCCACCACGGCGATGCCTGCCACCAGCTGGGATGCACGCAGCCCGATGGAGGGCACCAGCATCAGACTGTCGGTGCGCAGGCCCTCGATCCAGAAACGGCCTGCGCCGTACCATACCAGATACCGCAGGGTGATGTCGCCGTTGAACTTGCGCTTTTTGATGTAGCGGAACAGCAGGAAGAAGCCCACAAAGCACCAGATGCTCTCATACAAAAAAGTGGGGTGCACCGGCAGGTTGGGGTCGATGACCACGCCCTTGGGTACCGTGACCGTGCTGCTCATCAGGTAAGCACGGGTCGTCTCGCTGTACATTCCCCAAGGCAGGGTGGTGTTGCAGCCAAAGGCCTCCTGATTGAAAAAGTTGCCCCAGCGGCCGCAGCCCTGCCCGATGAGAAAGCCCATAGCGGTCAGGTCAAACATGGGCAGCACCGGCACGCCCCGCCACTTGCAGGCCAGACCACCGAACAAAAAGCCGCCAATGATGCCGCCGTAGATGGCAAGGCCGCCATCGCGGATGGCGATCATCTCCCAGATGCTTTCATATTTAAAAGGTGCCATAGCCACATAGTAGGCGCGGGCGCTGATGATGCCCAGCACTACGCCAATAAGGATGACATCCACCATACTGTCGGGGTCTACGCCAAACTCGATGCTGTGCCGGAAGGCAAAGACCAGTGCCAGACACAGACCCACCGCAATGCACACGCCGTACCAGTAGATGCTGACCCCGCCGATGGTAAAGGCCACACGGTTCAGCTGAAAGCTCAGCCCCAGACCCGGGAACTGTACCAGATTTGTAAGATGGTTCATCCTTCTTCCTCCTCGTCCTCTTCTGCCGCCTGCGCCGTGCCGTCCGGCTGGATGTACATGGTAGCCATGCGGTCGGTGCACAGGATGTGCTGCAAAGCAGCGTCCGCATCCTCTGCGGTCAGCCCAGCCAGCATGGAGATCTGCTGCGCCACCGTCTGGCCGCTGAGGGCAAAGTCTGCCATCTGGCTGGCGGAGTCCTCCACGTTTTCCAGATTTTCGATCAGCTGACCGTATTTTTCGTTCTTGCACAGGGTAAACACTTCCCTGTCCACCCCTGCGGCGCGCACCCGGGCGATCTCGTCCAGCAGCAGCTGGCGCACGGTGTCCGGCACATCGCTCTCGCCGGTGAACAGGATGCAGCAGCAGCCGTCCACCCGCAGCACCTCGCCGCCAAAGCCGGGGTTCACAAGACCTTCGTCATACAGGCGGCGGTACAAGGGCGACATCCCGCCCACGATGCAACTGAGCACAAGATCGTACAGCGCCTCGGTGCGCAGGTCGCCCGCAGGCAGCGGCTCTTCCTTAAAGCCCACGCCGAAGCAGGGCTTAGAAACCGGCATGGTCAGCGTTTTTTCCGTGGCGGCAAGGGTCATGGGCTCCGAAGCCCACAGCCGCTGCACCTTCTGTGCCGGGCGGGGCTCCATCAGGCCGTGCCGCTTGCAGGCAGCCAAGATCTGCTCCATGGTGGTGTTGCCGGCCGCAGCCAGCACCATATTGCCCGGGGCATAAAAGGCCTTGCAGCTATTGTACAGCATGGCGGGCGTGATCTCGGCAATGCTTTCCACCGTGCCCGCGATGTCGCTGCGGATGGGGTGGCTGTGGTATAGGCACTCGAACAGGCCGGTGATGAGCCGCCAGTCCGGGCTGTCATCGTACATTTTGATCTCCTGCCCGATGATGCCCTGCTCCTTGGCGATGGTCTGCTCGGTAAAGTAGGGGTGGCCTACCATGCCCAGCAGCACATCCAGACTTTCGTCCAGCTGCTGGGTGGCGGTGAACAGGTAGCAGGTGCGGTCAAAGCTGGTAAATGCGTTGGCGTTGGCACCGGTCTTTGCGTACTTGGCAAAGGCGTCGCCGTCCTCGTCCTCGAACATCTTGTGTTCCAGAAAATGCGCCACACCCGCCGGCAGATGCACCGTTTGCCCGTTCAGGCAGAAATCCCGGTCGATGGAGCCGAACTTGGTGGCATAGATCACATGGGTGCTGGAATAGCCCGGCATGGGGCGCACCAGCACCGTCAGGCCGGAGGGCAGGGTCTGCCACTGGTCGGCCACGGTCTTTTCCAGCAGGGTCTGGTTATTCTGCGGCATGGGCAGCATCCTCCTTTGTAAGCAGATAGCTGACCGAGAGGGTCAGGCGGCGCAGGATATCCCGCACCTCATCCTTGGTCACGGCGCGCAGGGCATTCCGCGCCTGCTCCGGGCTCTGGATGGGCGCAGCGCTGTTGGCACCGGCGCGCAGCACCTCGATGTAGTACCAGCTCTCGATGCCGCCAAGACTGTCCTCTACCCCGTTCATGCCGCTGAGCAAACCCCGGCGGCAGTCCTCAAATTCCTCGTCGGTAATGGGACCGGTGCACAGGTCGGCAAGCTCTTTCAGAATCGCCTGCTCTGCGCGGGCGGCATCGGCGTGCTCCACGCCGCTGTTCACCGCCATGCTGCCGGTAAAGCTCTGGAACGAGGAGGAGCAGTAGTAGCACAGATGGTCCCGCTCCCGCACATTGAGGAACAGGCGGCTGGTCACGCTGCCGCCGTACAGCGCCATGGCAAGGCGCACCGCTGCCAGCTGCTGCGGCTGCATGGGCTGCCCCAGCGTGAACAGCATACACAGCTTTGCCTGCACCATATCGTAGTTTTCGGTCTTGTGCACCGGTGCAATGGCGGGCATGGCCATGTTTTCCACCAGCGGCAGCGGGGCGCGATCGATGCAGGCAAGCTCTGCCAGCAAAGCGTCCCGGATGGCAGCAGTCTGGGCGGCATCGCAGCCCAGCACCAGCAGCTCGATATTGGCGGTGCGCAGCATCTGCCGGTAGGCGGCGGTCAGCATAGCCGGGGTAAGGCCGTCCACCTCTTCCAGATAGCCCTCCTGCCGCACGCCCGCCGGGCTGTCGCCAAAGAATTCCCGGTTGGCCTGATGCGGACAGTAGATGCGTTTATCGTTGATCTCGTCCTCAAGGCCTTTTTTCAGCATCTGCTTTTCAATGCTGACAGCCTGCGGGTCAAAGCAGCCGTCCACAAGATAAGGATGGAAAGCCGCACCCAGCGCGATTTTGGTATACTCGGCGGTCAGCGCCTCGCCTTCCAGCGCAAAGGCGTCTTTGATGCCGGTCACGCTGACGCAGAGGTTGTGGTTGCAGCCCATGGGGCGGGCGTCCACGGTCAGGTCTGCGCCGTAAAGCTTTGCCAGCTTTTTGGTCAGCCGGGTCATATCCGGGCAGTCCGCATAGCCGCGCTCCATCACCAGCGGCAAAAGCGCATGGGCAGTGGCCGTTTTACGCTCTGCCGGGAAGGCAAAGTGGATGCTGATGCGGCAGCGGTTGAATTTAGAAGCCGGGTCGCAGGAAAGATGCACGCCCGGTGCAATGAGAGTACGTTCCAATGATAGTTCCCTTCTCTCTGCGCCGCAGCACAGAGCATTTGATTCAGTCTGCCCGCTGCAGGGCGATGAACTCTTCTAAGCTCAGGCCGCTGGCGCGGATGGCAAGGGCGTTTTCCACCCCTACATAGCGCCAGTGCCACGGCTCGAACACGATGCCGGTGGCGGCCTGCCTGTCCTGCGGGTAGCGCTGGATAAAGCCGTATTCCGCCGCGTAGGCCGTAAGCCACTCGTAGGCGCGGGTCTCGGCAAAGCTGGTATCCTGCTGCGGGTCGTCCGCGCTGAGGATATCTGCCGCGTAGCCGGTGCCGTGCTCGTTGGCGTTGGCAGCGGGCTGGATGGTAGCCGCCAGACGGGCGGCTTCCTCTTCGCTCTTGCGCTTATCGCGGTAGGTCTGCACCCGGGCTTCATAGGCATCCTGCCGGGTGTCGGCGTCCTGATAACCGGCCACAAGGGTCAGGCTGACGCCGTCCGCCTGCGCGGCGGCGGCCATGCTGCGGTACTGCATGGCGGCTTCGGCTTCCAGCTGCTGGCCGGTGGTCTCGTCGGCAATATCCAGCAGCGGGGTCGGCTCGGCGGTATAGGGCAGATTGGCATTTACCAGCGTAAGCCGCGTGTCTGCGGCGTTGAACACATAGTCTGCGCCGTTGTACACGCTGGCTGCAAATACCTTTGGCCCGGCCAGCAGGCTGTGCACCTTGGGCAGCAGCCACAGGATGCCGCCGGTCAGCAGCGCCACCACCGCAGCGCAGCCGGCCAGAAACAGCACCCAGTTGCGGGCCAGCCGCAGCATTTTGCGGCGTTTCCATTGTTGATAGGTCAGGCGCTTATCAGCAGGCGCTCTGGAGGTACGGGTGGGTTCACTCATGCGGCGGGGCTCCTTTTCGGCATAGTTGCAGCGCCGGTGCGCCGCACAGATTCAAACTATATTATACACCCCTTTGCAATTTGTGTAAACGCCGCTGTGTGTAAAAAAATTATGACCCGCCCGCCCCCGGCAGGGAGCAGACAGGCCATAGCCAAAAATTTTACGCAGATCAGTCAAACAGCATATCATGGATGGCGCTGACAGCCTTGTCGGCGTCTGCACGGTCGATGATGCAGGAGATCTTGATCTCGCTGGTGGAGATCATCTTGATGTTGATATTGTTGTTGGACAGTGCCTCGAACATCTTGGAAGCAACGCCGCTGTGGCTCTGCATACCGGCACCCACGATGGAGACCTTGGCGCAGGTGGTGTCCACACTGACATCGCTGAAGTGTGCGCTGTCCTTCAGCACACGCATGGCCACCTCGGCTTCGCCCTCGGCACAGGTAAAGCTGATGTCCTTCTTACCGTCGCGGCCGGTGGACTGCAGGATGATGTCCACGTTGATGTTCTTCTGTGCCAGCAGACCAAAGATCTTAAAGCTCATGCCCGGCTCGTCGGGAACGTTGAGAATCGTGATAACAGCAACATCGGTGTCCTTGGCAACACCCTTGATCAGCATACCTTCCATGTCCTTTGTAACCTCCTTAACCACCGTACCCGGGATGGGGTTCAGGCTGGAGAGCACCTCCAGCTCCACATTGTACTTTTTGGCCAGCTCCACGCTGCGGTTGTTCAGCACCTGTGCGCCCAGAGATGCCAGCTCCAGCATCTCGTCAAAGGTGATCTCCTCCAGCTTGCGGGTGTTGCGCACCTTGCGCGGGTCGGCGGTGTAAACGCCCTCCACATCCGTATAGATCTGGCAGCGGTCAGCGTGCAGGGCAGCGGCAATGGCCACAGCACTGGTGTCGGAGCCGCCGCGTCCCAGCGTGGTGATATCGTCCAGCTTGTTCAAGCCCTGGAAGCCTGCCACCACCACCACACGGTTGCGCTCCAGCTCCGAGGAGATCCGCTCGGTCTCCAGCCGGGTGATGCGCGCCTTGGTGTAGGCACGGTCGGTGCGGAAGCCAGCCTGCCAGCCGGTCAGGCTGATGGCATGGCAGCCCAGCTCGTTCAGCGCCATGGCCAGCAGTGCGATGCTGATCTGCTCGCCGGAGGCCAGCAGCATATCCATCTCACGCGCCGAGGGGTTATGGGTGATCTCCCCTGCCTTGGCGATCAGGTCATCGGTGGTGTCGCCCTGTGCGGAGACCACCACCACTACGTCATTGCCCGCGTTGTGGGTGTTGGCCACGATCCGCGCAACGTTGAAGATACGGTCACGGTCCTTTACGGAGGAACCGCCGAATTTCTGTACGATCAACGCCATATCTTGTCACTCTCCTCTTTACGCCCCGCGCTTGCGGGGGCTTGCCGGGCGGAAGCGTTCTTGCACTTCCCTTACCCGTTTATCATTCCACAGTCGCGCCGGTGTTATCGGCATCCAGCTGCAACAGTGTAAATGCTTCACATCCGTCCAGACCTTCCAGCAGCTCCAGACCTTTTTCCAGCTTGGAATAGAACTTTTCGGCTTCGGCCTTTTCCGCCACTGCCATGACCGTGCTGCCTGCACCGGAGACATACACGGCCTTTGCGCCGCACAGCCGCGCCATATCGAACACCTCGCGGGAGCCGGGCATCAGGGGCATCCGGTACTGCTGGTGCAGCTTATCCTCAGTGGCAATGGCCAGCAGGTCGTGCCGTCCCTCGCAGAAAGCTGCGGGCACCAGCGCCGCACGGGACAGGTTATACACCGCATCCTTATGGGATACCTCCTTGGGCAGGGCAGCGCGGGCTGCTTCGGTCAGCAGCTTGTAGTCCGGCACGATGGCGGCAAAGCAGAGACTTTCGTCCACATTCCGCTTGACCGAATACACCTTGCCGTCCTCGAACACGCTGCTGGTCAGACCGCCCAGCAGGGCCGGGGCCACGTTATCGGGGTGTCCCTCAATGGCAGTTGCCAGCGTGAGCAGCTCCTGCGTGTTGAGCACATCGCCCAGCATCCGGTTTGCGCCCAGCAGACCTGCGATGATGCAGGCCGAAGAAGAGCCCAGACCGCGTGCCATGGGGATGGGGTTCGTCTGGGTGATCTTGAGGGGCGGGATCTGCTTGCCCACTTTTTCGAACAGACCCTTGGCGGAGCGGTACACGAGATTCGACTCGCCCCGGGGGATGCGGGTGCCGTCCGATGCTGAGATCTCCAGCACCTCGCTGTCCTCAAAGGTGACTGTGTTGTACAACGTAACTGCCAGACCCAGCGCATCGAAGCCGGAGCCTACGTTGGCGCTGGTGGCAGGGACCGAAACCTTGATCTTCATTGCCGCAGTTCCTTTCCGTTACACTTCTTCGGGCAGACGCTTGAGCACCAGCTTCACGCTGCCGCCCACGGCCTCCACCTTGCGCGCGGCTTCTGCCAGCGCACGCTCGTCGGCGCGCTCCACAAAGTAGGCGCAGCCCTCGTACCGCTCATCCACCACCTTGCCGTAGCCGTAGATGGCTTCCACCACAGCGGGTGCAATGCCCGCTACACGCACATAATATGCAGCGGGAGCCGGGTCGGTGAGCATTCCGTCCACCGGGTCTGCGGGCTGCCAGAACAGGCTGTCGTGCACCTGTGCGCCGTTTTTCAGGGCATCCACCACGTCTGCCACCACAGCGCTGGCGGTGGGCAGCTTGCCCGCGCCCTTGCCGTAAAACACCACATCGCCCAGCATATCGCCCTTGACCAGCACCGCGTTGAACACATCGTCCACGCTGGCCAGCTGGTTTGCCTTGGGCACCAGACACGGCTCTACACCGGCGGCAACGCTGCCGTCCTTGCCAAGCTTCATCCATGCGATCAGCTTGATGACGCAGCCCAGCTTTTCGGCGCTGGCAACATCGACGGCGGTAATGGCGCGGATGCCCCGGGTGGGAATGTTCTGGGGGTAGATCTGGTGGCCGCACACCATGGAGGACAGGATGGCGATCTTGCGGCAGGCATCGCGGCCGTCCACGTCATCGCTGGGGTCCTTGGTCTCGGCGTAGCCCAGCTCCTGCGCAATGTGCAGCGCATCCTCAAAGTCAAGGCCCTCCCGCACCATTTTGGTGAGCATGAAGTTGGTGGTGCCGTTCACGATGCCCTCCACTTCGGTGATGACATTGGCCGCCAGGCACTGGTGCATGGGGGTGATGATGGGCGTACCGCCGCCCACAGAAGCCTCGAACAGGAAGGCACAGTCGTGCTCCTTGGCCAGCGCCAGCAGCTCTGCGCCGTAGGTAGCCACCATCTCCTTGTTGGAGGTGCACACGCTGCGGCCGCTCTCCAGACACGCCTTGACATAGGGGTAAGCAAAGCGGGTGCCGCCGATGGTCTCCACCACCACCCGGATCTCCGGGTCCTGCAGGATCACATCAATGCTTTTGACCACCAAAGGCTCCACCGGGTTGCCTGTAAAGTCCTTCGGGTCCAGAATGTACTTTACCTCCACCGGTTCGCCAGCCCGGCGGGAGACGCTTGCAGCATTGCGGCGCAGCACCTCGTACACGCCGCTGCCCACCGTGCCAAAGCCCAGAATTGCAATTTTAGCCATACTCTCTTTCCCTCGTTTCCTGTTTTGTTACAGGTTATACCCACAGCGCACACCCACGACCATGCGCTGGCGCGAAAGCTTTTCGGTCAGTTCCTCCGGGGACATCTGCATGGTGTCGGTGCGGATGGTGACCGCCACCAGCGCAGCTCCGTTTTCCGGGGTGGACTGGTTGATGGTTACAATGCTGGCACCTGCGGCGCTGATGCCTGCCAGAAGGCTTTGCAGCGCACCGGTCTCGTCCCGCAGGGTGGCCATGACCGTGATGACCTCACGGCCGTTCTCGGAATCAAAGATACAATCCTTATACTTATAAAATGCGCTGCGCGAAAGCTCTACCGCACGGGTCGCAGCCGAAATGCTGCGGGCTTCTCCGCTGGCCAGCAGCTCCTTGGCGCGCACCACCTTGAGAAAGACCTCCGGCAGCACCTGCGCATCTACCAGATAAAAACGGCGTTCCAACTTGTTCACCTCTCAAACACAAGTGTTCTTGCAGAAAATATAATAGCATCCGAACCCCTGCAATGCAAGAGCCCGGATGCTATTTTGTCACTTTGTCCAGTTTTGTCTTGTAAAGTGCGCCCTGTCCTTGCCGGATTTTTCAGCAAAGGGGCGAAAAAGTACGATTTTTGCCCTTATTCCGTATCCAGCGCACTGGTATCGGTGGGGACGACCGGCTGGGTAGGCACAACATCGTCTGTGTTCTCGGTAGGAGCAGCAGCCTGCGGGGCTGCGTGGGAGTAGGTGCAGGTATCGGGCAGGTCATCGGCGCGGTAGTAGCCCACGGCAGTGCTCGGGCAGCCTGCACCGGCCAGAAGGCCGCTCTGGGTGCAGTAGCGGCGCTCCACCACGCCTGCGGAAGTGGGGAATGCCTTATAAGGCAGGTCTGCCTGTGCCTGCTCCATCAGCGCCTTCCACGCGGTCACACAGGTGCGGGTCTTGGCCTGCTGCTTGGACAGGGTCTTGGTCATATCGTAGGGTGCATCGTAGCCCCACCACACAGCGGTGACATAGTAGGGCGTGCCGCCCACAAACCACAGATCCTTTTCGTCGCTGGCAGTACCGGTCTTACCAAAGGCTTCCATGCCGTTGGAGTTGGGGTAGCGGCCGCTGGCAGTACCCACACTGGAGAACAGAACGTTCTTCAGCAGGCGGTTCATGACATAGGCAGTATCGGGGGTCAGTGCCTGATAGCTGGTGGCGTTGTTTTCCAGATAGATGTTGCCGTCCCGGTCCAGTACACGGGTGTACAGATGCGGGGTGGTGTACTCGCCATCATAGAAGATCTGGAAAGCTGCGGCCAGCGCCATGGGGGTAACGCCCTTGGTCTGGCTGCCCATGACCATCTGCGCCAGACCCACATCGTTGGTGGGATCCAGCGTATTCAGCTGTAAGGTGTTGTAGACAAAGTTGAAGATATTGCTTGCGCCCACAAGGTCGCCCACGCGGATCGCGATGGTATTCAGCGAGCGGGCAAGGCCGTTCCACAGCGGGAGATCGCTGCCGTCGCCGTAGTTGCCGCCGTAGTTGCGCGGCCAGCTGCGCCATGCGTTGGGGTAAGCGCGGAGCTGCTTATCGGAAAGACCCATCAGGCCGTTCTTGCGGCAGTAGTCCTCGTCCCGGATGATCATATCCTGCTTCTGGTACAGGGGGGAGTTGTTGAGCATGGTGGACCAGTTGACCAGACCGTACTCGATGCCCAGTGCATAGGCGCCGATGGGCTTGATGGTAGAACCGGTCTGCCGCTCCACGTTGTAGGCACGGTTCAGGGAAAGGCTCTTGGTCTTTTCGCCTAAGCCGCCCACAATGGCCAGCACGTTGCCGTCATAATCCAGCGTGACCATGGCAGCCTGCGTGCGCACGTTGCGGTAGTAGTAGACGGTGCCGTCCTCGCCGGTGCGGGTCTTGGGGGTGCCGTCCTCGTTGAACACCTGCACATCATCGTCCGAAATGGAGGTGACCTCTTCCTCATGCCAGCCCGCCGGGAAGTAGGCATCGTCGGTGTTCAGCATCAGGTTTTCCATCTGGGACTGCAGCTTGGTGTTGACAGTGGCTTCGATGGTAAAGCCGCCGGTGTAGAGCAGCTTCTGCGCCTCGGACTCGCTGATGCCCTCCTTGGCCATAATGTCCTGCACGACCTCGTTGAACAGTGCATCGGTGAAGTAGGAGGTGACGGTGCTGGGCTTTTTGCCGCTGTCCTCTTCGGCCAGCACAAGGGGCTGCGCAGCGCCGTTGCGGTAGTCCTCCTCGCTGATCACGCCCTGCTGCCACATATTGTACATGATGAAGTTGCGGCGGTTGATCAGGTTTTCGGGGTTCGTATAGGGGTTATAGTTGGTGGGGTTTTTGGTAATGGATGCAATGGTGGCGCACTCCCACAGGCTCAGCTGGCTGACATCCTTGTTGAAGTACTCGTTGGCAGCCGTCTGCACACCCTGAATGGTGCCGGTAAAGCTGATGGTGTTCAGATAAGCTTCCAGAATGGTTTCTTTCGAGTAGCTGCGGCTCAGGCAGAGGGCGCGGTAGATCTCGCGCACCTTGCGCAGTGCACCATTGATGCCGCTGGCGCTGTTGTCATCGGTCAGGTTCTTGATGAGCTGCTGCTCCAGCGTGGATGCGCCCTGCTTGGAACTGTAAATAGGCAGCAGATACTCGTTGATCATTGCGCCGATGGTGCGCTTGAAGTTGACGCCGGGCTCTGAGTAGAAGTCCTTATCCTCGGTGCAGATGAACGCATACTGCAAGTTGGAAGGGATCTGCTCAAGGTCTGCCCACACGCGGTGGCTGTTGGAAGAGCGCAGGGTGGCATACTCCACCTGTGCGCCGGTATCCGGGTCGGTAGCCACCACCATACTGGACTGGCTCAACTGGATGTTGTCCAAGTCCAGCAGGTCGCCGTCGTTGGCAGTAGCCTGCACCACATAGAACACCATGCCCACGGCCACCACGCTGCCCAGCATGATGCCAAGGCAGAGCACCGTAGCAAGGGTGCGGCCGATGAACCGCAGAAGGGGGTGTTTGCTCTTTTCCTTCGGCGGCTTGGGAGTTTTGGGTGCTTTGGGTGCGCGGGTACGGTTTTCCGCTGCGGAGTGTACCTCGCGGCGGCTCTGGGAAACATTGACCTTACGTCCCACCGGGCGGGCAGGCTGCTCCTCGCCGCCCCGATGGATCTTTCTCATCTCATTGTTGGAGATAGGGATCGCCTCCTGACATTTCAAGACTGTTGCCGGGCATTGCTGCGCCGGGCTTTATCCACATCGTTTGTGACACGAAACTTCAAACTGCAATACCATATTATAGCACGCACGCCCCAGCCGGGCAAGAACCAATCTTTGCGCGCTGAGCAGATATAAATAGTATAGCACACTCCGCCACGGAAAGTACAGTGCCCGTGTGTGAAAATTGTCTGCCATCCGCCCAAATGGGGCATACTTACCGGGGAAGGGAGTGTTTTTTATGCGCAAGCTGTCTGTCTGCCTGTTCTACGGGCTTTGCGTATTCACCATTGTATTCAGTCTGTTCTGGATGGCGCTGCCAAAGCTGCCGCTGTCCCAAAGCCCCGCCGGATCCGAGACCGATCCCGCCTCTCCCCTGAGCCTTGCCGCGCAGGCTGCGCCCCAGACGGACGCTGCCCGCTACTGCCTGCGGGACAGCAGCGGGCGGGTGGCGGTGTACACCTGCCGCGCCGACGGCACCCCGGGCACTTTGATCCGCGTGACCGGCATCTACACCAATCTTCTGCCGGAAAACGACGCTTTGCGCATCAAGCGCGGGCTTGTGGTCAACAGCCCCCGGGAGCTGGACCTGCTGCTGGAGGATCTGGGGGAATAAATGCAATAGGCCGCTGCACGATGTGCAGCGGCCTATTGCATTTATAGGATTCAAGCTTCCATTTCTTCCAGCGGCACAAGGTATTCCTTGCGGCACTGCTCATATTCCAGCATATAGTCCTTGCTGGGGTTGTGGTGCATAATGCTTTTCAGGGTGTGGGAGTCGTAATCATCGCCGGCCTCCATGCCCACCATGCGCACCGCAATGTTGGAGCAGTGGTCGGAGATACGCTCGGCGTTGTTCAGCACATCTAGGAACACCACGCCGGTGTCGATGGAGCAGATTCCGTCCTTCAGACGGCGGATGTGCTGGTCACGCAGACGCTCCACCATTACATCAATGATCTCCTCCAGCGGCTCCACCTGTGCAGCCTTCTGGGTATCATCGTTTTCAAAGGCCTCGTCCGTCAGAACCAGAATGCGCTCCAATGCGGCGTCCAGCAGTTGCAGCTCCTTTTTGGCGCTTTCGCTGAAGCTGGCTTCCTTGTCGTACAGCTCCTCGGCCTTTTCCATGATGTTCACGGCATAGTCGCCGATGCGCTCGAACTCGGTGACAAAGTTCAGCAGCTCGGTCACTGCGTGGCTCTCGTCATCGCCCAGCTCCTGATCGGTCAGCTTGATCAGGTAGTTGGTGATCTCCACCTCCATACGGTCGATCAGGTTCTCGCGTACCTTGATGGCGCTCACGGTCTCCTCGTCCATCTTCAAAAGCAGCGGCGCGGCCAGACCCACATTGCGGGCGGCACGGCGGGACATCTTGATCACCGCGTTCTTCGCCTGCTGCAGAGCCACAGCCGGGCTCTTGTACAGACGCTCGTCCAGCACCGGCATACTCAGTTCCTGTGCTTCCTCCACGCTGCTGGGCACTGTGAGCATCGCCAAGCGGCTCAGCACTCCGCTGCAAGGCAGGAACAGCAGCATAGCGCATACACTGGACATGGTATGGATGTTTGCAATGGAGCTCTTGTTCATCACATCGCCCCACATGGGGATGCCGATGGTAAACTGCACCGCATAGATCAGCGCCAGCAGGATCACGCTACCGATGACGTTGAAGTACAGGTGGATGAGCGCTGCCCGCTTACCATCCTTGGAGGAGCCGCCGATGGTGAGCAGCGGGGTGAACGCCGTACCGATATGCGCGCCCAGAATGATAGGAATGGCAGAGCTGAAGGTGACAAGCCCTGTGCTGGACAGTGCCTGCAAAATACCCACGGAGGCGGAGGAGGACTGGATGATCACGGTGACCACCACGCCCACCAGAACACCCAGAATGGGGTTGGTCATGGTGACGAACAGATTCTGAAAGACTGCGCTCTCCCGCAGGGGTGCCACGCCGGTATCCATCAGGCTCATGCCGGTAAACAGGATACCGAAGCCCAGCATGATCTGGCCGATGTTCTTCTTTTTGGCATTGCGGAGGAACACATAAAAAATGCAGCCAATAAACGCCACCACGGGGGCAAAAGTCTTGGGCTGGATCAAGGTCAGCCACAGGCTGTCGCCTGAGATATCCGCCATGCGGATCAACTGACCTGTTACCGTAGTACCAATATTTGCACCCATGATCACGCCTACCGACTGCGTCAGTGTCATGATACCGGAGTTGACCAGGCCAACACAAATAACCACCGTACCAGCCGACGACTGGATGACGCCGGTGATCAGTGTGCCGAAGATCACGCCCTTGATGGTAGAGGAGGTAAGCTTTTGCAATACGCCCTGCATCTTGCCGCCTGCCAGCTTTTCCAGTCCGGCGCCCATGATGGACATACCGTACAAGAACAGCGCAACGCCGCCCAGCAGAGAGGTAATGTGTGTGATATCCATAACGATACTCCTAATATGAAACTTCCCTTTTTATCCTTTACAGCACACAGCTGCCGAAACCTTGCACGTGCACAGCACTTGCCCTGTTCCGGCAGCCGCTTATTTTTATTATACCATCAAAGGGGGCGTCTCAACAAGGTTTATTTTACACGAAAATTACTTTTTTCACACATTCCGCAACATATTTCTGGGTGGCAAACAAAAAGCTTTCCGTTATTTTACATACATTTTACATTATACCATCTCGGATGCGGTATGCCTCCGCTTACCCGGCCAGCTCTTCCATGGCCTCGCGCACCGTATCGGCCGAAAACAGGAACACACCACTGCCGGTGTATACCTCCACATGACTGCCCACATAACGCAACTCAAAATCCTTCATGGTGTTTCCCTCCTGTGTGTCTGTTTTGTACCCGGGACTTCCCCGGTGAACACAGTATCGCACAATAAGGATACTATAAAAAGGACTTTCAAATGTTTTTGCAGACTTTTTGCGCAAAAATCGGATGATTCCCCACGGTCTGCTCTCCCCTGTCCGCAGCCACCCCCTCGGAAATCGGGGCTTTGGCAGTTCCCCTCCGCAGCGCCGCATTTCCGCAGGAAACAAGCGCCGGAGCTGCCGTTTTCCGTCACGACCCCCTCCCGTGAAAATGGGATAGCGGATCGTCCGCAGACGCTCCGCTATCCCGAAATTATAGCAGTTTGCGTTTTTAATGCACAAGCAACATCCGCAAACTGCATATCGCAAAGCTGCCGTTTTGATTGGCACTATTTTTGAAAATTGCGATAAAAATATATTTTCCGCTGATCATGCCCAAAGCACACGCGGCGGGCATTCCAAATCGTCCCGCCCCGCAAAAGATGGCATCACTCTGCCGCATCCGTCACCCGGACGGGGTAGCCCGTCCGCACACAGCGCACCGCATACCGGGCGTTGCCGCCGGAGGTGCAGGTGAACAGGGTCAGATCCCAGCTGTCTGTCTCGGTGGCGGTGGTCATCTCCTCGATCTGGGTGGGGTGCAAAGTCTCCACGCTCTCCACCTCGTAGCTCCAGCGCAGACCGTCCGCATCCGTAAAGTAGACCGGGCTGCCGATCGCCAGCCACTTGATGGGACTGAAATGCTTTGCGTAGTTGTGGCCGCAGAGCACCAGATCATCGGCATAGGTAGTGCCGCTGTACCGTCCGGGGGCGACCTTCAGCCCGGCGTAGCTCCACTGCGCCATCACCGGCAGTTCCAGCCCTGCCGCCGGGATGGAAAGCACCCCGATGTAGTCATGCCCCTCCACCTCTACGGTGGTCATCTCCTGCGCCGGGTCCAGCACCGGCTGCGGGGCTGCGGTCTCGTTTTCCTGCCGGTGCTCCGTAATGGTCTTTTGCATGGTCTGCTCCAGCTCGCCCAATACTTCCTGCGAAGCCTTTTCTGCCCGGGCGGCATCCCACCGGTTGTAACCCAGCAGCCCGGCGGCGCTCAAGATCAGCACCGCACCCAGCACCATGCACAGCCTGCCGATTTTCCGTTTCATTGCATTCCATCCTTTATATAATAGTATCCGTCTGCTTCAGTATACCATTCCCCGCTCCGGTTTACAACCGTTCTTTCGGGCGATTTTTATCGGGCAGCAGCGCGCAGACCAGCCGTACCATCTGCCCGGTCAGGGGCAGCCAGACCAGCGCACACAGCCCGTTGAACAGGGTATGGGCGTTAGCGATCTGCCGGGCGATCACGGCACACTCTGCCCCCGTGGGCGAGCACAACCGCACCAGCGCTGCAAACGGGTGCAAGAGTGCGCAGCACACCGCCGCGCCGCTCAGGTTGAAGATGGCGTGAGCTGCCGCCACCCGCTTTGCGTCCTTTCCCTGCCCGATGGCGGCAAGCACCGCCGTAACGGTGGTGCCAATGTTATCCCCCAGCAGAATGGGAATGGCCGCCGTCAGCCCCAGCAGGCTGTGTACGCCGTCAGCCCCGGGCTGCGCCGCCATGCTTTGCAGCAGCGCCACCGTGGCAGAGCTGCTTTGCACTGTCAGTGTCATGCAGACGCCCGCCAGCAGCCCATGCAAAGGGCTTTGCTGCACCCGGGCAAGCTCCAACCGGAGCAACGGGCTTTGCAGCAGCGGCTCCATGGCGCTGCGCATCACCGTGACGCCCTCGAACAGCAGCCCAAAGCCGAACACCGCCTCGCCCACGCAGCGGCCCCGCCAGTTTTTGCAGGCCAGACAGAGCAGCACCCCGCAAAACAGCAGCAGATACCGCCAGCTTTCCACCCGGAACGCCAGCAGCTGCGCCGTGACCGTTGTGCCGATGTTCGCTCCGAATACCACTGGCACCGCCTGCCGCAGCTGCAGCAGCCCCGCTGCCAGAAAGGCAATGACCATGACCGTGACCGCCGAGCTGCTTTGCAGCACCGCCGTGACCGCCGCCCCGGTCAGCAGCCCCGCCACCGGGTTTGCGGTGCACCGCGCCAGCAGGCCGCGCAGACGCCTGCCCGCTCCCTGCTGCACCGCCCGACACAGGCTGTCCGTCCCGTATAAAAACAGCGCCAATCCGCCGAATACCTGTAACAGCACCTGGAATCCCTGCTCCATCCGCACCCTCCGTTTCTGCCTGTCCTTTATTTCTATGCAGCGAGAGCCGGTTTGCGCATTGACAAAGCTCACAATTTTTTTGTGAATTTTTGTTTAACATTTCCCTACCCCCTTGCAATCCGGCTGCAAAAGGAATATTCTTATCAGGCGTTAATACTTAACAACTGTTAAGTATTTGAAAAATGCAAACGAGGAGGGATCGTTGTGTCCGAGCCAAGTACCCCCAGCTTTCAGGGGATGTGCCACTATATCGGGCAGCTGAGCAAGGCATCCAAGGCCGGGATGCGGGCGGCACTGGCCGATTGCCCCAAATGCCACTTTAATATGCTGGAAGGCCTGCTGCATTCCATCAACTGCCACGGCAGGGACGGCGCCATCTATGTCTCCGACCTTGCCCGGGAGATCCGCCAGCCACTGCCGGCGGTCTCGCGCGGGCTGCGGCTGATGGAGCAGGACGGCACCGTGGTGCGGGAGCCGGACCCCGCCGACCGCCGCAAAACGCTGGTGCGCATCACCCCCAAAGGGTACGAGCTGTGCCACCAGTGTGAGCAGGCTCTGCGCGACTACTTTGCCAGCGTGCTGGCACGGTTAGAGCCGGAGCAGGTAGCCCAGATGGACGCGCTGCGCGGCGCGCTGATGGATGCCATTCTTGCGGAAAATGCCGCGCGCAACATTGACCCGAAGGGAGAAACGAACCATGACAAAGATCTTTAAGCAGCTGGCCCGACACTGGGCGGTCTGCCTTGTGGTGTTCGCGCTGCTGTTCGTGCAGGCGTACTGCGACCTTGCACTGCCGGACTACACCAGCAAGATCGTGGACACCGGCATCCAGCAGGGCGGCATTGAAAGCCCCCTGCCCCAGACGGTGCGCCAGAGCACGCTGGACACGCTGAGCCTGCTGATGAGCGAAGAGGATGCACAAAAGCTGCAAAACGCCTACCAGTACTACCTGCAGGACGATGGCGTGCTGCAGCTGCGCTCTGACCTGACCGAGGACGAGCGCACCGCACTGGAAGATGCCGTGACCACCCCGGACATCGTGCTGTATATGGCTGCCGCACAGGCCGCCAACACCCCCGCCGGGCAGAGCAGCATGGGCATGACCGGCCTTGCCGAGATGCCCTCTGCCGCTGCGGACACCGACACCGAGACCGTTACCCCCACGGCAGCAGATTTGGATACGGTATGCAGCCAGTTTGCCGCCATGAGCCAGATGCCCGGCTTTGACCGCAGTATGCTGCAAAAGCAGCTGGACAGTGCCATGAGCCAGCTGGACAGCACCCTGCTGGAAAACCTGAAAAGCCAGTCTTTGCTGCTGGTGCAGCTGGAATACGAGGCACAGGGCGTTGCACGGAATGTGCAGATGCAGTACCTCTTCCGGGTGGGCGGCCAGATGCTTGCCCTTACTCTGCTGATGGTGGTCGTGGCTGTGGCCGTGGGCTTCCTTGCCTCCCGGGTGTCCGCTGCCATCGGCCGCGACCTGCGCCGGGAGACCTTCTCCAGCGTCATCGGCTTTTCCAATGCAGAGATTGAGAATTTTTCCACCGCCTCCCTCATCACCCGCACCACCAACGATATCCAGCAAGTGCAGTTCGTCTGCGTCATCCTGCTGCGCATGGTGGCCTATGCGCCCATTCTGGGCATTGGCGGTGTGCTGCACGTTGTGGGCAGCAGCTCCGGCCTTTCCTGGATCGTGGTGCTGGACGTGGCCATCCTGCTGTTGCTCATCATTTTCCTGATGAGCGTTGCCATGCCCAAATTCAAGGTGATGCAGCAGCTGGTGGACCGGCTGAATCTGGTCAGCCGCGAAATTTTGACCGGCATCATGCCGGTGCGCGCCTTCAGCCGTGAAAAGTTTGAGGAGCAGCGCTTTGATAAGGCCAACCGGGAGCTGATGGGCACCCAGCTGTTCACCAACCGCGCCATGGTGGCCATGATGCCCTTTATGACCCTGATCATGAACGGTACCAGCCTGCTCATCGTCTGGTTCGGCGGCAAAGCCATGGATGCCGGCACCATGCAGGTCGGCGAGATGATCGCCTTTATCACCTACACCATGCAGATCGTCATGTCCTTCCTGATGCTGGCGATGGTGGCCGTCATGCTGCCCCGCGCCGGTGTGGCTGCGGATCGTATCGACGAGGTCATCCGCACCAAAGCCACCATCCACGACCCGGATGAAGCCGCCGCAAAGGCCGCACAGGCACACACCGACTGGCAGGGCGTGGTGCAGTTCGAGGATGTGAGCTTCCGTTACCCCGGTGCAGACAGCGATGCACTGGAGCACATCAGTTTTACCGCAAAGCCCGGCGAGACCACCGCCATCATCGGCTCCACCGGCTGCGGCAAGTCCACCTTGCTCAACCTCATCCCCCGCTTTTACGATGTGACCGGCGGCAAGGTGACTGTGGACGGCATTGACGTGCGCGAGATGCCGCAGGCACAGCTGCACGACCTGCTGGGCTATGTGCCCCAGAAGGGTGTGCTGTTCAGCGGCACCATTGACAGCAACCTGAAATTCGGCGGTGAGGATATCACCGACGCACAGGTGCACAAAGCCGCCGCCATTGCGCAGGCCACTGATTTTATCGAAGCAAAGCCCGAGGGCTACCAGAGCCCCATTGCACAGGGCGGTTCCAACGTATCCGGCGGCCAGAAGCAGCGGCTTTCCATTGCCCGGGCAATTGCCAAAAATCCCAAGGTCTATCTGTTTGACGACAGCTTCTCGGCACTGGACTACAAGACCGATGTAACGCTGCGCCGCGCTTTGAAGGCACAGACCGACAACGCCACCGTGATCATTGTGGCACAGCGCATCTCCACCGTGCTGCACGCGAACCAGATCCTTGTGCTGGACGAGGGCAGGCTGGTGGGCAAGGGCACCCACGCCCAGCTGATGGTCAGCTGCCCGGAATATCAGGAGATCGCCCGCAGCCAGCTGAGCCAGAAAGAGCTGGCGCTGGATACCTTGAATACGGAAAAGGAGGGTGAGTGATATGCCCAGACCCGGACGTCCCACCACCGAGCGCGCCAAGGACTTTAAAGGCACGCTGCGGCAGATCATCCGCACCATGAGCCACTACAAGCTGCCCCTTGCGGCAGCCATGCTGTTTGCTGTTCTGTCCACCATCTTCAACATTGCAGGCCCTAAGGTGCTGGCAAAGGCCACCACCGCCCTTGCCACCGGCTGGATCGCCCGGCTGCGCGGCACCGGCAGCATCGATTTTGTGTATATCGGCCGCATCCTGCTGTTTTTGCTGGGGATGTACCTGCTGAGCAGCGCTTTCAGCTTTATTCAGGGCTGGCTGATGACCGGCCTTTCCCAGAAGGTCTGCTACGACTTCCGCCGCCAGATCAGCGAAAAGATTAACCGCCTGCCGCTGGCGTACTTTGAAAAGCGCACCGTGGGCGAGGTGCTCTCCCGCATCACCAACGATGTGGACACGCTGGGACAGAGCCTGAACCAGAGCATCACCCAGCTGATCACCAGCGTGACCACCATGATCGGTGTGCTGGTGATGATGCTTTCCATCAGCCCCCGCATGACCCTGATCGCCCTGCTGATCCTGCCGGTGTCGCTGGCGCTGGTGCTGGTGGTTGTCAAGTTCAGCCAGAAGTACTTCAAAGCGCAGCAGGCCACGCTGGGCGTGGTCAACGGTCAGGTAGAGGAGGTATACGCCGGTCACAACGTGGTCAAGGCCTTCAACCGCGAAGCCGTGGTGCTGGCAGACTTCAACGCCGCCAACGATAAGCTGTACGAATCCGCATGGAAGAGCCAGTTCCTCTCCGGCCTGATGATGCCCATCATGAACTTTGTGGGCAACCTGGGCTATGTGGCGGTGGCTATCGTGGGCAGCATTTTTGCCGCAAACGGCGTTATCACCATCGGTGATATTCAGGCCTTTATCCAGTACGTCAAAAACTTCACCCAGCCCATCCAGCAGCTTTCGCAGGTGTCCAATATGCTGCAAAGCATGGCCGCTGCCGCCGAGCGGGTGTTCGAATTCCTGAACGAGCCGGAAGAAGAGCAGCTGGCAGACCCCGCCAACCGCGCCGACCCCGCCGACATTGACGGACAGGTCACCTTTGACCATGTGCGCTTCGGCTACACCCCGGAAAAGACCGTTATCCACGACTTCAGCTGCACGGTGCAGCCCGGCCAGAAGGTAGCCATTGTAGGCCCCACCGGCGCGGGCAAGACCACTATGGTCAAGCTGCTGATGCGCTTTTACGATGTGGACGCCGGTTCCATCACCCTGAACGGCCACGATGTGCGGGACTTTGACCGCAGCGCTCTGCGCGAAGGTTTTGGCATGGTGCTGCAGGACACATGGCTGTTCAAGGGCACCATCATGGAGAACATCCGCTACGGCCGACTGGACGCCACCGATGAAGAGGTGATCGCCGCCGCAAAGGCAGCCAACGCCGACCACTTTATCCGCACCCTGCCCGGCGGCTACCAGATGGAGCTGAACGAGGACGCCTCCAACGTCAGTCAGGGACAGAAACAGCTGCTTACCATCGCCCGCACCATTCTGGCAGATAACCGCATCCTGATTTTGGATGAGGCTACCAGCAGCGTGGATACCCGCACCGAGCAGCGCATCCAGACCGCTATGGATCGTCTGATGGAGGGCCGCACCAGCTTTGTGATTGCCCACCGCCTTTCCACCATCCGGGACGCCGACCTCATTCTTGTGATGCGGGACGGCGACATTGTGGAGCAGGGCACCCACGACCAGCTGATTGAAGCCGGCGGCTTCTACGCCGATCTGTACAACAGCCAGTTCGAGGATGTTGTGGATTAAAGCACCTGTTATCGCAATATAACTGCAAAAAGAGCACCTGTTGCCTTTTTAGGGCAATAGGTGCTCTTTGCATTCCCCTCTCAGTCATCGCTGCGCGATGCCAGCTCCCCTGAGAGGGGGAGTCGGTCAGCTGCAATAGGGCTCTCCCCTCGGGAGAGCTGGCGCGAATGCGCCTGAGAGGGTTTCCGTCTTTTCTTTATGATTCCTCCACCGGTTCCAGCTTCAGGCCGAACAGCTTTTCTGAGAGGGACGGCAGCTGTTGCTGCAACGCGCGGACATAAGCCATTACCACCGGGTCCTCGCGCTTTTGCCCCAGTACGATGCCAAACCGGTGTCCCCTGCCCCAGTCCAGCACCCGTACAAAGCTAAGATCCGGTCTGCGGTAATAGACCGCCGGGACCATCTTGAGCGCCGGGTCTCCGTAGGCTGCACTGCGGATGCCGCCCACCGGCGTAAAGCTCACCCCGCGTTCCAGCCCCTCCTGCACCAAACTTGTCTCGTAAACGGTCTGGTACATCTCCTTGATAAGCAGCCAGCGGTACTGCAATGCCTGCTCTAAAGTCAGCCTGCCCACTGGCATATCGGCGGGCGGGTGGATGGGGATGCAAAGCTCCGGCACATAAAGCAGCGGCACAAAGGTAAGCCCCTGTGCGTAAAATTCTGCGCTTTCCAGCTGGAAGGAAAGATCCATCTCCCCTTTTTTCAGGCTGCGCCAGACCTCGCTGCGGTTGGCACACCACCCCAGAATGGGGGTATACCGCAGGCACAAGTCACTCGTCAGGGAAAACAGGTCGTATGCGAACATCCGCATTGCCTCATGACACCCTGCGATGATCAGATGTCTTTCCGGCGGGTTTTCCTGCTGCTGCACCGCGCGGGCATGGCGCACCGCCTGCTGATACAGGGCTACCAGCTGCTTTGCCTTGGGGTAAAAATCCTGCCCCGCCGGGGTCAGCACCACCCGGCGCGGTACATGCTGGAACAGCTCGAACTGCAGCTGCCCTTCCAGCGTGCGGATCTGCTGCGAAAGTGCCGACTGGGAGAGATACAGCGCCTCTGCCGCCGCAGAAAAGCTGTTCAGTTCCACGATCTTTACAAAGCCTTCCAGTGCGCTCTCGTTCATGCGTTTCTCCCTCCCGCGATACATTAGGTTAGCCTAAATTATAATATAAAAAATATGAATTGTAAACAGCACCCTTCTACGCTACAATTGTTAAGGATTCGGCAAAGTGCCTTTTGCTTTGCTGCACGATAAGAAGGAACACAAAGAAGAACAAAAAGAAAGAGAGCGTACCTATGAACAAGATCTCCCGTAAGGGCTTTATCAAGATTGCCGCTGCCGCCGCCATGAGCGGTGTGACCGCCGGTGCTCTGGCTGCCTGCAATGCCGCTTCCGGCTCTGCTTCCGCTTCCACTTCCGGTGCTGCCGGTCAGTACATTCCCGGCACCTACGAAGGCACTGCCGAGGGCATCTCCTCCACCGTCAAGGTCACCATGACCTTCTCCGACAGCGCTGTCACCGACGTGGTGGTGGACACCTCCGGTGAGACCGCTTCCTTCGGCGCTGCCGCTGCTGACGAACTGCGCGAGCAGCTGCTGGCTGCTGGTTCTGCCGAGATCGACGGTGTTTCCGGTTCTACCATCACCTCCGATGCCGTGATGAAGGCTGCCAAGAGCTGCTACGCACAGGCCAAGGGCGAGGCCGTGGTCTCCAGCGTTCAGCTGCCCACCGGCGATGCAAACGACTGGCTGGGCACCGAGCCCGATATCGACGAGACCGCCATCACCGAGACCGTGGACACCGACATCCTGATCGTGGGCGCTGGCAACGGCGGTATGTTCGCTGCCGCCTATGCTGCTGCCAACGGCCTGAACTTCCGTGTTATCGAGCAGAACGCCAACGTGCAGGACACCCGTCACTGGTACGGCGCTGTTGATTCTGCCGCCGCTAAGGAGGCTGGCGAACCCGCCACCGATAAGGCAAAGCTGCTGAGCGAGATCTCCCGCTACGCCTCCGGCAAGTGCGACCAGCGCGTGGTCAAGACCTGGATCAACGAGTCTGCCGCTATGCACGACTTCATGCGCAGCATTCTGGAGGATAAGTACGGCTGGGTGTGCGATTTCACCTCCGGCAGCGAGGCTGCATGGCCTGCAGAGAATGCCGAGCACAACACCGACTACCTCTACCCTGTGCAGGAGCACAACTACATGGCCAGCGAGAGTGCTTCCGGCACACCCCGCAATGAGCTGCTGCTGCAGTACATTCAGGAGCTGGGCTACGATGTAGACTTCAAGACCAGTCTGGCAAAGCTGGAAAAGAACAGCGATGGCCGCATTACCGGCATCATCGCCCAGAGCACCGAGGATGATCACTTCATCCGCTACAACGCCAATCAGGGCGTGCTGCTGGCCTGCGGCGGCTTCCCCGGCAACCCCTACATGATGGAGCAGCTGGACCCGCTGGGCACCAGCGTGACCACCGCCTGCTCCTACTCCCCCGCCGACAAGGGCTACGGCATCCGCGCTGCTGTGTGGGCAGGTGCTAATCTGGACAAGGAAGCCGCTCCCATGCTGTTTGACCGCGGCATCGTTGCCCCCGGTGTGGATGCCGGTTATGTGGACAGCGACTCCGCCTTTGGCGGCAAGGCTTTCCCCGGTAAAATCCGCCAGTATAATCCCGGCACCCAGCCCTTCCTGAAGGTGAACCGCAACGGCGAGCGTTTTGCCAACGAGAGCTGCCCCTACAACGATATCGTCTACGCTGCCGCCCACCAGCCGGGCCGCGTCTACGCACAGATCTGCGATGCCAACATTTTGGAGGACGCAAAGCGTTTCCACACCATCGGCTGCTCTGCCCAGACCCGCAACGGCGGTGAGAAGTACATTCAGGGCAAGATGGACGAGGCTATCGAGGCCGGTGCACTGTTCAAGTGCGATACTCTGGACGAGCTGGCCGACAAGATGGGCTTTACCGGCGCTGCCAAGGATACCTTCCTTGCTACCGTGGAGCGCTACAATGAGCTGTACGATAAGCAGAACGACGAGGACTTCGGCAAGCCCGCTTACCGCCTGAGCGCCATTCGCACCGCGCCCTTCTACGGCTGCTGGCTGGGTGCTTCCCTGCTGACCACTGAGCAGGGCATCGCCATCAACGAAAAGGGTCAGGCTCTGGACACCAACAATCAGCCCATGGAGGGTCTGTACATCACCGGTGATATGTCCGGCAGCTTCTTTGCCAACAACTACCCCTGCCTGATGGCCGGTGTGGCTATGGGCCGTACCCTGACCTTCGCCATGAAGGCTGTCAAGCAGATGGCCGGTCTGGAAAACGCCTGATAAAGCGCGTTTTTCCTGCATACTCTAAGCGTTTCTTCTTTTCTTCTTTTTCATGTGAAGAGGGGCGGTCCCATTTGGGGCTGCCCCCCTTTGCGTTTTTTGCCCCGCACGCCCCCTACACAAATGGCCGCGATTGTGCTATGATAAGGCTGAAAACCGGGCAGTTCATCCCACCCGGTCAGAGATCGAGGTGTTTGTACAAATGTCGGATATTCTGGATACCTTACGGCAGGAAGGGGTGGACCCCGCCCTGCTTACAGCGGTGCAGGAATACCGCGCCGCCCATCCGCTCAGCGAGACGCTGCGCCCGCGTATCCCCGCCCCTGCCTTTATCTACTACGGCAAAGAGGTGTGGGAGCAGGCGCTGGCGGCTATCCTCTGCGGCGAAAACCTGCTGCTGGCCGGCGGCAAGGCCACCGGCAAAAACGTTCTGGCAGAAAACCTTGCCGCTGCCTTTGGCCGCCCCGCGTGGGACATCTCCTTTCATGTAAACATGGACGCCGCCTCCCTCATCGGCATGGATACCTTTGCGGGCGGACAGGTGGTGTTCCGTCCCGGGCCGGTGTACCGCTGCGCACAGTGCGGCGGCTTTGGCGTGCTGGACGAGATCAACATGGCCAAAAACGAGGCACTGGCAGTGCTGCACGCGGTGCTGGACTTCCGCCGCGCCATCGACGTACCCGGTTACGACCGCATCCCGCTGGCCGAGGAGACCCGCTTTATTGCCACCATGAACTACGGCTACGCGGGCACCCGGGAGCTGAACGAGGCGCTGACCTCTCGCTTTGCGGTGGTGCAGATGCCTACCATCACCCAAGATAATCTGGAAAAGCTGCTGCGGGCGCAGTTCCCGGATCTTACCGCAAAGTATGTGCACCAGTTCGCACTGCTGTTTCTGGACCTGCAGAAAAAGTGTGACAGTGCCGAGATCTCCACCAAGGCGCTGGATCTGCGCGGTATGCTGGACGCGCTGCGGCTGATCCGCAGAGGCATCCCCGCCGGGGCGGCGCTGGATATGGGCATCACCAACAAGGCCTTTGACTCCTACGAGCAGGGACTGATCCGGGACGTGATCGCCGCGCGCATCCCGGCCAAGCTGGATGCCGGAAAGCTGTTTGCCTGATGGACGCCCAGAGCTACACCGCGCAGGAGCGGCGTGCGGCCAATCAGGTCTGGGCCGCTGCTGGTGCTTACGGCTTCGAGCCGCTGTTTCTGGCCCGCAACACGGACGGCACCATTGATTTTTACATGAACTGCATCGTGGGGCTGGTGCACAAATACTACGGTGACGCGCTGATCCGGGACATTTTTTCCGCATGGGAGGGCGACACGCGTCAGCCCATGCTGGACGATATGGCGTGGCTGTACTTAGAAAACGCCGCCTACCGGCTGGAGCTGCCCCGCCGCCCGGTGCTGGAAGCGCTGCGGTTTGCCCACGCGGACTACTTTTTTGCCATTCAGTACAAGCTTTCGCGGCAGGAGTGGATGGCGAAAAACCAGCTGGTGTACACCATGCAGGCTGCACGCTGGCGCAAGGTGCTGGGACGCACCGCTCCGGTCATGACCCCCTACGAGAGCAGCCTTGCCGCAGCGCTGGCACCGGAGAACATACCGGAGCCAGCACAGCTCAAAAACGACCTGCTGGCGCTGTTTGAAAAGTTTGCTCTGTTTGACGGCAAGGTGCGCCAAAAGCCCGCGCTGCACCTGCGGCTACAGGGCTTTTGGGCAAAGCTGGCTACCAAAGCCATGCCCACCCAGATGATCAAGACCGACCGGGTGACTGTGGAGCATTCCGGCGCGGTGGATGCCGCAGGCAGCGGGCTGGCGGTGGACAAGCGCCGGGCAAACATTACTCTGAAGCAGCGCGCCGCGCAGGATCGCGCCTACATTGAAAGCTGCTTCGGGCGCTGTTTCTACCCGCCGGAGCAGCTGCGCAAGGCCGAGCAGGAGTTGTGCACCGGGGTGCATCTGGGCTGTCATCTGTGGTTCAGCGCCGGGGTTCCCAGCCCGGCACAGGCCCCCACCCCGGAAGCGCGGCAGCTGGCACAGCAGGCCGAATTGCAGGCCGAACGCAACCGCGCCTACTATGCCAAAAATCAGGAGCTACACCGCAGCGTGGTGCTGCGCCTTACCGAGCAGATCCGCAACTGCATTCTGGTGCATCAGCAGCCCGACCAGCGGATAGCGCGCAGCGGTGATCTGTGCGCCGGGCGGGTGTGGCGTGCCCCTTACCTGAACGATGACCGGGTGTTTTTGTGCCCGGAGGATGAGAACTGCCCCGCCTTTACAGTGGATCTGCTGCTGGATGCCTCCGCATCCCGCCTGCACTGTCAGGAGGTGATCGCGGCGCAGGGTGTTATTCTGGCCGAAAGTCTGGCCAACTGTGGCATTCCGGTGCGGGTAAGCGCCTTCAGCAGTCTGCGGGGCTATACGGTGCTGCGGGTGCTGAAAGGCTTTGCGGACAAAAACCGGCAGAACATTTTCCGCTATTTTGCCTCGGGCTGGAACCGGGACGGTCTGGCGCTGCGGGCGGCGGGCGACCTGATCCGGTACGCCCCCGGTCCCGCCCCGCGCCACCTGATGATCCTGCTGACCGATGCCAGCCCCAACGACAGCCGCCGCATCCCGCCCACAGCGCAGAACCCGCTGGGCTGCGCCTACGAGGACGCCGCCGGTGTAGCCGACACCGCCGCGCAGGTGCGCACCTTACAGCGGCAGGGCGTGCGGGTGTCTGCCGTTTTTATGGGCGAGGACAGCAGCGCCGGTGCCGCCGCGCAGATCTACGGCAAAAATATGGCACGCATCCGCGGCATGGATCAGCTTGCCCGCGCTGCCGGACGGCTGATCCAGAACGAGATCCGGGAACTTGGCGACTGAAAAAACAAAACGACCCCTGTGGGAGCAGTTCCGGCCTTTGTCGGCACCTCCCGCAGGGGTCATTTTTTACAACCGCACATCTCAGTGCACAACCATACTTTGAACTTTTGTTTGCAATGCGCTGTAGATTTTTGCAAAAATTTGTTGTTTCGGAAAACTTACAGTTGTTTTTCATCCAAAAGTATGCTATACTACGTTCAGAGAAGTTTTATGCAGCCTGACGG
>ENA-OWXD01000123-OWXD01000123.1-human-gut-metagenome-genome-assembly--contig:-NODE-123-length-27316-cov-14.7614_pt1 | contig 27316 bp, 17 predicted proteins | sample MGYA00249244_ERZ652055 | MGnify/ENA primary metagenome ERZ652055 (study PRJEB26925, sample SAMN05827059) | human gut metagenome | biome: ENVO:2100002; feature: ENVO:00000062; material: ENVO:00002003...
GGGCGGTTAAATTTAGAAGAGTTAATCCGCCGCGTAACAGAATGGATGCCCATGGGACATAATCATAATCAAGAAAAGAACATATAGAGTGTAGGTAAGCCCTACAAGGCTCAGATCGGTTCAGAACCGATTGAAAGCCTTGTAGGGCTTATTTTTTTGCAAAAATTTTTGTTCCTTACTTGACAACCGCATATGGACAACCAGAGAAAAGCCTGATTTCATGCGGGTTTACGCAGCTTGACCTTTTCACCTCAACCTGTTTCTGCCTGTCATGGTGCGTTGCGACCAGTGTGATTTTAGGTGCTAATGGCTTCTGGTTGCGCTCTATACTTAACCCACCACAGCGAAAGCTGATAGAGCAGAAAACAAAATAAGGAGGTACGAAGGCAAGCCTGCGTATAGATTGCTGTGGCAATCTGTATACAGGCTTGTTGTTGTGCAATGAAATAAGCAGGGAAGTCAACAAGGAAGGATAAGCCGCAGCTTTGCACTCGTCCTGCCGCAGATTGTATTTAGAATTCTTCAAAGAACGCTCCAAGCCGGAGAAGAAAATCGCCACCTTGTAAGGTTTCATCTTTTCACTGGTAGGAATCAGCTCATAGCTGTCATCTTTCGTGTCGAGATACAGCAGGTGATTCTTCTTGGAAAGAACCTCACAGCTCTGGTCGAGTTTGCCGCAAGAAACGCCAACATACTGATTTTCCGCTGCCTTTGCTGTAAGGATCATTTCCATCGGTTCGAGGTGGATACCATTGACCTTACACAGCGCCGATAAGAAGCAAATAATGACCGAAGCTGACGAGGACAAACCGCCAATCGGCAGACTTCCTTCGATAATGCCGGACAGACCGACTTTCAAACGGTACTTCTCGCCCAGCATCTTCGCTGCGCCACGCAGATGATCTGCCCAATCGCCCTGCTTTTCTTCCGGCACTGCACTTACAAAGAATTGCGCACGCTTCGGGAAGTTCAGCGACTGCAACTCCACAACGCCGTTCTGCTTCGGGTGGTAGGCCATGTGGATGCCCTTGTCGATTGCCAGACCATTAATTTTTCCATACTGATGGTCGATATGCGCACCCAGCGGACTGATGCGGTACGGGCAGAATGCCACATCAAACGGTTCCTGATGGTATAATTCCTTGTAGACCTCAACACACTTCATTGATTTTTCCCTTACTTATAAAACTCAGCGTACCACTCGGCGAACTTTCTTAATCCAGCTCTCAAGCTCGTGCTCGGTTTATACCCGAAATCACGCTCTAATACGCTCGTATCTGCATAGGTCACAGGCACATCACCCGGCTGCATCGGAACTAACTCCTTGTGAGCCTCAAAGTCGTAATCTTCCGGCAACACCTTTGCACGAACCAGTTCCTCGGAAAGAATCTGCACAAAGTCCAGCAGGTTCTCCGGATTCTGATTGCCGATGTTGTAAACGGCATACGGCGGAATCGGCAGACCATCTTCGCCGTTCTTCTTGTCCGGTGCTTTCTTCATCACACGGACAACGCCCTCGACGATATCATCCACATAAGTAAAGTCACGCTTGCAGTTACCGTAGTTAAAAATCTTGATGGTTTCACCCTTCACCAGCTTATTGGTGAATCCGAAGTAAGCCATGTCAGGACGGCCTGCAGGACCATACACGGTGAAGAAACGCAGACCCGTGGAAGGAATGTTGTACAGCTTAGAGTAAGCGTGTGCCATCAACTCATTAGATTTCTTAGTAGCCGCATACAGAGATACCGGGTTATCCACCTTATCATCCGTGCTGTAAGGCACTTTTTTATTACTGCCATAGACCGAAGAACTGGACGCATAAACCAGGTGTTCCACCGGGGTATGTCCTTCATCGTAAGAGTGACGGCAGGCTTCCAGAATGTTATAGAAGCCAATCAGGTTTGCTTCCACATAGGCATCAGGATTTGTAATGGAATATCGAACGCCAGCCTGCGCACCGAGGTTCACAACGATTTCCGGTTTATACTGTTCAAAGATAGATTCGATCACAGCCTTGTCCGCCAGATTACCTTTTACGAAGCTGAAATTTTCAAACTGTTCCAGTTCATTCAAACGTGCTTCTTTTAGGCGCACATCATAGTAGTGGTTCATGTTGTCCAAACCCACGACCTTGACGCCCTCCACCGTGGAGAGCAGCCGCTTTGCAAGGTTGGAACCGATGAAGCCCGCCACACCCGTGATAAAAATGCTCTTGCTTTTCAGATCAATTTTTGTTTTATTTTCCATCATAATTTTTCTTATGCACTAATGGGCTATGCAGGCATGGACTATGACACCTTTGCAAACACCCGGTTGCGCGATGTGCCGTATGAGGTGTTTGAAGCCTATAAAGACCGGCTGCCTGAACTGTGGCGCAGACGTGCGGAACATTATTACAGCGAGTTTGCTCGTGCTGAAAAGGGCGCAGAACTGTGGCGCAAAGGTGATTTGGAGGGCTACGGACAGCTTGTTTTTGAAAGCGGCAAATCCTCTATTTACAGCTATGAGTGTGGCTGCGATGAACTGAAAAAGCTATATCTGGATTTCTCCAGTAAGGTCTCCTCGGCGAATGCAATCGTCAATATCTTCCCAGAAAACACCAAAGTATAAGAAACTGAGCAGAAAAAGAAAAACAGCCCAAAATCTTTCGATTTCGAGCTGCTTGCTATGCCGGTGGTGGGGGTCTCCCGCGCACTGAGCAACAGCCCGCAGGGCTGATTGCTCCCCTGCTGTGCAGGGTCGTGCTGTTCGACCCGCTCACACGCCGCAGATAAAAAGAAAGCCCCCCAGACAAGCTGGAGGGCTTCCTTTTTATGCCGGTGGTGGGGGTCGAACCCACACGTGTTATTAGCACAAGGGATTTTGAGTCCCCCTCGTCTGCCATTCCGACACACCGGCGTATCATTTTGTGAGCGATTTTTATTATACCGGATTTGACAGGTAAAATCAAGAGGGAGTTTTTACGGAAAATGCAGCATAAAACAAAACGTTACACTCCTGTTTATGTGTCGTTTTGTGCGCGGGAGAAAAACAGATTTTACAAAAACTGCGATAAAACAACTGAAATGCGAAGGATTTTGAATAAACAACAGAGCGCGGCATTGCTTTGCTTCCGTTGACGAGACCGAAAAGGGCGGGGTATAATCAGGCTAAAACAGGAGCTTTGCAGCAGAAGAATGCCCGCAGGAGGTAGGAAAATGGCAGACGAACGCAACAGAATGCTGGAACAGTTGAACACAGACGACTGGCAGGAATGCCGTCAGAGCGTGTTGATCGTGGACGATTCTGCCATGAACCGCAGGATGCTCACCGAGATACTGGGCGGACGCTTTGATACCGCCGAGGCCACCAGCGGGGAAGAGTGTCTGCACCTGCTGGAGGAAAACAGAGACGGTATTTCCATTGTGCTTCTGGACATCCACATGGAAGGAATGGATGGCTTTGCGGTGCTGGAGGAGATGGACCGGCAGAAAATGCTGGAGGATATCCCGGTCATCATGATCTCCAGTGAGGACAAGGTGGACGCCATGCGCCGCGCTTTTGATCTGGGCGCGTCGGATTACATCAGCCGTCCCTTTGACGCCCGGGTGGTGTGCCAGCGCATCGGCAATACCATGCGGCTGTACGCGAAACAGCGGCGGCTCTGCGCTGCGGTGAAAAAACAGATCCGGGAAGCGGATCAGAACAGCCGGATCATGCTTGCGCTGCTGAACCGGGTAATGGAAAAGCGCAACGGCGAGAGCCGGAACCATGTGCGGCGTATCCAGATCATTACCGCACTGCTGCTGGCACAGCTGGCGCAGAAAAACGGGCAGCACTGGCTTACGGGCTCTGTGCGCCGCCGCATCACACTGGCGGCGGCGCTGCACGATATCGGCAAAATAGAGCTGGAAAACCGGCTGCTGTGCAATACCGACCCGACTGCGGAGGAAGAGACGCTGCTGCGGCAGCATACAACGCTGGGTGCACAGATGCTGGAAGAAAACAGTACCCGGCAGGAAGCGGCTTTTGTGCAGACGGCGGCACAGATCTGCCGCTGGCACCACGAACGATATGATGGCTCCGGCTATCCTGATGGGCTGGTGGGAGAACAGATCCCGCTGGAAGCGCAGGTGGTGGGGCTGGCAGATGCTTACGATGCACTGACCGGCGGCGAAAACGGGCGTCCTTACCCCCACAAGGCGGCGGTGTATCTGCTTTGTACCGCCCAAAGCAGCCAGTTCAGCCCGCTGCTGCTGGAATGCCTGCAGGAGATCGGCGACAGGCTGGCAGAAGCACTCCGTGCACCGGAAAAATAAACATTATAATAAGGTGCGCGGGGATGCTCCAAGGCGTTTGCTGCTGCAATGAAAAAGTATTACTTTTCCTCAAAAATCAGATAAAATTTGCGAAACGGTAAAGATTTGGTCGGTTTTTTGTAAGAAACTCACATTCTCTTTAAGGAAAAGGAAAAACAGCTGTGCAAGGCGCAGAAAATCCATACATGAAACAAATTGATATGGAACAATCGACAAAATGTGATAAAATAAAACCAGATATGCGCGCTTGTGTGCATGGTACGGATGGTAAACAGCAATAAGGAGTTATGTGACTATGTCTATTGAAATTTCCCCTAAGTCCTTCTTTGAGCAGCCCAGTGTGGCGGATATGCGGCTGATCGCCTGCCCCGGTGCAGAGGAGCTGACCGGCCTGATTGACAAGCACCTTGTCCGTTGGGCAAAGGCTGCCGGAATTGAAAAAGACACCTTCATTATTTCCTGCGACTGCCCCCGCTTCCAGAGCGGTGATGCCAAGGGTCTGGTCAAGGAGTCTGTCCGCGGCGACGATATCTTTATCGTGGTAGACCCGGGCAACTACAGCGTCACCTACAAGCTGTTCAACTACGAGAACCATATGTCCCCGGACGACCACTTTGCAAACCTGAAGCGCCTGATCCAGGCTGTGGCCGGTAAGGCACACCGTGTTTCCGTTATTATGCCCAGCCTGTACGGCGGCCGTCAGCACCGCCGCGTGGTGCGCGAGAGTCTGGACTGCGCTGTGGCGCTGCAGGAGCTGCAGACCATGGGCGTGCGCAACATCATCACCTTTGACGCACACGATCCCCGCGTGCAGAACGCAGTGCCCCTGATGAGCTTTGATAATGCCATGCCCACCTATCAGGTGCTGAAGAGCCTGCTGAAAAAGGATCCCACCCTGTCCTTCGACAAGGAGAAGTTCACCGTGGTCAGCCCGGACGAGGGTGCTATGAACCGCAATATGTACTTCTCCAGCGTGCTGGGCTGCAATCTGGGTATGTTCTACAAGCGCCGCGACTACACCCGCGTGGTGAACGGCCGCAACCCCATCGTTGCTCATGAGTATCTGGGCGAGAGCGTGGAGGGCAAGACCGTCTTTATCGCGGACGATATCATTGCTTCCGGCGAGAGTATGCTGGAGGTCGCCAGCAACCTGAAGGAGCGCGGTGCTGCCAACATCATCGCCAACGCCACCTTCCCCCTGTTCACCAGCGGTCTGGACAAGTTCGACAAGGCTGTGGCAGACGGCACCCTGACCTACGTTGTGGGCACCAACCTGACCTACCGTATGCCCGAGCTGCTGACCCGCGACTGGTATGTGGACGTGGACGTTTCCAAGTACGCTGCCTACTTTGTGGTGGCACTGAACCACGATATGTCCGTTTCCAGCATCATCGACCCCCTGAAGAAGATCGAGAACCTGCTGGCAAACCGCAAGTAAGGAAACCTTTCCAAAGCCCCTGCACCCTGCGTGCAGGGGCTTTTTGCGTTTTCATAGAGAAAAGGAAGTGTATCATGAGAAACAGCAGCGTTATAGGGAACTTTCGCTGATCAGCTCTTTTCACAAAAAATAATATACTAATATATTAATTGTAACAAAAAACACTAAATACTATTTACAAATCTTGATGTAAATGGTATTCTTTGTACAACATTGAAGCAGAAAGGCACCTGCTGTGAGGAAAAAGTCCGAGAAAAAGCAAGCGAGTCCGGCCTTCAAAGCTGGGCATAAAAAAGTACGCAGACACTTACAAGAACAAGAAGGAGAAAACAATATGAAACGCCGCGATTTTATGAAGCTTTCCGCCGCTACCGCGCTGGGCGCTACTGTAGCCGCCATGGCACCCTCGGCTCTGGCTGCAACAGAGCTGAACCAGACCAACGGAGATCTGCACACTACAGTAGACCGCAAGACTGCAGCCATGGGTCTGGGCGATGGCAAGACCTTTGCTTATGACCCGGAAAAACCGTACCTGAACGTGAATGTGGGCCTGTTCCATGATGCGCAGGTAACAGTGGGCGGTCAGAATGTTGGCACTGCTACCTATTACCTGCCCGATGGCATGGATCCTTGGGCGCCGGCAGTTATCGTGCTGACCCCGGATGACACCACCGCAAAGGCGTTCTCCGGCACGGTCACCGGTCGTATGTGGCGTACGGTAGCGTGCAAAAATAAGATCGCAGTTGCATTTTTCGGTCCCGAAAACGGCGGCAGCTGGAACCTTTCCCTGAGCGCTGCCGGTCGCGATGATGCAGCAGCGCTGGATGCACTGTACCAGCTGATGCGCAAGAAGAGCGTTAAACTGTCCGGCGCATTCTCTATGGATAAGTCCCACACTGCACTGGTGGGCTACAAGGAGGGCGGCGCAGCTGCCCTGCTGTTCGGTGCTCGCTGGGCAAGTGATTTCAGTTCCATCTGCGCTGTGGATGCAGCCGAGGTACCAGCAGCCTCTCTGGAGGCAGTGGGCGGTCAGTATGTGCTGCCATTCCCCGGCGACTCCACCCGCGGCGTGCAGGAGGAAGCCATTGCCGCAAAGACGGTGGATACCCCCGTTTGGCTCGTCCGCTCCAATGCTGATTCTACCAATAAGGCAGCGCTGGAGTTCTACCTGAAAGCCAACCAGGCTGTGGCAAAGGGCGACGGTGTTTATGTCAGCGGCCGTGCAGGTTCTGCAGCCGAGGTGTGGGTCACCGAAAAGGCACAGTGCCCGGCAGCCATCTGGGAAAAGTTCTCCGGTCAGTTCAAGCGCTTTATGGCGCTGCAGCTGCCGGGCCGCGTGGCAAAGGCAGAGGACTTTACTCGGCGTGGCTTTGATATTCACGAGGAGTGGGTCAACGGCGAGTTGCGCCGCTGGATGGTCTATGTGCCGTCCACCTATACTGGCAACGAAAAGGTGCCGCTGGTGCTGGTGATGCACGGTTATACCGCCTCCATGTATGCCATTGCAGAGGAGTCCCGCTGGTACGATGTGGCAGAGCAGAACGGCTTTATCGTGGTCTTTGCGCAGGGTCTGGTGCGCCCCGCAGACCTGATGGGCAACATTCCCACCGCCATGTGGCTGGCAGGTCCCTTTGCCGCAATGGCCGGTAAGGATACCGACCCCAGCGTGGATCTGGAGTTCATCAACAGCTTGCTGGACCGCATGGAGCAGGATTACCGCATCGATACCACCCGCGTGTATGCCACCGGTCACTCCAACGGCAGCCTGATGACTTGGGCTACCGCCTGCCGCTATGCAAGCCGGTTTGCTGCTATTGCTCCGGTCGGCTATATGTTTACCCCGCTGCCGGAGCTTGACCCCGCTGTTCTGCTGCCGGCATGGGCTTTCCTTGGTGAGTACGACTCGGCAGGCGTGGCAGAGCTGGTGGAGGATAACGGCACAGTGAAGGCGCTGCAAGGCTGGAATGCCCACAACGCCACCAACGAGGCAGCTGTTGCAGAAAGCTCCTCCTACAACGGCGCTTTTGTGACCAAGAGCTTTATGGGCGGCAACGCACCGCTGGTGAAGTACACCGTGGTCAAGGATACCCCCCACGTTTACCTGCAGGAGGAGAGCGTTGCCATCTGGAACGAGTTCTTCTCCCGTTACAGCCGCGGTGCGGACGGCACCCTGTACTATCAGGGCAATGCCGTAAACGCTGGTCAGTACCAGCCCAGCGCAAACTGGTACGCTGCAAAATAAGCTGACAATGCCCGCCGCGCGGCTTTATATCTCGGGACACCGGAACGTCTGCGGACGCTCCGGTGTCCCTTTTTATGTTTTGCGGCGGCTTGTGTTAAGTTTTTGAAAATTCGCGCCGGGAGCTTTGCAAATTCCGGTGGATTTATGCTATATTTAAATTGAAATATTTTGTATTCTGACAGAAAGGAAAAACGCCATGGAGCATTTTGTGGAGTTTGAAGATGTCTGTAAATATTACCAGACCGGCAGTGTGAAGATCGCTGCTGCAGACCACCTGAATTTCTATGTGGACAAGGGCGAGTTCTGCATCATCGTGGGCCCCTCCGGCGCGGGCAAGACCACATTGCTGAACATTCTGGGCGGCATGGACAACTGCGACGAGGGCAACGTCTGGCTGGACGGCCGCAACGTGAGCCGTTTTTCTGCCCGGGAACTGACCACCTACCGCCGGTACGATGTGGGCTTTGTGTTCCAGTTCTACAACCTGGTGCAGAACCTGACCGCGCTGGAAAACGTGGAGCTTGCCAGCGAGATCTGCCGCGACCCGCTGGACCCCGCCGAGACCTTGCGCAGCGTGGGTCTGGGCGAGCGGCTGAACAACTTCCCGGCGCAGCTTTCCGGCGGCGAGCAGCAGCGGGTGTCCATTGCCCGCGCACTGGCCAAAAACCCAAAGCTGCTGCTCTGCGACGAGCCCACCGGTGCGCTGGACTACCGCACCGGCAAGCAGGTGCTGGGTCTTTTGCAGGATACCTGCCGCAAGACCGGACGCACCGTCATCGTTATTACCCACAACACGGCACTGACCGGTATGGCTGACCGCATCATTCAGGTGCGCAGCGGCCGCATCGTGTCCAATCAGGTCAACGAGCACCCGGTGCCGGTGGAACAGATCGAGTGGTGAGAACTGTGCAGAAAAGTTACCGCAAAAATATCCTGCGCGAGATGAAAAGCAGCATCAGCCGGGTGGTGTCCCTGTTTGGCATCGTGGCGCTGGGGGTGATGATGCTTACCGGACTGATGTGCATTGCCCCCGATATGCGCACCGCGGCCCAGAAGTACTATGTGCAGCAGAATGTGTTCGACCTGCGGGTGCTGTCCACCCTTGGCCTCAGCCAGAGCGATATCAACGCGATTGCCGCTGTGGACGGGGTAGATGCCGTGCAGGCGGTGAAGTATCAGGACGTGGAAGGCCACTGGACAGGGGACGAGCAGACCACGGTGGCGCGGCTGTATCAGCTGCCTGCCGACCCGCAGGCCGATACGCCGGAGAATATGAACCGCCTGGTACTGCTGTCCGGACGGATGCCGGAAGCTGCCGGGGAGTGCGTGGTGCACGTGATGGGCCACGGCAGCCCCGTGGAGCTGGGCACCCAGCTGACCCTGCCGGAAGAGACCGAAGGGGTCAGCGGGCAGGTGTTCACGGTGGTGGGCACGGTGCAGGACCCGCTGCATTTTTCCTCCGATTCCGAGAGCAGCACCGTGGGTGATGGTCAGCTGGACTGCATCCTGTTTGTGCCGGAGGGCACTTTGACCGCAGACTATTATACGGTGTGCTATATCAAGGCAGAAAACGCCGGACTGTATGATAATTATTCCGATGAATATCAGGCCGCAGTGGATGCCGTAGCGGAAAAGCTCAAGGCCATCCAGAGCGTGCAGTGCACCGCCCGGCGGGAAGAGCTGATGGACACCGCCAACGACAAGCTGACCGAAGCACGCGCGGAGTACGACAGCCAGAAGGCAGAAGCCGAGCGCCAGTTTGCCGAAGCCGAGACAAAGCTGGCAGATGCGCAGCAGCAGCTGGATGCCGCCAAGGCGCAGCTGGAAGCCGGGGAAAAGGAGCTTGCCGCCCAGAAGGCTGCCCTGCCGGACACCATGCAGAGCGGTGCCGACAAGCTGGTGAGCAGCGAAGCGCAGGTGCTGGAATTTGAGGAACAGTTACAGCAAATCGAGCTGCTGGTCAACCTGAAAAAGGTGGCAGACCCCCTGCTGACCTACGCGGAAGCAGCCCTGCGCAACGCCGAAAAGGCGCTGGACGAAGCCGAGCCGGAGGACGAAGACTACATTGAACTGCGGGATGCGCTGGCCAAGGCGCAGGCCGCTTACGACAACATCTATAACCAGCTGCAGGGCTATCAGCAGCAACTGGATGCAGGCAAGCGGCAGATGTACAAGCAGGGGCTGATCTCCTCGCCGAACCTCTCCAACGACCAGCTGGTGACCGAAGCCAAGGCTGCGCTGCGCAAGATGAAATTGCAGCTTTTGCAGGGGCAGTTGCAGCTGACCACCGGCACCGCCAGTGCCTACACCCAGTTCGATGCCGCACAAAAGCAGCTGGAAGAGGGCTGGGCAGAATATAACGCCGGGCAGACTCAGCTGGAAGAATCCCGCACCGAATACGAGAGTCAGAAAGCCGATGCACAGCAGAAGCTGGCAGACGGCCTTGCCCAGCTGAACGATGCCGAGGAGCAGGTGAGCCAGATCAAAAAGGGCGAGTGGTATGTGCTGGACCGCACCTCCACCATGAGCTGTGTCACCTTTGCCCAGTATGCCGACCGCATGGACGCCATTGCCCGGGTGTTCCCGGTGTTCTTCTTCCTTGTGGCGGCGCTGGTGGCTACCACCACCATGACCCGCATGGTGGACGAGAACCGCCTGCAAATGGGCACCTTAAAGGCGCTGGGTTACTCCAATTTCAGCATCGCGGGCAAGTATTTGTTCTACGCGCTGCTGGCTACCATTCTGGGCAGCATCGTCGGCATGGTGGTGGGCTTTGTGGTGTTCCCCATCATTATCTGGAACGCCTATCAGCTGGTGTTCACCCTACCCACCTTCACCCTGCACTTCTACCCGGGCATGGCAGCTGCCAGCGTGGGCATCAGCGCCGCCGTCATCGGCTTTGCCACGTGGTACGCCTGCCGTTCCAGTCTGGCCGAAAAGACCGCAGCTCTGCTGCTGCCCCGGGCCCCGGTGGCGGGCAAGCGCATCCTGATGGAGCGCATCACCCCGCTGTGGCAGCGGATGTCCTTCTCCCAAAAGACCACTGCCCGCAACCTGTTCCGGTATAAAAAGCGGTTCTTCATGACCGTGCTGGGCGTGGCGGGCTGCACCGCGCTGCTGCTTATCGGCTTCGGCATTCAGGATTCCCTGCTGCCCATCGTCACGAAGCAGTCTACCGAGCTGACCCACAACGATATGTCCATCACCCTCAGCGACCCCAAAGCCCTGACCATGGAGCAGGGGCTGGCAGAGGAGCTGGACGGCAACAGCGCTGTGCAGAACTGGGGCGCGGTGTATACCAAATCCACCACCATCTACAATGCCGAAGGCGAGAGCGCAAGCGTGAGCATCGTGGCTGCCGCCAAGGACAGCGACCTGACCCGCTACGTCACCTTCCGTACCCGCAAGGGACACAAGGCCATCAGCTTTGACAGCGGCAGCGCCATCCTGACCGAAAAGACCGCCGAGAATCTGGGTCTGCACACCGGCGATACCTTCTGGGTGGAAAACGCCGAGGGCACCCGGGTGGAACTGACCCTGACCGGCATCACGGAGAACTATATGTTCACCCGGCTGTACCTCCCCCGCGCACAGCTGGAAAGCCTGCTGGGCACGGCGGAGATCCCGTGGAACACGGTCTACGGTCAGACAAGTTGCACCGATGCTGCCGGGTACAACGCCCTGCGCACAGACCTGCTGGACTGCAACTATGTCAGCAGCATCAGCTTTACTGAGGACACCACCGAACTGTTCGATAACCTCATCGTCAGTCTGGGCTATGTGGTGGTGCTGATCATCATCTGCGCGGCGGCACTGGCGGCTGTGGTGCTGTATAACCTCATCAGCGTCAACCTTGGGGAGCGCAAAAAGGAGCTGGCGACCATCAAGGTGCTGGGCTTCTACGATCAGGAGGTGTACCGCTACATCTTCCGCGAGATCGAGCTGTTGGCGCTCATCGGCTCCGGCGTGGGTCTGGCGCTGGGTGTGCCGCTGCACAAGTTCATTGTGTTGACCGTGGAGATGGATCAGCTCATGTTCATCCGCACCATTGCGCCCCGCAGCTACCTGCTGGCGGTGGCGCTGACCATGGTGTTTACCGTGGTGGTCTGCTTTGTGATGCGGCGGCACGTCCGGCGCATCAGCATGGTGGAAAGCATGAAGGCCCCGGAGTAATGTTTACAGCGCATTCATAAAATAAGCATAATTTCGTAGAAATTTTCGGGTATCATAAAATCACCGGGAGGGGGAGAGCCGCAAGCCCCCTCTCAGGGACATGATTCCTCCTATACCCCAAACCAAATACCGCAAAAGGCCGCGCCTTGTCTGAACCAGCAGATGAGACGCGGTCTTTTGTGTGTAGGATACGTCTGCAGTGCACCGGCAGAGGAGATCGTTTTTGCCAAACTGTGCAAAAAATACGGGCAGCGCAGGCGGATATATCATGCAAAAAATACATCCTTGAAAAAAGTGGAATTAACCTATTGACAAACTAGGTAGAACGGGATATAATGCAGACATCCAATCCACCAGTCTTGTAGGGAAATGAAACAGAGGTTCCCCGGCGGGTGGTACATAGAGGGATGGAAAAGTTTTACCGGAAGGAGGGCACAAAGATGAAGCTGATCTGGAAAGAACTGCTGCACGCGAATTATCGCTGTGGGCGAATGCATACCCACCGGGCACCGGCATCGGATGTGTACTGTATGTTGCCCTCGGCTGCGCGAATGTGTACCCGAATGTGACAGCAGCTCCGGTAGACCACACTGCCCGGTGCGCCTTTGAAAACGCATCGGGATTTTTTACACACAATAATAATACTATTGGTATATAAAGAGAGGTAAATAACAATGTCTGAATATAAATTTGAGACCCTGCAGCTTCATGTCGGTCAGGAGCAGGCCGACCCCGCCACCGATGCCCGTGCGGTGCCCATCTACCAGACCACGTCTTATGTGTTCCGCAACAGCCAGCACGCCGCAGACCGCTTTGGTCTGGCCGATGCAGGCAACATCTACGGCCGTCTGACCAACTCCACGCAGGATGTGTTCGAAAAGCGCATTGCAGCGCTGGAGGGCGGCGTGGCAGCACTGGCTACCGCTTCCGGTGCAGCTGCCATCACCTACACCATTCAGGCACTGGCACAGGCCGGTGACCACATCGTGGCACAAAAGACCATCTACGGCGGCAGCTACAACCTGCTGGCACACACCCTGACCCAGTTCGGCGTCAACACCACCTTTGTGGATGCCCACGACCTTGCACAGGTGGAAGCAGCCATCCAGCCCAATACCAAGGCTGTCTATCTGGAAACGCTGGGCAACCCCAACAGCGACATCCCGGATATCGACGCCATTGCAGCCATCGCCCACAAGCACGGTCTGCCGCTGGTCATTGACAACACCTTCGGCACCCCGTACCTCATCCGTCCCATCGAGCACGGCGCAGACATCGTGGTGCACTCTGCCACCAAGTTTATCGGCGGCCATGGCACCACGCTGGGCGGCATCATCGTGGACAGCGGCAACTTCGACTGGAAGGCCAGCGGTCGTTACCCCAACATTGCTGCCCCCAACCCCAGCTACCACGGCGTCTCCTTTGCAGATGCCGCAGGCCCTGCCGCGTTCGTTACCTATATCCGCGCCATCCTGCTGCGTGATACCGGCGCTACCATCTCCCCCTTCAACGCCTTCCTGCTGCTGCAGGGCACCGAGACGTTGAGTCTGCGCATCGAGCGTCATGTGGAGAACACCAAAAAGGTGGTGGAGTTCCTTGCCAACCACCCGCAGGTGGAAAAGGTGAACCACCCCTCGCTGCCGGATCACCCGGATCACGCTCTGTACCAGAAGTATTTCCCCAACGGCGGCGCATCCATCTTTACCTTTAACATCAAGGGCGGCCGCGAGGAAGCCTTTACCTTCATCGACAACCTGAAGATCTTCTCTCTGCTGGCCAACGTGGCGGACGTGAAGAGCCTTGTTATCCACCCGGCCTCCACCACCCACAGCCAGCTGACCGACGCCGAGCTGGCCGAGCAGCAGATCTACCAGAACACCATCCGCCTGTCCATCGGCACCGAGCATATTGATGACATCCTTGCCGATCTGGAAGCCGGTTTCGCAGCCGTCCGCGGCGAATAAGCAGCTATTCTCTTTCCCGCAAGGGGAGTGTGATCTTCCTTTTATTCCTGTCCAAGCCTCCATAAGCGTACGACAAGACCCCCGGCTGCCCGCCGGGGGTCTTGTCATCATTAAAAAAGTGGTTCAGAAACGCCTGTGGGCGTTTCTGAACCACAAATTATACTGCCGTTTTTCCGATTAGCGGCCGATCAGCAGATCGCGGCGGCAGCGCAGACCCACAGAGAGGGTGGCGCTGCTGCCCAGATGCCGCAGGGTGACGCGGGTACCGGACTTCTGTCCCTCGCACAGCAGCGAGAGGTTCAGGGTGGTGGTGTTCTTCTCGGTCACCAGCACCAGCGTTTTCACGCCGCTGGCCTGCAGCGCCTGCATATCCTCGATGGTGGTGCGGAAGGTAGCCACCTCGGCGGGCACGTCCAGCGTCAGCACGCCGTCCTTCTGGCGGGCGGTGTACAGCAGCTGCTTGCCCAGCAGACCCTTGACGGTGTAGCGCGCCTCGGTCTTTGCAGTGTCGGCCAGCTCGTCACCGGAGATCAGCATGATGTTGCCCTGAATGGGGTTGCCCTCCGGGGCACCGTAGCCGCCGTAGCTGGGATCTTTTTCCCCCACGGCAACGTCGGCACTGTGCAGTGCAATGTCGCCCTGCACCATCTGCTCCTGCGGGGGCAGATAGCCCTCCACGCAGGTAGGATCCACCTCGGCGGCAAAAGCGCCCACGCTCAGCATGGCGGCGGCACACACCGCCACAGCGGCACAGCTCAGGGTACGGACAAACTTTTTGTTCAGCATCTTCATAGGAAATACCTCCTGAAAACGGCAGCCGCAGGGACTGCCTTTGTTTTTTGCATCATAATCGTTTTTTAAACCATGGTTCAGCTGCGGCGCATCCACAATGGAAAACCGCCGTATCTGCTTTGTAAACGGATACGGCGGCCGGATTATTGCAAAAGATTCAAATTTTTTTATTTTCAGGAGTTCTCCGGTTTGTTTTCTGCGCTGTCGCGGTTGAGGATATCCATGAATTCCTCACCGGTGATGGTCTCCTTCTGGTACAGATACTGTGCCAGCTCGTCCAGCTTTGCGCGGTTCTCGGTCAGGATGCGGATGGCCTTTTCATGCTGGGTCTTGACCAGCTCTACCACCTTCTGATCGATCTCGCACTGGGTCTGGGCACTGCAGGCCAGCGAGGTATCGCCGCCCAGATACTGGTTGTTCACGGTTTCCAGCGCCACCATGTCAAATTCATCACTCATGCCGTAGCGGGTCAGCATGGCGCGGGCAAGCTTTGTAGCCTGCTCGATATCATTGGACGCGCCGGTGGTGATGGAGTTGAAGGCTACCTCTTCGGCAGCGCGGCCGCCGGTCAGGGTGGCGATCTTGTTTTCCAGCTCGGCCTTGTTCATCAGGTAGTGGTTGCCCTCGTCCACCTGCATGGTGTAGCCCAGTGCGCCGGAGGTGCGGGGGATGATGGTGATCTTCTGCACCGGGGCAGAGTTGGACTGCTTGGCTGCCACAAGGGCGTGGCCGATCTCGTGGTAGGCTACGATGCACTTTTCGTGGTCGGTCAGGATGGAGTTCTTCTTCTGGTAGCCGGCAATGACCACCTCGATGCTCTCCTCAAGGTCGGCCTGGGTCACGCTCTTGCGCCCAGCCCGCACGGCACGCAGGGCGGCTTCGTTCACAATGTTGGCCAGCTCTGCGCCGGAGGCACCGGAGGCCATGCGCGCCACGGTGTTGAAGTCCACACCAGGGGCGATCTTCACCTTTTTGGCGTGTACCTTCAAAATTTCTTCGCGGCCCTTCAAATCGGGAAGCTCCACGGGCACACGGCGGTCGAACCGGCCGGGACGGGTCAGAGCAGGGTCGAGGGAATCCGGGCGGTTGGTGGCTGCCAGAATAATGACGCCGGTGTTGCCCTCAAAGCCGTCCATCTCGGTAAGCAGCTGGTTCAGGGTCTGCTCGCGCTCATCGTTGCCGCCAAACTGGCCGCTGTTGCGCTTCTGACCAATGGCGTCGATCTCATCAATGAATACGATGCAGGGCGCTTTTTCCTTGGCCTGCTTAAACAGGTCGCGCACCTTGGAAGCACCCATGCCCACGAACATCTCCACGAACTCCGAACCGGAGATGGAGAAGAAGGGAACGTTGGATTCGCCTGCCACGGCCTTGGCCAGCATGGTCTTGCCGGTGCCCGGAGGGCCTACCAGCAGAATGCCCTTGGGCATGGAAGCACCGATCTCTTCATACTTCTTGGGGTCGTGCAGATAATTGACGATCTCCTGCAGGTTCTCCTTGGCCTCGTCCTCACCGGCAACGTCCGCAAAGCGGATGCCGTGGGTGGACTGCACATAGACCTTTGCGTTGGATTTGCCCGCGCCGCCGAACATCATGGCACCCGGGCCGCCGCCTGCCTTTTCCATCAGCTTTTTGTTCATCTGGTTGCCGATGAAGCTGAACAGCAGAATGGGCAGCACGAACCACAGCAGAAAGCTGAGCACCGGCGAACCCTGCTCCACGATCTCGCTGGAGAATTGCGCACCGGCATCGTACAGGCGCTCGGTCAGGCCGGGGTCGTTCATCAGGCCGGTCTTGTAGATCTGCTTGTTGTCCTTATCCGTAAAAATGATCTGGTTGGACTGGATATCTACCTTGCCGATATTCTCTTGCTCGGTCATGCTCATAAAGGTGCCGTAGTCTACCTCCTGCACCTGACGCTCGGCCAGCCACGGCATGACCACAAGGTTGATGACCAGCAGCACCAGCAGCACGATGGCATAGTAGATGGCCAACGGCTTTCTGGATGGCTTGACTTCTTTCATGGGATGTTCCTCCTTATAAGGTGGGCTTCCACCCGTTTGCTGCGTCCAGTATACCACATCCTGCCGCCCGGCAACAGCGCAGCGAGGGCAACTTTGCAAAAACTTAGCAGTTTCTTAACAAAGAGGGGAGAATCCCCAATTCTGCATGATTTACCCTATGATATTATGAAATGCTTTCATCTTTATCCTGAACGAAACTTCTTGACACTTTCTGGCGGGCGTGCTAAAATTATCTCACTTTCAACAAAGTGCAAATGCGTTGACGGGGATAAAACGATCTTTCTTCTGCGTGCAGAGAGCCGCCGGGTGGTGCAAGGCGGGTGCAGAGAACTTCGGATACTGGCCCCTGAGCGGCAGAACTGAACGGACAAGTAGGTTCTGACGGACGCCCACCGTTACAGGGGCAGCGATTCGCCGTTTTGGCCGATCGTGCAAAGTGGCTGTACCTGACCGTACAGCAAGGAGAGTGGTACCACGGGTGCCCTGTAAAAGCAATTTACAGGCTCTCGTCTCTCAAGGTTTTCGCCTTGAAAGACGGGAGCCTTTTTGTATGCGGATATCCCTTCAGGCATCGCTACGCGATGCCAGCTCCCCCAAGGGGGCGCCTTTGGCAATGCCGCAAACTTTACCGCATTCCGGAAAGCCGTCCCCTTGGGGAAGGTGGATGCGAGTGAAACGAGCAGACGGAAAGGGTGCATTTTATGCACCACAACATCAGGAGGACAACAGGATGATGGACGCTACCAAGTACGCACCGGGGTACTACCCGGTACCCGCCGGTTATGACAGCTGGGTAAAAAAAGACCATATTGAAAAGGCTCCCGCATGGTGCAGCGTGGATCTGCGGGACGGCAATCAGGCGCTGATCGTGCCCATGAGCCTTGCAGAAAAGCTGGAGTTCTTCCAGATGCTGGTGAAGATCGGCTTCAAGGAGATCGAGGTGGGCTTCCCCGCCGCCAGTGAGACCGAGTACGAGTTCCTGCGCACCCTGATCGAAAAGGATATGATCCCCGCCGATGTCACGGTGCAGGTGCTGACCCAGTGCCGCGACCACATCATCCGCCGCACCTTCGAGGCAGTCAAGGGCGCACCCCGGGCGGTGATCCACTTCTACAACTCCACCTCCGTGGCGCAGCGGGAACAGGTGTTCCACAAGTCCAAGGAGGAGATCAAGCAGATCGCTGTGGACGGCGCAAAGCTGGTAAAGCAGCTCAGTGAGGAGTACGAGGGCAACTTCCTGTTTGAGTACAGCCCCGAAAGCTTTACCGGCACCGAGGTGGACTACGCCGTAGAGGTGTGCAACGCCGTGCTGGATATCATGCAGCCCACCCCGGAGCGCCCCATGATCATCAATCTGCCGGTGACCGTGGAGATGAGTATGCCCCATGTGTACGCCAACCAGATCGAGTATTGCGACAAGCACCTGAAGTACCGCGACAGCGTGATCATCTCTACCCACCCCCACAACGACCGCGGCACCGGCGTAGCCTGTGCCGAGCTGGCAGTGCTGGCGGGTGCACAGCGCGTGGAGTGCTGCCTGTTCGGCAACGGCGAGCGCACCGGCAATGTGGACGCTGTGACGCTGGCCATGAATATGTACAGCCACGGCGTAGACCCCAAGCTGGACTTCTCAGATATGCCCGCCATCTGCGCCACCTACGAGCGGGTGACCCGGATGCACATCTACGAGCGCACCCCCTACGCCGGGCAGCTGGTGTTTGCGGCCTTCTCCGGCAGTCATCAGGATGCCATTGCCAAGGGCATGGCGTACCGCAAGCAGACCGGCGAGCACCGCTGGACCTGTCCCTACATCCCGGTGGACCCCCACGACATCGGCCGCACCTACGACGCCGACGTCATCCGCATCAACAGCCAGAGCGGCAAGGGCGGCATCGGCTTTGTGCTGGAACAGAACTACGGCTACAACCTGCCCCCCAAGATGCGGGAGGCACTGGGCTACAAGGTCAAGAGTGTGTCCGACCACAGCCACAAGGAGCTGAGCGCCGCCGAGGTGCTGCACATCTTCGAGGATACCTACCTCAACCGTGCAAAGCCGCTGAACGTGGTGGAAGCCCACTTTGCACAGGTAAACGGCATTACCGCCACGGTCACGCTGGAGCTGAACGGCCAGCGCAAGGTGGTCACCTCGGTGGGCAACGGCCGTCTGGATGCCGTAGCCAACGCCATCCAGAGCGCCACCGGCATGGACTTCCATCTGGAAAACTACTCTGAGCACAGTCTGGACGAGGGCTCTACCTCCCGCGCAGCCTCCTATGTGGGGCTTGTCTGGGGCGACAACACGGTCACATGGGGTGCCGGTACCGACACCGACATCATTGTGGCCGGTATCCGTGCCCTTGTCAGTGCGATCAATAATCGATAAGGAAAACTCCCCCAGTCTGCTACGCAGACAGCCCCCTCTGGGATGGGGCCTTTGGCAAAACCAGAAAGTTTTCCTTCTCGCCAGAGGCTCCCTCACCGAGGGAGCTGGCAGCACCGTCAGGTGCTGACTGAGGGAGTTTGGACAGCGTACTCATGTTTTGAAAGTAAAAAGGAGAAAACTACCATGGGAATGACCCTGACGCAGAAGATCCTTGCCGCACACGCCGGACTGCCGGAGGTCAAGGCAGGCCAGCTGATCAACGCAAAGTTGGACATTGTGCTGGGCAACGATATCACCACCCCGGTGGCCATCAACGAGTTTGAGCGCGCCGGTTTTGACCGCGTGTTTGATAAAGAGCATATCGCCATCGTGCTGGATCACTTTGTACCCAATAAGGATATCAAGAGCGCTACCCAGTCCAAGCAGTGCCGGGAATTTGCCAATAAATACGATATCCTCAACTTCTACGATGTAGGCCAGATGGGCATCGAGCACGCCCTGCTGCCGGAAAAAGGCATCGTCACCGCCGGCGACTGCGTGATCGGCGCGGACAGCCACACCTGCACCTATGGTGCACTGGGCGCCTTCTCCACCGGTGTAGGCTCCACCGATATGGCCGCAGGCATGGCCACCGGCATGGCATGGTTCAAGGTGCCCTCTGCCATCAAGTTCGTGCTCACCGGCAAATTCAATCCCCGGGTGTCCGGCAAGGATCTGATTTTGCACATCATCGGCATGATCGGTGTGGACGGCGCACTGTATAAATCCATGGAGTTCACCGGCCCGGGCGTGGAAAGCCTTACCATGGACGACCGCCTGTGCATCTGCAATATGGCCATTGAAGCCGGTGCCAAGAACGGCATCTTCCCGGTGGATGAGGTGACCAAGGCTTATCTTGCAGGCCGCAGCCAGCGCCCGCCGGTGTTCTACGAAGCCGATCCTGATGCCGTGTACGAAAAGACCATCGAGATCGACCTCGGCGCACTGGAGCCCACCGTCAGCTACCCCCATCTGCCCGAGAACACCCATGTTGCCAGCGAGGGCAAGGACATCAAGATCGATCAGGTGGTCATCGGCAGCTGCACCAACGGCCGTTTGGAGGACATGGAAGCCGCCTACAACATCCTCAAGGGCAAGCACATCGCCAAGGGCGTGCGCGGCATCATCATTCCCGCCACCATGGCAGTCTATAAGGAGTGCATCCTGCGGGGCTGGACCACCGCCTTTATCGACGCAGGCTGCATCGTATCCACCCCCACCTGCGGCCCCTGTCTGGGCGGCTACATGGGCATTCTGGCAGCGGGCGAGCGCTGCGTTTCCACCACCAACCGCAACTTTGTGGGACGCATGGGTCATGTGGACAGCGAGGTCTATCTGGCCTCTCCCGCCACCGCCGCCGCCAGCGCCCTGACCGGCTGCATCACCGACCCGCGCACGGTCTGACCCGAAAGGAGCATGAGCATGAACGCAAGAGGTTCTGTTTTCAAATACCCGGATAACGTGGATACCGACGTCATCATTCCGGCACGCCACCTGAACACGCAGGATGCCAAGGAGCTTGCCAGCCACTGCATGGAGGATATCGACAAGGACTTTGTGAACCGGGTGCAGCCCGGTGATATCATGGTGGGCGGCTGGAACTTTGGCTGCGGCTCTTCCCGCGAGCACGCGCCCCTGTGCATCAAGACCGCCGGTATCGCGGTGGTCATTGCCAAAAGCTTTGCCCGCATCTTCTACCGCAACAGCATCAACATCGGCCTGCCCATCATGGAGTGCCCGGAGGCTGTGGACGCCATCGAAGCAGGGGACACCGTTCAGGTGGACTTTGACACCGGCGTCATCACCGACGAGACCAACGGCAAGGTGTTCCACGCCGAGCCCTTCCCGCCCTTTATCCAGAACATCATCTCCGCCGGCGGCCTGATGAAGGCCATCCAGAAATAACCCCATCCCCATCCGTGAAAATGTGTTTGGAGCGACCCGCGTTTGCGCAGCAATGAAAGCCCCAGTGGGGCTTTTAAGCGGCAGAGCGGTCTGCGTTAGCAGATGGAAGGGCCTTCGCCCTGACAAGCTCCGCAGGCCGCGACAAACACGAAATATAAATAAAAATTCCGCTGATCATGCGCAGAGCAACGCGGAGCGCATTTTAAATCGTCCATCCCCCAAAGAGGGCGTAAGGCTTTGAGAGAGTAGGGCTATCAGGGGCGTTTTGAGCATAGAAGGAGTACCTCATGGAAAAAAATATTGCTGTCGTCTGGGGCGATTGCTCCAGCCCGGAGATCGTAAAACAGACCCTCCGGGTGCTGGATAAGGTGGCCGAAAAGTACGGCCACACCTTCCACTATACCGCTGCCGCCATGGGCGGCGAAGCCATTGATAAATATGGCGACCCGCTGCCCCAGCACGAGCTGGACAAGTGCCTTGCCGCCGACAGCGTGCTGCTGGGCGCGGTGGGCGGCCCCAAGTGGGAGGGTCTGCCCGGGGAGCAGCGGCCGGAAAAAGGTCTGCTGCGGCTGCGCGCCGGGATGGGACTGTACGCCAACAACCGCCCGGCGAAGATCTGGCCGCAGCTGGCGCCTGCCAGCCCCCTGAAGCCCGAGATCGTGGCACAGGGCATTGATTTTATCATCGTGCGGGAACTGATCGGCGGCGTGTACTTCGGCAATCACGAGACCCACACGCTGGAAAACGGCGAAAAGCAGGCCGTGGATACCATGCCCTATGCAGAGCACGAGATCGAGCGCATTGGCCGCATCGGCTTCGAGACCGCCCGCAAGCGCCGCAAAAAGCTGTGCTGCGTGGACAAGGCCAACGTGCTGGACACCAGCCGTCTGTGGCGCACCGTGATGCACCGGCTGCAGGCCGAGTACCCGGACGTGGAGTACAGCGAGATGTTCGTGGACAACTGCGCCATGCAGATCGTGAAGAACCCCGCCCAGTTTGACGTCATCGTTACCGAGAATATGTTCGGCGATATCCTGTCGGACGAAGCTTCCATGATCACCGGCTCTATCGGCATGATCCCGTCCTCCAGCCTTGGTGACGGCACCCGGGGTCTGTACGAGCCCATCCACGGCTCTGCCCCGGACATTGCAGGCAAGGACATCGTAAACCCCACCGCCTGTATCCTTTCTGCCGCCATGATGCTGCGGTACTCCTTTGGCATGGCAGCAGAAGCCGATGCCATTGAGAACGCCGTGAGCCGTGTGCTGGACAAGGGTCTGCGCACTGCCGACAACATGAGCGATGGCTGCACCTGCCTTGGCTGCACTGCCATGGGCGATGCCATTCTGGCAGAGCTTTAAGCCGCAGCGCGGGACGATTTGAAATGCGCTCCGCTTCGCTTTGCGCATAGATAGCGGAAAACATATTTTTATCAGAGCAATGCCGGACAGCCAACAGGCTGTCCGGCATTGCTTTTTACGGCTTCGTCAGCTCGTCCAGATTCTGGGTGTAGCAGGGCAGGCAGTGTTCCAGAAACCAGTCGGCTTCCGGGCAGTGCATGGCCTGCAGCGCAGTGCGCTGCTGCGTGAGTGCGGCGTCAAATTCGTGGTTGCCGCTGCGCTGCTCTTCGGTGCATTTGATCAGCGCGCTCAGCCGGTCGGCGGCTTTGAGCAGCCGGTGCTCCTCTGCCGTCAGGGCGCTGCCGTCCATGCAGGGGGTCAATTCTGCGGCCAGTTCTGCGGGCAGCAGGGCTGCCATGGAGCGCACGCTCTCGGTCTCCAGCGCCTTGTAGGCGTCCCGCAGCGCCGCGGAGTGGTACTTGACCGGCGTGGGCATATCCCCGGTAATGATCTCCGGTGCGTCGTGGTACAGCGCCGCCACCGCCACCACCTCGGGGCGGCAGGGCGTGCCGGTGTAGTGTTTGGCAATCAGGCACAGCAGGTGCGCCAGCAGCGCGGTGTCGCAGGTATGCTCGCTGAGGGATTCCGCCCGGGTGGAATGCATCAGGCTCCACCGGGTAATGTACTTCATGCGCGCCAGTAAGGCGCTGAAGGGATACAGCACAACAATACGCCTCCTTTTCTTCACCATACCCGCCGGGCGCTTGGTTGTCAAGCCCTTTTTTCTTGTACGCCGCCGTGCTATACTACAAGGTGTCATCAAATCCACTTCCGCGCCGGTGCGCGGAGAAAGAGGAACGCTATGGAAAAGTTTATAAAGCCACGGCTGCTCACACCAAGCGGGCAGAGCCATAAAAAATTCTGGCAGGCGGCGGGGCTGTGCGCCCTGACGGCGGCCATCTTCTTTTTACCCTTCTACCTCCTTGACGGTGGTTTTTTCCACTATGCCGGCGATTTCAACAGCCAGCAGATCAGCTTTTACCGGTATATGAACGGCTTCGTCAAGGGCGCGGGCTACCCGGACAGCGCCTTTGCCGGTGCGCCGCGCAATACCTTTTCGTGGGCGACTGACCTTGGCAGCGGGGTGATGAACGCCTACTCCTTCTATCTGTACGGCTCGCCGTTTTTCTGGCTGTCGGTGCTGCTGCCGCAAAGCTGGCTGCCCTATATGATGGTGCCGCTGCTGGTGCTCAAGTTCGGCGTGGCGGGCGGCGGTGCGTACCTGTACCTGCGCCGCTACGTCAAAAATGCGAACTACGCGGTGCTGGGTGCCTGTCTGTACGCGCTTTCCGGCTTTGCGGTGTACAACGTGTTCTTCAACCACTTTGTGGATGTGGTGGCGCTGTTTCCATACCTGCTCTGGGCGCTGGACGAAGCCATTTATGAGGATCGTCACGGCCTGTTCGCCTTCTGGGTGGCGGTGAACCTGCTCAATAACTACTTCTTCTTTGTGGGACAGGTGCTCTTTTTGTGCATCTACTTTGTGTGCAAGCTTTCGGCGCGGGACTTCCGGCTGACCGGGCGCAAGTTCGGGCATCTGTTGTGGGAGAGCGTGCTGGGCGTTGCCATGGGCTGTCTGCTGCTGTTCCCGGCGGTGCTCAGTCTGCTGCAGAACCCGCGCACCATCGACCTTTCCTCCGGCTGGGGCTTTCTGACCTACGCCAAGGTGCAGCAGTATCTGGCCATCCTGCTCAGCTGGATCTTGCCGCCGGACTCCCCCTACCTCACCTCAGTGTGGTCGGAGGGCGTCATCAAGTGGACGAGCATGACGGCCTATCTGCCGCTGTGCAGTCTGGCCGGTGCCATGGCCTACTGGCGCAGCCGGAAGGCAGACAGCAAAAAGCGCATCGTGGCGGTATGCGCCGTATGCGCACTGGTGCCGGTGCTGAACAGTGCCTTCTACGCGCTCAACTCCAGCTACTACGCCCGCTGGTACTATATGCCCACCCTCATCCTTGCTGCCATGACCGTGAACGCGCTGGAGGACCCGGACGTTGATCTGGATGCACCCGCCCGGGGCATCGGCTGGATCATGCTGGCTACGCTGGTCTTTGCCGTAGTGCCCGTGCGGGACGATACCACCGAGACATGGTCTTTCGGCGTGCTGAAGAACCCGGGGCAGTTCTTTGTCGTGCTGGGCTTCGGTCTGCTGGGGCTTATGCTGTACCGCGTTCTTTGCAGCAAGTGGCGGCAGGACAGCCGCTTTGCCCAGCGCATGACGGCGGCGGTGCTGGTATTTGCCTGCGCATTCACCATGGTGCACATCGGCATCGGCAAGTTCGGGCAGTGGTACACCGACAGCGACCTTGTGGAGCAGGACACCAACGCCCTGCTGCTGAAAAACGACCTGCCGGAGGGCGACTATCGCATCGACACCTACAAGATCCACGATAACATCGGGATGTGGCTGGATAAGAGCTGCCTGCAATACTTCGGCAGCACGGCTGCCCCCAGCATCCTCAGCTTTTACCCGGGGCTGGGGGTCAAGCGGGACGTGCGCAGCGAGCCGGAGATCGCAAACTACGCGTTGCGCGGCCTTTTGAGCGTGGAGTACCTCATCACCACTCCGGAAAAGCGCGAGAGCTTTGAGGACGAAGCAGACGCGGGCTGGACCTACCTTGCCGATGTGGACGGCTACGCGCTGTACCACAACGACAACTATGTGCCCATGGGCTTTACCTACGACTACTATGTGACCAAAGCTACCTACGAAGCTTCGGTCAAGACCCTGCGCTCCAACCTGCTGATGCGGGCGCTGGTGCTGGAGGACGAGGATGTGGCGCAGTACGGCCAGTACCTGACCGAGCTGCCGGACGCCATGCTGGATGACCTGCACTACGACAGCTACACGCAGGACTGCGCCGACCGCCGCGCCCACAGCTGCTCGGTGTTCCAGATGAATAATGCCGGTTTCCATGCCGAGATCACGCTGGATAAGGCAAACCTCGTCTTTTTCTCCGTGCCCTACGACGACGGCTTTACCGCCTACGTCAACGGCGAAAAGGCCGATATCCTTCAGGTGGACGAGGGACTGATGGCAGTGCTCTGCCCGGCGGGTGCAAGCAGCATCGACTTTGTGTATCAGGCCGCCGGGCTTTCCGCCAGCCGGGTGGTCACCGCCGTGGCAATTCCGGTGTGGGTGGTGTACGTTGCCTGTTTTGTGCGCCGCAAGCGCCGCAGCACCGGCACCCCGGCAGAAGAATGACTTTGACCGGGCAGAAAAATAAAAATTTTAAATTTCCTCTTGACTTTACGAAGATAAAGTGTATAATGCAATCAAACCGATGAGGCGGAAGAGAACCTGCACAGCGCATCTGCAGTGAGCCCGGACAGTGCAAACGGGCGAAAGCGGGGCAGAGATTCGTGGGCCGCCGAGGGCCGGGCAAACGGGCAGAAGCCTTAGTAGCTTTGGACGGAAGTCTCCGTTATAGGACAGGGGAGTGTTGGCTCTCCGTGAGTGGCTCTGCTGTATTGGATGCAGAGCAAGCAAGGTGGCACCGCAGAATCGTAATTTACCGATCCTGTCCTTGTGGATAACACACAGGGACAGGGTCGTTTTGTTTTAAGACCCGTCCCGCAAAGGGAGCGGGTCTTTTGATTTGCCGCCCGCTCCGGGAAAGGAGTTACCACTATGAAAAACCTGAACATGATCTCCCGCCGCAGCTTCCTGAAGGCCGCTCTGGCCGCTTCTGCTGTTTCTGCCATGGCACTGACCGGCTGCGGCAGTGCTGCTTCCAGCACCGTCTCCAGTGCAGTGGTCTCCTCCTCCGCAGCGGCTTCCGGCAGCGCCGCTGCCACTGGCGAGACCTTCAAGGTGGGCATCGTCAACTATGTGGACCACGCTTCCCTCAACCAGATCGTAGAATCTGTGGAGAGCCGTCTGGACGCCATCGGCAAGGAGAAGGGTGTCACCTTTGACTACGCCGATTACTATGCCAACGCACAGGCCGACCAGTCCAACCTGAACCAGATCGGTGCAGACCTTGTGGCTGACGGCGTGGACGTGATCGTGGCAGTGGCCACCCCCACCGCCGCTACCATGCTGGCCGCTGTGGAGGACACCGACATCCCGGTGGTCTACTCTGCCGTGACCGACCCCGCCGCCGCCGGATTTGACGGCGAGGAGAACATCACTGGTACCTCCGATGCCCTGAACACTGACGCCATCATGAACCTGATCGTGGCGGCAAACCCCGGCATCGATACCATCGGTCTGCTGTACGACCTGAGTCAGGATGCCTCCACCCAGGCCATTGCGGACGCCAAGGCCTTCTGCGAGAAGAACGGCATCAAGGTGGTGGAAAAGAACGGCACCACCACCGCCGAGGTGCAGATGGCTGCCGAAGCACTGGTCGCCGCCGGGGTCAAGGCCGTGTTCACCCCCACTGACAACACCATCATGACCGCCGAGCTTTCCATCTATGAGAGCTTCATCGAGGCCGGTGTGCAGCACTACACCGGTGCCGACAGCTTTGCTTTGAACGGCGCACTGGTGGGCTACGGCGTGGACTACGTCCAGCTGGGCGAAGCCACCGCCGATATGGTCAGCCAGCTGCTGTGCGACGGCAAGACCCCCGCAGACCTGCCCTACCAGACCTTTGATAACGGTATCGTCACCATCAACACCGAGACCGCCGAAGCGCTGGGTCTGGATC
>ENA-OWXD01000127-OWXD01000127.1-human-gut-metagenome-genome-assembly--contig:-NODE-127-length-26650-cov-24.8867_pt1 | contig 26650 bp, 16 predicted proteins | sample MGYA00249244_ERZ652055 | MGnify/ENA primary metagenome ERZ652055 (study PRJEB26925, sample SAMN05827059) | human gut metagenome | biome: ENVO:2100002; feature: ENVO:00000062; material: ENVO:00002003...
CCTCCTTTTTCTACTGAAAGCACTTTCTATTATATATAACGAATAAATTGTACAAAAAGATAGTCAAAAATATTTTTCTTGCTTTTTATTATATCATTAATTACACTGCTCTTTTACATACTCGCTTTATTTTACTATGATGCATTGTGAAATTTAAAAGCCAATAATAAAATTTATCATATTAATAATATGTGCCAGTTTCTCAATCGGATTGGCTACTTTCTCCAATTTAAATAAATTCTATCTAACACTAATTCACACAAAATATTCTCTATTTTTTATAATTATCTTCCAAATCCACTTTATAATCTTCCAGATCCATAAGAAAAATCTCATAGCCTTCATCACTCATGCAGAACAGCTTTCTTATGGTATTGCAGACCAGCCCGATCATATCCGCATCCCCTTTCAGAAATGGAATGATATTGTCGATAGCTTCCATCGTATCATTTCGGTTGCCTTTATCAAACATTGCGGTCACTAAGCATTCATCTGTATCAAAGTTCATTGCCAGATTCATCATAATTCTACATTTCCCTTCTTATGTGCTTTGGATTTTTCAGTTGCCATTTCTTTCTGCTCCTGTGCTTTTGCTCTTGCCTGGAACTCTTTTAACGACTGCAGCACGGATTTTTTCAGTTCCCCTTTTCCACCCTTTGCAGGCTCTTTGTTTTGTTCCCGGTTCGATTCTACTGATACGGATTCTTTCTTGAATGGTGTTTCTGAAACTTTCTGTTTCACTTCCACGGTCTGTTCTGCCTCCTGCACTTTTCCATGTTTCTCATTCAGATACTTTTCCATGTCATTGATTGCTTTCTGTACCAATGGGCTTTCCTTATAATGTGGAATCATATCAATCAGATCCCTGTCTATCCTGTCTCCACTCATGAGTCCGTATTCCCCGGAATAATCCTCATCCCCGTCCTGCAGATCAAAACCAATCCCTTTGATTCCATGCAGGCGTTCTGCCGGAATACTTTCATAGATTTTGATTGCTTCTTCCAGAGTAAGATTATTATGGTACTCACCCATGACCGGGAACTCCATGCACTCTGCTACATAGAAACTGATCGTAGCTTCTGGCTGTTCCTGTTCTGATTGTCTGGTAAAGATAGAAAAGGTTTCTGCATTTTCTAAACGGGAGAGCAGTGACCGGGCAGTTATCACATCACTGTCTATATCAGATTCTTCCGATACTTCAACCAACCAGTCCTTTAAACACCCTGTTTTCTTATTCAGAATGTCCTCTGTGATTTTCTTCACCTGTTCTTCCCTGTTCTCAACGATATCTTTATATTCGTAAGTGTCATATTCATAGCTGAAATTATCTAAATCCACCGCCAGCTTTTCGATTTCCTTCTGATCAAGATAGGCTTCTGACTCTTTCATATATTCTGCCAGAGTGATTCTTTCTTCTGCGATAGGATTGATGTCCACCTTAATACCTGCCATTGCTATACCATGAGCATTTAATTCATTGAAGAAACTGTCCTCCCGGATATTGCCACGATAAGAAAGCACCACATCAAGGTCAGAATCATCTCTGTAAAGTTCCTCTCTGCTTCTGGAACCATGCACCCTTGCTGCAAGCAGCTCTACTTCATTTTCTAATCCCATATCTTCCAGAATACCCTGTGCGTGATACAAGACACCCCGTTCCACTTCTGCCCTGCTAAGACCATTTAATGCTGCTTCATCTCTTCCAATCTCAGAAGTCGCACGAAGCTCACCTGACTGTAGTAAATCCTTTGAATGTTGGATGGTCATTGCCTCAAATTCTTTATAGTCCACTTTGACACATTCCATATCATCCATTCTTTCACTTTTTAAGATTTCATAAGTAGCTTTCTGAACAGATACTTTGGGATCGTCATAATCATTGGAATGGATTTCGTGCAGGTCAGAATCATAAAAAATATAAAAATAGCCTTCTTCCGTTGCCTGTACGGTCAGATACCCTTTGCTCTTGGTAAACTGCATTACAATTCCCTCACAGGTATCCACTGCTCTTTTCCTGTCATAATCCTCAAAAATACTTGGTGGACAATTCTTTAATAACTGTGCCAGCTGCATCTGCCGTTCGCCTGCTTCTTCCACTTCTGCCATCAAATCCTCATAGTCAACGGGAACTGCATTTTCCAGGGACATTTCTTCATCTTCCAGAATATCTTCCATTGCCTGCTGCATAGAAATATCAGGATTGTCATAGGCACCGCCGTCGATCTCATCGTAATCCAAAGCATAAAAGGTATAATCATAGCCTTCCTCTGTTCTCTGGATTGCAAAATACCTATCGTCAATCTTATATGCCAGTTCATCCGGTTCCAGTTCCGGCATAAGTCCTTCCACAGAAATCCCTTTCTCCTGCAGATATTCTGAAATAGCTTCCAATGCTCCTGCATCATACCCATTCCAGAGATCTTCTGCGACAAGCTGACCATGTTCCGATACGATAATCCCTGCCACATCTGAACCATACTCATCATGTTCCATGAAGAAGAACTTCTCCCCTGCATACTCTCTTTCATCTACTGTATGCCAGGTTCCTGCATGTCCATCTGCTTCAAATCCTCTGGTATCTGCTGTAATGGTGACTTCCGCTTCATCTAATGCCTGTTCAATCTTCTGCATACGGATCTCTGCCCTTGCCATATCAATAAATCCATCTAACACCGCTGGGTGGCTTTCTATCACATAATCCTGATTCAGATTCTTCCCCTGATTGATATTTTCCGGGATTTCGATATGTTCTGCCCAGTCTTTGTTCTGTTTGGAAAATCTGCCGTCATAAGAAAGTTCCCGAAGTGTATTTGCCATAACAAACGTCATACGTTCTTCTCCAAACTGTTCCAGCACTTGTTTTGCGACATCTTCCTTTAAATGCAGCCCGTCAAAATTTAATGCGATTGCTTCCTCGATTGCTTTCTTACAATCAATATTTAACTTTCTGGAATCCAGATAAGCATCTACATCCCGTTCTTCCATTGCCTGAGCAAGTGTTCCTTTATAAACTGGCGGATAGGCTCTGGTATGATTATTTTCCAGCATCTCCATTCTCTGCTGTACAAAGTCCGGAAGTTCCTCAAAGCCGAAAGAATCCACATAATAAGCCTTTGTCTCCGCCGTCCGGTTTATAACTATGACGTCGCTTACCGATAAGGAATGTCCATGAAAATCGTTCGGGCGGTTGATATTAAATCTCTCAAAAATATCCTCTAATGTGATCGTTGGTGTCCACGGAGCCGCATACACCATCCTGTAGTCTTTCCCCTCAATGGTATAGCCTAATTTTTTAGCCGATTCAAAACCCATAAACTGATAAGTATGCTCTCCGCCCGTATCCATCTGATAGATTGCAAAACGACCGCTTTCTCCATGAAAAAGCAAAGTTTCATCAATCTTTTCCGCACTGTCCTGTTCCAGTTTTTCCTGTCTGGTGGCAGATGCTTCTTTTTCTTCATATTGCATGGTATTTTCTCTTTCCAGCTCATGCATCTGCTCCTCAATGTTCCCAATGATCTCTGCAGATGTTTTTCGGATGGTATCCATTGATGCTTTCAACGCCTTCATATCCTTGCTCTCGCACCAGCTGGCGATATAGGTAAACGAATATTCTGAAGTATCCAGACCAAAATGGTTGCAGACTATGTAAGCAATACTTTCTGCTTCCACTTCCTTTGTTGTCTGGTCTTTTAAGACTCCTTCCGCATCCATTACTTCCCGGTCATGCAGCAATGCGTGGCTCACTTCATGGACTCCGGTTTTCATCGTCTGTACATTACTCATATCTTCCTTTATCGCAATATATTTTTCTGTCTGGTGATAATAGCCTTTTGCATCCCCTTCCACATTCATCATGCGGATCGGCACAGGAGAAATATTCTGCAATGCCTGCATGAAGGTATCATAAAACTGTACACTTCCGGTAAGCTCCGGCACCTCCAGTTCTGCGATCGGTTCTCCTTCTGTCTGGCTGACATCAAACACTGTCGCTACCCGAAATCTTGGGATAATCATTTCCACTATCTCTGTTTCTGGTTGTCCATCTTCACCAATGATTGGTTCCTGTGTATCCGGGTCAATCTTTTCAATCTCCTGTTTTTCTCTTACTGGTGTCGGTGCAATAATCTGGATTCCTTTCTCTCCACGTTTTACATGACGGTTAAATTTCTTCTGCCATGCCTGATACCCTGCCACCAGTGTTGCTTCCGGTTTCTGCATGGTGATCAGCAGCGTGTTATTAAAACTGTAATTGTGGAACTTTGACATGGTATTCAGATATTCGGTATATCGCTCCGATGTAAAGATTTCCTTTACTCCCTGCTCCAGCCGTTCCGATATTTCTTTTAACTGTTTTTCTATATTATTTGCCATAAACAAACCCTCCATTTTATGTCCCCGCCAGAGAAAACTCTGACGGGAAATCTTTTATAACTCCTGTTCGTGTTTTTTCTTTGCAGTTTTCTGTGTAACGGTCTGTTCCGCTGTATTCTGCTGTGCCTTCTCCTGCTTTAATCGTTCCAGAATAGATGGCTTATGGATTCTGTCTGCTGTTTCCGGAAGTTCTTTTTCTTCTACGGCATCCCTGCTGTCTGTGCTATTTCCTTCTCTGCCAATATCCTCATCTGCCATAATCGTCTCATTACCCTTTTCATCCATGTTCAGCAATGCATTTAACTCGGATAACCGTTCTATCTTTTCATTCAGCTCTGTTTCTTTCGGGAATGGCTTCTTTACCTCTTCCTGTGCAGTAGCAAGCTGCTGTTGTACGGTTTCTAACTTCTGCTCACTTTCCGTCAGCTTCCTGTCAATGGAAGAAAGCGTGTTATGGATACGCTGCATATTTCCTACCGGATCTTTTCCGATCTCCAGCTTATAAGAACATTTTCCTTTAATCGTCAGTTCAAACGCATTGGAGAACATATTGTAGGAAGCAGATAACGTGAACCCATGATATTCCCCGACCTTTCCGCCGGTGCTGACGGTTTTTAATCCTGCGCAGGCAGCGATCAATGCCTCGCCTGCTTCTTTCTTATCTTCATAAAGGACATTCCCTACCGTCATGGCAAACGTGTCATTGTCCTGTAAATCCACGCTTTTTACTACCTGGGAATCTATCTGCATCCCGGCAATCCGCTCTTTCAATGCACTGATCTGTACCGGGAAATTCTTTGCAATATCGGATTCCAGACGATAAATCTGACTGGTGTGGTTTGCCTTTAGAAGTTTCAGCTTACTCACCTGCACATCCAGATCCATTTTTTCCTTAATGTACGGATTACCTGTAGCAAGAGCCTTAATCTCGGCATAAGACAATGCCGTATCATCCACATCTTCACAAGCCCTGACTGGGGATTTACTGGTCATGATCTGACTGATGAACTTCTGCTTATTCTCCAAAATCTGCCACATATACGCATCAAAAGTATTCTCCGTCACATACCGGAATATCTTTACTTTGTCATTCTGGTTTCCCTGTCTCAAAATACGTCCTTCCTGCTGTTCCAGATCAGACGGCTTCCACGGACAGTCAAGGTGATGGAGGGCAATGAGCCTGTCCTGTACGTTGGTACCAGCACCGAGTTTTGGAGTGGAACCCATCAGGATTCTCACCTGTCCGGCCCGCACCTTTGCAAACAGTTCCGCTTTCTTTGCCTCCGTGTTATATTCATGGATAAAAGCGATCTCTTCTTTCGGGATTCCTTTTTCTGTCAGTTTGTTCCGGACATCATCATATACGTTGAAAGTCCCATCTCCTTTGGGTGTGGACAGGTCGCAGAAGATCAGCTGGGTTGTCCGATCTGCTTTTCCTTCTTCCCATACCTGAAAAGCATTTTCCACACAGGTATTGACCTTACTTTTTTCGGCATCCGGAAGGAGTTCATTCAAAAGCCTTTGGTCTAACGCACACTTTCTTCCGTCGTTGGTTATCTTGAGCATATTATCTTCTGTCGGATTTACAAGACCGCCTCTTACACTTTCGGCACGTTCTGAAAAAGCACTGACCATTTCCTGCTGTTCTTCACTTGGCTTCAAGACTTCATTGATAAACTCTGCTTCCGGTACGGGAAGATTTAACATATCAGAAGTCTGAATATCTGCAGCTTCCTTAAAAATAGAAATCAGCTCTGGAAGATTAAAAAAACGGGCAAACCGTGTTTTTGCACGATAGCCCGTTCCTTCCGGTGATAATTCGATTGCGGTTACTGTCTCCCCAAACGTTGCCGCCCAGGAATCAAAATGTCCCATGCCCATACGCATGAGTGTGTCATACTGGAGATAACGCATGATAGTGTAAAGCTCGGTCATACTGTTCGATACGGGAGTACCTGTAGCAAAGGTGATCCCTCTGCCGCCTGTCAGTTCATCCATGTACCGGCATTTCATAAACATATCCGAACTTTTCTGTGCATCCGTCTGTGAGATACCCGCCACATTCCGCATTTTTGTATACAAAAAAAGGTTCTTAAAACTATGGCTTTCGTCCACAAACAGCCGGTCTACACCCAACTGTTCAAAAGTTACTACATCATCCTTTCTGGTCTGGTCATTGAGTTTCTTCATCCTCGCCTGCAGGCTTTTCTTTGTTTTTTCCAACTGCTTGATGGTATAATTCTGCCCTGCCTGATGTGCTGCTTCTTCAATGGAGAACGTAATATCTGCGATCTGATCTTCCAGCATGGCAATCTGTCGTTCTCTTGAAAGGGGAATTTTCTCAAACTGTGTATGTCCAATGATCACGGCATCATAATCCCCTGTCGCAATACGGGAACAGAAACGTTTTCTGTTTGCCGGCTCAAAGTCTTTCTTCGTTGCCACCAGGATATTTGCTCCCGGATAGAGACGTAGGAAATCACTGCCCCACTGCTCGGTCAGATGGTTTGGCACAACATAAAGATTCTTCTGTGAGAGTCCCAGCCGTTTTGATTCCATACCGGCTGCGATCATCTGGAACGTCTTCCCTGCTCCTACGCAATGTGCCAGTAACGTATTATTTCCATACAGCACATGAGCCACTGCATTTTTCTGGTGCGGCATCAGGGTGATCTCCGGGTTCATGCCGACAAACTGAATATGGCTTCCATCATATTCCCGTGGACGGATGCTGTTAAATCGTTCATTATAGATCTTACAGAGATCTTCCCGTCGGTGCAGGTCTTTAAATATCCACTCCTTAAACTCCTCTTTGATCAGCTCCTGCTTCTGCTGTGCCAGCATCGTTTCCTTCCGGTTTAATTCCCGGTGTTCCCCCTCGGCATCCTGTACCGTGTCATAAATCTTGGTATCTCTAAGGTTTAAGGCATCTTCCAAAAGGCGGTAGGCATTGGCTCTCTGTGTTCCATATGTGGAAGTGACAAGGGCATTTCCGTAGCTGTCCACATTCTTTCCCATAACATTCCATTGTCCGGTCACTTCGGCATACTGGACTTTGACCTTGCTCCCTACATAATATCTTGGTGTATGGAATGTCTCTGCCATGAACCGTGTAATGTAATCCTCGGAAATCCAGGTTGCCCCAAGTCTTGCCTCAATCTCTGATGCATCCAGATCTTTTGGCTGTACCTGCTCCAAATACTGCACATTCACCTGATATTCCGGGTGATCTTCTGCAAACTGTTTTGCAATCTGCAGTTTCTCCCTCACATTTCCAGAAAGATATTCGTCCGACGGCTCCCATTTTTCACTGATCGGATTCTTAAAGATTACCCCTGCCAGTTCTTCGGTAAGCTCCTCTTCTGTTTTCCCGGAAAGCAGTGCCATATAGGAAAGGTCAACGCCTGCCCTCTCACCAATGGAAACCGCAAGTGCTTCACTGGCAGTATCCACGGAAGTTACCGTTTCTGCCCTGCGGATTGTCCTTTTGGTAAAAATATCCGCTTTCCGTTTCAGTTCTCCCTTATCATCCAGAAATTCCAGAGAAGTCAAAAGACAATAACTACTGTCCTGACTAAATGCCCTCTTATTGGCATTGCTGCTGATAAGACCATATTTTGCTATAAAGGTATCGTATTCTTCATTGAGTTTTCCCTGCAGCTTTGTGATCTGTTCATCGCTTCCCTCTTCCATCTGACACTGGATCAGTTCATTCGTAACATCACGGATCTTCACCATCCCTTTGACACGTTCCGCTGTCATTGCCGGAAGCTCCATGCGGTTCATCACAGAATTTTCCCGGTAATAGACTTCCTCATTCACTACGGTAAAACTGAAATTCTTTACATCCGGGTCTGCCGGGATAGAGACAACATCCTCTTCTAACTCTGTATCCGAAAGTTCCAGTTCCGTGATCGTGCCATGGATATTCCTAATAGCTTCTTTTAACTGTTTTTCTAAGGTAATGCCTTCTTTTGGTTTTACGGTCACTTCCTGCTTTCCGTACTGGATACTTTCTGTAGTAAACTCACCAAGCACCATTTCCGGATGCTCTGCAAAATAAGCATTGACCGAATAGCCTTCCGGTGTTTCCTTTAGATTTAACCATTCCGGTTCCTCAATGGATGCCCTGTCCCTTTTCTGGAAAAACAAAATATCAGAAACAACACTGGTATTAGCATTTCTCTGGAACGCATTATTCGGTAATCGGATGGCTCCAAGCAGTTCTGCCCGGTTTGCGATATACTGTCTCACTGCCGGATTCTGCTTATCCATCGTTCCACTGGAAGTTACCACAGCTACTACGCCACCAGGACGCACCAGATCAAGGGATTTTGCAATAAAATAATCATGGATCATAAAATGATGCCGGTCATATCTGCGGTCACTGACCTGATATGCCCCAAATGGAACATTGCCTATCACACAGTCGAAAAAGCAGTCCGGATAACTGTTTTCCTCAAATCCCTGTACGGCAATCTTATTTTTCTGGTAAAGCTGTTTTGCAATCCTGCCCGAAACCGGGTCAAGCTCCACACCGTACATATTAGTTTTGCTCATACTCTCCGGGATCAGTCCCATAAAGTTGCCGACACCACACGATGGCTCCAGGATATTTCCTTGTTTTAGTCCCATGTTTTCCAGTGCTTCATACATGCTTCGGATCACGGTCGGGGACGTATAAAAAGCATTTAAGGTCGATGCCCTTGCTGCACTGTATTCTTCCGGTGATAAGGTATTCTTTAATTCCAGATACTCATTCGCCCAGCTGCTGTTACTCTCCTCAAATGCCTGTGGGATACCACCCCAGCCAACATAACGGGATAAAATTTCCTGTTCTTCGGGTGTTGCCAGACGTTCTTCTTTCTCCAAAGTCTGTAACAAATGAATAGCTTCCATATTTGCTTTATACTTTGCCTTCGGACCGCCTGCACCAAGGTCATTATCCTGGATACGGAAGTTGTGTGGTTCTAACACAGCTTTTTCCTGTTCCTGACTTTCCGGAATATCTTCTTTGGCAGTAACCTCTTCCTCTTCTATTTCCTCTACATCTGACATATCTACTACGGTCGATTCTGTCACTGCCTTCGTATCCAAGAAATCAAACATGGTCATCTGATGCCCTGACGGTTTTGTAAAGGATGGTTCTGCTTCCGGTGTCGGAAATATCGTATAGGTTCCTTCTGCATACTGGTGGAGTTCTGAAAGAAGTTCTGTTTTTTGCTGATAGTTTGTCCCATACGCTTCAAAATCCAATGGAAGAGCTGCCAATGCTGCATCCATCTTCTGTAACAGTTCCTCTGTCTGCTCTGGATTCTCTAATACTGCCTCCATTTCTTTTCCTGGTTTTTCCCAGAAGAAATCATCCGTAAATGGTCTGTCTATCTCTTCCGGAAGACGGTCATAAAAACGGAGTACCTTATTTGCTATCTGCTCCCGTTCATATTCCGGCATACGAGCATAATCTTCTGCCTGCAGGAACTGGTCATTCTTTATCAGATAAGCTACTCTGTTTGCAACTTTATTCCAGGATAATAAAATTGACGTATACGGATTCCCATAAGCACCTCTTGCAAGAAACAATCCTTTTCCATCATAGTTTGCGTGTGAATCATCGGCACCAGACAGTGCATGACTGCTTCCACCGATCCCATACTGTTCCTTGATAAAACCTGTCCTCGATCTTTCATCTTCATGAAGTAGATAAAAGGAATACGTCCTAAGCCTGCCCTGCGAATACGCTCCACCTCCTGCAAGATAAGCATCAATCTCATCCTGTGTAATGAACATCGGATGTTCTTTCCAGGCAAAGCCGTCCCTAGCCTGATAAGGAATCACCTCATCCGCAAACTTCTGAAACTGCTTTGAGATATTTATAGGATTATAATGATGGAAACGCATAATAGAATGATTTTCTTCATAGGCTTCTGCCAGTGCATCCAGTCTTTCATTCAGTTCCGAAAGCCACTGGGGATCCTCCAGCTTTTCTTCCAGATAATCCGTGATCTCCGGATAGATACTGCGAAGATGTGGTAAGTCCTCTTCGTCAAAAACAATCTCCGCTACTCCTTCTGCCATATCCCCTTTCATATAGGCAAGAGCCTGGGCGTGTTCTTTTACTGCATTACTTCTTGCCGCATCCAATACAGACTGCGGTGCATATTCACCCTGGTCTAAAAGCTGATGGATACGTCCGCTGACATCTTCCCATGATAAAAATGCCTTATCTAAGATATGGTCTGTAACCGTATGCCCTACTGCGATCTGCATCCCGGTTTCATCAAACCAGACTGAATATTCATTTCCATCAATCTGAAAACCTTTTCCACCTTTACGGTATTCACGCTTCACAAACTCCGTATATTCCTCCGGTGTCTGTTCACTCATGAAATTATAGATGATCCGGAGCTGGCTGGCTTTCCGGTTTCCTCCTGTCCGTAAGATCTCATCAACAACTTGCTCTGGAATCGGAATTTCTCCGGCATAAAGGGCAGCTGCCCTTTCCTCGATCTGCCGTCTTTGTTCATTTGCAGTGGGATATTCGGGCAAAGATAAAGCAGAGGCGATTTCTTCCTCTGCTTTACTCAATCCATCTTCTCTTGTATCTTCGACTAACTGTATACCAATTCCGTCAAGATGCTCTCTTCCGCTGTTGCCATCAGTGCGTTCATGTGTGCCGTCCACGCCATCGGATCTGCTTCCTTGTCCGGTGCCGGATTCTTCTCCAGCAATTTCTCCATCTGATTGTCCATTCTCTCCTGTGCCGCTTTCTCGATCTGCTCCAAATGACGGTTCAGCTTCCCGGTCAGGAACAGGCTCTGATAAAGACTGTTCTTGTGTTCTTTCAGAAATGTCCTCCGCAGCATCCCGTATTTCCCGATCGTCACTTCTTCCTCTTCGACGGTCAGATTCGGAAACAGGTAATCCCCCTTGCGATGATATGTCAGTTCCATAATCGGTTCCTCCTTCATTTTCAATATTTTCTTCTTTTTTGTTTTCTATGTTCTGATTTTTAATTTCACGCATTAACGCGGTAAAGTTATTATAATTCCTTTCATTGGAAATTTCAACCTCTTTTCTCGCTTCTTCCAGAGAAATTTTATGTACAGTTCTTCCAATATCAATCAGAATACTCTCACTGAGCTGACTCACTGCATTTCCAAGGAATGTAAGGGCAGACAGATGGTTGTAATCTGTGATGTGCATGAAATCCTCTTCTTCCAAAAGTTCCATTGGCTCAAGTCCACATCGCCTGGAAAGCAGATAGTAAACACTGTCTGTTGCCAGCTGACGGAAATCACTGCGAATCGTCACCTCATCCAGATCTTCCAGATAAGTACCTTCTACAGCATATTCCAATCCATCCAGGTATTCCTCCAGATTGTCATTGACCATTTCCCTTGCGACCGCCATCAATGCGTCCTGCAAAGTTGCCGCATCCTTTTCTTCCAGAGCATAGACTTCTGCCAGATGGGTGAGGATCTCTTCTCTTTGGTGTTCCTGCATCTTCCAAAGATACGGGCTTCTGCCTCCGGCTACCATGTGGGTATCCGAAATATCAAACACATAACGAAGTTTGGTATTCTGCCAGGTTTCATCAAACAGGGCAATTCCTCTTGCGCCACGATTTACCCAGCGTAACATCTTTTCATTCCATAGTTCCAGTGATGCACAGGCTGTTGCGTCTGGACGCTGTGCATGGATCAGAAGCTGATCAGAAAAAGAATAACGATATAACCTTGATGCTGTGTCCATATAATCCATCCAATCCCCTGGTGAACTACTCACCAATACGGCATGTTCCTGCACCAAGTTTCGGATGTCCTGTAGTTTAGACATTTAACTTCCCTCCTATCAATAAAAAAACAGCCCACTCTTTTTAGAATTGGCTGCATAAAATGTACTTTACTTTTCGGAGAGAAAATGCTATATTCTAATTGAAAAGAGTAACCGCCCACAAGGTGGATGCTCCTGGATTAGGTTTTAATTTATTTTGCTCTCAAAGAGAGCTGCCTATCCTGTTGGCAGACAGGGTAGGCTATTTTTTTCGCTTGTTGTCCCTATTATCCAAATAGGCAAGCAAAGCAATCAGAAACGTACCGCCTAAAAACAATAAGCTCAAGACTTCGTATGTATCCATTCGCTCCACCTCCCTTCTTCTGTATCCCTTAACGGAATCTGAAAATCCAGGAGGTTTTTACCAACCCTGTACACGGTTGCTCCAGTAATATTCTAACAGGTAACTCTCCGCAAAGCAATTCCTTTTTACTTCATACGGTTTTATATTCTGTTTTTCTCTTATCCTCTGGCCAATGCAGTTTCCATTCCAGATATTCCTCTTCTGTAATTCTTCCATCGCCCAGTTTCTGCTTTTTCCCCATCCATTCCTGCAGATAAGACATTGTTTTTTTATCCCTCATTGTGATTCCAACTATTTCACTTTCTGAATCATTTAGCAGGAACAGATGAAAAAGCCCTCTATTTTCTTCATCCATCCAGAATAAAGTTTCCATTAATTCGTCCATTGTCGCAATTCCAGGACTTAAAAAATTTCGGACATCAACTTCCAATATTTCTGCTATCCGGATAAGCGTTTCCTGCTTCGGTGTACGCTGTCCACTTTCATATTGGGCGATTCTCACATCCGCACTACTTTCCCCATATCCTAATCTGCGTCCCAATTCCTTTTGAGTTATGTTGCGAAACATACGGATTTTTCTTATTCTTGCTCCTAATTTCAATTTCTTCTCCTTTTCAAAATGGGGCTGTGCAGTAACCACAGCCCCAGAACACTATTTATATTATCATTTGCGTTTTCTCTTAACTGTCACTACAGTTCCCAGACATCCTGCTGATACTGCAAGTGCCAGCACAAAAATAGCAATATTTGTATTATCTCCTGTTTTTGGTGAATTGGATACAGAAGTCGCATCAGAACCATGGGAACCAGGAGTGCTGACTCCCTGGTTTTCTGATGTTTCCGGAGTGTCTTTTTCCGGAGCTTTCTTATTTGTCAGATCCAGAGTATATTCAATCACAGGAGTACGGTCATTGACATATTCAAACTGAATCTTATGCTCTGTTTCATCAAGCTGATAGCCATCCAGTGTTTTTGTTTCTTTCAGGATATATGTGATTGCTTTTTTATACTGCCCATTCTTAAAAGTCGCAATCGGATAATTCTTTGATTCTGCATGGCCAGCACTGTCTGTTACCAGAGTTTCCAGAACTTTACCTTTACTGTCACAAAGGGCAAATTCTACACCTTTCATTGGCTTCTTGGTATCTTTATCTGTTTTATTTAAGATCACCTTGCCCATTGCCTGTTCATCTTCCATTTTGGCTCCCTGAATATCTCCGGTGTCCTTAATCTCAAATGTCACTTTATTTGCCACAATGTAACCCTTCGGTGCTGTTTCCTCCAATAATGTATAAGTACCGATTGGAAGTTTCTCCACATAATGGGGCTGATCACCAGACGTCCAACTTTCCATAACTTCCTGGTTTTCATTAAGGATATACAGCTTCGCACCTTTGACCTCGCTGCTTCCATCTGTCATATCCACCTTACTGATCAGAATTTTTGTTGTATCGTCCTGCATTTCTACTTTCTGTATATCTGCAGTATTTTCTACTACAAACGTAATGGATTCTGCAGTTGCATAGCCATCAGCAGGAATTGTCTCTGTTAATGTATATTTCTTTCCAACTTCCAGTTCCTTAATGATGTGTGGTGTGCTTCCGGATGTCCACTCATCCACAACGTTTCCCTCTGAATCGGATACTTTCAGTTTTGCACCTGGTAATTCTTCCCCGGTTGTAATATCTGATTTTGTGATTTCAAAAGTAGTTGGCTCATCTTCATAAGTGAACTCAAAGGATACTTCTGCAACCTCTTCTCCCGCATAAGCAAAATCAAATTCCTTGATTTCTTCTGTTGTCACAAATCCAGCAGGAGCCTGCACTTCTTTTACATAGTAGCTGCCATTGATTGGAAGATCTGCCGTAAATACAATCCTTCCATCCTGATCCGTAGCTTTCTGCTCGATCATGGTATCTGCTTTCAGGATTACTTCGCCTTCTGCATTTAAAATATCATTCTTTGTATAAAGTGCAAATACTCCGCCTTCCAGAACACGGTCTGTATTTTTTTCTTTCTTAACTACAGTTACTTTTGCTTTCTGGCGGTTATTCTGCCAGTCCTCATCATAAGTCACAACCGGAGTATTCTGATCACGATAAGTCAGATCAACCTCTCTGATTTCTCCATCCAGAACATATCCATCCGCCGTCTCTTTTTCCTTTACATAATATTTGCCTAAAGGAAGATCTTCTGATCTTGCATATCCAAGAGCATCTGTCGTAATTGTTGCTACCAGTTCGTCCTTTTTATAATAATCACTGCTTTCCCCATCTGCAGCCTTAATATCCTCCGCTGCATAAATTTCAAAAGTAACATCTTTCAAAGAACCTGTAACATAGCCAAATGCTGCGTCCATGCCGCCTGCCAGCATATCTTTCCAGGTAACTTCCTTGACAAATTCACCTTTTTTATTGATGATGATTCGTCCAACCGGAACAGCATCCTTCATTTCTACTTTTTGAACATCTGCAGTATCAGAAACTGTAAATTTCACTTCCTCCGCCTGCAGATAACCATATGGTGCAAACTCTTCCCGAAGTGTGTAGGTTTTTCCCACATGGAGTCTTTTTATTACATGAGCTTTTCCTTTTACAGAAGTCCATTTTTCTACTTCTTTTCCGTCTGAATCCAAAACTGTCAGTGTTGCTCCGTCAAGTTCCACACCTGTTGTAATATCTGATTTCGTAAATTCAGTTGTTGTCGGCTCATTCTTAAAAACGGTTTCCAGTTTTACTGTTTTTACTTCCTGTCCCTGATATTTCGCAGTCACCTCAATCTGCTCATCTGAAGATACAAAACCATCTGGTGCTGCCAGTTCTTTTATATAATAAGTTCCAAATGGCAGATCCTGCTCAAAAACAGTTTTTCCATCTTCACCTGTTACCGCTTTTGTAAGCAGTTCGTCTGCTTTTACCAGTACCTTATCCCCTGCTTTTATATCCTCTTTTGCGTAAAGACCAAACTCTGCTCCAGAAAGCCCTTTCTCATTTTCAGCATCTTTTTTCACAACTGACACTTCTACTTTCTGGCGGTCATTTATAAACTCTGCACTCTGTGAGATCACTGGTGTATCCTGGTCTGCATAGACGAAAGAAATCTTCTGTTCTTCTTCATTTAATACAAATCCCTCCGGTGCAGTCTTTTCTACAACTTTGTATTCTCCTAGAGGCAGATTATCAAGCTCTGCTTTTCCGGATTCATCCGTTGTCAGTTCTGCAATTTTTTCACCCTTTGCATATTTCAGGATTCTTTTTCCTGTATCATCTTTCTGGAAATCTGCTGTATAGATATCCTCTGCAGCATATACTTCATATACTGCACCGGAAAGGTTTTGAACTTCATACCTAAAATCATTCTTATAGGTCGAAAGAACCTCTCCTTTTTTCTGTACAGTGAGTTTTCCTTTCACCGAATGGTCCTCATATACCACTTCAATGACCGCATCACCTGAAACCGGATCCGTCTGATACAGGGTATTGGTATCCACCTGTATTTCGACATAATTTTTGTTAATGGTATAACCGTCCGGTGCTGTTACCTCTTCGATTCTATAATGACCAATTTTTAAATTCTGAGGCAGTATCAGATATCCATCTATATCTGTGAAATATGAGGTATGTGTAACAGTTGTCGGGTATGTAGTTACCTGCTCTACATATTTTTCATGATCCATATCATAAATTTTAAACTCTGTTCCCGGAATTAAAACTGATTTTTTAGTCTCATCATCCTGTTTGATGATTTTCAGTTTTGCAGAAAATTCTTTGTCCAAAAGAACTCTCCATGTCTGCGGCTCTGTTGGTTTATTCTCTGTAATCCGGACAATAAAATCATCTACAGGTTTGTAATTATGGGGTGTTGTAGTTTCTCTCACCAGATATGTTCCATATGGAATTGCAATGGATTTTACATAACCTTTCTCATTTGTAAAAATTTCTGTTGCTCCATTTTCACCGATCACAACCGGCTCTGCAGAGGAAAAATCATAATTTCCATCCTCTTTTACCACCAAAGAAGATACCAAATATGCACTAAATCCAGCTCCGGATAGTAATGCAGCATCTGTGTCTCCATTATTGGCAGCTTTAATAAGTTCAAACGGCTGTTTCTTCACCGTTTCCAGTGAGGTACACTCTTTTTCTACAACCGCTGTCAGATCACCTTCATCACTGCATACAAGATCATATTCATGCTCGTCTGCCAGATATCCTACGGATGGGGTAATTTCCTTGATGTAATACTCTCCAAGATAAAGATTCTCTATCCTTGCTTTTCCTTCTTTATCGGTAGTTAGCGTACCAATCTGGCTTCCGGCTTTATAAATAACGCCTGTCTTTCCATCTGGATGGGTAATGTCGTTTCTTGCATAAAGTCCATACACCGCATTTTCCAGGGAAGCATCTCCCTGTGCCTTATTTTCTTTTGTCTCGGCATCTTTTTTATTCAAAGAGATTGCAGCACTGACCCTGTCATTCACAAAAGTATGACTGAAAGAAATTTTTGCCTGTTCATCATTGGTATAACTGAACTGGAAAGAATAAGTATCGTTCTCATTTCTGACATAACCAGCCGGAGCCTGGACTTCTTTTACATAATAAGAAAATCCCACTGGAAGATCTGCTTTAAATGCTGCTTTTCCATCAGTACCAGTAATTGCAGTCTCAATCAGAGCATCTTTTTTTACCGCTACTTTTCCATCCACAGTTTTCATATCCTGCGCTGCAAACAGAGCAAAATGCCCTCCGGATAGTGTATTTTCAGTATCTTTGTCTTTCTTTATCACCTGCACCACTGCTTTCTGACGGTCATTTGTAAAGGTAGTCTCTGAGAAAGCCGCTTCTGCAGTCTGCCCTGCATAAGAAATGGTTACTTTTTTTGTTTCTTTTGCATTATAAAAATTTTCCGGGGCCTGTGCTTCTGTTACATTATAGCTTCCAAGCGGAAGATTCTTTACCGTTACAGAACCGTTCTCACCTGTGATCAGATTTTTCGCTACTTCTGCGCCTTTTTTGTAAACTGTTTTTCCACCTGCTGTTACAATATCCTCAGCAGCATATATGTTATAAACGGCTCCTTTCTGACGGCGTTTCTCATACTGGAATGAAGTTCCATTTTCATCAGATACAGCTCCTACAAAAACTTCTCCCTCTTTATAAACGGTCAGATTTCCTTTCTGCTCTTTGTCCGTTACAGTCTGTTTGGTTGTACTGCCAACTACTAATTTCACTCCATACGAAGAAGCCTGGACAACATAACCTTCCGGTGCTGTAATCTCTTTTAAGTAAACAGTATCCTGTGTCTTGGTAAGAGTTACTCGTGAAGAACCATTGCTGTCTGTTGGCGGCATCTTAACAATCAGCTTTGTGCAGGCGTTATCACTATATACTCCATACACGGCTCCGGCCAGATTTTTCCCAGTATCTCCATCTTTCTTTGTAATTTCGATAACTGCTTCTTCCGGCCAGTCAACTGTAATCTGCAGATCAGCGGAATCCGTATAGTAGCCAAATCCAATATCCTGTGAACTCTCCAGTTTTAAAAGCATTGCATGGAAATCCAGGGGAAAATTGGAAGTGATCGCATACTTTCCTTTCAGACTGCCCATATTGGCTGTTGTAGCTACAAGATGAAATTTCTCTCCACCTTTTACAGTGACATTTCCAGATGCCGTCTTTCCTGTAGTTTCGTTGACAAGGCTCACACCATTTTCCAGATGAATGGTAATGGTAAATGCTTCATTTGCCTTCCAGGTAAAACTTTCTGTTTCCTTTCCCGTTGCATTAACGGAAAGTCCTGGAAGAAGTTTCATTGCTGTCGGATCAGGCATTTTAGCAAGAGCTGCTTTAATCTCTTTCAGCATATTTTTAGCGGATGTAGAAAGCGCACCTCCAAATCCGGATTCGCCATCATATAAATAGTCAACCAGGTAATGCTGCATGGCTCTTGTCTCAGAACTGCATCCATATTTTTCCATAATGGATTTTACATTATATCCATTGAATGTATGTCCCCATCCTGGACCGCCATATCCATAGAATAAGGCTTTTCTCAAATATTTATCATCTCCGCCTTCATCCAGTTCAACCATATTTTTATATGTTGTCCCACTTGGAGGTGACTGCATGGAGTGCTGCATACAATACGCATTTACTGTATAAGTCTTTCCGCCTGCTTTGTAACGAACATATTTGTAGCTGTCATTTCCACCCTGTCCCATAACTGTATCAAACGGATGAAGCTGGCCATCTGAATAATAGTAATATTTATTTGCTTCAATATTTGTTGCATCATCCCATGGAGTATCGGTTGCAAGTAACATGATACCGTTTTCTGCCTGATCCATGGAAACACTTAGATCAATGTCATCTGCTGGCATTTCAAAACTGAATTTATCCGATTCTTCGTGATAAGTCACCTCAGAATACAATAAATCTTCTGTATTCTCTGTCTGGTTTGCCTGTACTTTTGTTGTTCCTACTGCAATTAAGCTGCCTTGCGGCATATCTCCGGAAAAAACAACGGTTTCTCCTGGCTGATACTGTCCATCTTCATGGTTCAGCTCAATATGAAATTCCTCTCCACGAACAATATTTACCTGATAATTTCCATCTGCATCTTCTGTTTTCTCTGTTCCATCTGTAAAAGAGTCGTCTGTCGCCTCTGGCATTTCTTCCGGATCTGTATCTGTAATTTCTTCAAATGTGCTGTCTGTATCCGGATTATCATCTATGGCAGGTTCTTCTGTTGAAACTTCCTCAGACGGGTTTTCCGGGATTGGTGTATCTATTGGCTCTTCCTCAACCGGAATTTCTGTCGGAGTTACTTCTTCATAGATTTCATCCTCTGACGGAATTTCTACATTTACCTCATCCTGCACAGGTTCTTCACTCTCTGCAGTGCCTATGGCTGGTTCCTCGCCTTCTGCTTCATTCTCATCTTCCTGGTTGCTTACAGATTCCTGATTCTCAGATTCAGCAACCTGCACCACCGCTTCCTTTACAATCAGCTTACGATTGATCTGATAAATTGGGTGGCCACTTACTGGCTCTACATAATAAACAGCTTTGTATGTATCTTCGTAATCTGTTATCCTTACCACTTTTAAGCTACCGCTTGTCTGCCATCCTTCATGTAAACATTTCGTTTTAACAGACCCCGTTTTAAAATTATAAATTCTGTCAGCATTTTTTCTGGTATCTCCATTAATACCCAGACAATAACACAATGCCTTATGGTACACATCCTGATACCGTACTTCTTGTAATTTTTCATAGTAGAATTTTTCATGTGCATCACTGATAAAAATAATGTTTTCTGCTCCTAACGCTGTACTTTTCATTTTGAACCTCCTTGAAATAAAAAAGGACCTTACCAATTGTTCTACCAATTAATAAGGTCATACTATATGTTACTTTTTAAATTCGTGCTAGGGATTCCTCTTTAGTAAAAACTTAGTAAAACATCCCTACTGGTTCAAAAATATACTGTAAAATCAAGGTTTTTCAGAATTTTGCTAAGGTAGTGCCGTGGCAGACGAATAATACTTTTATCATTGTTGCATAACCTCGCATTTCTTAGTTTTTCTTGGTATTTCGGGATTTGTGAGCCTTTGTAAATTTTTGCTTTCTGGCATAACCTGGTTTATTTTCGCATAATATCGTCCGCAAAAGGTGTAAAATAAGGTGTATGTTTTTCTATTTTACACCTTGCTATTTTCAATTAAAAATCGTAATTACACAACCTGAATCCGGGCAACTTCTTCCCTAGCATCCTCAAGATTTACATGCGTATATGTATTCAGCGTTACGCTGATGTCTGAGTGCCCCATCAAATATTGCAATGCTTTTGGATTCATTCCGGATTTTGCCATATTTGTGCAATAGGTGTACCGGCATACATGCGGTGTAATGACAGGCATCTGTACTTTATAAGTATTATTATACTTCTGAATGATGTGTTGAAAATAATGCTCCCAGTGCAGGGAATAACAGATACTTTCATTTTTATCAAAGTATAAAAATCCACTTTTTCCATCTACCATAGGTTCTGCTTTGGGCGGGTTTCGTTTTTCTATTATTTTCCGAAAGCATTCCTCTACATCCGCAGTCATAGGTATCTTTCTCGTTCCACTGGTTGTTTTAGTCTCTTGAATATAATATCCGATTTTTGATTTCTTCTGCAATTGATGATCGATGTTGATTGTATGCTCCTTGAAATCAATATCAGAAATCGTTAAACCACAAAATTCCGAAATGCGAAGACCTGTTTTTAACAATATGTAGATTTCCTCATAATACCTGCAAAAATGAGGATCCTCCTTCACAAATCGTAGAAACTTACGTTCCTCCGCTCTGCTGATTGCCTCTCTTGTCACACTGTCATTCACGACCACTTCCATTAGCTGAAACTGAAATGGATTTTTCCTGACCAGGTCATCATCCACCGCCAACTGAAATGCCGGACGAAGGACTCCTCGGATCGAATGGATGGAACTATAGCTTTTCTTTTCTACCTGCTAAAGATGTATCAGCCAACATTTTGCATCCGAACCGTATCAATCCTTCTTTTTCCAAATGGATCTTTCTTCAATAAATTGATAACTGTTCCGTATCCTGCAACTGTAGTAGGTCTGACACCGTTTTTTGTTGATGTATACTTTTCAACCAGTTCCAGTACCGTCATATTTCCGCCATTTGTTGCAATCTGCTCGAAATGATCCGCCTGGATTTTCTTCTCCATCTCTCGAAGCGACAAAATACGGCGCTTTCCTTTCGGAGTTGCATCGTTATGGTCTAAGCGCCAGCTATATACGCAGCGCTCCTTTCCCATCTCATCGACATACTTAAATCGATATCTGCCATCAGATAACTGTATTTCTCCATTGTGTAATATACGTCCTCTATGATCTCTCCTTTTTTCACTCATAATCTTTTAGTCTCCTTCATCAAATGTTCATTTAACTTGGAAGACCGTCTCGGTTTCTTCATTATACCACAAGACCTTCCCTTCGCTAAGATAAAATGAACATTATTTTCATTACTATTTCTTCTATTCTGTTACTTAAACTGTACTGGCTGTATCCAGATAATCTTCAAATAATTTTCTTTTGAACCGGATATGCGAACCAACTTCCAAAATGAAATCCGCTCCTTCATTTTCACCTGCGATCTGTCTTAATCTCTTTTCGCCAATTCCGTAATATTCAGCTGCTTCGGAAACATTTAAAGAATATTTCTTCCAAACAGGTATTGTTTTTTCTGTATGATTCATTCGCATTCCTCCTTCCCTCTGTTTGTGTTCAACAGCGTTTTCGCTTTCTCCATTTTCATACTTGCAATCGCTTCTCGTTTGCTTGTGCCTCCAACATACACGGGTGTACACATTTCTAAAATACGGTCATAGATACGTCTTTTATCTAACATGGTCTCGCTTTTTATTTCTTTCAGCGGAAGATTGGTCGTAATGATCAAAGGTCGTCCCGAACGGATCCTGCGGTCTATGACGCTAAAAATAATTCCTAACGCATATTCTGAATTTCGTTCCACACCAAGATCATCAATAATCAAAAGCTGATATGAAGCCAATGCATTGATATATTCCGTTTTGTCTGCCAGTGGAAATATATCATCGATAATGGTATTGAAATTTGTCATCTTTACTGTTACTTCCTGCTTTAGAAGTTCATTGGCAATACACCCGGCAATATAACTTTTCCCAGTGCCAACCGGTCCCCAGAACAAACAGCCTATATGGTTTCTTTTCATTTCATCCCAATTATCAACATAGCTTTTAGCCTTATGCATTACAGCATCTGACATATCCGCATTTTCAAATGTCCACTCTTCCATTCTGCTCTCGTCAAAACAGATGCTCGTATTTCTACTGACTAATTCCCGGTGTTCTTTGTCTTTAAAATATTTTTGTTCTTCTTCATATGCTTTTCTGTCATAGGCACATTGCCTGGAATGTTTCTTCATCCCCATAAAGCCACCCTCGGGGAAAAAAGCTTCTTTCGCTTCCCCACAGACTTTGCAGTATTGCAAACCATCACTGCCTACACATACGGTATCTTCTTCTCTCATCACAAACTCTCTCCTTCTCCATAGTAATAATTTACTTCATGATATTTATTTCTTTTATATTTCTCAGTTACTTTACTAGGTGCCACATTTCCGACTCCTGCACAGCCATTTTTACGACCAGATGAAGGTTGCTTTTCCGACTCTGTTGCAACCATCTTTTCAACCGCCTTATCGTCAACCGGCTGTAAACCTATCTCATCAGATGGAATTTTTACATATAAATGATTGGGTTTTGAAAAACCACCAGATCTGCGAACCAATAGTCCCACATCATCTAATTCCTTCAATGCTGTTTTTACAGAAGATTTACATTTGCCGATTTGAGCAGACAATTCCTCTATCGGAAAAATCAGATAAACATTTCCATACTTGTCTATCCAACTATTCATTCTCGATATCCGTGCCCGGTCATACAAAATCATATAAAGAAATTTTGCATTTTGAGAAATGCGCAGCTTGAGCAAAAACTTCGGAAACTGGAAGTACTGAAGCATCTGCTCTGACTCCTTCATGTATTCATATTTCATTCTTCTCGCCTCATTTCTGTTTCTAATTGTTGTAAAAATCATTTTTATGCCGGCTCAAAAATGTCCTTACATATATTCAAAAGATGAAGGGCATAAATACAGCCTCTTGATGAAAAATTTTTATTTTTCCTGTCCAAAATACCCTTACATAAAACGAAACGCTGAGAGGCATCTTTACAGCCCCCTGATGAAATTTTTTTATTTTTTCGGTTAATTGAATACTTAAAAACAAAAAAACACTCACCTATTCCAGGTGAATGCCTTATCAAAATTTCCTTATTTTGTTGTCTGTGACGCTTACTCAGATATGCTCGCGTATCTGCTAAAATATAATTGCCAGCAATTATATTTTCACGTGGGTATGGGGACGTAATCCCCATCAAGTCTGCTACTCGTAAGTAATACAAAATTATCAAAATGACAATACTGTAATACACGAGTGGATCTTGCTCTGGTATTTTCTCCTCATCAAATCGGTTTGTGATATTTGGATGCTACTCTAAAAATATTATGATGTTCACTAATCATTATGAACTCTTGTCTTTTAAGCATATCTTTATTAGATTTATATGTCATTTTATGATAGAATTAATTTTGAAGAGGAGGTATTATTATGGACTATTTATCGGCAGCAAAAATGAGATATTATTCAAAAGATAACTCTGAAAACATCATAAAAAATTTAAACAAGAAACTTTCTGCTAATATTTCAGCATAGTAATGTCATAGAAAAAGTATCATTTCAGTAGTAAAATACTGGCTAAAAGCAGACAGTATTTGGAGAGTACCGTTTAGACATCAGGAGGTAACATAATGGGTAAGAACACGACAAATGATATGACGCAGGGAAACTGCATGCGTTTACTGGTACAGTTTTTTCTGCCGATCCTGGCAGGAAATCTGTTTCAGCAGTTATACAGCTTTGCAGACTCTATGGTGGTGGGAAAAGGAATTGGCGATACGGCACTTGCAGCAGTCGGAAATACCGGTTCCGTACATTTTCTGATCATTGGTTTCGCAATTGGGCTGACAGGAGGATTGGGAATCTGTATTTCTCAGTCTTTTGGAAGTGGCAATTATGAAAAACTTCGTAAGGAGCTGGCAATGTCTGTCTGGATCTGTCTGGCTATTGGGATTGTGATCACAGTGGTAAGTCTGGCCTTCATGCGGCAATTATTTACATTTCTCCATACACCGGAAGATCTGATGACGGAAACACTGCAATATTTCGGAACAATTCTTGCGGGAACCACCATTACAATTTTTAATAATTTTGCCATGACACTTCTGCGTTCCGTCGGAAACAGCCGGGTGCCTCTGGTTGCAATGATAATTTCCGCCATTGCTAATGTTCTGATGGATCTGTTATTCGTTTTTCCGCTGCATATGGGTGTTTTTGGCGCAGCGTTAGCCACTGTTCTGGCACAGGTTCTGTCTGCGCTTTATTGCTGTTACTACATAGGAAGGGAAAAAAATCTGATCCCGAAAAAAACGGACTGGAAACCACAGAGTGTAATCATCAAAAGACTGACATTGAAAGGCCTGCCTGTTGCCGTTATGAATTCTGTCACTGCAGTGGGTGGAATGGTGTTGCAGACATTTGTCAACAATATGGGAACAAGCTATGTGGCTGCCTATGCGGCATGCACCAAGATCCTCAGTCTTTTTGAACAGCCGGCAAATACAGTGGGCCTGGCACTTCTTACTTTTGTGGGACAGAATTATGGTGCCGGAAAAAAGGAGCGGATACGTACCGGTATCCGGGAAGGAGTTATCCTGACGATCCTGATAAATATTCCACTGGCTTTGATGTTGCTGTGTATTCCTGAGTTTCTGACTTCTTTCATGTTGAATGATGCGTCGATTATTTCTTACACAAGAGATTTTCTGGCGGTTACTGGCATCTGTCTGTTTCCTCTGGGATGGCTGTTTGTGTTCCGCAACGGGTGTCAGGGCATGGGACATACGTTTGTTCCGATGCTTTCAGGAGTCCTGGAAGTGTCTCTTCGAGTGGTCATGGTAAAGCTGCTGACTCCATATCTGGCTTTTCGTGGTGTTGCTCTGGCAGAAGTATCTGCCTGGATCGGCGCCTGGATCATGTTGATGATCACTTACTGGATCTATCAGGAAAGAACGGATTCTTTTCGGTAAGTCTGATGAGAACATCCTACCTTGGTGCGAAACTGTCGATTGAAATTTGAAAGGTTATGAAATCCGGTATCGAAAGCAATGTCGGAGATACTGCGATCCGTATTGCGCAGAAGATCGCATGCTGATCGGATACGTACCTGATTCAGATATTCAATGGCTCCGAGACCGAAATTCTGTTTGAAACAGCTCATAAAGTAACTGCTGCTCATATGAGCGATCTTTGCCAGCTGCTCTATGGTGACAGATTCAGAATGATGTTTCTGTATATAAGTGAGAACAGGCCGAAGTGTTTCGGTCATACGAGATTCTGTCGAAACCGTGTGTTCGGTGCAGAGTCCCGGTGTCGATGCCAGCAGATAAAATAAGCGAAGCAGTTCGCTTTTCAGTAACAGATCAGACGTTGCAAGATTTTTGTGCGCACACTGCATAATAGTCCGGACCGAATCATGGAGTTCATGATACCCCGGGGGGTCCTGAGATACAGGGACCAGAACTCTTCGTCTGGAAGAAAAGATCGGTAGCAGAATATCTGTATAACAACGGTCATCGTAACTTCCCACCAACATATTCTGATGAAAAACAATGGTATCATAAAAAAAAGAGCTGTGCTCATCCGACATGATAGCATGAAGGACGTTGGGCTGGATCAGAACGATGTCTCCTGGTTTGGCAGAGATGGTCTGATCCTCGTATTTGAAAAAAACATTTCCAGATTTTATGTAATTTAATTCCATTTCACTGTGCCAGTGCAGCGGTACACTCGTAAAATAATCCGGTATACCGCAGTCATAGTAACTGTATGGAACCTGAATGGATCCGTGCTGGCACTTTTCTTTTATCGCATAAAGATTCTGATAACGCAGATACGCAACAAGAACCTTTTTCAACAGGTCTGCTGTAATCTTAGTAGCCCGAATACAGAACGTGACCGTTTTCTGAGTTACCTCTTCCTGCATAACTTTTCCCTCCTTTCAGCGATTCAACTGCTGTCCAGATCAATAATCATGGCAATCACCCCTTTAATGAAAAAAGACAGATTAACCGGTAATCAGGTTCTGCACCTGTACGAGTTTTTCTGTCCCTTCTTCTTTTCTCTTATCTTCTCCACCACAATAGATGGGAACACACATTTCAAGTATTCTACTGTAAATACGCTGATGGGCAGTATCCAAATCTGTGGATTTCATTTCATTCAGTCCCAGATTCGTTTTTACGATCAGCGGAAGCATTTTACAATAACGGCTATCTATCACATTATAGACCTGCTCCAAAGCAAACTCGGAATTTCGTTCTATTCCTAAATCATCAATAATCAGCAGCGGATAATCCACAAGATTTTGTATGATCTGGTTCTTACCAAACATATCTTATTC
>ENA-OWXD01000129-OWXD01000129.1-human-gut-metagenome-genome-assembly--contig:-NODE-129-length-26587-cov-13.567_pt1 | contig 26587 bp, 34 predicted proteins | sample MGYA00249244_ERZ652055 | MGnify/ENA primary metagenome ERZ652055 (study PRJEB26925, sample SAMN05827059) | human gut metagenome | biome: ENVO:2100002; feature: ENVO:00000062; material: ENVO:00002003...
GATGCAGCGTAGTCTCGTGGGCTCGGAGATGTGTATAAGAGACAGCATCATGGGCAGCAAGACGGGGCTGGAGGCCATCGAGAAAACGGTTATCGACCGGGCGGTGCAGATGATCTACCAGCCTTACTTTGCCAATCCCCGGCCAGAGAATATGCTGATTTTGGGCGACCTGATGAACGCCCTGCTGTCCCAGCACATCCCGGAGGCCGACCGGGTGGCCCAGGCGTTGGACCTGTATGTAAACGGTTCGCTGAACTTCTTCAACCACCGCACCACTGTGGACATCTCCAACCGTCTTGTCTGCTTTGACATCAAGGGCCTGGGCAAGAACCTGAAAAAGCCCGGGATGCTCATTGTTCAGGACGCGGTGTGGAACACCGTTACCATCAACCGAGCCATTGGCCGGTTTACCTGGTACTTCGTGGACGAGTTCCACCTTCTGCTGAAGGAGGAACAGACTGCGGCGTACAGCGCCGAGATTTGGAAACGGTTCAGAAAATGGGGCGGTATCCCCACCGGGGCGACCCAGAACCCCAAAGACCTGATTTCCTCCCCGGAGATCGAAAACATTCTGGAAAACAGCGACTTCATCTATATGCTCAACCAGGCGGCAGGCGACCGGAAGATACTGGCGGAGCGGCTGAACATTTCTTCTGAACAGCTTGCCTATGTGACCAATTCCGAGCCGGGCCACGGGCTGCTGTTCTTCAACAATGTCATCCTGCCTTTTGCGGATGACTTCACGAAGGATACCGAGCTCTATAAATTGCTTACCACCAAGCCCAGCGAGATGGAACATGAGGAAAGGATGGGATAAGGAAATGGGACAGGAAAAGCTGTATGTCATTGAGGAAAAGACCTACGAGGCCCACATCGACGAGGAAGTCCATCTCTATGGGCTTCTGCACCAGCTGGCTTTCCTTGCCGGGAAGACCAAGGACCGCCAGGACATGGAGAACCTGATTGACACCGCCCGGCGGTATGGTGAGATCGCCGACCAGATGTTTGACCGCTGGAGCATCCCCGGCCGCTACCTGGTGTTCGGCGACAAGGCCGACCTTGCCCGGCTGAAGGCCCTGGAGCTGTGCGAGCTGGACGCCTTCTATGTGGACTGTGAGGACGACGAGGACCAGCCCCATGCCTGACCGCCTCACCCATGTCAGCCTGTTTTCCGGCATCGGCGGGCTGGACCTTGCGGCAGAGGCGGCGGGCTTTGAAACGGTCTGTCAATGCGAGTGGGCGGATTACCCCTATTCCATCCTGCAAAAGCATTGGCCGGATGTGCCGAAGTTCCGGGACATCACCACATTCACGAAGGAGGCGTTTTTTGAGAAAACAGGACTTGAAACTATCACCATCCTCTCCGGCGGATTCCCGTGCCAGCCCTTCTCCACCGCAGGAAAGCGGCGGGGCTTTGCGGATGAACGCTACCTGTGGCCGGAAATGTGCCGCGTTATTGCCGAACTGCGGCCCCGTTGGGTGCTTGGGGAAAATGTTGCTGGATTCATCAATATGGGGCTCGACAAAACGATTTTTGACCTGGCAAAAGCGGGATACGCTGTTCTCCCATTCGTATTTCCGGCTTGCGGCGTCGGCGCATGGCATGAGCGCCAGCGAACTTTTATCGTTGCGGCTGATGTTTCCCACGCCCCTTGCCTCCGACAAATCCACGGGGCGGGATGCTGCCAGCCTGGATGTGTTCCTGTCGGAGGGTGGGATACTCCGCAAGCGGAACAAGGACGGTTCGATCTGGAGTCTGTCCCTGTCGGCGGCGGTGTTCTACCTGACCCCGGCAGCGTCGGAGGGCTACCGTACCACCCTGAAACCCGCGGTCTTCCGGGACAAATCCCCGTCCTCCAACCTGTCGGCTCAGGTGATTCGGCAGGAGCAGCCCCTTTCCGAGAAAGCGGCGCTGAACCCGGACTGGGTGGAATGGCTTATGGGATTCCCCACGAAATGGACGGACGCATCCTATGGCGTGCCGAGCCCGAAGGAGTCCCCCGCATGACCGAGGATACCGACAACCGAGCGCTGCGGCTGAAAACCTTGGGGAACGCGGTCTGCCCGCCCCAGGCCTATCCCATTTTCCAGTACATCGCCATGATCGAAACCGGGGCATGTGTCAACATCTGCCCTTATGGAATAGGAGGTGACGCACCTTGAAAGAATGGAAAGCCCCCGAAAAGGAGGCGCAGAAGATGACCCGTGACGGGGCGGTATCCGTCAATCTGGTTACGGGCGAGACGACCTATCCCTCTGACCGGGCGCCGGAGCAGGACCATTCCGTATCCAGCGACACGGCGGGCGCCGCTGGAAAAGCGGTGGATCGTGTGGAGTTGCACCATGAACGAAGATCGGAAAAGAAGCAACGCCGGAAACGGCGCAGGGCTTATCGGGAGGGCGAGGCGGCAGCGGGCCGTCCATCCTCCCGATTGCAGTTTTCCGAGGCAGACCAGGCCAAACCGGAGCTGCAAGGAGCCATCCGCAAGTCGGACAAGGCGGCGGACCGGTTGGACGCGGCAAAGGTTGCTGTTCCGTCCAAACCGCCATCCCCCCAGCATGCCAATCCGCTGTCCCGCCCCATTCAAGAGGCAGGCGCCGCCATCCACGGCAAGGTCCGGGAGGTGGAGCAGGAAAATTCCGGCGTCCAGTCGGGCCACCTGGGGGAACGCAGCTTTGAGAAGGCTGTGGGCTACGGAAACCGCCGTGTCCAGAACTGGCGGGCGGAACGCAAGCTGAAACCCTGGCGGGACTCGGCAAAAGCGAAACAGGCGGCAGTCAAGGCCAATGCGGATTTCTACTATCGGAAAGCCGTGGCGGATAACCCCCAGCTTGCATCCAATCCCATCTCCCGCCTGTGGCAGAAACGGAAACTGCAAAAGCAATATGCAGCGGCATACCGGGCGGCGGGCAAGACCGCCCAGGCCGGAAAAACAGCGGAGGCTACGGCAAAGGCATCCAAGAAAACCGCCCAGGAGTCCAAGCGCACCGCCCTTTTCCTGAAACGGCATTGGAAGGGCGCGCTGATCGTGGGCGGCATCGGCCTTCTGCTGGTGATGCTGCTGGGCTCCCTGCAATCCTGTTCCTCCATGTTCGGCGGCGGGGTGTCCAACATCATGGCGTCCTCCTATCTGTCCGAGGACTCCGATATGCTGGCGGCGGAAGAAGCCTACTGCGCCAAAGAGAACGAATTGCGGGAATACCTGGATACCTACGAGGCCACCCACGACTATGACGAGTATCACTTCGACCTGGACGAGATCGAACATGACCCCTATGTGCTGGTCTCCATTCTGTCGGCACTTCATGAAGGGGTGTTCACCATCGACCAGGTACAGGGGAACCTTCAAACCCTCTTTGACAAGCAATACATTCTCACCGAAACCGTGACCACGGAGACCCGCTATCGGACGGAAACAAGGACAGACAGCGAGGGCAACACCTATACGGTTCGGGTGCCCTATACCTGAACCATTTGCACCGTCACACTGGAAAACTTCGACCTCTCCCATGTGCCGGTCTACATGATGGGCGAGGAACAGCTTTCCTTGTATGCCACCTATATGTCCACCCTGGGCAACCGTCCCGACCTGTTTCCGTCCTCCGGGTATGTGAACAAGTACATCGAAAACCCTCCCACCGCCTGGGAGATTCCCGCTGAATATCTCACGGACGAGCGGTTCAATACCCTTATCACCGAGGCGGAAAAGTATTTGGGCTATCCCTATGTGTGGGGCGGCAGCAGCCCCAGCACTTCTTTCGATTGCAGCGGCTTCGTCAGCTATGTGTTGACCAACAGCGGCCTGTGCAACACCGGGCGGTTGGGCGCCCAGGGGCTCTACAACATTTCCACCCCGGTATCCAATCCTCAGCCCGGCGATCTGGTGTTCTTCGTAGGCACCTATGACACCAGCGGTGTGTCCCATATGGGCATCTATGTGGGCGACGGGATGATGCTGCACTGCGGCGACCCTATCCAGTATTCCAACCTGAATACAAGCTACTGGCAGTCCCATTTCTACGCATACGGCAGACCGCCGTACAACTGATGGAGGTGATGAAGCATCAATATGGTTTCCTATGGGGGCGGCGCCAACAGCACCGCTCTTTTGATCGGGTTGCACCAGCGCCGTATCCCGGTGGACCTGATTCTCTTTGCGGATACGGGGGCAGAGCATCCCCACACCTACGCCTATCTGGATGTGATGAACCGCTGGCTGAAGGACCACGGGATGCCTCCCATTAACAGAGTGTATAAGACCACCTGTGACGGGAAACGGCTGACGCTGGAGGATGAATGTCTGCAAAGTTGCAGCCTTCCGTCCATTGCCTACGGCTTCAAGCGGTGTTCCCTAAAACACAAGATCGGGCCGCAGGAAAAGTTCTGCAACCATTACCCGCCGTGTCAAAAGGCGTGGGCGGCGGGTAAACGGGTGGTCAAGTTCATCGGCTACGACGCAGGCGAGGGCTACCGCAGCGACAAGGTGCTGCTGGGAGACCTGGCCGACCGAAAATACAGCAAGTGGTATCCCCTGATGGAATGGGGATGGACGCGGGACGATTGCATCCGGCAGATCGAGGCGGCAGGGCTGCCCCAGCCGGGAAAATCGTCCTGTTTTTTCTGCCCCAGCATGAAACCCGACGAGATCACCGCCCTGCGGGAGCAGCATCCCGATTTGTTCCGCCGCGCCCTGGCGCTGGAGGACAACGCCCGGAAAAACCTGAAAACGGTCAAGGGCCTGGGGCGAAACTATTCCTGGAGAGAACGATTTGGAAAGGAGTTTTGCACACATGGCAACGGTTGAGAAGATTCGCAAAGACATCGAAAAGACGAAGGAGAAGATCTCCGCCCAGCAGAAGCGACTTCGGGAGCTGGAGGCGCAGCTCACCGAGGAAGAAAACCTGGAGATCGTCCGCATGGTCAAGGCGGTGCGCATGGACAACAAGGAGCTGACCGCCTTCCTGAAGGCCTACGCCAGCGGCTTGATCACCCTGCCCGACGGGATGATGGAGGCGGAGGCGGCGCCGGACCCCGACGATGCGGATATGGAAGGAATGGAGGACGGCGAAGATGAAGCGTAACAGAGTTTTCCGCCTTTTGGCGTCCCTGACGGCGGTGGTCCTGTGCATGACCGCCTTCTCCGTCACCGCATTTGCGGGCGGCGGGGATGGCGACTACTACACCGGGGAACCCGCCACCGGGAGCATGGGGCCGGAGGGTCAGCCCCTTACCCCGGAGGGCAACGCCACGCTGGTGGACGACTATTACGGCGACAAGCAGCTTATCACCGTGACCACGAAAGCGGGCAACTATTTTTACATCCTGATCGACCGGGCAAACGAGGACAAGGAGACCGCCGTTCACTTCTTGAACCAGGTGGATGAAGCCGACCTGATGGCGCTACTGGAGGATGGGCAGACGAAGGAACCCCCTGCGGTCTGTACCTGCGGCAAAAAATGCCAGGCCGGTGCGGTGAATACCGCCTGTCCGGTCTGCGCGGTGAATATGAGCGAGTGCGCCGGAAAAGCGCCGGAGGTGGAGCCGGAGCCCGAACCGGAGCCGGAGAAAGAGTCCGGCAGCGGCGGCGCCCTGGTGCTGATCCTGCTTCTGGCGGCCCTGGGCGGCGGCGGAGCCTTCGCCTACATCAAGTTCATCAAGCCCAGGCAGGGCGCAAAGGTCAGCGCCGACCCGGACGACTATGAGTTCGAGGACGAGGAATACGAAAACGAGGATGATAATTCACAAAACACGAAAACCTAAAGCGGTAAAATAATTGGGTGCCTCGTACTGGAGGCACCCAATTATGATGCAAGATTAGGTTGTATAGATTCCAACTTAGAGACCAAAGGCGTCGAATCGCTCTCTTTCCATTTCTCAAAATCAATCTGAAGATCCCCGCGCATATACAGCGGATAATAGACAAAGGCAGAAATACTTTCAGGATGCTCACAAAATGCATCAACCAGATAATTTCTTTCGATAGTGCGAGAAATCCTTTGCGTCTGGCAGGTACTTTCAACATTTTTCAAATCATCAAGTGAACGACACGCCTTAAGCGAACTAGGACCAGTTTCATCGTAGGTGCTCTTAAAATAATCCATCAGAGATGTGCCATAGTTTGAATTGATGTGTGACAGCGCACACTCATGCCACCGCAAGCTAGATGATTTTAAAATATATAACGACATTGCTTCGCAGAGAGTTTCTTCAAACCATCGGACAATGGCGTCTTTATCTTCTTTATACTGACGAATAACATAGTGTGTTAGTTCGTGAGATGTCTGGTAAATATACTGTGCCCAATACCGGAGAGATTTTGAACATGTCCGGAGTTGAATGGGAGTGCGATTGGTAATAAGCATCGGGCAAGGGGCTGTTGAATCATTATAGGCTATGCATTGTTCAGCGCCCAATATTGTTTCACCAAAAATTTCAACGAATTGCAGCAGAAGGAACTCAAATAATGGACGCATATATTTTTGGTCATCTTCTGTGCCTATAGCAAGAGTCCAATTAGTAAATGTCATTTGTGATACTCCTAAACAGATTTTTTTAATTATACCCCTTCCTCTTACTAATAGCAATTCACTACTTAATACAGGAGTTAAACTATGAAACTTGTAAGCTGTGAAAAACCGAGTGTAGCAAAGAGTATCGCGTCGGCTCTGGGTGTCGCATCCAGGGCCGATGGCTATTTTGAGGGCGGCGGCTGGCTCATTTCCTGGTGCATCGGGCATCTGGTGGGGCTGGCAGATGCGGCCGTCTACGATGACCGCTACAAGAAGTGGCGGTATGAGGACCTTCCCATCCTGCCCAACCCCTTCCGCTATGTGGTGTCCGAGGAAAAGGCCGCCCAGTTCTGCATTCTCCGTTCCCTGATGGAACGCCCCGATGTGGCGGAACTGGTCAACGCCTGTGACGCGGGGCGCGAGGGTGAGCTAATCTTCCGGCTGGTCTATGAGGCCGCCGGATGCACCAAACCCTTCTCCCGACTCTGGATTTCTTCGATGGAGGACGCGGCGATCCGGGAAGGTTTTGCCGATCTGCGCCCCGGCGGGGACTATGACCCGTTGTATCAGTCGGCGCTTTGCCGCCAAAAGGCGGACTGGCTCATCGGCATCAACGCAAGCCGCCTGTTCTCCGTCCTCTATCACCGCACCTTGAATGTGGGGCGGGTGCAGACGCCCACCCTGGCGATGCTGGCCGACCGGGACAGCAAGATCGTTCTGTTCCACAAGGAGAAATACCATCATGTGCGGCTGGCGCTGGATGGAGCCGAGGCGGTTTCTGAAAAAATCCCGGCTATGGAGGACGCCCAGACTATCCGGGACGCCTGCGATGGTAAAAAAGCAACCTGTGTATCTGTGGTGCGGGAGAAAAAGGAGGAAAAGCCGCCCAAGCTGTACGACTTGACCACCTTGCAGCGGGAGGCCAACCGGGTGTTTGGCTACACGGCCAAGCAAACTCTGGACTATGCGCAATCGCTCTATGAAAAGAAGCTGCTGACCTATCCCCGCACGGACAGCCGGTATCTGACGAGCGACATGGCGGAGACCGCCTCCGTGGTCCTGCATTTGGCGGCACGGGTGCCGCCCTTCGACGCCTGCCCGGAGTTTTTCCCCGATGTTGCGGCGCTGGTGAACAACAAGGAGGTATCCGATCACCATGCCCTGATTCCCACTCTGGAGTTGGAAAAGGCGGATGTGCCGGGGCTGCCTGTGGGCGAACGCAATATTCTTCTGCTGGCCTGCTGCAAGCTGCTGTGTGCGGCGGCGGAGCCTTTCGTGTATGAGGCGGTCACGGCCACCTTTGATTGCGGCGGACACACCTTCACGACCAAAGGAAAACAGGTGCTTTCCCAGAGCTGGCGGGCCATCCAGGAGATGTTCCGTTCCTCCCTGAAAGAGAAGCCGGAGGATGAAGATGCCGAGGGCGTCCTTCCGGCCTTGACCGAGGGGCAGGTCTTTGAGTCGGTCGCAGCCTCCGTCACCGAGCACTTCACTTCGCCCCCCAAGCCCTACACGGAGGACACCCTTCTATCGGCCATGGAGAATGCGGGCAAGGAAGATATGCCGGGCGAGGCAGAGCGCAAGGGTCTGGGCACCCCGGCGACCAGGGCGGCCATCATTGAAAAGCTGGTGTCCGGCGGATTCATGGAGCGCAAGGGCAAGAACCTGATCCCCACAAAGGCGGGTATCAATCTGGTCACGGTGCTGCCGGAGCTGCTGACCTCTCCCAAGCTCACAGCGGATTGGGAGCAGCGGTTGAACGAGGTGGCAAAGGGCCAGGCGTCGCCGGAGGACTTCATGGACGGGATTGAGGCGATGGCGGCGGAACTGGTGCGGAAATACTCCCATATTTCCGAGGATGGGCAAAAGCTGTTCCAGCCGGAGAAGGAGACGGTGGGCCTCTGCCCCCGCTGCGGCATGCCGGTTTATGAGGGCAAGAAGAACTTCGCCTGTTCGGACCGAGCCTGTCAGTTTGTCATGTGGAAGAATGACCGTTTCTGGACCAGCCGCCGCAAAGAAATAACCCGGAAGATGGCGGCCGACCTTCTGAAAAAGGGCCGTACCTCCGTCAAGGGAATGTGGTCGGAGAAGAAAGACTCCACCTATGACGCCGTGGTGATCCTGGACGATACCGGCGGCAAGTATGTCAATTTCAAGCTGGAGTTTCCCAAACGAAAGGATGGTGTGCATGGCAAAAAGTAAAACCGAGATCAACTTCAAGGAGCATTTGAAGTCGCTGCTCCCCGCAGGCGGTGACGCAAGCGAACTGGAGGCGGCGGCCCAGGCGCTGGCCGGACTTTCCCCGGAGAACAGTGATCTTCTGGTCTCTGTCCAGGAGTCGCCTTATCGCCTGACCACCCTGGAACAGTTCCGAGAGTTCCCCGCCAATACCGAGTATTTTGTCCTGGAGCCCAACATCAGCAAGGTGGAGGATGTGGGCTGGCGCTATCTGGCGCAGCATTTGGACGTCCTTCTCCCCCCGGAGCTGCTGGACGCCATTGATCCCGTTCCTTTTGGCAACTATGCCATGCAGGAGGAACAGGGGTGCTTCACCAGTAAAGGGTATCGCACCCTCTCCGGCGACGAGTGGGAACATGAGCGCTCCAGGGAGAGACAGACAGAGAAAAAGCCCTCCATCAAGGAGCGGCTGGAGCAGAGCCGGAAGGAATGTGCCAATCAGAGCAAGGCGCAGCCCCATCGGGAAAAGCCTGCGCCGGAGCGATAAGGAGGTGTCGTTATGCCCCATTATGACTATGACAAAGATTATCCCTTTGCCGCTTTCATCACCAACCTGGGCAAATACAACGAGGGCGCCCTTGTGGGTGAATGGGTGAAGTTCCCCACCACGGCGGAGGAACTGAAAAAGGTCTTTGAGCGCATCGGGATCGGTGCGAAGGACGACTTCGGGCAGACCTATGAGGAATGGTTTATCACGGACTACGACTGCTATGTGGACGGCCTCTATGACCTGCTGGGTGAGTATGCTAACCTGGACGAGCTGAACTATCTGGCTTCCAAGCTGGACGACATGAGCCAGGATGAATATGAGCGGTTCCAGGCGGCCATGGAGATCGGCGACCACACGGGCAGCATCCAGGAGCTTATCAACCTGACGGAGAACCTGGATTGTTACGAGGTTTACCCCGACATCCACGACCACGATGATCTGGGTCGGTATTACATTGAGGAACTGGATGCCATGCAGGTGCCGGAGCATCTGCGTAACTACATCGACTATGAGGCCTACGGCCGGGACATCGCTCTGGAGGAAAGCGACCAGTTCACCGACCTGAGCTATGTGCGGGACACCGGGGACAGCTTCCATGAGTATTACGATGGCGAGCGTGGCAGCATCCCGGAGGAATACCGGGTGATGACCTTCCAGGACGATGTCCCCGAAGAAGAAGTTTCGGAATGGGCCATGGACATTGCCTACGATATGGACGAGTTTTTCCGGCAGCACGACCCGCAGTATGCCGCCGAGCACCCGGAGGAACACGCGGCAAAGGAAGAAATCTACGAAAACCTGATGGCCGGGCGCATCTCCGCCCTGGGGCAGACCCAGGAGGACTATCTGCCTTCAGAGATCGAGAAGTTCAAGGACGCCACCGGCTATGAGGAATTTCTGGATGTGGACCCCCAGGCGATCCGGGAGGCCATTGAAAACCCGGATCAGTCCCATGTGGACGAGATGCTGTCCTTTGCGGAGCAGGCAAACCGGGAGTATGAAGCGGAGTTGTACGGGCAGCAAGCGGCGCCCACCCCGGATGACCGAGAGACCGGCGAGACGGTGCGGACTCCCAGGGGTACCTTCCATGTGACGGATATGAGCCGGGAACAGATGGAGGTGGCTGGATACGGTTTTCACCACGAGTCCGAGGACGGAAAGTATCTCATCATGGCCAACGGCAGCCGCGCCTTTGCCATCCCCAACGGAGACACCTCCGAACATACCGCGCCGGAGAAGCTGACTGTTCTGGTGGTGGAGCCCATGAAGGAACCCTATGTGAAGGAGATCGACCCCGGCCTTCATGCGTTGCAAGCGGAGGTGGGCGGCGATATTGCCGCCTCCTATCCCTTTGACGATCCGGTGGGGCTGGTGCTGAACGATGAAGGCAAGCTCATCGGTCTGGACTTGAACCGTTCCCTCCGGGACGACCATGGGGAGATTTACGACATTGTGGCGGGCACCTTCCTGGTGGTGGGCCTGGGGCCGGAGAGCTTTGCGTCCCTGCCCCCGGATATGATTCAGAAGTACACCGAGCAATTCAAGCGGCCGGAGTTGTTCGCCAGCATCAACGGGCAGATCGTATCCGTTCCCGTAGAACCGGAAAACCCGCTGCGCACGGCGGAAATGACCATGGAGGACGACTATGGGATGATCGACGGGATCATCAACAATGGCCGCCGCGGGGAGAAACTGGAGAAGACCCAGGCCGAGGCGTGCAGGACCACGCCGGAGAAAAAGCCCTCCATCCGGGAGCGGGTGGAGGACGCAAAACGGGAGTGTGGGTCGCGGAAAGCTCCGGACAAGCCCGCCCCGCAGAAGAAGCCCCCGGAGCTGGGCGACTTATGAGCCGGAGCAAGAAACGGCGTCTGGAATGGGCGTTCTTCCTGGGCGAGAACGGCAGACGCCAGTATAATAAACTCTGCAAGGGCTGTGTCCATCCCTGCAAGCAGAGTTTCCGGGCGGTAGTGTTGTCCTGTCCGCACTATCTTTCCCGCCGCTCCAAAAGTGCGGGAATTAGGGCTCAAAACGGGCGAAAAAACCGCCTGTAGCGGCTTTTCCGTGCAGGGGTAGTATGATTTCCCATGTGGGGCCACCTCGCTGATGTGGGATGCAAAGTAAGGACGATTTCAACACTTAAAGTAGGAGCAACACCCTTGGCTTGAGCTAAAGGTGTTGCTCCTATTATTTTTTACTTCAAAATTATTCGCTAATAGCGAAATTACATCTTGACTTATGAATAAAAATTTGTTACCATAGTATTGCAGCGAAGAGTAGAGCGGATGTTCTACTGGTCGTCTCCCCCAAATTGGAGTGCGTCAGCACTCGCGGAACATCTTAACGGTGTTCTACCCCACGGGGGCGGCACACGGCTTGACCCCCGATGCGCCGTCGCCCGGCATGGCCCAAGCCGGGAGCTTGGGCCATGCCCAAAGGAATTAGATGGGTTGTCCTGTATGCACCAACTCTTTCCCGGGAGGGAGCCACACCAACTATACTTCGTGGTTCTCGAAAGAGGTATGTTATGCAAAAGCATAAGAAATCGCTGTTCATGCAGGACAGTCCCGGCAACTCGTCGGTCCCCCGGACTTCTCACCGTTTCAAGTTCAAGCGTAAATGGCGCAAGACCGTATTCCGGTTAGCGTTTAAGGCGCTTGAAGTGCTGCTGGTGGTTTTACAAATCATCCAGTGCTTTTGTGAGATGTTCAAGAAGTAAGACGAGGTGGTGCAGCAAACGGGAAGCCCATCTAATTTTTGTTTATTAGCCCAAGCGGCTTTGTATTATAGATTGAATCTAAATAGCTGGGAGGTGGCGAGCATGATTGGAGATGTGTTGAAGCGTACGCGTATCATTTATGGATATAAGGCCAGTGAAATGAGTTCAGAACTTGGCATCTCTGCGAGTTACCTTTCGGAAATTGAAAACAACAAAAAGCAACCATCTTTGGACTTACTCCAAAAATATGCTGATATTTACGGTATCCGATTATCTTCTTTGATATTACTTTCTGAAAACATGGATGAAGCAGAGAAGTCTGGCAAAGGAACTGCCTTTGTCAGAAACATGATGGCACACTTGATACAAAGTATGTCTGCGGCAGCAGGTGATCCAGATGAAGAATAAAGCGCCGATTAGAAAATATGACATAACTCAATGTGCTCTTTATAAATGCCGGACGAAAAAGCGTCTTGAACATCTTCTGTGTCTTGAGCCCGGCGGCCTCAAAATAATTGATAGTATCATCAGGTATCACAAATTTGAAATCGACAAAAAGCATTCTGATGAAAAAAGGGAAATAACTGCTCCGGATAAGATACTTAAAGCTATCCAGCGCAGAATCCTTTACCTGCTTCACCGGGTCATCCGGCCTGAATGGCTTATCTCTGGAGAAAAACAAAAATGTTATATAGACAATGGAAAGGCACATCTCGATGGAAAATATGTTCTGACTGTTGATATTAAAAAGTTCTATGATAACTGCACGCGAGAACCTGTGTACCAGTTTTTTGTGCAGAAATTGAAAACTTCCCCTGATGTGGCTAAAAAACTAACTGACATCATAACATACAATGGTGGCATCCCAACCGGGTGTCCAACAAGTCAGATTATGGCTTTCTATGCTTATTCTGATATGTTTTCAGAAATCGCTGATTTGGCGAAACAATGCGGTTGCAAATTCACTCTGTATGTGGATGATATGACCTTCTCTAGTACAAAGCCTTTTTCTCCCAATCAGTTGAGGCAAATGATTGATTGTGTGCTGAGAAAATATGGTCACAAGCCTAAATATCCCAAAGTAAAGTATTATGGTCCATCTGACTACAAACCAATTACAGGAACGGTAGTCACGCCTGAACAGTCCCTTGATGTACCTAATGGGCTTCAAAATGCCATATATAATGCGTTTCAGACGCTGAAGCCCCTTATTGGTCCTGAAACCTGTTCTGAAGAAGATGCAAAACAAATTCTTTCATTAAAAGGACAGATACAGGCCGCCCGCAATATCGAAGAAGGAAAGTTTCCTGAAATTGGACGGTTAACGAGCCAAATCAAGGTACCAGATGTTCAATCTGCATCAAATCAAAAAAGACAGATTCGCAGACACAACAAGAAAATCCGTATAAAACAACGAGCAGCTACTAAGTAAGTGTGAGAGCGCCGCCTTCGGCTTAGACCGAGGGTGACGCTCTCGCTTCTTTTTTGTTCTTTTTATCTCTTTCAATTAGATTCGGATAGGACAGGAGGGATTTATAGTTGTAGTAGGCGCTGTGGGAATGTGTGTAAACGGCCAGAGGGGCGGAGCTGTGGGAAACGGTGTTTGCGGGCTGTGGGAAAGTGAGCAGCTTTTCCAGCGGGCCGTGAATATCTGTTTTCCATCGGCGGAGCGGCCGTTTTCCACATTTCCATAGTGCTATTCTGGAATATAGGAAGTTCCTCTTGCTGTATTCAGTCGATAGATGGTCAAGGGAATATACCAGGCAGCCACCAGCAGCCGCCAGACTAGGACAAAACCGCCGATCACTCCACCAATAATAAAGTTCAGCAGGAACAGCGGAAGAGCGGTTCCCAAAGAGCCGCCCGGCACGATCCAGGCAAACATCCGAGGGATGCCAAAAGGCAGGCCGCAAAGGATGAACAGCCATACATAGTCGGTGACTCCATCTTTTGTGTAGGCGGATTTGAAAATGCAGTACAGCAAAGCCGCCACCGCCACGGGCAGCACGCTCTTTTTGAAAAACTCTTTGATTACTTCGGATTTCGTCACAGTCAGCACCTCCATTCCTGGTTCCATTATATCAGCCGGATAACCATGCGCCCAGGGGTTTTGCAAAGACTGGTAAAAAGCGCCCAATCCCTGTTACTCCAAGTCGTTGCTCCGCTGCCGCTGCTGTTCCTGTTCCTTCGGCCTTTCTAGTAGGGCGTCCACATCTTGGCGGAGGGTATCATATTCCGTTTCTTCCCGTTGTATCTTCCGAAGTTCCGTTTGCAGGGCGGTCTTGCGGGCGGAGAGTCCGTCCAGTTCTGCTTTCAGCTTATCAGAGGAAGGAAGTTTGGCGAGTCCGGCTTTCTTGATCTCCCTGGTTGCTGCCTCGAACAAGATAATCTCGCTCTCGAAGCCACGCAGAAATTTTTCCTTGTCCTTTGATGCCTTGTATCGGTCATAGACGGGCTTCAGTTTGCGGTAGGTGTCGATCTGTTTTCCCAGGAGGACAAGATCAGTGATCCGCTGTTCCATATCCCGCAGGCTCTCTCTGGTGCGGATGGAGGCGGCGGCAACAGCGTCGCACCGTTCCTCCAATTCCTCATAGCTACCGATACCGTGTTCAGTGAGGAAGTTCATGGTGGCGGCTGCCCGTTTCAGATTCTCAATGGTGGCCCACCGCTGGTATCCGGCGCTCTGCTGGGCTTTGATGTTGTTCTGAATGTCAATGAGCAGGCTGACCGTCCCACTGCGCTGCTGGGGCTGTCTGGAGGGACGGGGGCCTCCGGCAATGCGGGAGACAACGGCTTCTTCCGTGTAATCGGCGCCCAGAGTTTTGAGCCGTGTAAACCGCTCCTGATCCGGCGCCCTGGCGGAGATATACTTTCCGCGCTTGATCTCGTATCCTTCCCGCTGCAAGCGGGCAAGCAAATCTTCCAGGCTGGAGGATGCGGGTATCCGCCGGTCGATGGCGGCTTTCAGCTGTGCCTTGTAGCTGGTGCCGTTCTGTGCGGCCTGATGCTCAATGTAGCACTTGCCCTTGTCCCGACCGGGGACGATGACGGACAGGCCGTGTTCTCTGCACAGCCGGTCACTGGTCCGGCGTATTTCGTGATAGCTACGCTTATTGGAATGGTAGTGCTTATGGTCGGTGAAGCTGACCGCATTGAAGATCAGATGATTATGAATATGCCCCTTATCAATATGGGTGGTAAGTACAAACTCGTACTTGCCACCCAATATTTCTTTTGCCAACTGCAGCCCAATCTCATGGGCTTCTGCGGCGGAGACCTCTCCAGGCTCAAAGGCTTGGATCAGGTGGCGGCCCAGGTGCGTGCCCTTGTCGATGGAATGGCGGCGTGTCCATTCAATGTCGGCGGTCTCAGCAGTGCAGCCAAAAGAGGACACCAGCAGCTTTCCGTCCGTCTTGTCGGGATTGCAAATATAGTCAATGGCCGCTTTCAGCGTTGACTTAATAGGATGCGTCTTTGTAACTGCCATATCTGATCCAGCCTTTCCCGGATTTCCTCCATGTCAGCCTGATAGGTGGAGCCTTCGGCGTTGACCCGTTTGGCGATTTGGTTGATGTTCCGGCCAATGGCGGACAGGAGCTTGTTCATCTCCTTGATGTCCTTGGTGTCCACATAGATGATATATCCGTCAATCGCCATCTTCCGCAGGTAGGCACCGATCCTTTTTGTTTGGAGCTGGGCCATTTTCTGCTCGATTAGGGTGCGTTCTTCCGCTGTTACCGGGCAGCGCAGGATGATGGGGCGTTTTCGATTTACCATAGGGCGACACCGTCCTTTCTGCATAAGGGTTTGGGAGTATCCCAACAAGCAATTTTGTGTTTAGGGGCAAGGGGTTCCCTAAAGCAAAAATTCGCAAGTGTGGCCACACTTGCTGTGCTTGCTCTACGCTCCTCCCCCCGTAAATACAATGCCGGAAATACCTTCGTCTGCCCGCAAAATCCCGGATTTTTCAAAAAGAAAAGGGCGGCAGAGCCGCCCTAGGAAAACGAAAACAGAGGGTGCTCACACACCCTCCGTTTCTTTCGCTGATTGTTTAATTTTCAGCGCTCCGTCGATTGCGCCCTCAATGACTGGTAAATAGTGCTCCGGACAAAGCTTCAGTTTGTGGCTGACACGCTGCCGCTGTGCGCTTTCCTCCCGCATGACCTCTGGATTAAAGTATCGTTCCACGGGAAGTCCGCACACTTTGATAAGCTGTATGATAACCGGCAGAGCGGGAATCGTATCCTCGTTCTCGATATTTGCGAGATACCGGGAGTCGATGTCGATGATTTCCGCCAATGCCCTGCGCGACAGATGCTTTGCGTTCCGTGCGGCTTTTACATCGGCACCGAAAGTTTCAAAACCGGGGCAATCTTCAATGTTCGCCATATAGCATCACCCACTTACATTGTATATTTCATACTTTGCCCGTGGAATGTTGCAATATGCTATATATCTACATTTTATAATTCATAATCTGGGGTTGCGCACCTAGTTTATCAGATACCAAGCAGCTTTCAACAGTTGGTCATTACAATATTGCATGAATCAAACTCTCAGTACCTGCAATTTCTGCTTCAACAATATATTTAGTTCGTTCAATATTAGCTTTTGCAATGGAAGGTATGTCGTCTTTTATGACTGTTATCTGCTGCTCAATTCCCTCAAGATAGCTATTTAATATTTTCAAACGCTGTGAAAGCAGACTTTGCGGATCATCTAACGCATCAATAAAAAATGCGGCAATCGAGAAAATGTTGGTATCATAGTCGAAGGACAAAATTGATTGCTGTAATGTTGCCACAAATTCTTGTTTCCCTTTGTCTGTAAGCGAGTAAATCGTCTTGTCGGGCATATTTCCATCCTTTTCAATGCTGCCATAAATATATTCTTTTTTCTCTAAGACTTTTAGTGTAGCGTAGACTGTCGAATTGGCGATGTTGTACCAACGATGAACATTCATGATTTGTAGTTGCTTGATAATTTCATATGGATTAAGCGGTCTTTGATTGATCAGACCCAATAACATAGTAGCAGATTTCGAGAGCATAACGCATACCCCTTGACTTTAGTTTTAAGTTGTAGTGCTCTATATATAGAGTACTACAATATTATATTATAACTGTACCACAGATATAATCAAAATACAAGGGGGAGTAAAATGCCGCAACTAAATAAAGGTGGAAAATATGTATTTGGACTTTCCGCCATCAGCAATAGGCGAGAAATACTTTTTCCGGCAGAGACTCTTGAACAATATCCTGTTCAAAAAGAAGGACGCATTATTATTTTCACGGGGAGCAAAATCACGGGCGGATTTTGCGTGACCAGCAAACAATTACTTGGGCAATCAAAATTGAAGCATATATTAGATAATTGTCCCGCATTGTCACAGTACACGATTGATGAAGGAGAATTCGTTCGCTATAAAGGACGAGGCTATACTTGGCTGCATATTTCTCAAAACGGTGTTGTGAGGGTGCCCGAAAACACGATGCGATATTTGAATCTTTCCTGTGGGGATATTCTCATGTCGATTAAAAGCAGTGACATCGCATTTACAATGGGAGCAAGAGGACCGCTTATGGACAAAGTACATTCTTACCCCGGTCATATCAAGGAATATCGGGTTACTTGCTGCGGGCAATAAGGATATGAGTCATATTGAGTGGGTATTATGTCCTGTCTGCGGCAGTAAAACACGATTAAGAATCCGCAGCGATACCATTCTTGAAAATTTCCCATTGTTTTGTCCCAAATGCAAGCATGAAACTTTAATCGCAGTTCGACAACTAAATCTATCCATCGTGCAAGAGCCAGACGCTAAGACGCAGAGCCGATAACACAGAGAAAAAACTCCGATGTTATCGGCTCTGTTTTCACTTTTTCTGTGATTCCCTCGGTGGAAGAAAAGGAAAATGCTACGGGGTAGATGGCTTAATAAGAGGGCCAACGAAAAAAGTTTTGAAGTTCATTTTTGGTCAGTTGCCTTGACTTTTGCTATCATTAATAGTACTATTGATAATAGTAAAAGCGGAGGTGTCGTTATGTCATCAATCGATTTAGTTATACTTGGCATTGTTTTGGAGAAACCCCAAAGCGCCTATGACATTCAAAAGGATGTGGAGTACCACCATCTTTCTCGCTGGACAAAAATAAGTGTACCTTCTATTTATAGAAAAGTACTCCAGCTGAGCGATAAGGGCTATCTTCAAAGCGATATTGTCAAGGGCGATAAGTTTGCGGATAAGGCCATTTATTCCATTACCGATCAGGGCAGAGCGTATTTCAAGGAGCTGATGGCCTCTTGTGCCGCTGGCACAGTACCCTTGCTATTCGATTTCAATGTGGTCATTACCAATTTGAACAAGATGGACAAAGCCGAAGCGTTGGAGCTGGTTTCGACTTTGCGCCGGAGCATACAGTCCTCGGCTGAATCGAACGAGGGCTATGCGCGGGAATTTGCAGACATTCCTTTGGTTGGGAGAACGATTTTTGAGCAGCAGCAGCTTCTCTATCGAGCCCTTCTGGAATGGCTGGATCACTTTGAAGGACAGTTCTTAGAAGAATGAGTACAGGCCCCCAAAGCAGTTTGACCATCCTGTTCGAAGCTCCGTTTTGGATCGGTCTATATGAAAGAACGGATAACGGTAAGTACGAGGTATGCAAAATCACTTTTGGCTCAGAGCCCAAAGATTACGAGGTCTATGAGTTTCTGCTGAAGAATTGGCACAAGTTGAAATTTAGTCCCCCAATCCAGGCCGAAGTAGCCATGGAGCGAAAAATCAATCCCAAACGTATGCAGCGCGAAATTCAAAGCCAACTGCAGGATAAAGGCATTGGAACAAAGGCGCAGCAGGCGTTGAAACTCCAGCATGAGCAATGTAAGCTGGAACGACAAACCAAGAGTCGTGAGCAGAAAGATGCGGAGAAAGACCGCCAGTTTGCCATACGGCAGGAAAAAAAGAAAGCCAAGCACAGAGGAAGATAACATGAAGATAGAATGGATTTTATGCCCCTTTTGCGGCAGCAAAACGCGATTGAAAATCCGCGATGACACAGTCTTGGAAAACTTTCCGCTATATTGCCCTAAATGTAAACATGAAACCTTGATTGCGGTAAGACAACTAAATCTATCCATCATACAAGAGCCAGACGCTAAGACGCAGAGCCGATAACACTGAGGAAAAACCTCATAGGTTATCGGCTCTGTTTTTATATCCTCTATGATCTGCCCGGCGGAAGAAAAGAAAAAAACCGCCGCGGGGCAGACGGCTTTCTGTGCGCAAAAAAGCACTTGATTCACGGCGGTTCGATTCGAGCCGCCGTTTTTCTTTGCCCAAACAGCTCACACGGCGGCATAAAAGGAGGATGCCGCCATGCTGCGCCGGATGCTGTTCCCACCTGGTCTGACAAGGGCTAGCCGCTCAAAAAAAGCCCGTTCCATTCGTCGGACAGGTTCGGTCATGAGTATGAACTATACTATGTAAATAAACTTCATATTGCTTGCCATTGCGCCCGGTGGGTCTGTGACCTACCGGGCGCTTTTTGCCGTTTCCTGCGGTCGGGCTGGCTGGCCGTTGATTTTCTCAAATTTTCTTCAAAAAGGAGGCGTTTGGCGGGCAGAACACGCTCTCGCAGGATTGGTAGTAGCGGAAAGGGAGAGAACCACCTAATCCCCCATGGAAAGGGGGTAAAATTGATGGAATCTAACCCCCGCGACTATGGCGAGCAATGCCGGTTCGATGCTTTTTGCAAGAAGGTATTGCGAAACGAGGCCAGAGCCTACCTACGGAACATGAAACGCCAAAGAGAGCGTGAAGCTTTCTTTAGCGACTTGTCCCAGGCGGAGCTGGACAAGCTCTGCGTCATGGATCGTTACCCAAGCGACAGCATTGTGTTCTCGTCGCATGGCTACGATCTACATATCGACAACGAGCTTGTGGCCGAGGCTTTCTCTACTTTGCCGCAGATGGAGCAGAGCATTTTGATTTTGCACTGCACTCTGGACCTGGCAGACAGTGAGATCGGCAATCTCGTTGGGATGTCCCGGAGCGCCGTTCAGCGGCACCGGACGAAGGCGTTGCAGGAGTTGCGCGAAGCATTTTGTCGGCGCTGATGCCGAAAGGAGGCTGAGGAAGATGACAGAGCCCATCCACAAGGGAAAGGACCGGCCGCCCGTTTGGGTGATCCACGCGGCCTCCGGCGGTGACAGCGAGGCCATGGAGCAAGTGCTGCGGTACTACGACGACTATATGAGCCGTCTGTGTACCCGTACCCTCTATGACAAGGACGGAACGCCTCATGTGTGCGTGGATACCCACATGAAGCGCTGTCTGGAAATCCGACTGATCCGGGCCGTGATGCGCGCCTGATCCTTTCAGCCCTGGCAGAAGGCAATCGGCTTACCCTTTCCTCCTTTGCCGATACCGGGGACTGACCCCACCTTGACAAAGAAAGCCTTCGGGCAGCATAAGGCAGACGGATACGATCTGTCTGTGTGGAGCCGGTCGGCCGGTGCGCCATGACCCTGTTGCAAGTCCGCAGGACGGGACCCCTACCAAACAGGTGAGCGACAAAACCAGGCCGCGAAACAGGTGTGGCAGCCTGTGGGCGAGGATGCACAGACAGGATAATGAGATTCCCGCGTTGAACGTCCTCAAAGCATTGCGCGGCGCACCCATCAGCATGGGCCGGGGTGAGATTCCCGTGGAGCTGCGGCCAGCAGCCGTCCGTTTTTTGCCTCTTTTATTTTCAGATAAATCTTCTGCTTTTCTGTTTACGGATAATTCGTAAACTTTCCATTAGCAGCAGACAAACCCGAAACGGCGCGGTACAATGAGTGTGGAAGTTATGAATGAACACCCTTTTGCGTGCCGTTTCTGACAGGAAAGGAGGCTGCTGTGTTAGAGATTCAGAACGGTACGGAGAAAAGGCCTTTGGAGTGCCGGACCTATACGGTCAACGAGATTGCCCGTATATTAGGCGTCAGCCAGGCACGGGCATATAGACTTGTGCAGGAGGGCCTTTTCAAAAGCGTACGAATTGGCAACGCCATACGGATTTCCAAGCGGTCGTTCGACCACTGGCTGGAGCCGCTTGATCTGTGACACAAGAAAGGAAGGTTCGTTATGGCATCCATCATCAAGAGAAAGAAAAACTATTCTATTGTTTATACCTATGTGGACGAGAATGGCGAGACCAAGCAGAAATGGGAAACCCGCACTTCCTATCAGGAGGCATTGAAGCGCAAGGCGGAGATCGAGAGTCAGAAAAGCTCCAACTCCTTCCTTCCGCCCACCAATCAGAATATTGCGGAGTTCCTGTCCGACTTCGTTTCCCTCTACGGCGAAAAGCGGTGGGGGTGTCCATGTATGACAGCCAAAACTCGCTGATAGCCAACTACATCAACCCCATCATCGGGGATATGAAAGTGCAGGACATCACCACGCGGGTGGTGGATAAGTACATCCAGACTTTGCAGAAAACCCCTGCGGTGAACACTAGGACACACCACGCCAAAACGGAGTTTGTCACCAACGCTACCATCGAGAAGATCATCAAACTTCTCCGCTGTGCCTTCAAGCAGGCGGTTCGGTGGGAGCTGGTTGCCAAGAACCCCTTTGACAATGTGGTGCTGCCCAAAGTGGAATACAAGAAGCGGGACATCTGGACCGCCGATATGATCCGCACCGCCCTGGATCAGTGTACGGACAGCAAGCTCTATGTAGCAATGAACCTGGCCTTTGCCTGTTCGCTGCGCATGGGTGAGATTCTGGGGCTGACCTGGAGCAATGTCCACATCTCCGATGAAGAAATCGCTGATGATAACGCCTATGTCTACATTGATAAGGAGCTGGCACGGGCCTCAAAGCGGGCCATTGAGATGCTGGGACAAAAGGACATCTACCATGTGTTCACACCTCTGTTCCCCAACACCAGCACCAGGATCATCTTGAAAAAGCCCAAGACCGATTCCAGCATTCGCAAGGTGTGGCTGCCCAAGACCCTGGCTTATATCCTGCGAGAATGGAAATCCGCGCAAGACGAGCTGCGGGCGTTGTTCCGTGATGAGTATCAGGACTACGATCTGGTGGTGGCGCTGGTCAATGGCCGCCCATGTGAGGACCGTATCATCCTGAAGTCGTTCGAGAAGTTGCGGGAGAAAGCAGGGCTTCCCAAAGTAGTCTTTCACTCCCTGCGCCATTCCAGTACCACCTATAAGCTGAAGCTCAACCACGGCGACCTGAAGGCCACCCAAGGTGATACGGGCCACGCTCAGATCGACATGATCACCAGCGTGTATGCGCACATTCTGGACGAGGATCGCAAGATCAACGCCCAGAAGTTTGAGAGTGCCTTCTATGCCAATCCTGACCTGCGTTCGGTTCGGCCCCCGGAGGAACCGAAGGAACCGGCACCCGCCACATTGGATTTGGAGGCCCTGGTGGAACAGCTTCGCAAGTCGCCGGAATTGGCCAACACACTGGCTGCATTGCTGGCGTCGGCCCCATCCGAAAAATAGGGCGGGAAAATCGTATTAGCAAATCGACGTTTTTTATTAGCAAGGCCGAAAAAATAGTTCGAAGCCAATTAGCAGGCATACAGCGGAAAATGTATAAAATCGTTCCGACGGAGCGGCAAGAATGCTCTGAGAGAATGACAACAAAAAGCCGCTGTAAACCATCAAAAAACGGCTTACAGCGGTCATTTTTGGCGCCCCCGGCTGGGTTCGAACCAGTGGCCTGTCGCTTAGGAGGCGACCGCTCTATCCAACTGAGCTACGGGGGCTTATACAGAAAATATTCAATTTTATAGGGCTCCAAGATTCGAACGATTCGATTTTTAGGAGGCGGACGCTCTATCCAGCTGAGCTACGGAGACAGGAGCCTGCATCCTTGGGGGCACAGGACAGCCGCCCAAAATACAGTACCATATTATAATACCGCAACCGGGGTGTAAAATCAAGTTGAACCTGCGGGCAAAATGGTGTATGCTATAAGGGAATGCAAAGCGGCTGCGTGCTGCGCAGGGAGGATGCTATGGAAAAAATGAAAAATATCCGCAAAAAGCTGCGGCATCAGAGGTCGCTCCGGTGGAAAAAGCTGGGACTGAGCACCCCGACCCAGATCATCTGCGTCAGCTTTATTATCGTGATCGCGCTGGGCACGCTGCTGCTCACCCTGCCCATTTCCAGCAGGCACGGACGGCTGGATGTGCTCAATGCCATGTTCACAGCCACCAGTGCCACCTGCGTCACCGGTCTGGTGGTGCGGGATACATGGACGCAGTTCACGTGGTTCGGGCAGGCGGTGGTGTTGCTGCTCATTCAGGTGGGCGGCCTTGGCCTTGTTACCCTTACCAGCTTTTTTGCGCTGGCCATGCGCCGACGCATGGGCTTCCGGGACCTGCGCTTACTGGGCGAGAGTGTCTCGGCAGACGGCTACGATCAGGCCAAAAACGTGCTGAAGATCGTTGTGGGACTGGCGGCGATGTTTGAAGGCATCGGCATTCTGCTGCTGATGTTCGCCTTTGTGCCGCAGTTCGGGCTGGAGGGTGTCTGGATCAGCGTGTTCACCGCCATTTCGGCCTTCTGCAATGCGGGTTTTGACCTGTTCGGACGGTTCGGGGCGTACTCCTCGCTGGTGCCCTATGTCAACAACTACTATGTGCAGGCGGTGATCATATTCATGATCATCTCCGGCGGTCTGGGCTTTATGGTCTGGGTGGAACTGTGCCAGTGGTACAAAAAACGCCGCCTGTCCCTGCACGCCAAGGTGGTGCTGTCCTTCTCGGTGATCTTATGGCTGGGCGGCGCGCTGGGGCTGGGACTGATGGAGTGGAACAACCCCGCCACGCTGGGCGGGCTGTCGGTGCCCGGCAAGGTGATGGCTTCGCTGTTCCAGTCGGTATCCACCCGTACCGCCGGCATGAACACCGTGGACTTGGCTTCCTGCGGTACCTTGAGCAAGCTGCTGATGAGCGTGCTGCAATTCATCGGCGCAGCGCCCGGCTCTACCGGCGGCGGTGTGAAGGTGACCACCTTCGCAGTCATCATTTTGACCATCCGCAGCGTGGCGCAGGGGCGCGACGACTGCGTGATCGCCGACCATCATATCGAGTCTAAGACGGTCTACCGTGCGCTGACCATTATCGTGCTGGGCGCGGTGGCAGCAATCGGCTCGGCCATCGTGGTGTACTACAACACCTCGGACGCGGTGTCGGTGGTGGATGCCATCTTCGAGTCCTGCTCGGCCTTTGGCACGGTGGGACTTTCCGTAGGTGTGACCAGCCAGCTGAACAACGGGGCAAAGATCCTGTATATGCTGGTCATGTTCATGGGTCGTGTGGGCCCGGTGGCCTTTGCCATGAGCCTGACCGCCAAACCGGACGACAACAAGCGCAAGATCATGCCGGTGGGGCATATCAATGTTGGCTAAATGAAAAAACAGGCGGCTGCACAGCACTTTGCGCAGCCGCCTGTTTTTTCGCAAGACAAGAAATTAGTGCAACATTCAAACAGCATATTTGCGATATGCAATTCAACGCTGTTGCTGTTGCATTAAAAAGTTGAATTGCTATAATGTGAGATGATCAGCAACTGCCTGCCGCTCAGACCAGATAGCCCTCAAAGCAGTGCAGGTCCTCGGTCTTGACGATACCTTCCAGATACAGCCCATCCTCCCGGTATGTCTCTGCCTGCACGCTGCCGCGCTCCCGCATGGGGGCGGCAAGTCCCAGCTTATCGTAGGGCAGCAGCACCCGGATGGTGTGCACCCGGTCGCTGAGCACCTCGTCCAGCTTTTGCAGCAGCTTGTCCAGCCCGTAGCCGGTCTTGGCGCTGGTCAGCAGGATATCGGGGTCAAAGCTCAGGGTGTTGGGCTTGTCGCACTTGTTGTACACGGTCAGGCGGGGAATGTCGGCACAGTCCAGCCCGTCCAGCACCTCATCGGTCACAGACAGCTGCTCCTCGCGCTGCTCGTCCCCGGCATCTGCCACTCGGACGATCACATCCGACCATGCGGCTTCCTCCAAGGTGGATTTGAAGGCTTCCACCAGATTGTGGGGCAGGCGGGACACAAAGCCGACCGTGTCCACCAGCAGCACCGCCATGCCGCTGGGCAGCACCAGCTTGCGGCTGGTGGGGTCCAGTGTGGCAAACAGCATATCGGCTTCGGCTACGCTGGGGCCGCACAGGGCGTTCATCAGGCTGGATTTTCCCACGTTGGTGTAGCCCACAAGGCTTACCACCGGCATTCCGGTCTTGGCGCGGGCCTTACGGCTCTCGCCCCGGCGCTTTTCCATCTCAGCCAGCTTTTCAGCCAGCGCGTCAATACGGGCGTGCACATGACGACGATCCAGCTCCAGCTTGGTCTCACCGGCACCGCGGCGGGCACCGCCGCCGCCGCCACCGCCCTGACGGCTCAGCGCTTCGCCCATGCCCTGCAGGCGGGGCAGACGGTAGCGCAGCAGCGCCAGCTCGGTCTGCAGCTTGCCCTCGTTGGTCACGGCGCGGCTGCGGAAAATTTCCAAAATCAGCATGGTGCGGTCGATGACCTCCAAGCCGCCCAGCGCATTGGAGATGTTGCGGATCTGGCTGCCGGTCAGCTCGCCGTCAAACACAGCGCATTCCGCGCCCAGCGTCTGGGCGGCAAGGGAAGCTTCCTCCAGCTTGCCGCTACCCAGCACGATGCCGGTCTCCGGGGTCTGGCGTTTCTGGGTGATCTGTGCCACGGCTTCCATGTGGTTGGCCTCGCACAGGGCAGAAAGCTCTGCCAGACTGCGCTCACAGTCCCACAGCCCCTGATCCAGTGCCAGCAGCACTACCTTTGTGGGAGGGGTCTCGGTCAAAATATTATAAAGCTCGCTCAAAGTAAGTCCTTTCTGTTATCATAGCGTTCTTTTGTCAGAAGGTAGCACCGGCATTCCACCGGTGTGCCGTCAAATTTGTGGTAAACATCGTTGTGGTGGTACACAAAACCAGCCTTTTCCATCACCCGGCCGCTGGCGGGGTTCTGCACCGCGTGGCAGCAGGTGAGGAAGGCACCGCCCACCTGTCTGAACCAGAAATCCACCACAGCTTGCAGCGCTTCGGTGGTAAAGCCTTTGCCCCACCACTTCTGCCCGATGCAGTAGCCCGGCTCCCAGATGCCGCCGGAAAGCTCCAGTCCCTGCCATTTGGTCTTTTGCTGCGGCTCACCCAGCAGGGCGTTGTACACGGAGAGGGAGCCGAACACCTGTCCGGTGGCCTTTTCCACTATGGCCCACTGGTAATAATCCGGGTTCGGATACAGCTCTGCCCACGCCGAAAGCAGTTCCTGGGTCTCGGCAGGGCTTTTGTGCGGTTCCCAGCGCAAAAACCGGGTCACAGCCGGGTCGTTTGCCCAGTTTTCGTACATCTGCGGGGCATCCTGCGACAGCAGGCGGCGCAGCAGCAGACGGTCAGTTTCCAGCTCAAGTGTGCCGGTGTGGCGCATGATCCATCCTCTCCCTTTTATAAAAACTTATTTCTTGGGTGTATCTGAAAAGTCGAAAATTTAGTCTATTTCTACAAACACAGCTGGATTTTGCGTTAAAGAGCCTTGAAATCCACAAAGGATTCCTGCGGCTATTTGCCTTAAATCCCGCTTGTG